>Ga0315289_10015774_pt1 | contig 10473 bp, 10 predicted proteins | sample YL17G11_40_MG_FD_203452 | JGI IMG/M metagenome (GOLD analysis project Ga0315289, IMG submission 203452) | Sediment microbial communities from Yellowstone Lake, YNP, Wyoming, USA - YL17G11_40 | ecosystem: Environmental > Aquatic > Freshwater > Lake > Sediment | place: USA: Wyoming | collected...
CATAAACGTTATAAAGCTCAATCCGGTGAGCACCTTTTTTGACCGCATCCCTAAGTCTGGCATTGAGCTCCTGATAGAAGATGCCACTGGCATCGATCTTCACTGACGAATTAGCTTGCCCTTTCATATTAGTTGCCCACCATCTTTACTCCGAGGATTTCGAGTTCTGTGTCAGTCAATCCAATACCTCTCAAGTGGAGGCGATTTCCCCGCAGGCTCTCAATTGCGTTTACACCGAGACCACCAAGTATATCCTTAAGCTCCAGGCTCCAACCGCGAAGGAGGTTAGCCAATCGCCTTGCACCAATGTCGGGGTTAACCCGCTTGGTCAGGAAAAGGTCAGTGGTGCAGATGCCCCAGGCACACTTACCGGTATGGCATTGCTGACACACGGTGCAGCCCAGGGCAATGAGAGCCGCCGTCCCAATGTAAACCGCATCGGCACCAAGGGCAATCGCCTTTGCCACATCACCGCTATTTCTTATTCCACCTGAGACGACAACAGAAGCCTGGTTACGGATTTTTTCTTGTCTTAAGCGGGTATCGACCGAGGCTAGAGCCATCTCAATAGGAATGCCCACGTTGTCACGGATTATTTTGGGTGCTGCTCCAGTAGCCCCCCGTAGCCCGTCGAGAACTATGATGTCGGCTCCTGCCCGCACCATACCGCTGGCGATAGCTGCCGAGTTGTGGACGGCAGCTATTTTCACTGCCACTGGCTTAGAGTAATTTGTTGTTTCTTTAAGAGCATAAACAAGTTGAGCCAAGTCCTCAATGGAATAAATATCGTGCTGGGGTGCTGGGGACAGGGCGTCCGTTCCCAAGGGAATCATTCGGGTCATAGATACCTCAGCGCTTACTTTTTCTCCGGGAAGGTGTCCGCCAATGCCGGGCTTGGCTCCCTGGCCAATCTTAATCTCAATTACTCGGGCGACATCAAGGTATGCCGGGTGGACCCCGAAACGCCCTGATGCTACCTGAACGATAGTATTATCACCATACTTATATAGCTTAGGGTGGAGCCCACCTTCCCCGGTATTCCACAGGGTGCCCATTTCAGTCGCTGCCCGAGCTAGAGATTCGTGCACATTGAGGCTGACTGCCCCATAGGACATGGCAGCAAACATGACTGGAATTTCAAGTTTGACCTGCGGCGCTAATTCGGTTTTCAGATTGATGCTATCCCCATCAAGCTCAACCCGGTCAGGCTTTCGTCCCAGATAGGTGGTAAGCTCCATAGGCTCACGCAGTGGGTCAATAGACGGGTTGGTCACCTGGCTGGCATTAAGAACCAGATGGTCCCAGTAAATACGGTGACCTTTATCATCGCCCATTCCGGTGAGGAGCACACCACCGCTTTCAGCTTGCTTGATTATGTCTTCAATAACTTCGGGACGCCAGTTATAGTTCTCACGGTAGTCCAGCGGGTTTCTTCTAATAGTCAAGGCTTGGGTCGGGCAAAAAACAACACAACGATGGCAGCCAACACAGTTCTCTTCCCGACTCCTTACCTCATCATCCTCAGCATCATAGTAATGAGCGTCGAAGGTGCACTGGTTGACACACACCTGACACCGGATACACCGCTCCGGGTCTCGTTCAACTAAGAATTTGGCTGGAAGATAGGTCTTCATTGTCCTTTCCCTAAATTCGTATTGGTATTCCTTTTTTGGCTAAATATCTCTTTGTCTCGGCAATGGAATAGGTGCCATAATGAAAAATACTGGCTGCCAGAACCGCATCCGCCTTACCGCTAACTAGAGCTTGATAAAGGTCCTCCAGAGTGCCTGCACCACCACTGGCAATGACTGGCACGGTTACCGCCTCGGAGACAGCACGGGTTAGTTCAATGTCATAACCCGCCCGATGACCATCAGCATCAATACTAGTAAGCAAAATTTCCCCAGCCCCCAATGCTACTACCTGCCTCGCCCAAACGAGAGCATCAATCGCAGTTGGTTTTTGACCACTATAGCTATAGATTTCCCATCGTGGTTCCTTACTGCTCTCTACCCTCTTGGCGTCTATAGAGACCACGATGCATTGACTGCCAAATTTATCAGCCCCCTCTCTAATCAGAGAAGGACAAAGCACAGCGGCGGTATTTACGGACACCTTATCCGCTCCTGCCATCAAAATGCGCCGGATATCACTGATACTGCGCAGCCCGCCACCTACAGTTAGGGGTATAAACACTTCTCTGGAGATACGCTCAACGACATCAACCATGGTGTCACGCTCCTCAGGAGTCGCAGTTATGTCCAGAAAGACCAGTTCGTCGGCACCCTCCTTATAGTAGAAGCTAGCCAGCTCTACCGGGTCACCGGCATCGCGCAACTCCACAAAGCTTTTCCCCTTTACTACCCGTCCATTTTTCACATCAAGACAGGGAATAATCCGTTTAGTTAACATCCGGTACCCCCTCCCTAGCAGCAACCATCTCCTTTGGTTGGAGTGGCCTACCGAGTCTTCCCACGATAGGCTCGCCTCCCATTGGAATCCATGCCCTATCCAAGTCAGGACAAATCAGACGAATAGCCGACTCCTCAGACGAAAGATATAGCATGTCGCCCTTTATCCCAGCAGTAAGCGGGCGCAGTCTGATGCGGTCGGTAAGCCCGATCATCTCGCCATGATGGGCAATAATTACTGTGAACGGTCCATTTAAGAGCAAGCTGCTATATACCTGACGAAGGGTTCGTAATAGCTTCTGCTCCTCAAGAGGTCGGCGCTCAATATCAGTCCAGAAGGGTGGCGCTAGGATATGAGCTATAATCTCGATAGGAAGCCCGTGCTTCCGCATTAGTAGGTCAATGGCGTAAGCCACTACTTCAGTGTCGGTCTGCATAGTGCAGTAGTAGCCGTACTGCTCCAGGTGACGCCGGTTTATTCCGTAGGACGAAATCTCGCCGTTGTGAACTACGGTCCAGTCTAGAATGCAAAATGGGTGAGCTCCACCCCACCATCCGGGAGTATTGGTTGGGAATCTGCCATGAGCTGTCCACAGGTAACCTTCATAATGCTCCAGGCAGAAGTAGTCAGCTATCTCCTCAGGATAGCCCACACCTTTGAACACACCCATATCCTTGCCACTGGAAAAGACAAAGGCATCTTCAAGCTTGGTATTCACCTCCATCACCCTGTCCACCACATAGTTGTCCTCTGATTGCTCTGCAGGCTTATGCTGACCTATCTCAAGAAAGTAGCGCCATATTAGTGGCGGCTTCACAATCCTTGGCGTCGGTCGCGTTGGTACCTCTTCGTCATAAACAAGGTCAAACTTGTCCTTAAGGAACGCCTCGGTCTCCCGTTGTCCCTCTCGTCTGAGATACATTATGTGGAAGGCGTAGAGGTCAGCATATTTGGGGTACAATCCGTAGATGGCAAATCCTCCACCCAAGCCATTGCCGCGAACATGCATATTGGCAATAGCCCTAATGACACCTTCCCCGGGGAACCTTCTTCCCGAGGTATCCATTGCTCCAAATAAGGAGCAGGCATTTATCATCTTGTCGTCATTGTAAGGGTTATTTGTTCGGTTAATCTCTTTCATCTTGTATCTCCCGGAACAAAATCTACTCTCCTAAGACCAATTCCTCGGGCTCCTCACGGAGGATTGTCGGAGAAAGAAAACCCGAGGTTGGCATTCCTAACCGCGCTCGCCACATTTCTTCGGGCAGAGAGGCCAGACTAAAATCTTCAGCAACTAGGGCTTGCTTGAAACGTTCAACCTCTACCCGGTCTTTCATCAAACTGAAGACGACGCCCGATTTCTCAATGTCACCAGCAAAGACCATGCCAACTACGAGTCCGTCTTTCAGCACGACCTTCTTATACATATGGTCATACCTATTGCTGATTACCTCATAACTGTCATCAGGCGGGTTGACCATTCCGGCAGAGGCAACAGCCAGGCCGAAGTATTTCAGCGAATTCATCGCCGTGCCACCGGAATATTCAGTGGGGACGCCAGCCATATTGAATCCAGCGACTCTTCCTCCCATATAAGCGTTAGGCCAGATAGGAGTCAGCCGATTCTCGCCATAAATAAAGTCATGAGCCTCAACCACATCACCGCAGGCGAAGACTTCGGGGTTAGATGTAGCCATGCGGCGGTCAACGACAATGCCGCGATTGACTTTTATCCCGGTACCAATCGCAAGGTCAAGGCGCGGCCGGACGCCGATAGCCACTATTACCAGTTCACAGGGTATAGGGCGGGTGTCATCGAGGGTGACACCGGTGGCTTCGCCGGGTAAATAGCTGCCGATCTTGCCTACCGTATGTCCAGTTATTATTTCAACGCCAGCCTCCGTTAGAGTTTTCTCCTCTAGAGTCGATCCCTCTTCATCAAGAATAGTGTTCAAAATCCGTTCTTTCATCTCGACAATGGTAGCTTCAATCCCTCGCCTTACGAGTGCTTCGGTCACACCCACGCCAATTAATCCGCCGCCAATGACAATAGCCCTCACCTTTATCCCGTAGTGACTCAGAAACTCGTCGATCGCCTTAGCGTCGTCGAGTTTAGTAAAGGTAAAGACTCCTTTCAACCCGATGCCCTCTATCTCGGGAACAATAGGCAAACCGCCAGTAGCTAGTAGTAGCTTTTCCCATCTGATTTTCTCTCCCGACTCTAGCTCAACAATATGCTTATCAATATCAAGGTGCTGTGCCTTCTTACCCAGGAAAGTGCGGATATTGTTCTTCTCATAGAAGTCAGCCGGTCGAAATAACATCCTCTCCAAAGGACACCTTTTGGCTAGGTACTCTGAGATAAGCGGCCGTGAATAGGCATGGTAGGGTTCGTCGGAGATTATGGTGATTTCTCCTGCTTTATCCATCTCACGTATGGCTTCAGCAGCCGCAATGCCCCCGGCTGAGTTACCAATAATCAGGTATTTTGCTTTCACTACACTCTTTGCCATTCTGTCTATACCCTATCCCTTTGTGGTTTTAACTTCGCTCCATAGCGAGTTTTATGAAATTGCCGTACATTCTTAAGCCAAGTTCCCCGCTCTTTTCTGGGTGAAACTGGGTTGCTATCACATTGCCCCTCGCTATCACACTGCATAATCGAATGCCATATTCGGTCTCACCAGCTACTAGCGATTTATCATCTGGCTCGACATAATAGCTGTGGACGAAGTAGAAGTTCGCTTCGTCCGGTATGCCATCAAATATCGGGTGCGAGCCTATCTGCTTTACCTGATTCCACCCCATGTGAGGGATTTTCAGCCCTGCAGGAAGCTTTCTTACTTGCCCGGGAATGACCCCAAGACACTCGTGCCAGCCGCCTTCCTCAGTGCCAGCAAATAGAATCTGTAAGCCGATACAAACGCCCAAAAAAGGGCGACCATCACCAATAAACTGGCAAATCGGAGCGACCATACCCAGCATCTTAAGATTTTTCATTGTCTCACCTGCAGCACCAACGCCGGGCAGAATAACCGCTCGGGCATTAAGCAAATCTCTCGGGCGGCTCGTTACCTTTGGCTGGCAGCCTAGCCTCGTGAGGGCATTAGCCACGCTGCGCAGATTGCCCGCACCATAGTCAATTATTACGATCATTTCGCCTCAACCCTGCTCGCTTCTGGTTCCAACGGAGAACTTACTGCCGATTCCTCAGGAAGCTCGTCAAACTCTTCAGGCGTGTACTCACGCATTTCCCCGCTGGCTGAAGCTGCCTCATCTACCCGTTCCACCGTGAGCTTGAATGGCACCGGGCCCATGAAACTACAGCTTTTAGCCTGTACCGCGTCCCGTATTATGCTAGCCATCCGTTCGGCTTCCACCCTGGGGAAACAGGGGCTAACGGCAGGCGGAACCTCCAGTGTCACTACAAACAGTTGCCTTTCCATGTTTCTACCTCCTTTTCTGAACTAAATGATTAACCGTCGCATCATTAACGGTGTCATCTTGGGTCTCTGCGTATACCAGTGCCTCGTTGGGGCAGTTCGTGACGCATACTGGCATGTCTTTTCCGTCGCATAAGTCACATTTAACAATCTTTCCCTGGTCTGTTTCCTGCCTTATAGCACCAAATGGACAAGCTAATATGCAGGTCCAGCAGCCGATGCACTTGTCCATATCCACACTGACGATGCCGCTGTCAGGGTCCCTCCAGAGGGCTCCAGTAAGGCATGCATACACGCAGACAGGGTCAGCACAATGGCGACATTGCACCGGAAAGCAAACAGGCTTCCTCTCTTCGACCCACAAAGATGGTAACGGTTCGGGCGATTCCCTCTTGAACGCCTTCACCAAGTCCTTCGATCGCGAGTGTGCTACTTGGCAATATACCTCACAGAGGTGACAGCCGATGCAAACCTGCTCGTTAATGTAAATCTTCTTCATCTATTAGAACCCTTCATTAGCGGTGGACGGTAACCGCCTACCGTCTACCATATCTTACTACATTATATTTACTATGTCAATAGCCCATCCCCAGAAATTTCACAAGTTTGACCGGCAAAAGTTGTTAACTTGGGGCTCCCTCTAGTTTGGCCGATATCGAATGGGTTACCCGCCACCGCATAGAAGACTGTTTCCTAGCACTTCGTGCAACAGACGCTTGTTTCGTTACCTGATTGCCCAAAAATAGCGAAAAGTTCAATCACGGTCCGTCATGATTTGCTAGTCAAGATTTACTGGACAGTTCTTGCACTTTTCTTTGAGAAGAAACAATTTATCTCGGCTTTCCAGCACCTGCCGGTTTTTTACCGAAGACCAACACTAAACTCTTGTTTCAGCAGACATAAAAGCTATCCGCGCTCGTCTAGCAATCGGCGCTTCAGGCTAACCAATCCGGTGAATTGCTGTTACTACGCTGACCTTAGCCGGAAGTTCATGCAAGAAGGCAATGCCGGCAATATAAACAGATACGAATAGGAGACGGGTTCAGTTCTGGAGGAAAGTCACAATTACCGGGATATGGCCACAGAGACATGAGAGGCATTTACGTAGCTAATAGTGGCCTTAACGCTTCCTGTCTTTTGCAGGGCAGGGAACCGAGCACTGCTCACACTCATCCTGACACGGCTCTGCATGAATGCTAACGACGGCATGCTCAATTCTAGCCTTGAGGTCAGCTTCAATATGGTCGCACATTTCGTGAGTTGCCGCAAGGCTGGCATCTTTCGCCATCACCAAATGAAGGTCAATATGACGTTGACTGCCAACCTTGCGAGTGCGCAATTCATGAAAACTCACCAGCTGCCTGCTGTGCTCCATGATACAAGCCTTTATTTCGGTCTGCTCCGATAAAGGCAGGCTCTCGTCAATTAGCATGCCAAAGGATTTGTGCAACAGGTCATAGGCTATCTTTAGAATATAAATACCGACACCAATAGCAACTAGCGGGTCAAGAATCTTGAGACCGGTGAAACGCACTATCAATAGGGCTACAACCACTGCTAGAGAAGAGTACACATCGGCGGCAAGATGACCAGCGTCGGCTTCTAGAGCCAAGGAGTCCGTAATGCGCGATACTTTGTAGAGTCGGCGAGACACTAAAATATTCACTAGGATTGAAAATAGCATAACGCCAATGCCTACCTCAGCAAACTCAATTCCGGTACCGGTTCTTATCCTTATGGCAGCTTCGTAAAAAATTACACCACTGGCTGCCAGAATTAACAGCGCTTCTACAAAGCCACTGATACCTTCTATCTTGCCATGGCCAAAAGGATGTCCGGCATCGGCCGGTTTATCCGACATTCTAACACTGAAGAAAGCGATTACTGCTGCTACCAGGTCGAGCGAACTATGGATGGCTTCAGCCAAAACACTGACACTGCCGGTGACAAGACCAGCTCCTACCTTCAACAATATAAGCAGACCATTTGATATGATGGACAAAATGGCAGCACTAGTCTTAGTTGGCTTCTTAACCTGTCCAATTTCCACAGTCAATTTACTTACCGCCTTACACAGCAAAAAGCCGTGAAACGGATGGTCCCACGGCTTCAAAATTCCGTTGCTAGAAACATAGCCCGGCTATCGAATTATAACGGTAGCGCCTGTTCCAGCCCGTGTAGATCATTATAGGTCGCCAACATGGCTTTGTCAAAGTGGGAGGGAGCCAAGCAAATTGTACACAGAAAATGGTAACACTCAACTCGCCTTTTGCTTCTACCGCAGCCTTCTCTATTTAGGGTCAATAATCTTCTATATTGCCCAAAAATAGCGGATTGTTCAATTTGGGATCTCTCAGGCCTAGGCAATGAGAGTTCACTGACAGATGTGTTATACTTCTGGCCACCATAGTCTTCAATTGTGATCGGGAGGTTACAGTATGACAGTATCGATAATAAAATGTCCCAGTTGCGCAGCAGAAAGCCGCATATCATTTGTCAGCCCAGACTATGAAGGCCCCTACACGTGCTGGAAATGCCATGCACTTTTCTCTATAACAATTCAGGACGGGCAGCTTGAGTCTTGTCAACCCCTTTCCAAAGAAGAATTGCAAAGGCGACAAGAGGCCGAGGCTCTGAAAGCCAAATTCAAACATCGCTAACCGATATATGTCGATTGCTACGGCGGCTGCCATGATTTTTCTATATGGACTGGGCCGATGCTTACTAGGTTAGACCGCTTGAGCCCCAAGAATTAGGAAGAACTGATGACTGGAGGAGTGATATGTCGCTAACGAAATTCATCAGGGATGTACAGAAGAGGCATGAAGCAATTCCAACTCCTGGTGCCATAGTCTACAATGCGACGGCAGCAAGGGTTCTTCGCAAGCCTGAAACAAAGATAGCTAATGACATAGTTGAAAAGATGGGAAGTGGGACTATTCTTGATTTAGGTTCGGGAACAGGTTATTTATCAATAGAGATTGCAAAGAGGACACCAGGCATACAGGTTTATGGCATCGATCTGAGCCGGCAAATGGTCAAGATTGCCAGACGTCATGCAAAAGGTGTCGAAAATGCTCAATTTGAGTTTGGTAATGCTGCTGACCTTCCTTTCGAGGATGATTCAATAGACTTTATCGTTAGTACCGGCTCTTTACATCATTGGAAGACACCAGCCAGGGTATTTGGTGAATGTTATCGTGTTCTAAAATATGGCAAGGAAGCCTGGATATATGATGGGTGTCCTGATGCCTTTAAAGACCAGGCTGATAGAATAAGAAGGGAATATGGGTTTTTGGTTTACCGAATTGGAACTAAAGTCGCTGGACTTCATGGTTTCGCCCGGGAAGAGTACGAGAGCGAAATTAAAGATATTTTAGACCAAACAGAATTCAAAGATAGTTATCAGATGGAGCTAACAGACATCTGGATGAAGATTACACTCAAGAAGCACAGGTGAACAAGTCTGGTCTTTCTCAACTGCTTCGTTGCTGGCGAAGAGGCAAAGCTGGTAATTTCCTGTGTCATTGCGAGCAAAGCGAAGCAATCTCGTCAACTTCCCCACTCTCAATTTACCTGGGACTGGCCTAACGCACACAACCGGACGTTTTGTTCCCGGAATAGTGGACTGGAATAACATTCGTCCCTCAAGCTGCGGCAGATTAGTGGTGCTATAATCAATGTGTTATATTTGTGGTCGACTTATTCCCATGTTGTTACGGAGAAGCCGGAGTCAAGCAAAAAAGACGAGAAGGGAGGTGATGTATCATGCCATTGAAAACCGCTGCAGAGTACATCGAGAGTCTGCGTAAGCTGAAACTGGACCTCTATCTACTTGGTGAAAAGGTGGAGAATTGGGTTGATAATCCTATTATCAGGCCATCAATCAATGCTGTGGCGATGACTTATAAGCTCGCTCATGAGCCTGAGAATGAGGCTCTGGCGACCACGGACTCAATACTCACGGGAAAGAAGGTGAATAGATTCAACTCCATCTTCCAGAGCGCCGGTGATATGGTCAGCAAGGTAAAATTGCAGAGGCTACTAGGGCAAAGGACAGCCTGTTGCTTTCAAAGATGTGGTGCCCTAGATGGAATCAATGCTGTTTTTAGCACTACTTATGAAATCGACCAGAAGTATGGGACTAAATATCACGGGAGGTTTAGAGATTGGCTCAAGCATATCCAGGAGAATGACCTTGCTATGTCAGTTGCCATGACTGATGTTAAGGGTCAACGTGGGGTATCGCCAAGCCAGCAAGTTGACCCGGACATGTTTGTCCACGTGGTGGAGCGAAGAAAAGACGGGATTATAATAAAGGGAGCGAAGGCGAGTATAACCGGAGGAGCAAATACACACGAAGTGCTGATTACGCCAACCCTCAGAATGCGGGACGGCGATGAGGACTATTCCCTGAGCTGTGCTATACCAACAGACACTGAAGGCGTACACCTCATCTATGGAAGACAGTCCTGCGATACGCGCAAGCTTGAGGATGGTGACATCGATGTCGGTAACTACAGCTTCGGTGGACAGGAGACACTGACTATCCTGGACAACGTCTTTGTCCCGTGGGACAGGGTTTTCATGTGCGGGGAGATCGAATTTGCCATTATGA
>Ga0315289_10015776_pt1 | contig 10473 bp, 9 predicted proteins | sample YL17G11_40_MG_FD_203452 | JGI IMG/M metagenome (GOLD analysis project Ga0315289, IMG submission 203452) | Sediment microbial communities from Yellowstone Lake, YNP, Wyoming, USA - YL17G11_40 | ecosystem: Environmental > Aquatic > Freshwater > Lake > Sediment | place: USA: Wyoming | collected...
CGCGCCGCCGGCTTCGCGAGGCGGAAGCCGCCCCGCGGCCCGCGGACGCTCTTCACCAGGCCGGCGCGCCGCATCCGGACGAAAAGCTGCATCAGGTAATCGGCGGAGACGCCCATCCGTTTCGCCAGCGCCGCGACGGACACGGGGACGTCCCGTTCGCACATCGCGATGTGCAACAACGCCCGTAAGCCGAACCGTCCGCGCGTGGACATCCGCATCCGTTACCTCGCGCCCCGCGCCCGGGGCCATCCGCACGGCGCGACGCTATCATATATGGCCAAACAAGTCAACTTTAAAGCGGGCCGTCACCGCGGGAGCTCCCGTTCCTGGGTCCCATAGAGTTGGACCTCGGGCAGGTCGATAAGCCGGAGTTCGAACCAGTATATGAAGTTGGCGTCCTCGAACGAGACGCGCACCTCCGCCTCCCAGCGGTGGAGGTTGCGGTAGATGCGGTAGTGCTCGCTGATGAGCTGGCCCTGGTTGATGTCGTAATACGCGTCGTAGCCGAGCCGCCATTTCTTCGTCAGGTCAAAGGAGGCCGCCCCTTTGAGCGAGTGGGTGTTGAAGCCCGTATCCGACCAGCTGTAATCGTGGGAGACCGAAAGGTTCCAGCCCTGCCCCATCCCTTCGCCGGCTTCGTATTTTCGGCCGGTGATGGTGTCGATGGCGTAAACGTTGGGGTCGAGCTTGGTATCATCCGCCTCGCGCTTCGCGCCGTAGGGGTCCACGCCCGCGGCGCCGGCCTCGCCCTCCCGGCCGGCGGAGGGCCCCCGCGCCGACGTGAACGAGACGCTGGTCGAGACGTCGAAATCCTTCAAGGCGAGCGAATACCAGTCGTTCCGGGCTTCGAGGCGCTGCGTGACGAAATACCAGTCCTGGAAATTGGGCGTCAGCTCCAGCGTGTTGACGAGGTCGGTTATCCGCCGCTCGTCGGTCGCCATCGGCCCGAGGTCGTACGAGGTGGTGGTCGTCCACGCCGCGAGGTTGACGACCTTCCCGGCGGTCGTCGCTTTCCGAAGTTCGGCGATGCTCGTCCCGCGGGGGGGCTTGAGGCCGGTGCGGGAATGCTCGTATACCTCCTCCCAGGCGCGCTCGCGGGGCGCCCCGACGGTCGACGTTTCGGCCGCGGCGCCGGTCTTTTTCTCCGGGAGTTTGAGGTCGAAGTTCTGGCGCAGCTCGAACGAGAGCTTGTTCATCTCCTCCTGTACCGCGCCGCCGGAAACCATCCACGACTGGTCGATAGGCGGCCGGTAGTGGTGCGTGACGGCCGGGTTGACCGTGTGGCGGAACGTCGTCTCGCCTTTTTCGAAGAGCCCGTAGATTTTCGTCGACAGCGAAAGGGCCGTGTCCCACGTGCCCAGCCACCGTTGGTTCATCCCGTATTTATCGCGGTCGTACCAGTTGCCGTCGCCCGTAACGTTGGGGTTTACCCGCAGGTACCGTAAAACGGAAAAGGGGCGGGAGGCGGTAACGTCCATCGTCGCCTGCTTGAGCAGCGACGCTTCGTTCTCGAAGTCATAATAATGCGCGGCGTTGGCCCCCCATTGGTAGTAAAAGGCGCTGTGGCCGATTTCACGGCGGTTTGCGTAGAATACGGCGCGGGGGAGGGGGTCGGACGTGGTTTGGAGGATGCCGTGATAGGGCTCCGCGGCGTAGGGCGGCGCGGCCAGGGAGTTGAAGCCCGACGTCGTCGTCCCCGTCTCGGTGGTTTTATTCCGCGTTTGGCGCGCGTCCACCGAAAGCTGGTAGTTCGTCCAGCTCTGCGAGACGTTCACGAACGACTCGAGTTGTTCCTCCGTACGAATTTCGAACTCCGGCTCCAGGTACGCGTCGTACGCCACGCTGTTGCGGAGGTCAAGGCGCAGGAGGGCGGCGCAGGTGTCGGTGAAATCTTGCCGGTGGCTGGCGTAGATTTTCCACCACTCGACGGCCGTGTCCCGCTCCCGCATCTGGCTGGCGTAAAAGTTGTTAACCGTGGACCGGCTGCCGTACAAGTAGACGACGTTCGCCGATTTCTGCCAGCCCTTGCGCGAGTCGTAATCCAGGAGGAACGTGATGTCGGAATAATCGTTCCACACCCAATAGTAGCCGTTGTTGACGACGAACTCGCCCTTGCGGAAGTACCGGATGTAGGGCGTGAGGAAGCCGGAGTGACGGTCTTTGCGGAGGGAGAAAAAGTAGTACGGCGCCGCGGCTACGGGGATGTCGCCGACCAGCAGGACCGCCGGCCGCGCCACGACCTTGTCTTCCAGGTAGACCTTCAGCTGCGGCGACCAGAACCGGTAGTGGGGGTGTCCCAGGTCGCAGGTGGTGAAGGCGCCGCGGTACGCCGCGACCGTCTTGGGCCCGATTTTCTTCACGCGCCGACCGCCGTAGAAGCCCTGCGCCGATTCCGCGTTCGCGCCGAGGACCAACCCTTTCTCGGTCTCGACGTCGTACGACATCCGGACGCCCAGGAGAAGCTGGGAGGGGTCCGTAAGGACGCAGTTCCCCTCCGCGATGATGAGGTCCCGGGCGGAGTAGAAGCGAATCCGGTCGGCGGTGAGGGTCATGTCGTGGTAGGAAACCTCGGCGTCGCGGTGGAGGGCGACCGTATCACTGCGGATGAGGTACTCGATAATGCCCTCATCCTCCGCCACGGCGAAACGGACCTCGTCCGGGGCCAGCGGCGGCTCCGAGAGCTCCGCCCGCGCCTCCGCCGCGCTCGTGGGTATGAGCGGCGTCGCCACGCCCCGGCTCGTCCGGACCTCGCGGACCCAACTCAGCGTCTCGTCGACGGTCAGCGTCTCGCCCGCGGCGCCGGCGCCCGCGAGGTTCTTGAAGAAGTCGCCGACCTCGCCCTCGTCGGGGTCTTCGACCATCGTCGCCCGCGTTGCCGGCGGCGCGAGTACGAGGACGGCGCCGAGCCAGCCGAGGAGACGGCTTCGCCCGCCGCGGCTAAGTCGCACGCCCCCCACCTCTAGCGTAAGCCGTCATTCGACCGGGAGGAACAAGCGGGCCCACCGCACGTGTTCCCAGAAGTCGTACCACGGCGTCACCCGCACGTCGTCGCCGTCGCGCAACGTCTCGCCCCCCGCGTCGCAGATGTAATCCCCCGGCGGCGCCCCCTCGCCTCGGCTCGAGCCGAAGCCGTCGCTTCCGGCTAACCGGACATGGTACAGCCTACTTACCGCGGAGCGGTGCTTCATGCAATACCCGGGAATCCAAGACCAATAAATTACGCACGCCCGGCCCCGCACCAGCCGCGCCGGGACGAAGCCCCAATGCCGGCTATCCCGGCTGTCGGCGCGGTTGTCGCCCATCACGAAGTAATTCGCCGGCGGGATTTTGAAAGGCCCGAAGTCGCCGGAGCCGACGCCGCCGGCGTACGGCTCGAGGTACGGGCGGCCGTTGACATAAACGCCGCCGTCCTTTCCCTGGACGACGTCGCCCGGGAGGGCGACGATACGCTTGACGTAATCCCGGCGCGGGACGCGCCGGCGCCGCACAACCAGCTCGAAGAGCTCGCGGGCTTGCTTTCCCGGCGTCAGCTCGTTGTCCTGGTGGGGGTATTTGAATACGACGACGTCGCCCCGCGCCGGCGCCCGGAACCAGTAACTTACTTTCTCGACCAGGATGAAGTCGCCGACGAGGAGGGTGGGTTTCATCGAACCCGAAGGGATTTTATAGGCCTGGACGACAAAGGCGCGGAGGACGAAGGCCGCGGCGACGGCGATTAAGATGGCCTCGGCGTAATCGCGGCTCGCCGATTTACGGCGCCGGCTGGCGCCGGCGCGGCCGGGACGGGGGGCGGCGGACGACGGCCGCGGCGTAACGTTGTCGGCGGGAAGGTCCATCAGCTCTCGGCGACCGGGCGTTTCCTACGGTTCGGCCACGTCGGTGATAAGGAAAAGCTTAAGGCCGCCCCGGCTCCGACGAGGCGGCGTGCCCCCGTTGACCTCGCGTCGGGCATTTACTTGATAATCTTAGCCAAGAACTCGCGGAGGCGGACGGTTATTTGGCGCAGACGCCCGGATTGGATGAGTAACGTTTGCGCCAAGACGCGGTGTTCGAGCGACGGGTCCGCGGCGCACAGGGCCCGCAAATCGTCGGCGGCGAGCCGGAGGCATTTCACGGGCTTTACGGCCAGCGCCGAGACGTGGTGCGCCCCGCCTTCCATCACGGGGTTCAAGCCCACGACGTCCCCCGGCCCCCAGCGGAGGAGGACGAGGCCGCTTTTCTCGTCCATCCGCTTGACGTAGTCGACGTGCCCCTCCGCGATGACGTATAGGGCGTCGCCGGCGCGCCCCTCCACCGCGAGCGGCTCGGCCTCCTTGAAGCGGACGGCTTCGCATTTCGCCGCGACGGCGGCCAGCGCCGCGGGCGGCAGCGTTTTGAACAGCTCGCTCCGCGCCAGTATTTTCGCCTTGTCCACGGCGTCCCTTAAAACCGGCTCATCCGGTAGTAGCTTTCCATCTTGCGGGTGGTCTCGCGTTCCCGCTCGCAAAACGTGAGGACGATGGCTTGCAGGAGCTTGTTGGCGACGGGCATATCCTCGTCCAGGAGGCGCTCGAAGGCCTTGCGGTCGATCCAGAACAGGCGACAGCGGCCCCGGGCGTACACGGACGCCGAGACCGGCGCCGATTCCAAGAGCGACATCTCGCCGAAGAACTCGCCCGCCTCGAGGGAGGAAATCTCCTCGGTCCCCGCGCCCGGGACCTGCGTGGTCACCGAGCATTTCCCCTCCGCGATAAGGTACAGGCGCTTCCCGGGTTCGCCCTCCGTGAGAACGGCTTCGCCCTCCTGATACAGCGACTCCTCGACGACGACGCGGACCATGTCGAGCTCGTAGTCGTTGAACTCGCGGAACAGGCGGTTGCCCTTCATATCCTCGCGTTGAATCATTTCCGGTAATAACCCCACATCAGCCGCACCAGGTCCCGGGCGCGGAGGGTCCCCACGACGGCGCCGTCGTCGTCCATCACGACGGCCACTTCGGCGTTCGAGGCGGCGAACGCCGCCGCCACCTTTTCGGCCGGGTCGGAGATATGCACGCGGAGGAAGTTGCGGTCCACGACGCCGGCGAGGGAGCCGAGGGCGGGCGGCACCGGCGCGGCCGCCGCGGCGCGCCCCTCGTAGGGGAGCATCCGCTCGCGGACGTAACGGTAGAACCGAGTGCTCAAGACGCGGTCGAAGCCCAGGAGCATCGGGACCGTGGGCTTGCCGGCGATGAAGTCCAGGTGGTTTTGGAGCGCGCACCGGCTCGCGTCGCCGTCCAGGCGGATGAAGTACCGCAGGGAGGAATCCGGGACGTCGTCCTCCCGGCCCTCCGGTTGGGCGGCGAGGTACGTCAGCTCCCGGAGGTCCTGCTCCCACGCCGGCTCGAAGGCGGGCGAGGCGGCGACGAACGCGGCCAGCTCGTCGTCCTGGTCCACGTACTTCTCCGAATACTTCTCCAGCGTGTCTATGGCGTCGGCCAGGAAGACGCCCAGCGCGCAGCTCGTTCCCCACAACAGCCCCGCGAAGACGAACGCGGCGTCGTCGGAGTGCCCGGGGCCTTCCCGGTCGCGGATGTACAGGAAGCGGTAGCGGTCGTCGTCCACCTGCGCCGCCGGCAGCTCGACGATGAGCTTCTGGGCGCGGAAGGAGGCGATTTCGCCGGCGTGCGCGCCGTGCGAGAGCTTCTCGGCGTCCAGGTCCAACCGGCGCATAACCGCCGTGTCCACGACGTAGCACTCGCCGCCGCCGATGGTGACGTTCCGTTCCTTCTCCACCTCGGCCCGGACGGTGGAGTTGTCGCGCCGGCCGCCGACGTACAAGCCGTGGAGGACTTCGCGCGGCTCGACGCGGATGTCGGCCAGGAAGGGGACGGCGAGGAGGGGATGGCCGTCGGCGTCCGCGAGGGCCGTCGGCCCGTCGCCGGCCGCGGCGGCGCGGCGGGCCCAAGCGAAGATGTCGTCGATGAGCCGCTGGCGCCCGCGTTTTATTTTCGGGGCTTCGAGCCCCAGCGCCCGGACGACGTCGGCGACGTTCACGTCCACGAACCGTTCCTGGCGGAAGTCGCCGTGGCCGTTGTGGGCGTGGCCCTCGATGGTCTGGACGAAGAGGGCCGTCTCGACGCCGGCGTTCGTCGCGAGGTGCTCGCGGCGCTGGAGGCGCTCGAAGTCGGCGTGGATGAGCTTTTGCAGGCGGCGGTCCATAGGCATAATGCTCCTAATCCTTTATTCTATGAAATCGGGTTAAACTTGTCAATCGCGTCCGCGGGCGAGGGCACGCGGCGTATACGAAAACGGCGGCCTCCGAGGCCGCCGAATATAAACAAGGGTTTTAAACCGTTTTTAGATAACGTTTAAACGCGGGTATGGCGAAAGAACGTTATGTCTAACCTTATAACTTTACCGCGGCGCCCGGTATAAGATATCGTTCTGGCTTAGATACGTTTCGGCGACGGCCCAGTAGGCGGTGGGGCCCGCCGCCGCTTCCTTGAAGTTGGGGCTCCACCACTCGGGTACGTTGTCCATACTCCATTCGCCGCCGCGCACCGCTACGGACGTTAGGCTACCCAGCGCGTAGCCGTTATCGGCGTCGGCGAAAGCCAGCGCGTCGATGCTGTAGAAATAGGGGCCGTGGGGCGCGAAGAACGCGAGGGTATAATTCCCTTCGCCGGGCGGCCCGTCGTCGCGCATCAATAAACCCTCGCAGTCCGTTTCGGTAGTCGGCTCGTGGAACGTCGCGCGAACGACCAGCCCTTCGGCCGCGGCGGTTATTAATAGGTCGTCCTGCGTGAAAACGAGCTCGTAATTACCGTAGCGCGGCGCGAGGCGTTCGTCGGTCCAGCTCGCGCCGCCGTCGTCGCTTACGGAGACCGTGGGGAGTTTGTCTTTAACCGAGGCGACGAAGGCCCGGCCGCCCGGCGTGACGGCCAAAGATAATTGGCGGTTGAAATCCGGGACGCCGATGTAGAATACGCAGCGCCAAACGCCGTTGCGGTACGTGTATACGGCGTCGCCGCCGCCGAACCAGACGACGCCGCCTGGGGCGGCGTAAGCGGTACCGAACACTGCAATGGGAACGTCGGCGGGAATATCGAGTTCTTCCCATGCCGCGCCGTCGTAATGGACGAGGTAAGGGTACGAATGGTTCGCGACGCGTTTAGAACCGGCCGCCCAAACCTCGGCCCCCGTAACGGCTACCGAGTAAAACCCCCCCTCGTACGGCGACGAATAAACCACTTCCAGGCCGTCGCCGGAAACGCGGAATACCGTCGCCGGTTGAGCGCTATAAACGCCGACGGCGTAGACGGCGCCGTCGGCGGCCGCGGCTAAGCCGCTCACGCCGAAGCCATCGGGAAACCGCGCGGCCTCAAGCCAAGCCGGCGGCTGGGGGCCTGTCGGTCCGTCGCAGGCGCCAACTAGGAAAACCAACGCGACACCTAGTACGCCTTTAAAGCGGCTTGCGTTTTTACCCATTCTCTTTTTTAGGACCCGAAGCGGGGCGTTGCCTACTCCGGTTTGGTCGGCTTTACGTATAAGGTCTAATAAGGACGTCGCTTAGGGGTCCGTAATTAAGCTAAGTACGTCGCAGGAAATACGGTCTTCGCCCGGGCCATTAGTCGCCCCGACGACAAGAAGCGTTAAGTATTCGTCGCCGAAATAATCGGTGACGTCAACGCGAACTACTTCCGGGTCGCTTCCGCCGTCGTTTTCCGTAAGGTAATCCCAAGACTCCTCATCATCTTTCCACCGGTAGAAGTAAACATCGTCCCCGCCGCTCACCCATACCTGCCACGCGCAGAGTGCTTCGTCGTAAGCGGGGCTGGGCGTGGTGAATTGCACCAGTATGTAATTGTAGTTCTTTTCCGGCGTAGTATTGTCATCCCAGTAGTACACGTCCGCGTCGTCGTACTTAATTTTAGCTTTATCCGTGCTGTTCAGCGTATATCCGGGCGACATGGTTACCAACGTTTTAGGTTCGTAGTTTATCGGGTTGTACGTCGTAGCCCCAACGTGCGCGTATGGGCAATCCTGTACAGTAGTAGCGCCGGCAATATTCGTACTTAAAATGAACACCGGTATTATAACTAGTAAGTGCTTCTTCATCTCCCGACCTCCGCGTTGACCAGCGTGACGTTGTTTACCCTAACGCCATTTTAACGCAGGGGGGGGGGCATTTGTCAAGCGCTTTTTTTACAAGCCCACCGCCGGGTTCTAAGTTAGCTTAACGTGGTCTAAATCCGACATTTACATGCGCCGGTTTTTACGTGTTAACGTCGCTTCGCGAAGTAGTAAACCGCTGCCGTTTTAAGACAAGGGGCTTAAGCCCCTTGCTCAAAAGCTATACGCGAAGCCCACCTCGCCGAAGGGGCGGAGCTTTTTGTCGGGTGTTATAAAGACCGTGTCGTACCAGCCGCCGGCCTCGACGCCGCCCCGGCCGAGGGCCGTCCAGTTCTCGCTCAGCTTCACCGCCACCTCGCCGTACGGCATATGCACCAGCTCCCAGGGGTCGCCGCCGCTCTCCGCGTCGAAGGCGCCGTAGCTCGAGCCGAAGTAGTACAGCAGGCGCAGGCGGTACGCGCCCCGGAGCGAGACCGGGCCGACGAGCTTATGGCCGACGCCCGCCTCGCCGCCGAGCCGCAGCCAGGGCAGGAACTGGTGCGTAACCTCGGGGTAGTAGGGCGCGGGGTATTGGAGCTTCAGGACGCCGAGGCCGGCGGTGGGCGTCAGGCCGAAGGCGAAGCCCGCGGCGTGGAGCGCGAAGCCGTAGTCGTATTCCACGATGGTCTCGAAGCCGTTGTCGTCGCCCGGGTAGCCGTAGAATTGGAACCGGAGCGACGACGGACTGGCCCAGGCCTTGTAATCGAACTCAGCGCGGAAGCCGGCCTCGTCGTAGAAGTTGGGGTAGTAGTAGTCCGTCGCGTTGAAGTAGAAGGCGCCGCCCGTCACCGTGAGGTCTCGGGCGAGGGCGGGGGTTCCCGGGATGGAAACCAGGGCCGCGGCTAGTAAAAGGCTGGACGTAAGTGTAGGGCGATTTAGCATGATATACCCTCTCTTAAGGTTTACGGGTGGCGTAAAAGGGTTCTTTCGTCGCGGGCCGCGGCCCAATAACCGCCCGCCGGGTCCGCGACGGGGGATTCCAATTGGAAGCTGAAGAGCGGGTCCGTGGTTTCGCGGGTCCACGTAGGGGCGTCGTAATAAATCGAGCCGCCGATGCCGACGGCGACGCCGTGGTCTGTATCCCGGAAAGCGAGCCAGTCAATATCCTGGACGCCCGGGCTTACCCAACTCAGGTACGAAAGCTCGTAGATACCCTGGCCCGCCGGTCCGGTCCTTTTAATAACGGCGCGGTACGGCGTTTCCAAACCGGCGACGTCCAGTTCGGCGGTCAAGTACAACGCGTCGGCCGTAACTCCCATGTCGTTAACCCGGCCTAACTTATACGCCGCCGGGACGGTTATAGGTTCTCGGGCCCAACTCGCGCCGCCGTCCGCCGTTAACGTTATTACGGCGGGTCCTTCATTACCGTGGTCGGCGTTATATAGGTTATAGAGTATAGCCAAGCCGGGTGAATAGGCCAGGGGGTAGTTCCCGTTCGTTTCGCCGTAGGAGGTAAGGGCGCCGTTCTCGTATTTAGCGACGCGCCGGTTCCCGGTCTCGGCGTGCGCGACGAGCCAACAGCAGTTCGCGTTAACGGGCGTGGGGTTCGTAAAATACTGATATTCCAGAGTGCGGTAAACCTCGAGCCACGCCGAGCCGTCCCGGCGTAGTATGCAAGCGTACATTCGGCGGTTCTCGGTTTTATTCGCCGTCAGGAAACCGGCGTCGCCGGCGAAGGCGACGTCGCCTAAAATCCCTTCGTCGGAGGCGATAGAGAAATCTTCTTTGAAAGCAGAGCCGTCGTATACGAGTACGACGTTGCGGTCGTCCGGCGCGTTCGCCCGGCAATAAAGGCCGCCCGGGCCTGCGTCATATAACGATAAGCCGGAGTAACCTGCCGGTAGCGTCGCCTCCTCGCGCCAGCCGAAGGGGACGGGCCCGTCCGGCTCGCCGCACGATAGCGTCACGAGTACGAAATATGCGAACGAGCCAATCAGGGACCCCAAGCGTTTTTCCATTGGCGGCCGTTAGCGTTTAAGGGTGGAAGAGTAAATCGCAACCGTGCATGGCGCCGTTATTGCCGGCGGCCCAGAAGCCGTTCACGCCGGCCCGACATAGGGCCGTCAGGGTGAGTTGATACGGCAGTTTTTCGATAGTGACGTCGTCGGCGTTGAAGCATATCGCCGTGTTGGTCCCGACGCCGACGCCGTCGGTCGTTACGCCCGAGCCCTCGCTGTGGCTCACGCGGAAGGCGAGGCCGGCGAGGTCCGTGAAGTACGGGCCCGCGTAGCTGACGAAGACGAGGGCGTAAACCGGGGAACCGGGTTGGCCCGCGCGGCTTACGACGCCGGTGGCGCCGTCGTCGAAGGCCACGGTGAAGTATAGCGTCGCCCCGAACCAG
>Ga0315289_10015777_pt1 | contig 10473 bp, 8 predicted proteins | sample YL17G11_40_MG_FD_203452 | JGI IMG/M metagenome (GOLD analysis project Ga0315289, IMG submission 203452) | Sediment microbial communities from Yellowstone Lake, YNP, Wyoming, USA - YL17G11_40 | ecosystem: Environmental > Aquatic > Freshwater > Lake > Sediment | place: USA: Wyoming | collected...
GATCACTTGTTGAGGCGAGTAGAAATCTCCATGTTTCTCGGGGAAGTCCCTGCTCTCTTCCGCCCAGCAGAATACGCATCTTAAGCAACAGCCGCAAGCATAGGCGGTGGCAATTCCCTTTCCATAGTTTTTCGTCCATCCAAAACGTGAGTATTTCCGTAGGTTCCCTCTTGAGACAAGCGACTCGGTGTTCCTAGTCAACTCAAGTGGATCAAACGGCACGTGACTTGGAGTCAGGAAACGAGGATAATCTCCCATCTTGTTCAATGCCTTTGCCATCTCGATTTTTGGGTTTTCGCCAAGTCGCGAATGACAGCACTAGGTTCTCTCACTAGCCCTCTAACCATTTGGTAAAGGATTACCGGCGGTCTCACCATGGGCGAGTACACCTCAACCCTCTCAAATACCTTACTTGTAGCTCCGAACCCCTCCTTGAACAACCGAAGCCCTTCAAGTGGTCCGCTGGGTCCAAAGTCGAAATATCTACATCCGGCATCTATTGCATTTTGAATTGCTGTGCAGTACAAGAGGCTGGCGGCGTTGAATCTCGAATACTGTGAGAAGCAAACGCTCATAACTAGATTCGCATAGGTTCCGTAGAAGAAGCTAATCAGCCCGCCAACAGTCTGCCCATCAATCTTGGCAAGCAGGAAGTCAACGAAACCTGTAGGAATCAACTTATAGATGCTCTCATAGAAGGAGAGGGGCTTAGGCGAGGTGATTCCGCGTCTTTCAACCAAATCTAGATAGGCTCGATAAAACACCGCGACGTCAGATAGAGATCGAGACTTCTCTATCTCTACGCCTTCACTCCGGGCGCTCCGTACGCTCCGTCGGGCGCGCTTTCTAAAATGATCCCTCCAGGCGTGTTCGAATCCCCCCTCTAGGTCCAGAATATGGGTATAGGTCCACGGTGTCTTCGCTGGGATTATCAGGTTGTCGGTTTTGGGGAATGATTTTGCCAGAGGACTGAAGGTCATGATCAGCAGAGGAGTGGTAGGCTCAACAATCTGCAGAAGCAAGCTTCGAACATCTTCGTTTTTCAGGGGGCGATCCGACAGAAGCCCGCCGTACGTAAATATTGGCATGGAATTGAGTGAACTGAATGGGCCAATACTCCTGCACTTCATCATTGGGACCAATACCTCAACGCCGTCTTTCTCATAGACTCTAGTGGAGATGTGGATTCCACGCAGTGAATCCTGCAAGATTGTGGCCCAGAAATGTGTCTGAGAGAAGCAGCATTCCTCGTGCTCGAGAACGCGAGAGTTCCACTCTGACGATGAAACATTTGTCCTATACGTCCAGTTCAGCTTGCGAGGCCCCCTTAGTCTAGGTTACAGCACGAGACCAAGCTTCTTGGTTTGCCTGATTCGTCTCAGGTATCTCTTTGAACAAATGGCGAGAGCAGGCAAGGCAGGCCGAAAGGCGGTATTGACAACAAACAATAACCCAAATCTCCTTCGGAACAAGATTGCCGATGTCTCTAGCGAGCCAAGGTTGCTTGGTGATGATATAGTCTATTTGTCGCAGGAATGATTCTCCTCTCTTCTTCAAGTGTTGGAGTGCATCGCCTTCGCTCGGTCCCGCGCGAGCTCTGTACCTCGATCAAATAGATCTTCTGATCCTTTGTTGCTGACTTTCCTCGCGGGGACTCCGGCTATCGTAGTTCCTTCCTCAAGAAACGACCGATTAACCACTGAATTAGCGCCAATCGCTATTCCATCTGCGATCCTAATATCTCCAATGAGCACTGCTCCAGGCCCTATGAAAACGTTGATACCTATCTGTGGGGCTTTCATTCCCTCATCTCGTGAGCCTACTCCAATGGTGACACACTGACGCACGGCGCAGTTCTCTCCAACGCGAGCAAGATCACTGACGACAATTGTGCCTCGGTGTAGAAGGCACAACCCTGGACCGAAGACATTGGGTGGGATAGTAAATCCTAGTCTCGTAGACAAGTGCATGAATCGATAGCTCAGCAGTTTGTTGGAGCAACCTCCAAGCACTGACCTCCTGCAATTCTTGTGGTATTCGACCTTTCGCAGTAATCGCTGAAAAGCCCACGTCTCATTCGTGAAACCATAGTACCAATGCCAATTCCTATTCCAATACCATCGTCCTCTGCCAAGTCTATCTGCTTCCAAGAAGAACAGGTAATCTTCTTTCGATTGAATCATATCCCGATACCCTTACAGACTATCTAGTTTGATTTCTTGCGCGTTTTCGGCTATGAATCGCAGAATGCGTGGAGACCTGAACCACTCCGCGCGTGAGGTCTTCCTCCCTTTCCTATTGGACGAGGCCTCTCCGGCATGAACGGCTTCTCTGGACCCAACAGCTTCCTAGTCGTCTCCCTAATGTCTCCAGTGCGTACGTTGTTGCACCTTCTTCTTCAGGTTGGCGGCTCTTGTCCGAGTCCAATACAACAAATAGTATCGAATGTGCCCAACCAAGGGGATGCGTCTGCCGAAACCTTCTTCGCGAACGATTCGACATGGGCGGCATGTACCGCAAGGTACGCGCCATCCCCAAAGCGGGGAGTGGCAGAACCACGTGCGCTCTAGTAAGTCGTCAAAGCCATGTCTCTCTGATACTCGCTGCATATCGGCCTTCGTCATAGCGCTTATTGGAAATCTGAAGTTCTTGAATAACTGTAGATCGCGATTCGACGGATTACTCGCCAAGCGATAGCGGGAGTCGCTGCCGTGGGATTCCAGCACTAAGGAATTCTGGAGCGCATCCGCCAGGGAATGTGTGTGAAGAGCGCTATTCGCCTCGAATGCCAACTCCAAGTCGGCGAACCCCATTTCATCTGCGAAACGGGCGAGCCATTCGTATTGGGCTCCAACGTCGTACCAGGGCTGGAACGATGCCTTCAACCTCTGGTATTGCTCCGTTATGCTCGCATTTTGCTTGATGTCTATGATGTCCTTGTACACAGTCGGCAATAACCGCGTCCTACACTCAGGGAATCTGCGGAACAGCAAGTTCTTCAGCGTGTGCATCGTCCGCATCTCAATCCAAAATGACGCTCGATCATGGTCTATGAGATAATATGGTTGGACAACTCTCTGTTTCACCAAGAGCAGATCGACGAGTCTGAAGGTCGAATCCCACCCTCCGGTCCATAGAAGATGTGTCGTGTCTGAGGCTGTCATACTCTGCACTCCTTCACTTGGTCAACCTCGGGATTGCCAATTCACTTCGCCTATCGATCGTCCCGGCCCGCCTTTGCCTTCCTCGTTCGACTCTCTAGAGCCTTTTTCAATGATGAGGCTGCGGTGTGGATCTCCTCATTCGTTATCTTAGGGCCGCTTGGCAGGTTAATTCCTCTTGCCGACACTTCTTCGGCTACAGGTAACCTCAAGCTCCGTTTGTACGGCGGCATTGTGTGGATGGGGCAGAAGAAATGTCGAGTCTCGATACCCTGCCGATCAAGAACCTTCGTGACTTTGTCCCTTGCATATCTATCCACCAGTACGGAGTAGATCCAGTAGACGCTCTTTGCCCACGACATTTCGGGCGCATGGACCACGACATTGTCTTCTTTCAGGAGCTTCCTGTAGATGTCCGCGATCTCTCTTTTCCTTTCGACAAGTTTGTCGATTTTCTGGAGCTGAGCGACCCCCAGTGCCGCCTGCAAATTCGTGATTCGATAGTTGAATCCTATCACGTCGTGCCAGTATCGTTTACTAGGATTCATCCCATGATCCTTTAGGATTGTCATCTTCTCAGCCAAACCCCGGTTGTTCGTCAGGCACATCCCGCCTTCGCCTGTCGTGATTATCTTGTTCCCGTAGAATGAGAAGCAGGAAACATCACTGAAGGAGCCGACCTTCTTGCCCTTGTATTCGGCGCCATGTGCTTCGGCACAGTCCTCTACTACGTAGAGATCATTGCTGCGGGCGGTTTCCAGAATCGGGTCAATGTTGCATGGATGCCCATACAGGTGAACGAGTAGTATGGCTTTCGTTCTCGGGGTAATACTCTTCTTCAGGCCTTCGGGGTCAATACACCAGTAGTCTGGGTGAGAGTCTATGAAGACCGGTCTGGCACCGGTGTAGGTTACGGCGTTAGCAACAGCGACAAATGCGAGCGACGGGACAAGGACTTCGTCACGCGAACCGATACCGAGTGCTGTCAAAGCCAAGTGAAGTGCAGCTGTTCCGTTAGATACGGCTATAGCGTGCCTTACGCCAATGTATTCTGAGAATCTCTTTTCAAACTCGTTTACGAAAGGCCCCTTCGAGCTCACCCAACCACTTCTTACTGCCTTCACTACGTTCTCTAGTTCTTCTCTGCCTATCTCAGGCCTAGCTATGGGAATCCGATGGCCCAAGAAACTACATCCTCAGAGCACGCGTTAGGATTCGAGCTTCGCTCGGATAGGCCGGAGCGTCCCATGGAAAACGTTCTCCAGCGAGCCACCTCTCCCATCTTCTTAGGTCTTCTTTCACCATTATCTCCACAAGCTCGGCGAAATCTGTCTTAGGGGACCATGCCAGTTCCGTCCTTGCCTTTGAGGAATCTCCTATCAGGCACTCGACGTCCAAGGGGCGCCGAAATCTCTTGTCAGTCTTCACATAGTCCTGCGAATCTAGCCCAAGGATTCCAAAGGCTTTCTCGACGAATTCCATCACAGAGTGGGCCTCACCGGTTGATACCACATAATCCTTGGGTTCTTGTTGTTGCAGCATGAGCCACATGGCCTCGACATACTCTGGAGCATAACCCCAGTCCCTTCTCGCTTCAAGATTGCCCAGGACGAGTTCTTTTTCGAGACCTAACTTGATCTTCGCGACCGCATTCGAAATCTTCCTGGTCACGAATTCCAAGCCTCGAAGGGGTGACTCGTGGTTAAAGAGTATGCCACTACATGCAAACATCCCGTAGGCGGCTCTGTAGATATTCGTGATCCAATGAGCATACAGCTTAGCTGCCGCGTAAGGGCTCAATGGAGACAAGGTATCTCCTTGGGTCAACGACTTGGCCTTCGCTCCTGTCGAGCCGAACATCTCACTACTGGAAGCTTGGTAGAACTTGGTGTCCGGCTTGATCTGCCTGATCACCTCTAGAAACCTCGTTACGGATACCCCCGACACGTTCGCCGTTGCGATCGGTTGCTCGAATGATGCCTCCACAAAGCTTTGCGCTGCGAGGTTATAGATCTCATCCGGTTGTGCGATCTGAACGGCTTCCATAATGGACGACGTGTCCGCGAGGTCAATGGGGACAACGTTGATTCTATGAAAAATCTCTAGGCATTGCAGCCTCCAGAAGCTCGGTGTGGAAAGGCGCCTATAGGTGCCGTAGACCTCACAGCCATTCTCAGTCAGCAACTTCGCTAGGTAGGCGCCGTCTTGCCCAGTTATGCCCGTTATGAGGACGCGCTTGGTCAACAATGACCACTCATCTTACAGTCTTCGATCCTGTCGAGCGCCTCGACTGGGTGACCGTTTGGGTCCTGAACCCCATGACTTCCCATAGCTCGCTGGTCGTCGGCTGCACATTGATAGAACTGCCTTCCTCTCGGAGACCCATGCCTCGTTTGCCATTTAGGGAAATATATGAAGACAGCGGCCAAGCGACATGGTGCGTTTGGGGCTTTTCCAGAGAAAGACTGGGTCCAATCCGGGATGATCATCTTGAATCAAGCATTGTGAAGGTATTTCCGTGAGACTTCATACACGGTATCAAAATACTTCTCCAGCGTGCATTCACGCAGCGGTATGCTTGACTTGACCTCAGCACGGAGTGCTCTTTCCAGGCCGTTTGCGAAAGATTCGGTATCAGGTTCCGTTAGAAACACATGCGGGTCCTCGAGGATTTCACGCGGCTCGCTGGCTTCTGAAGTCCAGACCACCTTCTTCTCAAACGCCAATGCCTCGTATGCTGTCATCGGAGAGGTTGTCCAACATGGGCACGTGAAAACCTCACATGCCCTGTAGTAGTCCCACAACCTATCTTCATGCACGAAGCCAGCGAATAATGTGATGCCTGAGCAGTCCAATTGCCTTGCCAATGCCTTGAGTCTGGCCTCGTCTGGACCTGTTCCGACGATGATCAGAACCACATTCTTCGTTCTCTGTGAAAGCGCAGCAAATGATCGTATTAGCAGGTCAAGTCTTTTCCTAGCGTCCAGTCTGCTTACGCTTAGTACGATTCTCGCATCGTCTGGCAGATTCAGATCTCTTCTGATGTCACTTCGGGCCACGTGGTCGAATATCCCTGGCGTAAGACAGGGCCTCCCCACAACAGCATCTCTCTTGTAGAGTTTTCTAACTTCCCAGCGGACGCGTGGTGTTATTACGATGACCTCTTTGGCTTTCCTCACTGCAAAATAGTCGAGGACGGATGCCAGCTCTAGCCACAGACGCCCAGCAAGAGAAACTTTGACCTTCGTGGGTATGAACTCTCTATGACCGACAAGGGAGTTACGGATTTCATGGAAGACCCCTCTGTGAAGTAACGAGTACTTCATCGTATCTTCGGGAAACCAGAAGAGGGTGCCGTGAATGTGCAATATGTAGGGCACACGGGCTATAGTACTTGCGAGGTACAACTCTTCCCAACCATTCGCGCATATTACTAGATCAGGCTTGAGTTCCAGCAGGCTTCTGGCCAGGGACATAACTCTGGCAGCGAAGTTCGTTCCTCGTAACAAACGTACTCTAATGCTCGCAAGGTATTGCCGATACTGTTCGGCATTTCTTATGCCGAAAGTTAGCAGTGTGGGAGCTAGATCCTTCCTTGAGAGATAGATCAGCTGCTCGAATAGAACGCGTTCAGCTCCGCCGAATCCACTAATGAACGACTGGTACACGACGACTCTTGCCACATTTCGTCACCTTTCAAACGGGCTTCGCGGGCAGATCATCATCACTGGACAAGGTCGCTTGCCTCTCGCCGTTCTTGATTGGTAGGAGTAGTCGCTTCGTAGACTTCCTTCAGGTTGATTTTCCAGAATATTAAGCTCAACAGGAACGCGATTGCTGCAGTCCTGTTACCTCTGATTCTCTGCTCCTCTACTATGGAATCCACAGCGTTTCTGGACATGACGTCGGACAAGAGAGGCGAGTTCTCGGCTATGAATCCCAAAATATGAGGAGACCTGAACCATTCCCCATACGGCGCGTACGAGGGATCTCTCCGGGGTCTCTCCGATATGAATGGCTTTTCGACACCCAATAGCCTCCTAATCGTCTCCCTAACGCCGACGCCAGTACGGAGCCAATAGGACAGCGGAGGCCTCCACCCCATTTCTCTTGCACCATGCTCCTCAGGGAACCTGAGCAAGTCAGGACGATTCTCCGCGATAGCCCAGCGGTGCCACCTACACCCAAGCTTCCAAATCCTCGGAAGCTTCCAGACCGACTCGACCCACCCACTCGCCAAGAATGGCATCCGCACCGAAACACTAGCTGAGACGAGCTTCAACCACATACCCGCGAAATTCCTCGCAGTCTGCTCTGCTCGGAATCGGTCGAGCCCGGACAAGAGTTGTTTGTGGCATAGTCTCACTAGCCTGCAAATCCTCTCCTCCTGTCGGGCTCGGCTGAACTCAACGGAGAATCCAGGATTCATCCCCGCCAGCTCCTTTTCACGAAATATCCTCTTCTTCATCATCTTCCGCCAGAACAGGCGTAGTGCAAAATAAGGAGGAAGAGAGTCCGCAACAAGTGCTGCCACACCCACGTCAAGCAAGCCAGTTCTTGCGAACTCTCCAAAGCTGCCGACTAGGAAAGGAACCTTTGGGCTGACGTTCGCCTTGAGAGGGAACATGTACCAGTGCCAGTGCCACGCCATCATGGTTCCATTAGTCAGGTATGCAATTCGCTTTCCGTAAGTTAGGTAGCCCTCAGCGTCAAGCTCCACCTGTATGTACTTGAGACCTAAAGAGGACGCGATCAACCTTGGAACTGTTGCGTCTTGACAGTCGTCCCCACCCATCGACAGGAGGGTCAGCCTGATCTTTTCCCTAAGCAGACTGCTCAGTATCACCCTTGAGTCGAACCCCGCCGACATGGAAACCGTTGCTGCTCCAGTAGCCCACAATCTCACGCTTCTGTTCAGGGCACGTAGCGCTTCTTGGGGATCTCCATTGGATGGTCTATGCACATCCTCCCAAGACAGAGAGAACACTTCTCCCTTACCGTCTTTGAAATGAAGAATGCTTGCGCTTGGAACTCTATGTATCCGAGTGTGCAGCGTCTCGTTCCCAATAACGTAATCCAGCTGAACCAAGTTCGCTAGAGCTTCCCAGTTCCACGACCAAGGCATGCCAGACTCCCTTAGAATGTCGACAACGGTGTCTCCATGTAGCAACTTGCCCTCATGAATCGCGTAGTAGTATGGGATAACACAGTATGCGGAGGATATTATGTGGCACTCGAGATCGCTTTCGATGACGATTAGATAATCTCCCTCCAGCTCCAACAACGGTCTTGGTCCGGCCACCAAGAATCTCTCGAGCACATTATCCTGTTCCAGTGAACAATAACCTACTATCCTAACACGCGGTTTCTCAGACAACATCTTCCCTTCCTAGCTGGCAGGCGATTGTCTATCGGCGTTCCAACGCGAAACTATTGGCGTGCGAGGTGACAGGGGACCTGTTTGATCACACGCCCAAATCCCTCTGCCGTTTTCTTCGGTCCACATCGGCGACGGAGTTCGATCCCAAGAATAGAGATGTCTCATTCGTTCAAGCCCTAGCCGGCGACATGGAACCGAGGCCTATCGCGACATACTCGACTTCTCTCGCGAATCTATCTGGGTCAAGTATGCGACGGCCGTCCACCACGATAGGTCTCTTCATTCTCGACTTGAACTCAATGGGTTCCATTCTCTTGAACTCGTCCCATTCGGTCACGACTATGCAACACTCGGCACCATTAATGCAGTCTAGAGCACTTGAGCACATCTGTATCTTGCTGCCAAGAATTCTCTTGGCATTTGCCATCGCGTATGGGTCGTACGCTGTGACCTTGGCTCCTTTCTTCAAGAGCCCCTTGACGATCTTGACAGAAACAGCGTCTCGCATGTCATCGGTTCCGGGCTTGAATGAAAGACCGAGTAGAGCCACGCGCTTGCCTTTCAGGCTGCCAAGGACCTGCTCAGCCAGATGTATCGCTCTTGTTGGTTGAGTTTCGTTCGTGTGGAATGCTGCATCGATCACTGGGACGCTTGTTCTTAGTGACTTTGAGAATTCGGAGATCGCTCTCACATCTTTCGGAAGGCAGGAACCGCCCCATCCTAGACCTGCCTTCAGAAAGAGAGACCCGATGCGATTATCGAGGCCGATGCCCCTAGCCACCGATTCGATGTCCGCCCCGGGGATTCTTTGGCAAAGGTTGGCCACGTTGTTGATGAAGCTGATCTTCACGGCTAGATAGGCGTTGTTCGCATACTTGATGAGTTCGGCATTTGCAGGTGTCGTTCTTATCGTCGGCGGGAGCTGCGCGCCATAGAAGTCACGGTAGAGTGATTCAAGTGCGTCGCCAGATTCCTTCCCTAGTTCCCCTATTATGATTCTGTCTGGCCTCAAAGCATCTTGCACTGCGCTTCCTTCTCTCAGGAACTCAGGGTTCACACACACGCCAAAGGCATCTGGGCACTTCTTTCGCGAAATCCGTTCCAGCATAGGCTTGACTATTGTCTCGGTTGTCGTGGGGAGCACAGTGCTCTTTGTGATCACCAGATGCCAGCTAGATTTGCGGCGGAGTGCTTCACCGATCATTTTGCAGGCGCGCTTCATGTGGGTCAAGTCGATGCGGCCATCCTTGGTGCTGGGCGTGCCGACAGTGATGAACGTTGCATCTGTACCAAGGACTGCTTCTGCGAAGTCTGTGGTGGCTATCAGAAAACCCGCCTTGACGGAGCTGCCGACGAGTTCACTGAGGGTGGGCTCGAAGAATGGCGCCTTGCCCTGGTTGACGACTGAAATTATGTGGTCGTCCACATCAAAGCAGACTGTCTGAAGCCCTTTCGAGGCAAAACAAGCGGCAGTGACCAAGCCTACGCGTCCAACTCCAAACACCGAGATCTTGCGAACTGACACCATCACAGACCTCCGCTTACTCGCATTGTCTCCTTGAGCGCATTCCAGTACGACGTGGGTGTTCCTATGTCGATACGTCTCTCGTCCGCACGAAGCTCAACCGCGTAGGTTTTTCCCCCTTCTAGGATTAGGTTCATGATCGCATCAGTCAGCTGCACTTCACCGGCCTCGTCCGGTTCGACCTTGTCGATTGCGCCGTAGATTCTGCTATTGAAGACGTAGACCCCGACGGTTGCTATGTCGCTTGGGGGTTCATGAGGCTTCTCAACGATCTTGGAGACTTCATAGATCCCCGGTTTCACCTTCGCGCCACATATCACACCATACTTCGTAGGATCCTTGACCCGTTCGACAAGGAATGTTGCGTCTGCGCTAGTCTCCTCAAATACGTTCACGAGTCTCTGGAG
>Ga0315289_10015778_pt1 | contig 10472 bp, 2 predicted proteins | sample YL17G11_40_MG_FD_203452 | JGI IMG/M metagenome (GOLD analysis project Ga0315289, IMG submission 203452) | Sediment microbial communities from Yellowstone Lake, YNP, Wyoming, USA - YL17G11_40 | ecosystem: Environmental > Aquatic > Freshwater > Lake > Sediment | place: USA: Wyoming | collected...
ATCTTTTATAGTGATATCAGCAACCTCTCCAACTAAACTATTAGCTGTACTACGTGAGGCAGCATAACTTGATCCTAAGATATGGGGAAGTTGTGTAAATTCTGTTGCACCAAGAAGAGCAAGATTACCAAGGAAAGATGACTTACCTACAGACTCAGACATTTGATTTATTTTATCTAAGTCTTGCCCCATTGGCTCCTCACCATAATTTTTCTTATGATCTTCAATTAAAGCATTTCTATATTCTTTTGCAGTTTGTAATGCTTCAAACGAAGCTTCACCTGCAGATGAATATAATGCAATTGCTGTACGTCTACTTGCATCACCAAACTTAGCAAAAGCATTTGTAGTTTTAGCAAGCGATGCTAGTCTAGAACTTTTAGCTGTAACATCAGCAATGTTAGTAACTGTTGCATCTAAAATTGCAGCAGCTTCTAAATTCTTACCAGCACTAAATGCACGAGCTGTATTACGTAATAGAGGAGTGAATAATTTAAATGCTTGAGAACCTTCAGAAAGAACAGCACCTTCAGCAGCAAGAGATCCAATACTAGCACCTGCAGCTCTTAAGAAACTATTAGCTATATTACCAGAAACCATTGCGCCTACAGCAAAGCCAGAGTTCTTAATTAACTTATCAAATAGAAAGTTAGTCTTGAACCAGTTATCTGTAGAATACCAATTAGCATTTTTCTCTCTATCAGTATAATAGTTAGGAAGAATTTCGTTATCAATCTTAGTGTTTATGTCGTCTAACCCACGCATCACTTCATTATCCCAGACGTCAGCTAGTCTTCCTGAAAATGGAGATTTAGCTACACCATACAACATACCAAATCCACCAGCCACTGTTGTAGCTGCAAGTCCTAATCCTTTTAATGTTCCATTAACTGCTTTATCAATTCCACTTTGACCATATGCTGCAAAATCTTCTTGATTTTCAATTGTAGGATTATATGTAGCGTATCTTTTATTTGCTGCTAATTCTTCATTAGTTGCAAATGCACCCATTCTATCATACTTAGAATTTTTACTAGCTGCATTTAATTTACCAAAGATATCTTCAGTCTGAGCATAGTTACTTCCACCTGCTGATAGTTCAGCTGGTGTATATGCTTTAACTTGAGGCTCTCTATCTATCTGGTTTGGAAGATTAACTGGAGCAATTAAGTCTTTGTCAAAATCTGGCATGTGTTAATTTATTTAAAGGAAATTCCTTTGCTAGTTAAAACTTTTTCTATATCCTGATCAGTCATATTAGCAATGATACTATTAGCTTCTACAGCTGACATAGCATTTCTATCTAACTGTAATGGTTGCCAACTACCATTGATCTTAACTTTTAAATTAATATAATTTTGGTATGGGCTTGTAGGATCATTTTTTAAGTCAGCAACTACAGCATATTTTCTTATATTTTTAAAACTGTTTCTTGGAAATTGAGCATCTTCTATATTACCTGTTGCATTAGTTGAACCTCCAAATAGTTTTTGTTTATCAAAAATGTTTTGACCAAATCTATCAACACTACTAGCAATTCCTTGTTGAGCAGATTCTTCAGGAGTCATTTTAATCATAACACTTTCAGATCCTTTCATCATCAGGATGTAATCATTACCACTCTGAGTAACTCTCTTATATTGAATATCACCTTTACCTTCTCCTGCAAACCATCCTTGTGCTTTTATAGCATCAGAATTTGATAAAAATTGATCACCTCCTGGTAGTCCTCCATATCCAGGAGCATAACGTAATAATATATTACCAACTGCATTTTCGTACTTTTGACGATTTCTTGGGTTAGATGCATCTAGAGCTTCTACTGTAGGTGTAAACTTACCAGTCCTAGCAATTAATTTATTTTCTACTTGTTGATCAAACTCTTTATCGAATTCATTATTTTTTTGATATATTTCATTAAAGCCACGTAATTTTTCATTAACAGCTTTTTCATTTGATTCTTTATTAATCATGCTATTAATTAAATCTACTTCTTTTTTAGGAATATTAGGATTAGCTTTTAAATAAGATTGATAAGTATTCTTACTAGTAACTTCTCCACCTGCTCCTGGTTGAATTATACCAGTAGACATAGCGTATGCATTTACTCTAGACTTAAGATCATATAATTCTCTTGCTGAATATTTTGTAGGATTTCCATTAGTATAAAGCGTTACTCCTGGTATAGATGCTAGTTGTGCTTCTAGTTCTCTTTTACTTTTTGCAAGTGCTGGATTTTCTGCTTCAACCTCTGCTCTAAGTTTCTTTTCTATAAAATTATTCTCACGAATAAGTTTTCTATTTTCAAGAATTCGTTCAGCTGTTTTTCTCATAGGACCACCTAGAGCATCATAGTTTCCATTTTGAAATTCTACAAGTTTCTTTTGTAACTCTAAACGATCACCTTTTAATTGTGGATTGTTTGCAAGAATTGTATTTATATCAGAGTCAATCTGAGTTCCTGCTGCTTCATTCTCTTGAGCCAATGCTGTTAAAGGAGAAGGAAGATTTTTAGTGTTTACACCTAATACATTTAAAAAAGGATCTGTTGGAGCATTTTCAAAATTCCACTTCTTTTCTTCAAAAGCCTGATTTCTATTTGCATTAAACTCGTCAAAGTTTTGTGAACGAATAGCAAGCTTTAATCTAGTTTTATCACGTTCTGCTGCCTCAGCTTGCATCTGACCTTCCCATTGGGGATTAGCTAAAACCTCTGTAGTTCTTTTTTCCCAAGAGAAGGCATTTGCAAATTGATTAATTGCACCTTCTTTATATATGTTTAACTTAGCACGTTCTGGATCATCATGAGCAAGTCTAAGATTTTCAGTATAGTTTTCTGCTATTCTAGATTTGTCAGCTTTTAATTGTTCTATAGAATCTAATGCTCTCTTCTGTAACTTTGGTTGAGCATCACTAAGAGCAGCTATTCCTTGTAATCTTTTGATTTGTTGATCTATTGTAGAAAGGCTGCCTTGGTATTGTTTTGTTGCATTGTTTGCTAAATCATTAGGAGTGGCATCTTTAAACTGATAGTTACCATTGATGCGCATTTGATTAAGTTCATCTGGAGTAAGTGTAGCACGTAATGCAGTTTGAATCTTTGCTGCATCAATTCCTTCAACTCCTTCACGCTCCATTGCTACAGCAAGTTTATCTGTAGATAATAACTTTCCTGTAATAGGATCTGTATAACGTTCGTAGATAAAATCTTTACCTGTCTCACTAGCATGTAATGCTTTGAAGGTCTCAAGAAACTTTTTATCAATATCAACATATGGACTATAACGACCATTGAATCTTTCTCCTACCTTATCGTTGTTTAACCACTTATCTGCTTGTGATGTAAAGTCATAAACATTAGCAACAGAAGACTTACCATCTTTATACTGTTTATCTAGTTCTTGTTTTTGTTTCTTATACCAAGCAGTGGATGCTACAGCATTCTGAACATTCTCATCTCTACCAACTTGTGTAGCCATACCTCCAACAGAATTAACTAACTGTTGATTAGAGAAATCTCCACCAGCAACTATTGCTAGCTTAGATCCTAATTGATTAAGCTTAGATTGTAAATATGATCTATCTGAATCTTTAGCAATATCCATTCCAGCCACATTATCAATCTGACTTTGGATTTTTTGCACACCCTGATCATACTGAGCTTGCTTTTGCATGCCCACTTTCACCATCGCCTCAACAGGAAGTTGAGAGACGTAAGGGTTAAATTGCGTTATGCTATCTGTAAATGAAGCCATGAGTGAGTATAATTAACAAATATAATTTAAATTATTACATATACAAAGACTACTAACAAAAGTTAGTAATCTTGTATAATCAGTTTAATTAGAGATTCTTGATTGCTTTAACAATTGCACCATTTCTACTTGTGTCAGACTCTTTAGATTTTCTAGTTCCAATTCTTTGACCTGCTTTGTTGTAGTAGTCTTCGTAACCTTCTGCTAGTTTATCACTATTCTTTGATAAGGCCCCTTGCATATTAAAGAATTGAGGCCCATTAAGATTATATGCTTGTCCAGATTTATTGAAACGATAGTTATACATGTTCTCCATAACTCCAAGTTGTCTGTTCTCAAGTTTGTTCTTAGCAGTTTTATCAGCAATAGATTTCATTGCTTCTATAGCTTGTTGCTTAGTTGCACTCTTAGCTTGCTCTTGACGCTGATATTGTGTATCAAATATTGCTAAGTTTTTCAATTGTGCATCATTAAGAATATTACGATTCTGCTCAGCTACACGTTGTTGCTCAGCTTGATTCATTCTAAATTGTTCTCCTAATACCTTGTTCTTAGCACCATAAGCTTGAGCAGCAATCATACCAGCAGCTTCAGGATTATAAGCAGCCATTTTCTCAGCAGCACGAGATGCAGAAGTTATTTCATTCAATTGATCTTGAAGACTATATGAAGTTGGTGCAGATAATAATGGTTGGAATGTTTGTGCTTGTACAGGCTCTAATTGATTTGTTGCTAATGACATCATCTCTGGTGCCAACTGTGCTGGATCTAAGAACTCAGCATTGCTAGGACGAATTTGTCCAAGAGCTGATGTTAAACCAATTGCAGCTAGATTCATCCAATCATTGTCATCATCTCCTTCTCTTGAAGTTGGGCTTGCCTTGTATGCACCTGAAGCAATAGATTTATCCATAGCAGTCATTGGTTGTATTGCACTAGACGAAGATAAATGAGGAGTGAGAGTTTTAGCATAGTTAACAGGAGGAGATGCTCTCTCAGTTGTTTTCTTAAATAAGAAAGCATTCTGCTCAGCTGTACCTACAAAATCTTTAACTCCCATATATTCAGCCATAGCCTTTCTTTCTTTGAATGGGATCTTCTTAACAAAATCACTAAGAGAACTAATATCACCTAAGTCTTTAGGAGCAGCTTGTACTGTAGTTGCTTTTGGTTTTGTTGATTTAGATTTACTAGTAGTCGCAGCTGTTTTAGTTACAGATGGTGCTTGTTTAGCAGGTGCAGTTGCAGGCTTAGTAGCTACAGAAGGTTTTCCTTGTTTATTAATCTCATCCCAACCTTTAAAGTCTGGATCTTCTTTAGGTCTAAGCTTTTTACTAATCTCATCAAACACTCTTCCCATAGGAGTTTTAGAACTTAAGAAGTTACCAAATTGTGCTTTTTCAAATTTACCACCAAACTTTGCTTGTTTCATATTACCTTTTGCTAATGAATCGCTTTCTAATCCATACTCTTCTGCTGTATCAAGAATTGCATTCTGCACAGCAGCTGCATCCATCTTTCTCTCAGCAATTGTTCTAAGTTTTAAATCACCACCCATCATCATAGCTTTACCAGAGTTGAATGCTAATTGATCAAATGGATCATCGCTATCTTTAGTGTTAACTAATTTAACTCCTTTCTCTATTGACTTGTTTATCTTAACTTCTTGCTTTGATAAGTCAGCAATATAATGTTTGAACTTTTTACCTTTAGCTTTAGGATCATTTATTTCATTAACTCCATAATCAGGAATTCTCATGTTTCCATAAACTACAAGGTTCTCTTGTTTACCACCATCTTCCATAATGATAGCTGGCTCTCCACCTTCAACCTCTACACCATTCTGTCCAAATGATATTGGCATACCACCATCATCATGAGAAGGTCCTCTAAACATAACTGTTTCACCATCTCCTGGAAGATAAGGATTGTAAGACATTGTATCAGCAGATCCTCTACCTACTTGTAGATCTCCACCCATAGCCATCTGTACACCATCTTCAGCTCTTCTTCCTGTATACATAGCTTCTGCACTAGGAGGAGTGTAGTATGATAGATGCCCACCAGCTCTTAACATATCTGCATCATGAGGTGGCTTTAATAAATCTGATAGTTTGTGCTCACCAAATGTAGCAATTACTTGTGGTTGCCAATCATGGCTAACATACCCACCATCTTCCATAAATGCTTTATTCTGAGTTTGTAGATTTTGCGTTCCTGATTGAAATGCAGAAGCTTGTAAATTTTGATCAAGTTTATCTTGAGCAGCTTGTGCTTCATTTTGTCCTTGTGAATCAAATAATCCTCCTACGAATCCACCAACTGTAGATCCTAAGAATGTACCAACTCCTGGAATAGGAATGAATGATCCAGCAATACCACCAAAAGCAGAACCAATTGTAGAACCAGGTCCACCTCTACCAGTTCCTTTTCCTGTAGCAGAACCTAATGCTCCACCAAGACTACCACCTATACTAGCAAATGGATCTAGATTAACACCTCCAGCTGCTTTGTTCATCTTACCACCTTTCTTAAAGTTCTTAACTTGATTCTCATCAGTTAGTGGTTCATAACCAAGATCAGTGTACATTGTATTTGGTGTGTCATACATGTTCTGAATCTCTGTAGGATTACCACCAATCATTGTTCCATTAGCTGCTGCAAGATAATTAGTACCTGAACCAAGAGGTTTAAAGTTTTGCATCAGTTGATCTTCTGGACGAACATAGCGTCTCTTAGCCTGCTCAGGTCTTGATGTAGCTGCTTGTAATGTAAGATCACTAACCTTACCATACATTTGAGATTTAGCAAGATCTTTCTTACCTTGTTGTATATCATCATATGCTCCAATAAGAGTACCTAACTGTGGTGCTACTTTACCAGCTAAACCTTTAAAATCAAAACCTTTTTTACTAGTTGGTGCTGTTCCACCAATATCACTATTAACAAATTTATCAATGCCACCAAATGCACCTTTGATACCTGGAGAGGCTGAAGTATCAAGAGGCATTTGAGGATTTAATGCATCTGCTGGAACATCTGATGGAGTCCATGCACCACCTTTAGCTTTCTTTAACTGCTTGCCATTCTTTGCTCCACCCATCAATGACATAATCATCTTAGGATCAATACTACCAAGAATATCACCAATACCTCCTCCACTTTTTTGTCCTGAAGCAGAAGCAATAGCTTGTTGAGAGGCCAACGCTTCTTGTCGTTGTTGTTCTTCTGGACTAATACCATATACAGAAGCTTGAGCATTTGATGCTAAGTTATTATAAGATATAGGCTGATACATAGGAGCTTGCTCTCCACCAATCATATCACCTACTTGTGCTTTCCTTAACTTAGCACCATACTTCGCCATAAAAGCTTTCTCTGTAGGAAACTTCTGATAAAACTCACGTTCATTTTTAACGCCAGCAATTTTTAATATTTGAGCTTTCATATTAGTTATTATATTTATCCAACCATCCACCTGGTTGTTTTGTGTTATAATTAGTAAAGTTAGTTAATTGATCTAGCTTAGTTAGCTCTCCACCATCTTGCATCATAGGATACTCTGTAACAGAGTTTCCATCATATTGATACTCTTGGTTAGGATACATCATTTGCATGTCTCCTGTGTCACTTACACCCATGACAGGATAAGGCACACCTTGCATTGTAATTTGGTTTGATCCAATCTCTGTTATTTCTCCTGGATGATCCCACTGTCCTCTATCATCTTTAATAACATTAGAGCCATTCTTACTTATTGATTTAGGTTTAAAATCAAGCCCTTCTTGATAGTATCTCATCTCTCCACCATTTTGCATTTCTTTTGAATCAAGAACTGTAATAGTACGTTTATTATTTTTAGATTTACCTTCTTTTTTAATTAGGTTTTTATAATACTCTTCATTGGTTTTTGGCAGTTTATTATAATATTGTTCTGCTTGTTTAGAAGACATCTTTTTATAATTAACTAACCAGTCCATAGCTAAATCTTTAGCTTGTTTATCAGATGCTGGATTTTTTAAAAAGTCTCTTCCTACTTCGCTTCTGTCACTATCAGGAAGATTAGCTTCATTCTTTAAAGAATTAAAGTTAGTGAGATAATCCTCATCAATCATACCTGTAATACTTTTTGTTAATCGAGATAATGTCTCATCACCACGAAGCGTATTATATACTGGTCCAGATATTCTTGGATCAATCTCTTTTGTCATAAACTCATTAGCTTGTTTCCAAGACGTATTCCTATCACCTTTATTTTGTAACATGAAATACTTATACATATCTGCTAATGTGTTTCTTCTTTGTTGTGTTTTATCTGTATCTTCATCAAAGTTTTCTAAAGCAGAATAACCTGTACTAAATTGAGGATCAATAACAAATCTATCAATGTTCCAATGTTTTTCTCCTTGATAAGGAACACTAGTAGGATATTGATCTACTTCACCAATTGCACCTTTATAATTAGAGATAAAATTAATATCTCTAGGATTAGTTGGTACTTGTGTATTTAATCTAATGTCTTCATCTTTAATGTAAGGCGTTACAGTTCTTTTTAACATATAATTATCACTAGCAGCACCTTCTAGATTCTCATCATACTTCATACCTGGTTGATGTGTAAAAGTATGTTCTGCTAATAAATTTCTTTGATTTATATTTATATCAATTGGACGTAGTTCTTCTGCTGGCATAGCAGGTACAAAAGATGGAAACTCTCTACTTCTATCTGGTTCTTCATATGGTTTACCAAACATCATAAATGGTGCATCGTCTTCTGGATCAAATTGCAAAGGTTCATTTTCTCCTGGAACTCCTTTTGGAAGATATTTACCATCTTGTGCAGAAGCTTTTGTCTTCTTTGCATACTTACCATTACTAGGAATGCTTCCTGTACGTGCGTACATGAATCCTGTAGCTCCTGGTATACCTTGTGTAGCTCCACCAATAGATCCACCCATAGCCATTTTAGGTTTGCCTGTTTTTGGATCTACATATATTCTATCATATATTTCAAAAGGTTTAGTAAGACCAAGAAATTCTCCAGGATTTATTCCTGAACCAGTACCTTGATCAAATTTATCATAGTATGAGATATACTCTCCTTTTTCATCTTTACCTTTTCCTAATGTATATCTACCTATTGCGTTTGAATGATGTTCTGATCCTTGCTTAATAGTTTTATGTGCATCTTTTCCTGCACTACTATACCCACTAACTTGCCAATTATCATCTCCTAATTTACTTTCTCCTTTATCTAGTTTTCCAGAAGATACTCTTTTATAATTATCCAATACTTCATTTACAAATGATTGATCACGATTCAAAGAAATGTACTTAGCATTTTTATCTTTGGATTTTGCAGGTTTAGATTGACTTTCAATTAACACATCGTGCTCTAATGGTAAACCTCCATAGTATCTATATAAATCTCCTAATGGTCCATATCGCTCATGTCTATTATATCCAGGTTGATTACCAGATGCTAAAGAACTTAATCCTGGAACATTACTTAATATACCTGGACTAAAATCTTTTCTACTAGTAATGACTTTACCACCATCTTGAAACTGTCCTCCCCATGCAGGAGAATAGTTACGTCCCACGTTACTATATCCATCACCTTCAAAACCTGGACCAGCTGAGACAGAGTAATCATTATAGTTAGGTTGTACTGGACCTCCATCGTTATACTTCTCTAACCATCCACCATCTTTCTTAAGCTTATAAAATTTATCTCCAAAGTCTTCAGCAAATCCTTTATTTGCTAATTTTTTCCAACGTTCTAAACCTAATTCAGTATGTCCTGTTCCACCACTTAATACATTACCTAAGTTATTTCTTTTTAATACTTCATTAATAGCTTTGTTATATTCTCCACTAATACCAAGATCATGAAACATTAATTGCTTATCTTTTGGTAAATTTCCAAATGGAAAATCTGTCTCTTTAGCAAATCCTAAAGTATTACTCCATACATCTCTTGGTGTAGTTAATGGTGGGTTTTTGTTTGGAAATAATATTTCTGAAAACTTTTTAGAACCATAAGGTTTTGTTAGTCTTGAAAGACTTATTTGCCCTGCATTTACAATTTCATTTGTAGCTGGATTTATTATTTGAGTTCCAGCATTTAACCTATCTAAATCTCCTGATAAAGTAATACGTAATGGAAATTGTTGTTTTTTTACACCAACACCTTTTACTAATTCTTCATTTATCTCATTAGATAATTTTCCTATACTTACACCTTTTGGTAATTTTCTAGGAGGACTAACCATCTCTCCTAATTTTTTATCTACTACATTTACTGCTTTTCCTGCTTTATCTTTTAATTTACTTAACAGTGTTTTCTTTGGCAAATTCCAATTACTAGAAAAATCCATTGGAACAAAATTTTCCCTAATACGAGCAACTTCCTCTGCTGTCATTCCAAACAAACCTCCTGCAGGAGATGGTGTAATTCTACTACCAGGTAAATTTGATAAACCCATCATAGGAGATCTATTACCAACTGCAGTACTAGCACCAGCTCTATCCATCATGTAATCAGTAAAATCATTAGGTTCAGGAAGATATTCTTGAGGCTCAAAGAATCCATCATCTGGATGACTACGAAGTTTATTATTATAAGGAGTTAAACCACGTTGTGGTTTTATAATATCTTGTAACTCATCAGAAGTAACATGTTGTCTAATGTTTTGAATTGTCTGCGCATAATTA
>Ga0315289_10015779_pt1 | contig 10471 bp, 17 predicted proteins | sample YL17G11_40_MG_FD_203452 | JGI IMG/M metagenome (GOLD analysis project Ga0315289, IMG submission 203452) | Sediment microbial communities from Yellowstone Lake, YNP, Wyoming, USA - YL17G11_40 | ecosystem: Environmental > Aquatic > Freshwater > Lake > Sediment | place: USA: Wyoming | collected...
TATTCTTCCTACGAATAAACAAGAATTAGATAATGAGTTAACTCCAGCTATTCATCCAGAACAAATAAAAGTACAACCAGAAGAGATGACTCCAGAAGTAAATGAACCTAAAGGAGATATAAATGCAACTCCCAAAAGTACTTCTCTATTCGATTAAATTAAAAAAAGCGCCTTATTCAGTAGTAGGTCTTGACTTATCTGCCAAACATTGCGGACTAGCTTATTTTCAGGCATATAAAGATCGCGTAGAACTAATAAATTTAAAATCAGTAGAAAGAAATAAAGGATGCACTGATTTAGGATATTCAGACGATATAGTTAATGAAGTCTTACAAATAAAACCAGATACGGTAATAGGTGAAGATGTTTTTTTAAAAAAGTTTGGTAATAAATTTAATGTAACTGAATATAATAGAATTTTAAGAATACAAGGGAATATAGAGTATGGATTATTTCCGGATATTCCTTTAGCTTATATAGGAGCTTCTCACGCTAGAAAAGTAATTAACGTTAATTCTCAAGCGAATAAAGCCGAAATTCAAGCTTATATCTATGAGTTACTCGAAAATAAAACGCTACCTATATTTAAACAAGTACAACAATTAAGAGCTGATTATAATAGTAAAAAACTTAAAATAAATGCTTACCACTATCAAGCCAATAAATTATCCGAAGAAATATATAAACAGACACAATTAAATGAACATAAAAGTGATGCCGTTGTGATAGTATTAGCCCATTTATTAGAGGTAAAATAATGAGTTTAAGAAATAAAAGTACAAGAGAAGTTGGGAACATACTCGAGGACTACGTAGTAGAACTAATTCGTAAAGTAGATAAAGATGCTAGACGCACTAAGAATAGTGGAGCTAGTAACGAAATATCTGATATATATAATAAGTATTTTTATGTAGAATGTAAAAATAGTCCTAGTAAAACAGATCTTCCTGTAAAAAGAGAAGTATGGTATAAATTAATAGGTAAAATGCCTAACGGAGATAAAGTACCTTTATATATTATAGCCAATAAACATAATGATCGTTTTATAGTTATGGATTTAGATGAATTCTTCAGAGAATTCGTTTATAAACTATACGAACATGAAGGAGAATAAACATGAGTAAAGAAGAAAGATTAGGATTAAAAAAATTAAGACATGCATCAGGAAAGCATCCTACTTATGAATGTCCTAATTGTAATTGTAAAAGATTCACTACTTGTTATTGCAAAGTAAAAGTAAATAAAAAAGAGGAAACAAATGGCTAAAGATAAACCTAAAAAAGATGAGAGCATAGATCGCGAAACGTTATTAAAGAAAACGTTAAGAGATGTCGACAAGATGTTTCCTGGAGCATTACAACCAGCGTCTGCTGTAGTAGCAAAAGAACGCATCCCTTTCCCTCTAGAAGAACTAAACAAATTAACGGGAGGAGGAATACCTTCAGGCACTTTTTCAGTCATATGGGGAAATAAGTCTAGTGGTAAAACTACTATGGTATATTCTCTGATAGCAGAAGCACAAAAAATGGGTAAAAAGTGTGCTATGCTAGATATAGAAAATAGCTTTGATGGCTCTTGGGCCGCTAAAGCAGGCGTTAATTTAGACACTTTATTAGTAGGTAATAAATTTAAAACGGCTGAAGAAGCAATGGATACTTTAATTAAGCTAACTCAAGATCAAGTAGTTGACTTTATTATAGTAGATAGTATCCAAGCGTTATCTCCTCAAGCAGAGCAACAAGATAAGAAAGGGCAGAAATCAACAGCTAGTGAAACTATGGCATTACTCGCCCGCAAATTGTCTCAATTTTTTAGAATGTGTGCCGGAGATGTAGCGAGAGGTAAAGTAGCAGTACTCTTAATAGGTCAAGCCAGAACAAGTTTAGGAGGGTACGTAGCTTTAGAGACTTTAAGTGGAGGACATGCATTACAACATTGGTCTTCCATGACTATTCATATTCGTAGAGGACAAAAGAAAGATGCTCCAGTAGAAAAATATAAAGAAACTTTTATTGACCCAGAGACACAAAAAGAACGTTATAAGACTAAAGCTAGAATAATTGGATTTAACTGTGTTATTAAGCTTGAAAAGACTAAACTTAAAAGTGAAGTAGAAGGATCCGAAAGACAGCTACCTTTCTATTTAAGAACAGGATTTACAAAACCTGAAGGAGTTGAGTTAGTTCAAAACGCAGCTCAAGAAGGAATCACTGAAATAGAAGAGGATGAATATGAGGATATTTCGACGGAAACGGAAGGTAATTCGAATACCAACGCACCGGACTCGAGTATCTAAAGGTACTTTACGTTTTAGCGTTGAGTTAGAAGTAGAATTTCCTAACGTTGAAAATAGTGCTAAATTAATAGACAAGCATCGTATTATTCGGGGATGGGAGATAGACCAAGACTGGTCTCTCGATAACGGGGCCGAATATCGCCCTAGAAAGTCAAATAAACTATACTTCAAACAAGACTCACTAGACCAAATTAGAGAAATAATAGGGTTAATTAAAGCGCATCAAGGAAACATACGCCCTACTTGCGGATTACATGTTCATATAAATATGGAAGGATTTACCAATCCTCAAATAGTTGCTATTGTAAAACGATTCGCGAAAGATCAAGATAAACTATATAAACAGTTTAATGTTTTAAAAAGTAGAATTGATGGGACTGCCCAAAAAATACCCTTAACTAGTTTAAGTAAAGTAACTCCAGAAGTAATAGGTCTATTAAGAAAAAAAACGTTCGATTATTCTAGCACGGACTGTGAATATTTAACAGATAGAACATACGGACTAAATATACAATCTCTAAAGAAGCATCACACCTTAGAGTTCAGGATGTTTAATGGAACTATTCAATCGGATAAGATAGAAAAGTATATAGAATGGTGCTTAGAATTTTGTTTAAAAGCTTGCCAAGATGAATAATGTTTGGATGTTAACAGCAGAAGATATTGAGTTAGTATATGATGAGGCAAAAGCTCTTGCTAGCCAAAGAGGTAAAAAGGCGGGAGATAGCTTTACCGATGAAATTATAGAACTTTTAATCAAAAAAGGCAAAAAGCTCGAATATTTAGGATCCACTGAAAAAAATATTGACGTAATTACAGGAGATCTGCGCGAAAGTGGTATTAAAGTACATAATTTAAACGAAGAAGAAAGGAGACGTAAAAATGCTAGATCCGAAGAATAGTGAGTTTGATAACATAGATAATCAACATTTAGAAAAAATGGCACAAGAGACTATCACAGAGTTACAACCATTATTCGATGAGATTAATGGAATTTCTGAAGAGATGGCTCATAATACTGACATTAATGATATCAATAGATATTGTGAGTTTCAAGACAGATTAACAGGTCTTTATTGTAAAATTAATATAAACTTTAAAAGATTTAGAGCTACTACAAAAAATGAAGAGGTTAGATATTTTCATAGATTAAAGTTAATAGGTCAAGCAAATCTCGAAAAAGTTACCGATAAAGAAGCGTTAAATGAATCTGAGTATTACGTTGCTCCCTTGAGATTAACTAGAGATATTTTAGAAGGATATACTGAAGTATTAACAACCGCAATAAGTACTTGTAGAAGTCGTCTCTATGAGTACAAACAAGATCAAAAAAATGAAGGATAGACTTAGAAGACTTGACTTTCACGACGAACTGTCTGTATCTAAAAGTTGGAAAATAGTTAAGTACGACGGATATACTTATAATGTTCTACATGTTATTAGACTTGATCCTGGAGTAGAAAAAATTAAGCATAAATGTGCTGACAACTGTGAATTAGAAATGGACTTAGAAACCTGGATAGTTGAGATACGTAAAAAGAAATATTACGTTGATTTTTGTAATAAGTGTAAAACTTTATTTGTAAAACCTTTATGATTAACTTTAAAGAAGAAAATATAAATAATAAACGAATAGTCACGTACGAACAATTCGACGAGTTATGCTCTTTATTAGCAGATCAGATATTAAAAAGTAAAATACCTTTTAAGACCGTGCTTGCATTAGGAAGAGGCGGTTTAATTTTAGGGGTAAGTTTATCCCATAAACTTAATATAGACTTTGCAGCCGTTATGGCTCAAAGATATTCTAAGGAAAATAAAGCCCAAGGGAGTACTCAAATAGGAAATATAGCTTTTCATAAAAATAATAAATTACGTTACCCTCTTCTTATATGTGATGATTTAGTAGACGAAGGAATTACTTTAAAAGACGTTGTAGCTAGAATAAGGTCTAAAAGTTCTTATAAAAATATTATTAAAACCGCTACTTTCTTTCGTAAATCGTGGAGCGCGATTACCCCAGATTTCTATATAGAAAAAGAAGATAGATGGGTAGTCTTTCCTTATGAATCAGAAGTAATAGAACCTACTATAAAAGCTTCTTCTTTAGGATGGTTAGCCGGTATAATAGATGGAGACGGATATTTTAGTTTACTTAGAGGTTCTAAAGATCAATATACTCCGGTAATAGGAGTAACTAATACTAACATGATCATAATTAATAAGACAAAAGAATTATTTAAGACCCTTGAAATAAAAGCATATATAAGTCACAAAAACGATGATAACAAAGCACATAAGATATGTTATACGGTACATTCTCAAGGGCTAACTCAATGTTTAAAACTAATAAACTATATCGAACCTTATATACTAGGTAAAAAAGAGCAACTATCTACTTTAAAAGGATACTGTACCCAAAGGATAGTTAGACTCAATCAATCAGGTATTAAATATAGAGGCAACTATCCTGAGAAGGTAGCTACAAAGTTAAATTTATTAAATAAACGAGGAAGACAAGAGAATAATTTACCCGAAAAAAACCTCAAGATTTAAAAATGGAAGAATAATATGATAATTAATATTTTAGATATATTATCTAGTATACTAATGATATTTAGCCTTTTTAGAGTTAATAAAGACCCTAAAATGTGGTTAATTTACGTCCTAGCGTGCATAGGTTTTTTAGTAATTGGGGTAAGTAAGCACCTAGTAGGTTTATCTATTATGGAACTAGTTATGATTGGAGTAGGAATTAAAAATTATTATGAGATCGTTCGTACCAAATAAGAAGTTTATGATGTTGGCTATTAAAGAAGCCTTAAAAGGATCCTCAAACGGAGAAGGAGGCCCTTTTGGAGCTTGCATAGTAAGAGAAGATAAAGTAATAGCCGTAGCTCATAATACTGTTTTAAAATATAAAAATGCTACTTATCACGCAGAAGTAGAAGCCATAAAAGAAGCCTCAAAATTTCTTAATAACTGGGATTTAAAAGACTGTACTATATACTCTACAACAGAGCCATGCCCTATGTGTTTTTCAGCCATTCATTGGGCTAATATAAAAAGAATTGTTTACGGTACTAAAATTAAAGATGTTAAAAAATTAGGATTTAATGAGTTAACTATATCAAATAAACAGATGAAAAAACTAGGTAAAGCTAAATTAGTTATTACCTCTAATTTCATGAGAGCTGATTGTATTAGCCTTCTTAAGAAATATAATACTTTTTTGCGCGCCGATAGATACTAAAGGAGATTAAACTATGCCTCAATCACTTCCAGATGTGCAGGCTCAGAAGATTAATTCAATTAAACTTAGTAGAGTAGGAGTGCAAGGAGTAGATTTTCCTATATATATTAAAACGAAGTCTGGCGAAAAGATGTTATGTTTTAGTAAAGTAAATATGTTTGTATCTTTAAAAGAAAATATTAAAGGCATAAACATGTGCTATTCTGACGATACAGAGGTACTAACCGATTTAGGCTGGAAAAATATAGCTACTATAACTAAGAAAGATAAGATAGCTACTTTAAATCAAGAGTCTAGAGATATTAACTACCACTATCCTAAGAATCTATTTAACTATCCTTCACCTGGAGAGTTATACCAGTTTAAAAATAATCAAATAAATTTACAAGTAACAGGTAATCATAATATGTTATTTATTACCTCTCAAGATAAATTATATTGGAAACAAGCTCAAGAACCTCAAACTTTTAATACTTTTTATACCGGAAGCAACTGGCAGGGTAAAGATAAAAAAACTATAACCTTACCTGATAATAGATGGCATAAAAAATCTACCCTCTCTTTTGAAACAGAAGATTTTATGAAAATCTTGGGCTTTTGGTTAGCCGAAGGGTATTCTTATTGGAAATTTAGAAAACAACGTATAGTTGGATTTTGTAATTTAAATAAATTCAAACTAGATGAAATTAAGCAAATATTATTAAAATATAATATTCCTTCCGGATATGTGTACCAAGAAAAAAGGTTAGTAGGAATCAAATTAATTAATAAGCCTTTATTTGATTATTTAAACCCTTTAGGACATAGCCCAAAAAGATACATCCCAAAAGAAATAAAAGAACTAAAATCAAAGTATTTACAAATATTATTAAACTATTATTTATCAAGGGATGGAAGCTTTAATTCCAAAGGATGTATTTCTTTTTATACCGCTTCCAAAAAACTAGCAGAAGATATTCAGGAGATATCTTTAAAATGTGATAAAGGATGTTCTTTTCATAAGAAGGTAAGAAAATATGGATTTATTCCTGGGAGCATTTCTTACGCAGGTTATATCCATAAAAATAATACATTATCTTTAGATAAGCATAATATTACTAAAGTACCTTATACGAGAAAAGTTTACTGTTTAGAAGTACCTAATCATACCTTACTTGTTAAAAGAGGAGATACTACTCCCATATGGTGTGGTAACTCGAGATTACCGCGAGGTCTTATGAAGTATAGAAAAACTAGTTTTACAAGATGGGTATTATGGAAATTTTTATATGATTTAAAAAAGCATAGTGATACTACAGATGCTTATGCAGAAATAAATTTTAAATATTTCGTAGAGAAACAAGCACCTGAAACTAAAGAACCCTCTGCAATGGCTTATGACTGCGCCTTTATTGGTCATATCGATGAAGATAACAAGTATACTTTTCATATGAAAGTCATGGCGTTAGGGACCTCAAATTGTCCTTGCAGTAGAGAATTATCTTTAGTAGATAAAGAAAGAGGAATAGGTATGGGAGCTCATGGACAAAGAAGTAAAGTTACTGTTACAGTAGAAACGCTACATAAGAAAGTTATGTGGATTGAAGACTTAATTGAACTAGTTGAGAAAGAAATGAGCTGTGAGATTTATCCTGTTCTTAAACGCCCTGATGAGAAATATGTCACTGAGAAGGCGTATAACAACCCTAAATTTGTAGAAGATATTTCTCGCGATGTAGCTTATGCGTTACAAAAAACAAAAGCATTACGTTGGTATAAAATTAAAGTAGTTAATGAAGAATCAATTCACGCGCATGACGCGGTAAGTTATTTAAGTAGACAACTTAAAGGTAAAGGATGGGTGGACAGTTTTAACTCGCTCAGAAGATTTTAGTATATAATATTAAGAGAGGAGGAATTTTATGAGATACGATCCATTATGGAGAGAAAACGAACGTAAAAAAATAAATTACCTTAAAAAGAAAGCACATGACATTTACTTTAAAGAGTATAATCAGCACTTAAAAGTCACTCCCGTCTGCTATTTTAATAGAGAAACAGATTATTCTTGTGATGTTTGTTTATCAGAAGAGAAAGGTAAATTTGGACGGTATTTATTTGAAATACAAACATATGATTGTTTTAAAGATATGACTTATCCAGGTCAAGAGGTAAGAGGATATTTTAGAGAATCTCCTCCTTTAGAAAAATGGATCGAAAAATTTGATGTTGAAGCAGCAGCCTCAGCTACGTTATATCAAAATGGAATTTATACTCTTCCTAAATTCGGATGTATTACTAAAGAAGATATTGAGAATTGTACCAGACATTTCTTTCAAAAAAAACTCGATCTATGGTTCATAATGAATGTGACTGCAGTGATTTCGTATCAGAAAAAGAATGAAGCTGGCGAATGGGTAGACGAAGAACCTACCAATGAAAATAATTAAATTTAGTCATTACGATATAATTCCTCATAATATTATTTGTATGGATGAAGTATCTTTTCGTCCTGTCAATCATAAATGGGGATTTGATATTACCTTCATTGGAGGCAAGAATTTAACCGTTGACTTTAAATCTAAAAACGAAGCTGAAAAATATAGAGATCAATTAGTTAATTTAATTAAGGAGATATAATGAATAATCATTGTTGGAGAAAATTTTATGAGTGTAGCTGCATGACTGAAGGTATAATGGCAAGTAACGAGTATGAAGATGATATCCCTCTTATCGATTTAGCTATGTTTCATCATGGGTTACAAAATAAACTTTCTCTTCTAGAAAGAATAAGATTTGCTTGGAAGCTTCTTATCTCTGGAGAACCTTATGCAGATCAAGTAGTATTAGATAGACAAGTAGCAAAAGAGTTGGGGAAGGACTTAGTTAAATGGGGAGATTCTAAACGATAATGAGTAACAAGAGATATTATCGAGACTATTATCTAAAACATAGAGCAAAAGCTCTTAAACAAGCCCATAAACGCTACGTAAAAAATAAAATACATCTAAAAGAAGTACATTATAAATGGAATAAGGATAATAAAGAACATAAAAAATTCTTAATGAAAAGACAATACGAAAACAATAAAGTAAAATGGAGAGCAGACTCCTTAAGATTTAGAGAAAATCACCCGAAGTATATGACTGACTATTTTAAAAATAGAAGGTTAAAAGATATAAATTTCAAGTTATCTTGTTACTTAAGAACTAGAATATCTTCTAGTATTAGAAAAGGATATAAAAGTAGTCATACCATGAAATTAATAGGTTGTACTATTAACTTTCTTAAGGGTCATCTTGAGAACCAATTTAAAACTGGTATGACTTGGGATAATTACGGTAAATGGCACGTTGATCATATCGTGCCATGTTGTAAATTTGATCTTACTAAATCTAGAAATCAACGTAAATGTTTTAACTATAAGAACTTACAACCGTTATGGGCGCACGACAATATAGTAAAGGGAGGAAGATAATGTTATTTTCATTTGAAATGCCTATTGCTTATCTCAAGGAGTGTCAAGAAATAAATGACTACGACTTTATATTGGCTCACATGCTTTTAAAAGATAAGGATTATGCTACCTTTTATAAGCAATCCACTAAATTTAAAATATTAGATAATGGTTGTGCTGAGTTAGGAAAATCTATCCCAACAGATGAACTAATTAAATTAGCCGTAGATTATAAAGTAAATATGTTAGTTTTGCCTGATATTTGGATGAACGGTAAATCTACCTTAGTAGAGTCTGAAAATGCATTACAAGATATTAAAAAGAATTTTCCTAAAGAATACGAACGTTTAAGATTTATGTTCGTTATTCAAGGTAACTCTTTAGCTGATTTTCAGAAATGTTATACTACATTTGAAGGTAATAGATATCTAGATTCAGATATTTCTAAAATTACTTACGGGTTACCTTATCTAACTTGTGCTAAGATACTGTCTCCATTATCTCCTACTAATAGAGATGATGACGTGACTAATGCCCGTATTAGATTAATCCAACAAATGGATTTTAATAAAGAGCCCGACAATCCCTCTCAACCATATAATATACATTTACTAGGAGCAGGATTTAATTTTTCACAAGAGATTTCATTCATGAGACACTATAGTAATGTATTTACCGCGGATACCTCGACTCCTTATATCTTAGCAGCAAATGGTATCATGTTAAAATCAGAAGGGTTATTTGATCGAATTATAGGAAAATCAGGAACACTAGATCTCTACGCCTCATATGATGAGCAGGTAGCTTATACTACTGTTTTAAACGCAAATAGATTAAAATCATTCGGGAGGTTATAAAGATGTTTGGCCTTTGCCATGTCTATAGGGGAGAAATAAACTGGGAAGAGGGATGGGCGATAGAACCTAAGTTAGACGGAGTTCGTTGTCAAATGACCATCTCTGGACGTAAAATTACGTTCACTTCTCGAAATGATAAGAAATCGTTTTATAACACTGAATATATCGAAAATAATATGCCTTATCTTTCTGGATCCGAGAAAGTAGTATTAGATGGAGAGTTGTACGCGGGAGCTTGGAATAGTACCATAAGTATTATTCACTCTCAAAAAAAAGTTAATAATAGTGATCAGTTAAAATTTTACGTATTTGATATATTAAATGAGCAATCATATCTAGATAGAAAAAAGACTTTAAATAACTTTAAATCTTCACGAGTAATTCCGGTACCTTATAAAATAGTTACTAATGAAGAAGAAGCTAAAAAAGAACATATTAAACATCTTAAAGAAGGATATGAAGGAAGTGTATTAAAAAAAATAAGTTCTTTATATCCAAAAGGACGAACTAAAGATTGGTTAAAATGGAAAGAAACAGAGTCAGTTGATCTTCAAATTACAGGGTTTGTTGAAGGTGAGGGCAAACATGTAGGGCGTTTAGGTCATGTAGTTTGTGATTATAAAGGAAAA
>Ga0315289_10015781_pt1 | contig 10471 bp, 8 predicted proteins | sample YL17G11_40_MG_FD_203452 | JGI IMG/M metagenome (GOLD analysis project Ga0315289, IMG submission 203452) | Sediment microbial communities from Yellowstone Lake, YNP, Wyoming, USA - YL17G11_40 | ecosystem: Environmental > Aquatic > Freshwater > Lake > Sediment | place: USA: Wyoming | collected...
CCCAGGCTCTCGCCCTGGTTCTTCCGGCGCTACGGCAGCCGCGTCACGGAGCCGGAGATCAAGCTCATCTTCGCTGCCCTTTTCCTGCTCATGCTGGTGGGCGAGGCCGGACAGAGCCATGCCGTCTTGCCTGCTTTCCTCTTCGGGCTGGCCATGGCGCGCCTGCTCGCCGGCAACCGCACGCAATTGCAGCGCCTGCGCGTAGTCGCCTTCGCCCTGCTCACGCCTTTCTTCTTCCTCAAGTCTGGGATGAACGTATCCCTGCCCGCCGTGGTCGCCAACCTGGGTTGGCTGCTAGCACTCCTGGCGGTCAAGCTGGTGGCCAAGGTCATCGGCGTCTACCCGGTGGCGCGACGTTATGTCTCAGCCAACAGGTGGTACACTACTTTGCTTATGAGCACAGGGCTGACTTTCGGCACCATCTCCTCGCTTTACGGCCTCAACGCCGGCATATTGGACCGTGCCCAGTTTTCAGTGCTGGTGACGACGGTGATCGGCACCGCCGTCCTGCCGACCTTCGTCGCCCAGCGTTTCTTCTCTCCGCGCCTGGAGGGTGAGGGCGGCCAGCTTACGGCCGCGGCTTCCGACGTCGCGGAGCTTGCCGCAGAGTCCAGCCATGGTGATGTATGACAGTGGAGCAAACCATGTTCAAGCGCATTCTGGTTGCCTTCGATGGCTCGTTTGCGTCCGAGCAGGCATTGAAGCTGGCGCTGCAGCTTGCCCGCCCGACCGGTGCCTCGGTGACCGCCCTCTCGGTGGAGGAGAAGCTGCCGGCTTACGCTGCCTCAGTTGGCGAGGTCGAGGAAGTCAAGCTGCAAATGGACGCCTATTTCGCCAGGCTGCAGGAGGGGGCTAGAGAGCGCGCTCGTGCCTCTGGGGTGGCCCTGGACACAGCCGTGCGCGCTGGCCAGGCAGCGCAAGCGATACTGCGTTTCGCCGAGGAGTGGGGCTCCGACCTCATCGTCGTCGGTGCCGACGGCCGGCGCGGCCTGGGTGGCACCGCCGACCGCGTGGCCGAGGCAGCCCATTGCTCCGTGCTCATCGCCCGCAGCTCTCTCCTGGCCTTGCAGGTCAAAGACATCATGAGCCAGGACATCACTGTGGTCAGCTCCAGCACCTCTCTGGCCGAGTTGGTCAAGCTGCTCGTGGAGCGCCAGCTCAAAGCTGTTCCCGTGGTTGACGGCGGCAAGGTCGTGGGCATCGTCACCGGCGGCGATCTCTTGCAGCGCTCTGGCATGGGCCTGCGCTTGAGCCTCCAGCGCTCCCTGCCCCCGGAAATGCTGGCAGAGCAAGTGCGCGGCCTCGCCGCCGAAGCCAAGACGGCCGCCGACGTGATGAGCGCGCCGGTGGTCAGCATAGGAGAGAACGCCCGGGTTGCCGAAGCCATCAGACTGATGACCGAGAGGCAACTGAAGCGCCTGCCGGTGCTTGACGCATACGGAGCTCTCGTGGGCATGGTCAGCCGCTTCGACGTCCTGGCCGCCTTCGCCGGCTTCCCGGGCGTTCAAGCAGCCCTGCCCGTCCCCGGCCTGCCCTTGCCACAGACGGCTGGCGACGTCATGTTCCGCGACGTGCCTGGCATCGCTCCCGAGGCCACCGTGAGCGAGGTGCTGGAGAAGCTGGTGTCCACGCCTCTGCGCCGGGTCGTCGTGGTCGATCCGTCTCGCCGCGTCCTCGGCATTATCGTGGACGCCGCCCTGCTATCCCGGCTCAGCCGCAGAGGGGCACCCGGCGCCCTGCGTGCCCTCCTGAGCTTCCTGTCAAGCCGCTCAGGCGAGCCGCTCGACATCAGCGGCACGGCGGCCGACGTTATGGAGCGCCGCGTCTACACGGTCAGGCAGGATGCGCCGCTCTCCGAAGTGCTGCAGACGATGTTGAGCAACCGCGTCAAGCGACTGGTCGTGGTGGACGCCGAGCGGCGCCTTGTTGGCATGGTGGATCGGGCCAGCTTGCTGCGCGCCATCGGCGCAGGTATCGCGGGCGAGTAGCGATGGCTACGGCAGTCGAGTTCGGCAGGGCCGTGCCGCTGGCCAGCCTGTCCGCGGTCGAGAGGTCCCTGGCCGCCGCCCAGGTGCTGCTCGATCACGAAGACTCTTACCGCGTCGCCCGGACGGCCGTGCTGCGAGAGGGGGTGCCGGCCTGCCGCCAGCTCGTCGGCCAAGTTGAACGCCAATCGGGGCTGCGCCTACAGCCCAAGGACGTCAGCCGCTACCTCCGCTTGGACGTCGGCGAGGTGGCTCAGGCGCTCAAGAGCTTGGAGGGCGATAGCCTGGAAGGCCACGGCTCCGTCTCCCCTGCCGCGCAGGCCGGCCTCAAACGCTGTCTGGCTACTACGCGCGACCTGGTCGCTGCCCTGCAAAGCCTGGCTTACGCCGAAGGGGAGCGCCCGCTCTCCCTGCCGAGTCCCTTTGAGCCTGGCCTTGAGACCGGTGCCCTCTCAGCCAATAAGGCACTCTTCCTGAGCGGAGTGGTGGGGATAGCTCGCTTGCACCTCGCCAGTGCCCACGCCTGGCTCGACACCGCTTCCTGCGGCATCACTCCCACGCTCGAGCAGTCCTACGAGCCGGAGGAAGTGCAGGCCATGCAAGGGCTCGGCTTTGAGGCCGATGCCCAGTTGCTGCTGCTGGTGGCGGCCTTTCATCTGCCGCGGCCGCTCTCGCCTTGGGCCCAGGCCCTCTCGCAACGCCTGCTCGATGCCTGCAACGCGGCCTGCGTGGTTTTCGAATCGGCCCGTATCATTTGGCCCGCCGGCGCTGGCGCTCCCCCCAACCTTGTGCCTGCTTTGGCCGTCCTCGTCACCACGCTCAAGGACCTGCACCGCGGTTCGCTGTAGGGGCGGGGGCACCCCGCCCCTACCCGGTCACTCCGCCCCGACTGCGCTAGTTAGGTCAAGCCCTCTTTGCCCGCTATCTGCGCCAGGGCGTGCAGCCATGCATCGCCCACGGTGCCCAGGCGCTGCTCCAGGTAGCGGTAGTCGCTCAGGCGGATCATCTCGTCCAGGTCATGCAGCAGTCGGTCGAACACCCGAGTTTGCACTGCTACCAGGCGCTCGAAGACCTGCTCGTCGCCGGCACGCGCTACGGCCCGGCGCATGTGTGGGAGGCACAGGCCGTCGCCTTCCAGAAAGGCTGTGCCCAGTCGCTCTTCCAGGATGTTCTCCAGCAGCACGTCAACGTACGTCCGCTCGACCTCGTGCTGTAGGGCACAGGCCGGGCATTCGCCAGTGGCGCTGAGTGCCTGTACCAGCCTGGGATTGGCTCCGCCCGGGTCTTCTCGCCCTAAGCTCAACAGCATCTCTTTGGGAGAGCGACGCGCCCTGCCATTGAACTCCGCCCCATGCAGGGTCTCGACGATGTCGCGAGCCACGTCTCGATAGATAATGGCTATGCCCACGGCCCCGCCCTGGCGGCGCAATTGCCAAGAGTGTGAGCGACAGAAACCTTGCGCCGAGCGCGTGCGCTCCCTCGTCTTGGGGTTATTCACGCGTTCGTAGATCAAAGAGTCGAGGTAGCGAGCGACACTGCGTTTGCCCAGATAGCAGATAGGGCAGCCCCCTCCCTCGATGGCTTCCAGGCACTCAAAGTAGGGCGTATGCTTGCCTTCAGCCATGGTTGCTTCCCACCTCCTCCCAAGGGCTAACGAAAAAGCCTCTACCTTTTCGGTAGAGGCTATCAGTCACATACGGACGGGTTCGGGACCACAAGTGGCCCCGGTGGCGAGCCTCATCGCCACGAGCCCGATGGTGTGTACCTATCTTACCATAATGGCCAGGCGCGGCCAACTCTGCTGCCATCTGCCCCGCCGGGGCCACACCCCAGACAGCCGGGCGGCTTAGGCGACGCTCTGGCCCGCCGGTGCGCTGCCCCTCACCCGGTAGACCACGATAGCGCCCAGCAGGAACAACGCCCCGGCGTAGGCGAAGCCGGCCCTGCCGCCGGCCACGCTCCACAACAGCCCGACAACGATGCTCGACAGGAAGTCGCCCAACCCGTTCACCGTCGCCAGCACGCCATAGCCGGTGCCGCGAACAGCCTCCGGCAGCAGGTCGGCAGCCAGGGCGCCTTCCAGAGCATCCTCGGCAGCGATGAAGGTGCCACCGAGGGCAAACAATAGGGCCAGGAGCCAGACCGAAGGCGCTGCGATCATCCAGCCGGCAGCCATCACAGCAGCGGTGCCATAGCCCAGAGCCAGGAGCCCGCGCTTGCCGATGCGGTCGGCCAGGGCACCGATGGGATAGGACATGCCGGCATAGAGGACGTTATGCAGCGTATAGAGGGCAAGGGCGGTCTGCCCGGCTCGCACGGCTCCCATCGCCGGCGTGAGCATCTGCGCGGCGCGAAGAGTGAGCAAGCTGTGAGCGAAGTCGCCGGCGCCGAAGATGCCAACGCCCACGAGAAACAGCTTGAAGCGCCTGGGCAAGGCGCCGATCGTGCTCACCAAGCCGGAGCCGCGGTTGGCTCCGGGCGCCCGCTCCTTGACTAAGAGCGCGAACGACAGCGCTGAGAGCAAACCCGGGATCACCGTCACCAAGAAAAGGGTGCGGTAAGTGCTCACTGTGGCGCCGCGGGCGATCAGGCTGATCAGGGCCAGCCCGATCAGTGGGCCGGCGATGGCGCCCAGAGTGTCGCTCGCCCGGTGAAAGCCGAAGGCACGCCCCCGCGCTTCCGGCGGCACGGACTCGGACAGCATGGCGTCCCGCACCGGGCCACGGATGCCGCGGCCGAACCAGCCGGCCATGCGCGCCAGGAGCACGTGCGGCCAGGCCGTGGTCAGGGCGAACAGCCCGGTCGTCAGGCCGGTAAGGACGTAGCCGCTGACGGCGATGGGCTTGCGGCGGCCGGTGCGGTCGCTGAGCCAGCCGGCGCCCAGCTTGACGAAGGACGACACCGCGTCGGCCACTCCCTCGATGGCGCCCAGAGCGAACGCCGGTGCGCCGATCGCTAACAGGAATAGAGGCAGTATGGCTGTGGCCATCTCGTGGCCGGCATCACTGAAGAAGCTGGCCAGGCCCATGCCGATGACGTTGCGGTTGAGCCAGCCGCGGTGAGCCTGAGCTGGCCTAGCACCAGCACCGTTCGGCTCCTTATCATGCTCTGCCATGAACCCTCCGTAAGCCCGGCCCAATGGCCGCTATCCTAGGCTTGGCCGGTCTCCAGCAGTTGTGGGCGGTACCGCCGGCTGGCGCCTGAAGGAGCGCGGCTGGCCCCAGCGGCACTGCCAACCCAACCCGCCCCTGTCGGCTTTCACAATTTCCTGTGGCATTTCTGGGCCGCCCGCGCTAGCTAGCCTGAGCCACTTTCGCGTCGGGCACGAACTGTAGGGCGATGAAGGCGGCCAGGGCCAGAGCAGCGCCGAAGGCAAAGGGCGCAGCCGGCGACACTTGCTGCCAGAGCACCCCGGCGACGACGCTGGCGGGCAGGGCCATGACGCCCACCGAGGCATTGTAGAGCCCGTAAGCCGTGCCGCGGTTGTGCTCCGGCACCAGCTCTGCGACTAGCGCCTTGCCCGAACCCTCGGTCAGCGCATAGAACAGGCCATAGAGGCCATAGAGCGGCCAGACCATCCAGGCATGCCGCACCAGGGCGAAGCCCAGGTAAGTGAGGGCATAGACGGCCCAACCATAGGTGATCGTGCGCCGGCGGCCGATGCGATCCGACAGGCGCCCTGCCGGTATCGCCGCCAAGGCTGAGACCAGGTTGAACAGGGCGATCACCACCGGGATAACGGCAGCAGCCACGCCCACGTCCTGCGCCCGCAGTATCAAGAAGGCGTCGGAGGAGTTGCCAAGGGTGAAGAGCAGCATCACCGCCAGGAAGCCGGCGAAGGGTCCGCGCAGGTCCGAAAGCGAGATGCGTGTCGTCGAGATGGGTGCCTTACGCTCGCGGACGGCCAGGCCGATGATCAGCAGGGGCACGGCGGCGACCAGGCCGGCCAGGAAGAAGAGTTCGCGGTACTTGTTGGCGTGGCTCACCCACAGGCGCAACAGGCCATAGGCGATAAGCGGCCCGGCCACCGAGCCAAGCGTATCCAGGGTGCGCTGCACACCGAAGGCAAAGCCGAGCTTGCGCCCCCCGGCCGAGCCGGCCACCAGGGCATCGCGCGGCGCGTCCTTGAGCCCCTTGCCCACGCCGTCGGCCAGGCGCAGGCCGAAGGCGGCAGCACCACTGCCGGCAAAGCCGAACGAGAAGCGAGCGATGGCCGAGAAGGCGTAGCCCAGGAAGACGATGGCTTTGCGCAGCCCCAAAGCGTCAGACAGGTAGCCGGCGCCGATCTTCACCAGGCTCACCACGGTGGTGAGCGAGCCCTCAATCAGCCCGATGAACTCCTTGTTGAGCCCCAATACCTGGGTGTAGAAGGTCGGCAGGATGGGCTGGATCATGTCCTGCGCCAGCCCACCGAAGAAGGCCACCCAGCCCAGGGCGATCACGTTGCGGCCCAAGCCAGGGTCCTGGCTGGGCAGGGACGGCTCCGCGCGCTTCGACTCTATCCGGTACACTTGTGGTCCCATACGCCTATGGCTCCCCTTCTGGTGCTCTGAGCAACGAGGCAAGCTCGAGGGCCAGCTCCGCTAGCCGGCCCATGTAGGGGTCGAGCAGCGGGCCAAGGCGTGGATCCACGGCGCCATAGGCTCCAAGCTTGCACGAGCTCGCATCTAGTAGGTTCGCCCAACTGACTGTCATGTCGGCCGCCATGCCCGCCCCCAGGTCTTCCTCGACCGGCTCGAGGGCGAAGTCCCGTGCCACCTGGGCCACTAGCGCCAGCGCCTCGGCGATCTGCTCCAGGGCTAGCTGCTTCTGCTCAGCCGAAAGCTGCAGCACCCGCCTGTAGAGGATGCGGGGGCCAGGCGTCTGCCGCAGCCACTCCTCGGCTTGGCGCAGTCGGTGCTCGTGCAGGCGCAGCACCACCGCGAGCAAGTTGCGTTGGTAGTCATTGAGCAAGCCCGGGTTGCCGCCTGAGCCTAGCGCCCTATCGGGATCGGCGTGGCTTGCTGGCGTCGTCACCAGCGCCTCCTAGCTGGGGGGATGCGCAGCCGGCACGGCAACACAAAAGCCTCTACCAGCGGCAAACCGGTAGAGGCTATCAGTCTTGCGACGGTTCGGCCTTTGCGGTCCGGGGAGCCTCATCCCCACCAGACAACACTTCGAGTATAGCACATCTACCAGACGGCGAAACCCTAACACCGCGTTCGTAGCAGCTCACGGTTAGGGGAACGAGGCTCGGAAGCGGCACAAGGACGGGGGATGCGTCATGGCCATGTTCAATGAGCAGGGACAGGGCAAGCTGGAAAGGCCGGAAAAGAGATCCTCAAGAATGGTAGTTGCACTGAGTGGGAGAAGCGGCAACTCGAGGATCCGGAGTCTTGCGCCGTCGCCGAGGCACCGGAACCCGACCACGAGGTGGCGCTCCTGCGCATAATGAAGGGCATCACTCAGGCTCAGCTCGCGGAAATGGCCGGCACGACACGGTCGAGCATCGCTCGCCTGGAGAGCGGCAGGCGCGATCCGAGCCTTTCCTATCTGCGCCGAGTTCTCGCTGCCTTAGGGTATGACATCTGCCTTCAGCCGGTTCCCCTCAGCGAGGCGCAGAAGGCGGCACCGGCCTGAGGGCCCTCCCCTCACGGCGTTGACCGCGGCCGTCGCCTCGACCACAATGGCCAGGTTGAGGCGGCGGCGTCTCGCCGCTGCTGGCGTTAGCGTCGGCCGGGACGCGAGCCTGAGCTGCGGGAGTGCCTCATCGTGGCCAACTTCTCGGCCCCCCCTCCACACTACTGGAGCCTCTCATCTGAAGAGCTTATGGCCGGGCTTGGGAGCGGCCCCCAGGGGCTAAGCTCGGGCGAGGCTGCCGAGCGCCTGGCGCGCTTCGGGCACAACAGCATCGGCCCGCCTCGGCGCCTGGCCGTCTCGCAGCTACTGCTGCGTCAGTTCAAGAGCCCCCTGATGCTCATCCTCATCTTCGCCACGGCCATCTCGCTTGCGTTGGGCGAGTGGGTTGACGCCAGCATCATCCTCACGATCGTGCTGGCCAGCGGCCTGCTCAGCTTCTACCAGGAGTACAGCGCCAACGCCGCCGCCGAGCGCCTTCGCGCTAGGGTCAGCCTCAAAGCGACCGTCTTGCGCGATGGCTCGCCTCGTCCGGTGCCTGCCGAGGAGGTCGTCCCTGGCGACGTAGTGCTCCTCTCGGCGGGGAGTCTCGTGCCTGCCGACGGCGTGGTGCTGGAGCAGAGGGATATCCTCGTCAACCAGGCGGTCCTCACCGGAGAGACCTACCCGGTCGAGAAGCGACCTGGGACTGCCGTCCCGGAAGCCGCGTTGGGCGAGCGCGCCAACAGCGTCTTCATGAGCACGGACGTCCGCAGCGGCAGCGCTCGCGTGCTTGTTGCCGTTACCGGCCAGGCCACCGCCTTCGGGGAGATCTCACAGCGCCTCCAAACCCGTGAGCCAGCGACGGAGTTCGAGCAGGGCATCTATCGTTTCGGCACGATGCTCATGTGGGTGGCGCTGGCGCTGCTGAGCTTCGTCTTCGCTGTCAACGTGCTCAGCCGCGAGCCAATCCTGGACTCCTTCCTCTTCTCGCTGGCCCTGGCCGTGGGCATCGCGCCCGAGCTGCTGCCGGCTATCATCACCATCAACCTCGCGCGTGGGTCGCAGCGCATGGCGGCGGGCGGCGTCATCGTGCGCCGGCTGGCAGCGATCGAGGACTTCGGCGGCATGGACGTGCTCTGCACGGACAAGACAGGAACGCTCACCGAGGGTGAGGTCGCCCTGGACGCGGCGCTGGACGAGGCCGGGCAGCCGTCGGAGCGAGTCTTCTTCCTCGCCTATCTGAACGCGCGTCTGCAGGCGGCACTCCCCAATCCGCTTGACGATGCGATCGTGGCCCACGCTCGGCCGGACATCAGCGGTTTCGCCAAGGTCGACGAGCTGCCGTACGACTTCCAGCGCCGGCGCCTGAGCGTTGTCGTCGAGAATGAGGGCAGGTGCCAACTGGTGACCAAGGGCGCCTTCGAGCATGTGCTCGCGGTCTCGAGCCAGTTGCGGCGCGGCGAGTCCAACCGGCCCCTGGACGAGCCGGAAGCGGAGGCGCTGCGCCAGCGCTTCGCCGACTACAGCAGCAAGGGGCTGCGCGTGTTCGGCCTGGCGACGAAGGAGGTGCCGAGGCGCGAGAGCTACGAGTTGGCTGAGGAGGAAGGGCTGACCTTCGAGGGCTTCCTGCTCTTCTCTGACCCTCCGAAACAAGGCATAGCCGACACGATTCGCGACTTGAAGACGTTGGGTGTGAGCCTGAAGGTGATCACGGGCGACAACCGGTTGGTGGCCCGGCACACGGCGCAGGCCATCGGCCTGCTCACTGACGGCGTGCTCACCGGCGGTGAGCTACGGACGCTCACAGGCGAGGCACTGCGCCAGGCCGTGGAGCAGGCGACCATCATCGCCGAGGTGGACCCGGGCCAGAAGGAGGGCATCATCCTCGCCCTGCGTGAGGGCGGCCACGTCACCGGCTTCCTGGGCGATGGCATCAACGACGCGCCGGCGCTGCATTCGGCCGACGTCGGCATCTCCGTGGACACGGCGGTGGATGTCGCCAAAGAGGCGGCCGACTTCGTGCTGTTGGAGAAGGATCTGGCCGTGCTGCACCAAGGCATCGTGCAAGGACGCACCACCTTCGCCAACTGCCTCAAGTACGTCTTCATCACCACCAGCGCCAACTTCGGCAACACCTTCAGCATGGCCGGCGCCTCGCTCTTCCTGCCCTTCCTGCCCATGCTACCCAAGCAGATACTTCTGACCAACTTCCTCACCGATTTCCCCTCCCTTACCATGGCCGGGGACACGGTGGACCCCGAGCTGGTGCGCGCGCCGCGCCGTTGGGACGTGCGCTTCGTCCGCCAGTTCATGCTCATCTTCGGCGCCATCAGCTCTGCCTTCGACTTCCTCACTTTCGCCACGCTGCTAGTGCTCTTGCCGGCGGGGGCGGCCGAGTTCCGCACCGGCTGGTTTGTGGAGTCGGTGCTGACAGAGCTTCTGATACTGGTAATCGTGCGCACGCAGCGTCCCGTCTTCCGGAGCCGGCCCGGCCGCGCCCTTTCCATCGCCTTAGTGGCAGTAGCCGTGGCGACGTTGGCCCTTCCCTACTCGCCCTTCGCCGGCCCGCTTGGCTTCGCACCGCTGCCGGCGCCGGTCCTCGCCGCCGTCATCGGCATAACCGCTCTCTACGCCGTCGCCTCCGAGGCGGCAAAGTGTTGGTTCTTCCGTCGTCAGCGGGGGTAGGCGGGGCGGACGCGGGCGGACAGAGACGTCCGCCCCTACGGCAAGGGCTTGTAGGGGCAGACCGCTAGTCATTCCGAGGAGTGCGTGCGCCCGAAGCCGCAGAGCGGCTAGCCTGGATTATTCACGAGAAGGGTCAAAAGGGAGAGCCTCCTTGGTTATTCCCAGGTTGCCACTAGGTTTGCCCGATCAAAGAGGCCACTTTG
>Ga0315289_10015782_pt1 | contig 10471 bp, 9 predicted proteins | sample YL17G11_40_MG_FD_203452 | JGI IMG/M metagenome (GOLD analysis project Ga0315289, IMG submission 203452) | Sediment microbial communities from Yellowstone Lake, YNP, Wyoming, USA - YL17G11_40 | ecosystem: Environmental > Aquatic > Freshwater > Lake > Sediment | place: USA: Wyoming | collected...
TACAGGAACGGCAAGCAACGTGCCGCTGAGCGCTGCCGGGTCGGTATCCCTTATGATGCGTATTACGGCCTCAACACTTGAGTACTCGCATCCGTGGACACCTGCGCTGACACACAGAGTTAGACCAGGCTTGACGCCGTTGAGGATTGCCAAAGGGATGCGCACAGTCTCAACGGCCGTTTCGCCCACTAGAAGGTAGCCAGAGCTCTTCTCTCCTCTCCGAGCTTCCAAGCCATCAATCTTCACAAGATCCAACTGCGTTCCCCACTCAATACTCATACTCTCTCCGCGTCTGGCTAGTTTGATTTACTTCTTTTGGTTCTTCGGAAAGCATTCTCCGCGTGCGCGTCGACCAGCTTACAGCAAATGTGTTTGGCACTCCCAACGTTGAGTTTCATGTCTGATGTTCCTTGTGCAAGGCCGCATTTCCCCGGTGGACCTCTATCGATCCCTGCTAAGATGCAGCAGAGCTTCTCTGAAATTGAGCCATGACGCGCTGGATGCGGTCGAGCGCAATCTCCAGCCGCTCCCTGGCAGTCGCGAAGGACAGCCTGATGAATCCCTCACCGTGTGGCCCGAAGGAATTCCCAGGTACGACCGCGACTTTGGTTCTGCTCAGCAACTCTCTCGCAGACTCTTGAGGCGTCAATCCGAGTTCTGAGATATTCGGAAACGCATAGAACGTCCCTTTGGGGGAGAGGCATGAGATCCCATCGATCTTTTCCAGTTGGCTCACAACGATGTCGCGCCGAACCTGGTACTCAGAGACCATATCTCGGATAGACCTCTCCGTTCTGTCATCGCGTAAAGCAAGCGCTGCAGCTCGCTGTGCAAAGGTACAGGCTCCAGTAACCAAGTGGCTGTGAATCGCGATCACGCGCTCTGTTATGTTGCGAGGCGCAACCATATACCCAAGACGCCAACCTGTCATGGCTGTTGCCTTTGAGAATCCGTTGACAGTGATCGTAAGATCTTCCATGCGGAGAGGCTTATCACGTCCTCTCCTGCTCGTTTCAACTCCTTGACTTGGTCTAGGACATTTACTGTCGCTGAAGGTTTGACCTTGGCCCTGTCAGCTAGGAAACTCATGTTCACCGATTGGTCACGCATCATCTTTAAGTCTTCCAGAAACAGGGACCCCAGAAAGAATCCGTAGATGCTTCATCAAAAGGTAGCCTCCTTCTATCTTGTAGAGACACTACACAATCGTCGGGACGTTGCCGCAGACCCGAGGAAATATCTGCTCTTCCTTCGAAAGTCGTCAGCAAGCATTAACTACTGTGCAAACTCACACGTGGTCCATGGCAAGAGCACTATTAGCAGGGAGATGGACCGACCTCGATGAGAGGCTTCCAGTTCTAAACAAGTACTCTGGTCAAGTCATTGATGCCGTTCCTTTGTTCACCGAAAGACATGTCGATCTTGCGTTAGGTTCCGCTGAAGGGGCCGCTCGCGTCATGGAGAAGCTACCAGCATACAAGCGGGCAGAGATTGTGGAGAGGGCTGCTCACATGGTTCAGGCAAACGCTTCGGCCTTCGAGGGGATCTTGGTCGCCGAGGCGGGTATCCCGGTAAAGCATGCTAAGGTGGAGGTTGGACGTGCCATAGTCACGCTCAACTTTTCCGCGGAAGAGGCGAAGAGGCTGAGCGGGGAAACTATTCCATTTGATGCACAAGCACGCGGATCAGACAGGTACGGTTACTTCATGAGGAAACCCGTTGGTATCATAGTTGCCATAACGGCCTTCAATGGCCCGCTTTTACTCGTGTGCCGAAAGATCGGCCCTGCAATTGCAGCTGGAAATGCGTCGATTCTCAAACCCGCGTCGACCACGCCCCTATCGGCGATCAAGTTTGCGGAGGCAATTCTTGATGCTGGTCTTCCTCCGGAGGGTCTGCAGGTGTTGACCGGACGGGGCGCCAATTTAGGAAGAAAGTTGGTTTCTGATCCTCGGGTGAGGGTCGTAAGCCTCACTGGAGGAGCCGAGGCCGGTGCAGATATCGCTAGACATGCTGGTGTTAAGCGGCTTATCATGGAGCTAGGAAGTATTTGCCCAACGATTGTGATGGATGACGCTCAACAGGAGTTGGCGCTGAATTGCCTGCCCGAGGCCGCTTTTGGTCTCGCAGGGCAGAACTGTATCAGGCCTCAGAGATTGCTTGTCCACGAGAGAATCTACCCGGAATTTGTAGAAGACTTTGTCCAGCGAACTTCGAAACTGGTTGTCGGAGACCCCTCTTCTGAGCGAACCGATGTCGGCCCATTGATATCAGAGCGAGAAGCGGTTCGCGTTGAGACGTGGGTGCGCGAGGCTGAGGAAGTTGGAGCCAAGATTCTTACTGGTGGACAGCGCGACGGTCCAATTTACTACCCTACGATTCTTGCCGATTGTCCGGCGGACACGGAAGTCGTTCAGCAGGAGATCTTCGGGCCAGTCGTCGTCGTTGAGAAGTTCTCGAGTCTTGATGACGCCATTGCCAAAAGCAATTCCACGGCCTATGGTCTACAAGCCGGCATCTTTACCCAGAACATCGATGTTGCATACCGTGCAGTGAATGAACTGCACTTCGGTGGGGTTTTGATAAATGACACTTCAGATTTCAATAACGACCTGATGCCTTTCGGCGGCAACAAACAGAGCGGGATAGGAAGGGAGGGCGTCAGATGGGCTGTGCAGGAGATGTCCGACCCACGGTCGGTCATCTATCGAATTCCCCGCCCTGACCGTGAACTGGCCTGAGGATCTTTCGAACTGATGCACTTACGAGAACAAACAAGACTGTGCTGCTAGGACTTCTTGGACTATCTGCTTGAACTCATCGTCACTGAGAGTTCGCTTCAGTTCAATTCCGGCTTTCTTCACTTTCCACAGCCCCAACCACAGTTAGTCTTAAGTAGGAACTACAACGATTACTTTTCTCACGGATTTGATAGAAAATGTCACGCACTAGATTAGTAATACTGGCAATAGTACTTATCGTCATCATACTAGCTGGAACAGGATACTATTTCACCGTATCCCAAACAGAGATGCAGCGTCAAGCAGAACTCGAGGCAATTCGGAAGACTCTCGTTTTGGGAACTACTGACAGAGTCGAAAGAGGAATCGATCCTTGCATGGCAATCTCACCTGCCGAGGCGTTGGTGGCCGCTCAGATTCATGATACACTCTACAACACAGATCCTGCAACTTCGAAGATCACCCCTAGGTTAGCTTCCGATTTCCCCACAGTATCTCCTGACGGAATGGCATGGACTATCCCCTTGAGGCAGGGCGTAAAATTCCACGACGGCACTCCATTCAATGCGACGGCTGTAAAGTTCTCCTTTGACAGATGCATTAACCTGAAGGGCCCGACTTGGGATGTTTGGTACGGGATGATCTCTAGCGTTGATGTGGTGGACACTTACACCGCTAGGATCAAACTGTCAGCTCCATACGGACCTTACCTTCAGTTGTTGGCATCGACTTGGTGCAGTATCGTCAGCCCATCTGCAGTCACGAGTATGGGTGAGGAAGCATTCCAGCAGAGTCCTGTGGGTAGTGGACCGTTCAAGTTTGTCTCTTGGACCAGAGGCGAAGAAGTCGTTCTACAGGCCAACAAGGAGTACTGGGGAGATATGCCCAAAGTTGACAAACTCGTCATCAAGACAATTCAGGACTCAGCAACTCTGAAACTCGCTCTGGAAAACGGGGACATCGACATTGCCCTTCGCCAAATCGCGCCCGTGGACATGCAGAGCCTGATGACAAACCCCAACATAGTAGCCTCAGAAGCCCCTGGAACTTTTCAACAATACATTAGTTTCAACATGCGCAGAGTGCCGAAAGAAGTGAGACAGGCTATAGCCTATGCGATAAACTACGACGACATAATGAGCCGAGTCTATCTGGGTACCGGAGAAAGGGCACTGAGCGTAATACCGCCTCCGATCATCTCATACAAGCCGGTATTGGGCAGATACCCGTATGACCCGAACAACGCAAAGCAGCTATTGGCGGGCCTTGGATATTCCCCTGACAACCCACTGCATCTTGAGCTCTTGGTTACACCTTCGCACTACGGCCCTCTGAATGATCCCACCGCGGTCGTCATGAAGGACAATCTGGCGGCCGTTGGAATCAACGTAGACATAAAGAGCGCTGAATGGGCTACGTTCATCGACCTATGGGTAGCAGGATCCTACGATATGCTCCTAGGCGGATGGTGGATGGACTGGCCTGACCCCGACAACTGGGTCTGGGGCATGTTAAGAAGTGACACCTACATCGGCGCATGGTCAGGATACAACAGCACAGAGGTCGACGATCTGATCGTCCGAGGTAGAGACTTTACGAAGCTGGATGACCCGCAACGAATCCAGATGTACCAAAGAATACAGGACATCTACGCTGAAGACCTTCCATTCCTGTGCTACGTCAACCTGAAAGAAGTCTCCTTCACAAGATCGAACGTGCATGGCTTCGTAACGCCTGCCATTCCCTACATCGTGGACCTAAGGCCTGTCTACAAAGACTAGCAGTCCATGCCCTTGAGCACGGGCGCGGACCCCCTTTATTTTTTTGTTTGCGCAGAATGAACGTGGCACTTTTTAAGTATCACTTCAAGCATACATGGAGGACTAATTTACGACCCTGAGAGAGTACATCATAGCCAGACTTCTGATTACCCTCCCAATGGTATGGGTATCACTCACAGCCATATTCATAGTGATGCATGTAATACCCGGCGATCCAATCAGGGCGATGCTGGGGCCGAAGGCGACAGAAGAGATGGTCGCCATGATGAGGCATCAGCTAGGGTTGGATAAACCTCTGATTGCACAGTACTTCGACTACCTGTGGAACTTGCTACACGGAGATCTCGGCACGTCGATAACGACGCGGCGTCCTGTCTCATTTGAAATAGCGCTTCGTTTCCCGACGACACTTCAATTGACAATCGGCGGCATAATTGTTGCCGCAATTCTGGGAATCTACAGTGGTATAATCTCAGCGCTTCATGAAAACAAGCTGGCTGACCACGCTGCTCGGATATACGCCTTCTTTGTCTACTCGCTGCCGGTCTTTTGGCTCGGTCTCATGTTCCAAATTTTCTTCGGGAAGGTCTTAGGTATTCTCCCAATCTACGGGCAACTCGATCCATTCATTGACAGACCACGTTTCATAACGGGCATGGTGGTAGTGGATAGTCTACTCGCGGCAGACCTTCCAGCGTTTTTCAATAGCCTCGAACATATGATCCTTCCTTGGCTTACTGTCGGCCTTCTGCTATCCGCATCGATCAGCAGGATTACACGAACCAACATGATTGAAGCGCTGGGAGAGGACTATGTGGTTGGTGCTAGAGCGAAGGGAACGCCGGAAAACGTTGTGACCTACAAGCACGCGCTAAGAAACGCGCTCCTTCCGGTAGTGACTTTGATAGGGCTCCAATTTGCGCTGATGCTTGGGGGCGCTCTTCTAACAGAATATGTCTACTCCCTACCAGGAATGGGTAGCCTCCTCATATCAGCCATCTACGAACGCGACTTCCCGATGACACAAGGCATCATAGTGATATTCTCATTGTTGGTCGGGCTGGTCAGCCTGTGCGTTGACATCACCTACGCATTCCTAGACCCGAGAATAAAGTACTGAGTGACCAGAGGATGATGAATAAACTGTTCAATGAAATAGGCCGAAAGTTCAAACAGTCCTCAAAATCGGACAAATTATTGGTCTCTGCCGGACTGGTGCTAGTTCTAGGGATGATACTACTGGGTCTGTTCGCAAGTTTCGTTTCACCCTACGGTCCATATGAAATGAGCCAGAGCAGATTGTCACCGCCAAGTACCGAGCATCTGTTTGGAACGGATTACTTGGGCAGGGACATCCTGAGCAGAATGGCGTACGGCACCAGGATTTCACTCTTGGTTGCGGCAGTGGCTGCATCTGTGTCGCTGATCCTAGGCGCCAGCCTCGGCTTATTTTCGGGGTATTTCGGAGGAAATATGGATCGGGTGATAGGACTTACGATGGATGCGCTGTATTCCTTTCCCGTGATCGTCCTCGCGATCATGATGACGATCATGTTGGGACCTGGTGTTACGAGCACGGCGATCGGGGTCGGGATAGCGTTAACCCCATCGTACTATCGGGTCACTCGCAGTTTCGTATTGTCGATTAAGGAGCGTGGCTTCATAGAGGGAGTAAGAGCCATAGGAGCAGGCGACCTTCACATCATGAGTCGGCATATCCTGCCCAACGCCTTACCCTCCCTTGCAGTCTTGGCGTCATTCAACATGGCGGAAGGGATAATCTCGGTGGCTGGGCTCGGCTTTCTCGGACTCGGCGTGCCGCAGCCCACCCCCGAGTGGGGAGCTGACCTCAAGATGGGACGGGATGTCTTGGCGTACGGCGCGTGGTGGGTGTCCGTTTTCCCAGGCTTGATGATCTTGGCGATGGTGCTGGGGGTTAACATGTTGAGCGAAGGCGTGAACTCGCTCTTCAAGCTAGGTGTTAGGAGACGTTGAGGGTCTAGCAAATGCCAGTTCTTGAAGTAAGTAATCTGGAAACGGTCTTCGCAACGGGTGCGGGCCTAGTTCAAGCGGTTAGCGATGTCAGTTTCACGCTTGATAAGGAGGAGTCGCTGGGTCTCGCTGGAGAGTCGGGATGCGGCAAATCGACAACAGCAATGTCCATCATGAAACTCATTCGACCTCCGGGACGGATAGCCGGCGGAAAGATCCTCTTCGAAGGCGAAGACCTCGTTCCAAAAACCGAGGCCGAGATGAGGCAGATACGGGGCAAGAAGATCTCGATAGTATTCCAAGGTGTTTCAGGTGCACTCAACCCCGTATTCAAATTGGGAGATCAACTGGCGGAGGCAGTTCTAAATCACGAACAGATTGACAAAGATGAGGCTTTGAAGAGAGCTCAGGGGATCCTGGATCTGGTTGGAATAGACCGATCTAGGACTAACAATTACCCGCACGAATTCAGTGGCGGAATGAAGCAGCGCATAATGATCGCTACGGCATTGATCTGCAATCCAAATGTCGTCATAGCGGACGAGCCGACAACGGCTCTGGACGTAATCTCGCAGGGGCAGGTGCTGAAATTGATCGACGACCTTCAGCGCAAGCTCGGGTTGTCCCTTCTGCTGATAACGCACGACCTGTCAGTCATAGCCGAGGTTTGCGACAAGCTCGTCATCATGTACGCAGGTAAGATCGCAGAATACGGCGATGTGGCAACAGTGCTCAAGTCGCCTCTGCACCCGTACTCGCAGGCGCTCGTACACGCCTTTCCTCCGCTTAAAGGCGCAAAGCAGCGTTTGGAGTCTATCCCCGGAAGTCCTCCTATTCTCATCAACCCACCTTCTGGTTGTCGTTTTCATCCGAGATGTCCCCACGCCATGGATATCTGTCGAGGCGAAGTGCCTAGACTCGTGGAAGTTGAGAAGGGACAGAAGGTCGCATGCTACCTCCACCCAGCCAAGTGAGGAGAAAGAGGGAATAAAACTGAAAGAAGGCTCAATCGTGAGCGTGAGGGAACTGAAGAAATGGTTCCCGGTGAGGACAGGACTCGGTCGCCTTCTGGCGGGGAAGCGAGAATACGTAAGAGCAGTGGATGGAGTAAACTTCGAGATCAGGAAAGGTGAAGTTTTCGGTCTTGTTGGAGAGAGCGGATGTGGGAAGACCACAAGTGGCAGACTAATAGCAATGCTCATGGCACCCACAGAAGGGGAAATCTACTTCGAAGGTCGCAACATCGCCTCAATTCAGAAGGCAGAGTTGAAGGAGCTCCGCCGGAAGCTCCAGATGGTGTTCCAAGACCCATACGATTATCTCAGTCCGAGAATGAGCGTCTACGACATCGTCAGCGAACCCCTCACGATTCACAAGATTGTACAGGGAAGAACGGAGAAAGAGGAACTGGTCGCGAAGGCCCTACAATCAGTGAACCTGAACCCTCGTGAAAACATGCATAAGAGACCCAACGAACTGAGTGGCGGAGAGAGACAACGAGTAGCCATAGCTAGAGCGATAATACTACAACCAAGATTCATCGTTGCCGATGAGCCTGTATCGATGCTGGATGTTTCGGTGAGATCAGGCATCATGAATCTTCTGTTGGATATGAAAGATCAACTTAACCTCACGTACTTATTCATAACTCATGATATCTCTGCGGGTCGCTACATGTGCGATCGAATGGCCGTCATGTATCTGGCACTAGTGGTAGAGGAAGCGCCCACAGAAGAAATCATAAATGAACCACTGCATCCCTACACACAGGCTCTCATCGCTGTTGTCCCGGCAATAGACTTCACAGAAAAGCGCTATCTGGCAGCGATCGAGGGAAAAGTACCAGATGCAATCAATCCGCCTCCCGGCTGCCGTTTTCATCCGAGATGCCCATATGCCAAGGAAATCTGCCACATTGAAATTCCTAGCCTGCGAGAGGTGAAGAGCGGTCATTATGTTGCATGCCACCTCTTCGCCAGTAAATGAACGCTCACAGCTCATCAAATGATCATCCACCTGATTGAGATCACGCTATCGTAGGAGCGGAGTTAGCACTAGCAAACCTCTGTGAACAGGTGGATTATGTCCGGCACTCAGTCTACTCAAGTAAGACGCAGTTGGCAGCTGAGTCACATACGATCCTATGTGACCGTGACTGCGAATCACCTAGAAGATAACTGCTTGTAAACAGAGTTCGGATGCAGTTTCTTCAGATTTGAAATACGCCTTCCTTTAGGAAGGGTTGGCCGTCAAGCGTGAGTGTGCCATTCATGATGATGCCGTCGAAGTGAAAGTTGCTCTCCACTTTCCCGCCGATGTGGGCGCTCCGTCCCATGCCGACCAATAAGTTGCCTCCGCATCTTTCATCCTCGATCAGATTGCCCGTGTTCGGAATGGCCCCGGGATTGAATCCCACACCAAGCTCCGCGTAGTTTCTTGCGTTCTCATCCGACGATTCCATCTTCTTCTTGAGCTTTCTGGCTTCGAGCCCACCCCGGACATCAGTGATACGGCCGTTCTTGACCTCACATGTGATGGGTTCTCTGATCAATCCGATCCCAAGTCCAGATTCGGATCCGTCCAGAACAACAACCCCATTCGCAGTCCCCTCTACGGGCGAAATCCCAACGTATCCGGCTGGAATCATGTCAAATTCTCCGGGTTGACAGAAGCCATCCGAGATCATTGGCATAGTTCTATCCTTGAGGGAAAATGTAATGTCAGTGCCTTCGCGCGATGTTATGTGTGCCTTCTCAGTTCTTGGAAACTGCGATTTCGCCTTGTCTATGCGTCTTCTCAGTTGTTCGTAATCGATCGGGATTGTCCTGAGCGCGATGTCATCTGTCAGGAGGTACATGTGCATCAGTCTCCACCCCTTCTGTAGCATCTCCTTGCGCAATCCGGTTAGGACACCAAGCACACTTCTTGACGTGCATGCGATAGCCGCGCTAGACTCTCTTAGGCAGGAGGTTAAGGTGGACGGAATCTTGCCAGTAATACCCAACCCAACGTGTTCGCGAGGAGTCATCGTCACCAATACTGGCTCTGCGCCAGCAGCATAGCATGCCGTGAACACAGATTCAGCAATGTTCCGATTTCCCTCCACATCCGTGAAGACAGTTACTAGTTCGCCTTCCTTGACGCTCATCAATTTCTCGACAACGATTCTAGCACATTTAGCGAGTGCTATGTGTTTCATGCGTAACTCCAACCTCCCGATTTCACCGTTGACCCCAAATATATGGTTTTGTCGCCTGGGTTCACGACAGGATTGTGGATCAGAATGAGCACAACCCCTTTTGTCGGGGCTCGGACCGTATCGGTCACTGCGCCTTCCAGATTAGTTACCTCCCCGAGGACATCACCCTCCGAGACCATATCTCCTAGTTTCACGTGCGCATGAAAGAGCCCGCCGTGCTTGACAGTCAAGGGGGTGAATTGATCTAGGATCTTTTGTCCCTCTCTCTTGCGGGGTTCTCCCTCGAGCATTCGTAGTTGCCGCATGACATTGAGAATTCCCTCAAACATCTCTGACACTTCTTCCGGCAAGAGTCTGTCACCTGAACTCAATTCCGCAAGAGCGGAGGGGATTCCTGACTCCGGGCCGGTCCTCCACGTTGAACCTTTGGGCATGGGGCCTTCTTTTGAGGTGCGCCAGACGTATTCAAACCCCAAGGCTTTGGCCATTTGCTCAGACTGGGCATCGATGCGTGAGTCGCCGGTCTCAAAGTAGGCTGCAAAGCCTATCTCTGACTCATGAATGTCCCCACCGTGCAAGTCCAAGTAGTAGTTTGATTTAGATACGAACTCGTTGAAAACTCGGAACGCGATTAAATGCGCGATGGTCCCATCGGGCTTCCCGGGATAGCTCCCCTGCATGTTCACTCCGTCAATCGGACAGACATAGGTTCTGGCCTCGAACGCTGGAACATTGACCACGGGCACAATGATGAGTGT
>Ga0315289_10015783_pt1 | contig 10470 bp, 11 predicted proteins | sample YL17G11_40_MG_FD_203452 | JGI IMG/M metagenome (GOLD analysis project Ga0315289, IMG submission 203452) | Sediment microbial communities from Yellowstone Lake, YNP, Wyoming, USA - YL17G11_40 | ecosystem: Environmental > Aquatic > Freshwater > Lake > Sediment | place: USA: Wyoming | collected...
ATCTCCACCACTCCGCCTTCGGGGGAGATATCGAGGCGAAGATAGTCGAGGCAGTCCGGGCTTCTTCAGGGTTCATCCGGGACCTTTCTCTTGTGGCAGTGAAGGACGGGCGCGTGGTCGGGCATATCCTCCTCTCCCCGATCCACATTGAGAAAGGTGCCTCCAGCAGCCCTGCCCTTGCCCTCGCCCCCGTCGCGGTCCTTCCGGGTTATCAGAAGCAGGGGATCGGGTCATTGCTCGTAGAGGGGGGCCTCAGGCGATGCAGGGGGCTCGGCCATTCCATCGTGATAGTCATCGGAGAACCCTCGTTCTATTCCCGGTTCGGGTTCACCCAGGCGAGGGCACTCGGGCTGGAAGCTCCCTTTCCGGTCCCGGATGAGGCTTTCATGGTGCTGGACCTCACGGGTGGTGCCCTCGGCGGCATCGCGGGTATGGTATGCTATCCCCCGTCCTTCCTTGCAGGCCTGGAATAGATCCCTCATGATGGTACCGTCCGGATGGGCATTTTCTTATCCCCTGCCATGGTATAATTCCCCATGCCAGCACCACTCGTAGGGCACAAGTTCGGCGTGGGGGACATCCCGCCCCTCGAACCCGGGAAGGCAAAGGGTATCAGGGTCCTCGGGATCTCGGGGTCGAGCCGGCAGGTGCCGGGTATCTCCAAGTCAGAGCGGCTCCTCATCCGCTCCCTCGACCGGTATAAAGGATTCGGGTGCGATACCACCTTTCTCCGTCTGAAGGACCTGAAGATCTACGACTGCGAGGGGAACTACTCCGAGAACCCCGGGTACTGCACCTACCCCTGCCAGTCCTCCCTCAAGTACGATGACGACGAGATGCAGACGGTCTACGACGCGGTGCTCGCCACCGACGTCCTGGTCCTCGCGACCCCGATCCGGTGGAACAACCACTCGGCCCTCGTCCAGAAGTTCGTCGAGCGGATGAATGCCATCGAGAACCAGGACTCATGGTTCGGGAACCGGATGATCCGGAACAAGGTGGTCGGCCTCATCATCATCGGGCATGTAGACGGGATCCAGCACGTGGCCGGGAACCTGCTGAACTTCTTCGTCTGGCTCGGGTTCCACATACCCGAGGATGCCATCGCCTCCTGGGTTGGGGAGAACGACGAGGACACTACCAAGGACTGGGACCAGATCGAACGGAACAAGTACACGCAGGAGGACCTCCGGAACATGATCAACAGCACCCTGCGGCTCGCCTATAACCTCAAACAGGGGATCGGCGAGGCTGAGGAGGCGGACTGAACAGCTCCCGCCCCCCACGTCCTCGTCGCCCCCTGATCCCACCTTACAATCCCTGTTCTCCTTAAAAGCTCGGCTGCTCCCGGGCGCTCCACCTGAATAACGCCTTCCTGAGGATGTACCACCCGGGAGGGATCAGGCACAGGCTCGAGAGGGCGAACCATGGGTTCGGGATGGAGACAAACAGGAGGAAGAGGAGAACCGGCGTGATGAGCCCCAGGTAGGGGAGATAGACCTTTGCGTTGTAGAGCATGATGGACGGTGAGAGGCCGCCCACGTAGACGGTGACCGCGACCGCGTAGAAGGAGATCGAGGCGAAGGTGAGGAGGGCAGGGAAGAGGAGGGCGACCTGGCCGGTGCCCAGGCCGGCGGCGACGAGGATGGCGACCGAGACCAGGTTGAGGAGCCCGTAACTCTGGAGCTTCCCCCGGATGACGGTCCCGACCTCGACGGGCAGGAAGGCGTAGGAGGTGAAGAGGTCGAACTCGGTGACCCAGTTGTAGATGGTGGAGGAGATCACCCCGAGGAGGATGGCAAAGACCATGAGGGCGTTCACCATCGGGATGAACCGCAGGAGGACGAAGAGCGCGATCCAGATGAACATGACGGGGAAGAGAAAGGAGAAGACGACCTTCCCTGCCCCGCCCTCGCTCCGGTTCAGGTCGAGGGCATCCTTTGCGATGAGATGGGCATCCGGCGACCGGGCGAGTATCCCCGTCAGCCGGTCCAGGGTCTCGGGAAAGCGCCTCGTCTCTTCCCTGTACTCCACCTTCAGGAATCGCACCGAGATCGCGGAGGGCACGATGATGAGGACCAGGGTGGTGAGGAGAAGGAGTGGGGATGGCCTGTAGTAAAGGGCGAGGGGGGGAAGGAGGCTGATCACACCCGCGTTCACCGAATGGGCAGAGAAGGCCGCGCCAGCCGCCGCGGCGGCGAGGATCCCGAGGAGGGTGCGGGGAGAATGCACATAGATGGTCGAGAGGAGGAAGACGAAGGAGAGACCGACGAGGAACGAGAGGGAGAGGGTCGCGAGCATGCGCATGACCGACGTGACGGGGAGACCGATCCAGGGCATGGCGAAGGCGAGGCCCGCGACAAAGGGGAAGACCCAGAAGAAGAGGTAGTAGACCGTGTCCTTGAGGAAGAAGGCAAGGAGGATGGTCTGCTCGGAGACCGGGAGGCTCCTCGACGAGTACGCGATCATGGACGCCTGCCCGAACCTGCGGTTCATCACCTCCCGGCCGAAGAGCCCGAACCCCCCGACGCTCGCCCCCGCGAGCAGGTAGCAGACGTGGATGAGCGCGACCGCGGTCTGCGCCGGAAGGACGTCGGAGAAGAACGGCCAGAAGAAGGCTCCTGCAAAGGCGAAGAAGACGAGGAGGAGGGGGAAGAGGGCGAACCCGGCGGACCCGAAGAGCGTCGAGTGGACCCGCCACTCCTCCTTGAGCATGGCGGTGAAGATCGTGTTCATGGGAACACGATTCGAGAAGATCCCCGAAAAGGATCTTCGAGGGATCTTGTTCGTGGGAACACGATTCGAGAAGATCCCCGAAAGGGATCTTCGAGGGATCTCAAGCATGGGGATCCCCGCGGATGGCCTCGAGGAAGACCTCCTCGAGATGCTTTGACGATGACCTCAGGTCTGCGACCGGCCCCTCGCGGATGAGGTTCCCCCTGTGGATGATCCCGATCCTTGTACAGATCTCCTCGGCAATCTCGAGGATATGGGTGGAGAGGAAGACCGTTCCCCCTCCCTTCACGTAATCGGTGAGGTAGGTCTTGATCTTCCGCTGCATGATGGGGTCGAGGTTGATGAGGGGTTCGTCGATGAGCACGAGCCCGGGCTTATGGAGGAAGGCCTGGGCCACCATGAGCTTCTGCCGGGTGCCCCTCGAGAGGTCCTTGCAGAGCACGTCCTTCTTGTCGCCGAACTCCAGGAAGTCGAACCAGAAGCTGCACTGGCTCTCGATATCCCCTATCCGGCGGATGTGCCCGACAAAATGGAGGTACTCTTCCGCCGTGAGGAACGAAGGAGGGGTCTCCTGCTCGGGGGTGATCCCCACCAGTTCGCGCACCCTGACGGGTTGGGCGACCGCATCCAAGCCCATGACCCGGACCTCGCCGGCGGTCGGCCTCAGCTGGCCGGTGAGGCACTTGATCATGGTCGTCTTCCCCGACCCGTTGGGCCCGAGCAGCCCGAAGAGCTCCCCCTTCCGGACCGAGAGCGAGATATTGTTCACAGCGGTTACATCGCCGAATGTCCTGGTGAGCCCCTTCACGTCGATGATGCTCTCCATGATATCCCCCTCGGGCAAGCCTTGCCGGCCCGCCCTCTTGGGCCGGCACTTTCGGCCCGGCCCTTCGGGCAAACCTCGCCGGCCCGCCCTCTTGGGCCGGCCCTGATGGCCCGGCCCACATTCTCCGGTAGCCCCTCCCCTACAATAAGGCTATATGCGGGAATGAACAGAATAGCAGTCTCCGGAGCCCTTTCAAAAATGGCTTTAATACCTTGCTCCCCATTCCCTGAGTAGGATGAGGACGAGCAGGCACGAGTATTTCCTGGATCTTGCCCTCAGGTGCGCCCACCAGGGTACCTGTCTCCGGCGCAATTTCGGGGCCATCATCGTCGATCAGTACAACACCATCGTCTCCACCGGTTATACTGGAGCTCCCCGGCAGCAGAAGGACTGCACCGAGATCCAGAGGTGCTGGCGAAAGGAGCACAATATCCCCTCGGGCTCGAACTACGAACGGTGCCGGAGCGTCCACGCGGAGATGAACGCCCTCATTCAGGCGGGAAAGCAGGCCCGGGGGTGCACCCTCTACCTCGCTGGTTTCGATGTGGAGACCGAGGATCTCACGAAGATCTGGCCCTGCTTCCTCTGCTCAAAGATGCTCGTGAACAGCGGTGTCACAAAGATCATGATGAGGACGGGAGCGGCCGAGTATGTGGAGATGGATCCCGAGGATCTCTACCAGATGAGGAGCAGTGAGGCCCTTGGCGAAGGGGAGGGTTAAAATGAGCGATTCATAAGGACCACGCACCCGTTAAGATTCACCTGAGCGCGGTGAACCATCATCCCGAAGGAATCCCCCCCTTACAGCCCCCTTATCTCCTTCTCCGACCCCTTCAGGCAGTAGTAACCATGCTTCAGCCCCAAAGCGGGGGTCACCGGGCATGTCGGGCACAGGCACGCCTTCTTCACCGCCGCGCACGCGCTCTTGCCCAACGCGCAGAACAGGGCCTCCTTCTTGCCCTTCATGCAGTCGTTGTACGTGGGGCACTTCCCGCAGATGCACCTGGCCATGAGGGACGAGACCGTCTTCTTCAGCTCGTCCTCAGGCATCACTGCCATCTTCTGCGCCATCTCCTCGAACCTGTCCATAGAACACCATCCCTCTCCAGGGAGAGACTTTGAGCTCCTCCGGTTCACGGAGGTGATAAATGTATGCTACGGCGGTTCTGATACGATTACGGGACTTCACAATTCTTATATTAGATTGATACATGGCGGGACTTTAAAACAAGATTCCGAACTAGATAGTAAGTGGTGCGTTGCCTGATCTGGACTTATAGGTTAGAAATTAAATATGGGTCTTATTCCATTGAATTATTTTCTTCTTCATCAATTTCAGACATAGCATAAGTCGATGAATAAACATTCGCCACATAATTAAAGGGATCTTCCGCAATCTGGGCAATAAATCGGCCTTTTGCTTCGGCGAGCAATGTAAAGTATTCTCTAAATGGTTTTGAGACCGATTCTGCCCATCTTTTATTCTTGGGCATGGGCAAGATGATCTCTTTATATCTTTCTCCACAATCTTCTCTGTTGGTTTGCATGAGGGCAATACGTCTCCATTGTTCTCTGACTACACGTAATGACAATGCCCACAATAGGTAGAAAGGAGACCAAAGAGAATTGTTTAAAATGCGAATCACAAATACTTCTTTTGTAATTACGATTTTCTCTTCTCTAGGAAGTAAAATGGCAAATTCTCCAATATTACTACTTGCTCTATTTGGAGTGATTAAATCCCAAGCTCTCAGTTGACTGTCTTCACCGCCCCAAAATCTCTTAGCGACTACTTCTGAAACAAGATTCGTAGGATTTACATTGATCCTGAGACCGCGAATGTCTGACACTTTAATATAAGGAATTGAACCCCTTCGCTGGTCATTTGCTGGGCTTCCATGTCCCCCTCTAATTTTAATAATTCGTTGATCTAGCAATTCACCAATTGATATAGCCTCAAGATCAAGGGTAGAAAGAAATTCATTTATTCCTTGACTATAACGTTCATCGTAATAGGTAGGTACCAGTACTTTAGATTCGAATATTGGTTCAATAGGGACGTGACTTTCTCCTTCGGATCGTTGAGACCTTAAATAGGAATTTACTGCTTCAATCATTTCATTATCCACTTCTGAAGTTCTTTCCCCTGTTGCAGGATCTGTCTTGTAACGAATACCTCCATTCTTATATATTCCACAAGTACGTGGATTCAGGAAAACCACTTCGTCATTAGGCATTTGTTTATCCCTCCCCAATCTTTTCGAACACATAAAAATTAGTTTTTGCACGACAAAATCCTTGGAATGCTTCCATAGGAATATTTACAACAACTTTCGGTTTAAGGCGTGATTTAATCCATTCGAATACAAATTGATAATTGGGTGAAAAAAAGTATGTTTCGGGGAGTACTATCCCAACATGGCCCCCCATTCTAAGTAATTGATGAGCACGTTGAAGAAATATTAAACCTATTTCGAGATCATGATAATTCTCAGTCCCTAATTTAGCAATATCGAGCCTAGATAATCTCACATCGGATGCAGAGACTTTTAAGTTCTTACCAAACGGGGGATTGGTGATGACAATCGAGAATCTACCATCTCTATAATTTCCACTTGCCAAATGCGGAAAATCTCTTGGCCAATTATGCACACGGACGGAATCACCTCTGGCACAATGAGCGGAACCGTCTCCAGCAATTTGCATAATTGCTTTTGTTAATTTTAAGCCGATGGCATCTTTTTCAATTCCGTAAATGTGAGTCTGCGCCCAACGTGAAAGCTCCACCGCTTCGATAGAGGGGTTTTTTCTTTTCATCTCCATTACTGACTCAATTAAAAATCCCCCTGTACCGCAAGCGGGATCTATTATGATATCTTGCCATTGAATATCCATTATACGCACGCCAGCTTCAATAACTGGTTGCGGCGTAAAATATTGCCCTTCGCCTTGTTTAAGAGCCTCGCTTCGTAGTACTTGAAAAGCAACAGCGACGGTGGATACTCCCAAATCTATCAATCTAAATCGGCAGAGAGCATCAACGCAATGCGCTATTGTTTCTTCTGTAAAACGAATTGTTTTATCTTGTTCTGTCGTAAATGTATCTGGATATAACTCGACAAATTGCTGATAGCGCCTCAATATCGATTCTTTTGTACGCGACGAAGATTCTAAGGGCTGAAAAAAGACTGGAGCGTTTTGATTGGACTTTGCTTCCTTGTCACTATCTAATTTCAATAATAAAATATTACATAACTGATCAAGCTGTTCCTCCCGGCGAGTGACATTTGAGTCCACTATAACGATTTTATCTAATAAATCTTCAACAATTATTCGAAATTGCAGTTCTGAAGGTTGGATTAAATCGGTAAACGTGACTCTAATACTATCTGGACTTATGGCCTCGCCCGGCCTTGGGAAATCACTTATAGTACGACGTTTTTGCAATAAAGAAGAGTCCGATCTTCTATAAAGGAATGTGGCATTAGCTGAAGGATCTGGATTGTTTGCCCATATTCCTAATTTTGCATAGGGCTCGCCAATATAGTATGACTCAAGTTGCGCTAATCCAGCATCTTCTGTCGGCGGTTTACATTCAATAATAAACAATAAATGCCTATAATCTCCTTTGTTTTCTGATGCATCAAAAACTGCAATATCTACTGGAAACCCCTCATAGTCTTGATTTTTCTCTCTTTTTGTTTGTTCTGATGGAGTTTTAGGTATAGTCCATTCTTGTCTTCCAAAAATAAGTTGATCTAGTGACCACCCACAATCGTATAGATATTTTACTAAAGGACCTACAACAGTGTGCTGCTCACGAGTGTTTTTTAATAAAGAATTAATTTTAGTTGATATTGATCTATTTTCACGAGGAGACATAGTTCGTTTATTTAGATTTTCCCTTATTAGAAGTTTTGTAGCAAAGTAAGAAAATATTCTCGGATGACCCTAAAAATTGATAGCTAATCCAATTATCCTCTCCAACCGATTCCCGCTTAAATCAATGGGTATATTCGCCATCTGCGCCGGCGTTAATCCACTGATTCCCTGATGCGGTCTGATGTATTTATCGTAGGCCTGCATCAAGGAGACAAACTCCTGCATTCTAATATCGCGACACAACAATCCATAAACCTGAATGGCCGTGACCCGTTCCGGCTCCCTTTTATAGGTGGGCACACGTAGCTCTCCTCAGGTGATCGCAATGAGTATTCCCCGACCAGGCAGCGCGGCGATACGGCAGCCGGGCCCGGTGACCATCTCTCTCATCTTTCTCCTGTTCGGCGCCATCTGGACACTCTTCATGCTGTTCCTGCTCCCCTCGGTGATCCGCGACCCCCTGTATACCAGCATCTTCGCATGGAAGGACTGGGTCTTCCTCGTCATCGCCACCCTCCTCATCTACGGGCTCATCCGGCATTACACGGGGACCCTCTCCACATCGGAAGACCGCTACCGCACCCTCGTGGAGAATGCCGGGAGCATCATCCTTGCCATGGACAGGGAAGGGAATATCACCTTCTTCAACCGGCAGGCCGAGGAGTTCTTCGGGTTCCCGCGCAGGGAGATCCTCGGGAAGAATGCCGTCGGGACCATCGTCCCCGCGACGGAGAGCTCGGGCCGGGACCTCGACCAGCTGATGCATGACCTGCTCACCTCGCCCGGCCAGTACCTGAAGAACCGGAACGAGAACGTCACATCGACGGGGAAGCGTGTCTGGGTCACCTGGACCAACAGGGCGATCTGTGACGAGACGGGCTTCCCGATCGGTGTTGTATCCGTGGGTACTGATGTTTCAGCCTGAAACCGGCGGGCGTCGTCAATCCGGCTGCCGGGACATTTTATAGGGAAGTACTCCAAACATCCTTGAAGAACGACCCCAAGACCCCAAGGAGCTCTCGATTATGGAGGTTCCCGATACACCCGAGACCCGGGGCTCGTGCATCTGCCCCCAGTGCCCGAGCTTTCCCAAAGGCGCCTGCAGGAGCGAGATCCTCTACTGCAGTACCGGAGCGAGCGCATGCGAGATCCGGCCCCGGGGGTGCATCTGCACGGGGTGCCCGATCTATGACGAGTACCATCTCAGGACTCTCTACTTCTGCGACAGGCGGGAGATGGGGGAGACCGGGCAGAAGGTGCGAAAACAGCGGGCCGGCGAGAGCGATGTCACCTATGGATCGATGATCGGGATCAAGATCATCGCCGAAACGGGGAAGGGGATCACGGGTGCCATGGGTTCCCGGAAAAAGGTCCCCTTCACCCTTGATGACCTCCACTTCATCCCTGCCCAGGTCCACCGGATCCCGCTCAACCGTGAGGATCCGGTTGCCATGGTGTTCACCCTCGGGCCCCAGGCAAAGCGGCCTCTCGTCCTCCCCACCCCCATCCTCGTCTCGGGGATGAGCTACGGCGCCGTCTCGAAACGGCTGAAGCTCGCCATCGCAGGCGCCTCTGCACGGCTTGGCTTCGGGTGGAATACGGGAGAAGGGGGGATTCTCGACGAGGAGCTGGCAACGGCACCGGGGACTCTCATCATGCAGTACTCCACAGGGAGGTTCGGGATCACCGAGGAGAAGCTGAAGAAGGCCGCGGCCGTCGAGATCCGGTTCGGCCAGGGTGCATACCCGGGCAAGGGGAGCTACCTGCCGGCTGAGAAGATCACCCCTGATATCGCGAGGATCCGGGGCCTGGGGGAGGGTGAGGCTGCCTACTCGCCTGCCCACCACCCGGACATGACGACCCTCGAGGAGATACGGGAAAAAGTCGCCTGGCTGAAGTCCCTGACCGGCGGTGTTCCGGTGGGCGCGAAGATCGGGTGCGGCAATGTCGAGGAGGATGTCACCGATCTCGCCGTGGCAGGGGTGGACTTCATCGCCCTGGACGGTTTCGGGGGAGGAACGGGGGCGACCGATCTCGCGGTCAGGGAGAACGTGGGCATCCCCCTCCTCGCCGCCCTCCCGAGGGCAGACCGGGCGCTCCGGTCCCTCGGTGCCAGGGAGAGGATATCCCTCATCGGGGGCGGGGGCCTGCGTACCTCGGCAGATTTCGCGAAATGCCTTGCCCTGGGCGCGGACGCGGTCTACCTCGGCACCGTGGCCCTCATCGCCATCAACTGCGAGCAGTACCGGATCTGCCACACGGGCCTGTGCCCGACCGGGGTCACGACGCAGAACCCGATCCTCGGGGAGCAGCTCGACCCTGAAAAGGGGATCGAACGGCTCTGCAACTTTGTGCAGGTCTCAACCGACGAGATGGCCGGGTTTGCACGCATCACGGGTAAGCACCGGATCCAGGATCTGGATATTACGGATCTCGTAGCCCTGAAGAAGGAGCTCGCAAAGGTTGTCGGATGCAGCTGGCTGGGTGGACCTAGAACGAAGGAATAAGGAGATGATGGAGGGGAGCAGTACATACTCCGGATCATCATGGTAAAGCTGATCATCGAGCCGAAGAAGGCAAAGGACGGGCAGATCGAGTTCACCGTCAATTACCAGGACCCGAAGACCGATAACTCCTTCACCATCACCATCACGAACAGCCTTGACGAGGCAATCGGGCGGCTGAAGACGACCCTCGAGGCCGAGGTCCAGGCGATGATGCAGAAGAAGTGAGGAAGATCCCTTCTCCTTTCAACCAGCTCTCTTCACCAGTCTGAAAGCAACCTCCCCCGTTATCTACGGTGCAAAGCACCCAAGATCTATCCTGCGGGGATGTGAGGGGCACCATCATACCAGGAACGGGATGAGGGCTCTTACCTCCTTTCTGTACCGGGAATAGTCCTCGCCAAACTCTTCGAGAAGAAACTTCTCTTCCACCCGGATCTTCATCAGGAAACCTGACATCACGACCAGAATCAGGAAGAAAGCCCATAATTCACCGATAACGATGGCGGTTCCTGCATACCC
>Ga0315289_10015784_pt1 | contig 10470 bp, 12 predicted proteins | sample YL17G11_40_MG_FD_203452 | JGI IMG/M metagenome (GOLD analysis project Ga0315289, IMG submission 203452) | Sediment microbial communities from Yellowstone Lake, YNP, Wyoming, USA - YL17G11_40 | ecosystem: Environmental > Aquatic > Freshwater > Lake > Sediment | place: USA: Wyoming | collected...
CTGTCGCGAGATGACTAACGAGAACCAATGCTCATGCTACGCCATCATAACAGATCCAATTCGGAAAGCCCGATTGAGCGGGATCTTCCCAGAGGACCACATTCCGATTAAGAGCCCGATCGTTAGTGACAAAGCTGCAACTGGCGAAGAGGTCTACGATTTCTATGAGCTGGACAAGGGCCGCGTGAATCCAGAGCAGCGTCGACTGGTCGCGAACAGGCTCGCTCCCGCCTTCGACGTCTTGGAAGATCAGATTCTGCAAGCGTTCGAGGATCCTCGCATCAAGATTCCGCTCCGTGCTGACTCCGTCGTGGTCGTCTGGTGCGAGAAACACGCGAGGGTGGCTCTGTGAGCGACTTCGGCGTGAGCTCCGAGTTCGAGGAAGAGCTGGAGACAATGCTTGACGTCGCTCGTCGAATCTGGAAACGATTCGGAGACTTCTGCCTCTCGAAAGGCGAGGGATGGCGCAAGTGGTTCATCTGGTTCTGCATCAAGGAATTCCTACCTCGAGAGCTGCGAGTCTACCTCACCGATGAAGTACTCAATCGAATGCCGAGTTTCGAGAGCCCGCCGCGGGCGTTACGAAAGCTCGTCGAGTGGGGCGAAATCATCCTGCCAGAATGGGCTGCCAAAGCCACGAGAGAGCGAGAGAACCAGTACCGCCGATTCTATGGACGCCTAGCGAGGTTCCATCTATGAGGCGACACATCCAATCGCGATTCTGTGAAGATTGCGGCATCTACGTGCTCGGATCAGAAAGGATCAAGAAACACAGGAGACGCGGACACCTGCTCCGCTCTTTGCACCGACGGAGACGATGAAGAATGATCTGCGAGAATTGCGGCGTCGAGATTCCAGGATCTAACTTGACATTGTGCTGGTCGGTCTGTCGGAATTGTGGCCATCGAAACTGCAGGGAGGGATAGTAGTGAAAGATAAGATTCTTCTCGGCGAGACTTTGCGTGGCGGCAAAGCCGAACTTGACCTGCAGGAACTCATCACAGGCCGCACGCTGCTTTGCAGCATCTCGCGTTGGGGCAAGACATGGACCGCACGGCGCATCGTCGAACAGGTTTTCGGGAAAACAGGCATCATCATCGTAGATGTTGAAGGGGAATATGCGACTCTCCGCGACAAGTTTCCCCTCCTCATCGTAGGCAAGGATGTTCCGCTCGTCCCCGAAAGCGCAGAATTTCTGGCCGACCAAATCCTCGATCATGACCTAAGCGCGATCATTGACGGAAGCGACCCACAACTCGACATCGCAGCCTTCCAAGAGTTCCTCGCCCGTTTCATTGAGCGATTCATCGCCGTTGAAACCAAGGCACGCAAGCCCTACCTGTGGATCCTCGAAGAGGCGGACGAACTCGCCCCCGAGACAGGTATCGCTCGCTCCATCTGTCTACAACAAATCCGCCGTCTCGTCAAGAAAGGCGGCAAACGCGGCCTCGGCACGATCGTGCTAACCCAGCGCCCAGCCTTCGTTTCCAAATTCGTCATCTCGCAGTGCCCCAACAAGGTCATCGGCCGCACGGAATGGCCCGATGACCTAGCAGTCCTACGAAAATTCGCCAGGATCCCTACGAAGTACGCGGACCCCGAATCAAAAGACCCTCACGCATTGAAGAACTTGGAGAAAGGCCAGTTCTACGCGGCTGGCGATTTCATCGACAAAGATGAACTGGTCAAGGTTGGACCTGTCGCGACGAAACATCTCGGCGCAACTCCTGAGATAGTTCCGCCTGCGCCAAAGGAACTGAAGGATGTCCTTGCCTCGCTTAGCGAGAAGCTGCCCGCCATCATACGGGAGAAGCTGGTGCCCGCGGTTCCTAAGGTCGCCGAGATCGAAGCCCGCGTAAAGGAGAAGTTTGAGGCGCAATGGCAGGCGCGGCTTGCCAGGAAAGATAAGGAACTTCAGTCAATCAAGAATCGACTGGAGGCGAAGTACGAAACTGAGATCGCAGACCTGAAGCGCAAGCTCGATGATGCTGTGAGGCATGCCACGCTGAAGGGCGGGGTCAGCGACCTCCTGTCGCATCCGCTCGTCCAGAAGAACCTCGATAAGCTGAACGCGAAGCAACGGGGCTTCGTAGAGCTCCTCGAGACGAGGGGTCCTCAGGATTCCGAACACGCAAGCCTCTTCCTCGAGATCAAACCCAAGAGCGTGTCGGATTTTGTCTACGAGATCAACCGCAGGATCCCCAAACTCATCGAGAACGTGAACGGTCGGTACGTGAGCCGCCTGCCGAAACTTTTCCCGGTGACTGAGGAAGCTCAGGCTGAGGCGAAGGAGAGCGGGCGCCTCAAGGCGCTGGTCAAGGATCTGCAGGAGATCATCGAGCAGCGGGATCAGGCCGTCATCCGACTGAGTTCGGAAATCAAGGTCAGGGACCACCAACTGCAGGGATACGCCGAGACGGAAAGACGACTCAAGGAAGTGCAGGGACAGCTCGAGAAGGTGCGCAAGCAGACAGACAAAGGCGGCGTCGCTTCTGCTCCGATCCCGGAGACCAGCGAACCTCCTACTCCCGCGCCAGGGCCAATGATCAGTGTGGAGGCCACGCTTCGCCGAACACTGACGAAGTTCGACGTCATCACGAGCAAGGAAGTTCTCGACGCTGACGAAGGGACGGTCACGGGAAAGCTGTTGGCCACAGGCTTGAGAGGATTCTTCTCAGAAGGTCGTGGCTTCGGCGCGATCATGGGCGAACTGGAACGAAAGTATTCGGTGAACCGGACATCAGGCGGCAGCCGAGACTCAGTTCGTGAGGGCCTCGAGGAACTTGTCGCCAAAGACATCCTGGATCGCCACCCCGAGAATAATCAGTGGGTCTACTCTGCAACCGAGCACTTCGCCGAACGCGTCAGAGGAAAGGAGACGGGACAATGAAGGACGACTGGATCAGTCTCGTGGATCCTCCCAAGACGGGCGTCGTGCCGCCGATCATTGCTCTGGAACTTGCCGGCGTTGAGTTTCCGCGTGTGGTACCATACCAAGGATCCGCGCTCGACAATCACGCGACCTTCGTCGACAAGAAGGTCCGTGGCAAAGACGCGATCCGCATCTTCTTCTCCGTCCCAACGGTACGGCTTCGCTATCGAGGAAAGCTGTGGCAGGAAACCTCCGAGTTCTCCATCGACTTGCCACGCAAATTCGCAGTTCGCATAGCGCACCGCCTCCTCGAGTACGAGCGCCCAAGGAGGCCGAGAGGGCCAAGAGTCGTGCACAAACGGGTACGGGTGTAGATGGCTAGATGACAATCTGTGCCTGCGGGCGCTTCATGGCCAAGCGCGGACCGAAAGGTTACTGGTATTGCAGGTTCTGCGACTGGTGGTACTGTCAAGGTGAACCGAATGAAGTCGCACTTTCGCGTTATCTGCAGACACTGACGATAGGCAAGAGCGGGATCTATGCGCTGATTCTTCGGCGTAAGGCCATCAAGCTCGATACATTGCGACGATCTTGCCGAGACATTCGGTTCAAAGACTTCCGACGCTTCTTGGACGAATTGGAAACGGAAGGCAAGGTCGTCATCCAACAGGGCGGCTTCGCGGGGCACAGCGTGTACCATGGGAAACTGGTCGTTGCGCGATGAGTTCACGAGCAAGGGGAATCCGAGGCCGCGACCAGCAATGGCTTCCAGTCGAGGAGGCATGGCAAGAACTAGCAGATCAGTACCCGCGACTCTCGCTCAACGACTTTCTGTGGATACTGCTGGACCTGGGCAGATGGGCCTGGTCGAGATTGCCTGACGGCATGCGCCAGCAAATGCTCGCACCGCACAAGGTCTTCACGAAAAGACAGAAGCAGCAAATGAGAATCCAAAGTCGCCTTGACCGAATTGCATCCGAAGAACTTCGAATTGACGACAAACTATCCCTCGGTCTGCCCGCGCTCGTGAAAGCCACCATTCGCCGTGACTCTACGATGCGGAAAATGCGAATGAGCCCGTATGTCCGAGAGAGGCTGGGAATCAAAGCATGAACGCCATCGCTCGCGAACGAATCATCCTCCAAGAGGCCGCTTGAGATGAGAGCAACACTCACGCCAAAGGAGCGACTGATTATCGTCAAGGCTTTACGTGATTCCTTCACGGGATTGCTTCGCTCTAAGAAATCAACCAAATGGGCTGACGCAGTCGAGGTCTACGATCTGGCTAACCGCGTCAGACGAGATCAAACCGGGCGACCTGAAAAGACCTGGGCGTGGCACATACAGAATCGCCCTGGAGAACATCTCAGAGACTTCGATACTTGGGTCGAGGACCTTGGCCACCAAATTAGCCAATTGCAAGGATCCGCGAAACTCGCCAGTTCTTTGACGTCAGAGAAGTAACCAGTTTCAAGGTGCTCTGAATATGCCTGAGTTCGGTGCCCTCTCGAGGGGAAGCCTGGAGTCTCTCGCCCGGCATGACTGGGGCTGGGCTGATACAGAATGCAGCGTCTGCCACATGCGGCGAGGATGCAGCTCCTACCAGGGCAAATACTACTGCCTCTACTGCCTGCCGATCGCGATCAAACAGGCCTCCGCTTCCACTGGAAACACCACGCCCTTGCGCATAACGGGGATACCCCTACCCCTACTCCCGGTTGAGTTGTCAGATTCTGATCAGATTCTGACTGACAGAAGTGAGCACACATGAATGCTCGGTCGAAGTACTTCAGAGGCCGAGAGCCGATCCTGACGGAGTTCGAGATTCTCTGCAAGGCCCGCGGCCTCAAGCAAAGCGAAATCATCAGCGACATGATCGAGAAATTCGTTAGAGAGAACCGAACCCAGACCACCCTCACAGGCTTCCCGCATGAACGCAGCCCAATGACAGGAGTATTCGATAAGGCAAGCGTCCTAGTAGCCTGCAGCGAACTTGAGAGGCTCCTCAGCCTAGTTGAAGCAAACGATCCGGACCGGGAGCGGAAGGTCACATTCCAGCTGGAACTAGCGAAGGCGCTCAGGGTCATCGAACCCGTCTACCGTAGAACACGAGACCCGAAGCTCGGAGAACTCCTCGCGCAGGCAGAGGCGAGACTCGGATGACCATCGTGGACATGATGTTCGTAGCCAGGTGGCTTGTTCCTATCGACCGTTTCATCGAGGACTTTCAACCCTCTCTCTGGAACGACTACTCAATGAAGTGGAACAATACCTCGACCCGGGAGAACCATAGGGTAGTCCATCTCCTCGTCAGGGACGATTCAATAGCAGATGCCCATGTTCTCCTCTAGGCTCAGAGGCTGAACCGGAGCATTCGCTCTCTGTTTAGCCCTCAACAACGAACCAATTACGTTTCGGGCACCGCGAGGCATCAACAGAAAATCGGGTGTTCAAATTCGGGTGCCCGCACCACGAGACCCGACGACGACGAAAACGCCTCTCCTCATGACGGTTCAAATCATGACGCCCCGAACCAAGTGACGGCACATGTTCCACAAGGCTATGTTTTTGGTGTCCACGTGTCAATCTCGCTGGCGATGTGGAAGTCCAAGCGCAACGACGATAAGGCCTAAGTGTTTCAAGTACACTAATTCATTTCATGCCTTTCATTGGTTTCGATTCGTTTGTGTTGAATCGCCCAATTGTCGAAATGCCAAGCGTACCTCCTGATGTTTCACCATCTGTTTTTCGCCCTTCAGAAGCAAGTCAAAACAGAGCTTACGAATTGGTATTCAAAGCAATGGTGGGTGTCTCAGTAAAGATCCAAGATGAAGACAGTTTCAGGTTAGCGTACGAACAGGCCCTTAGCAGAGCTCTTGCAGCGTTTCGTGTTCCGCAGAAGAGACCAATCTACAAGGCCGCGCACTTGGCAAAGCAGAGTCTCCACAATACGCCCGGCATAATCTCCAACCTTCTGAAGGACTTGGAACCCATAATAGACCGCGTTGACGTCTATTGCGCCTATTACAATCAGCCGTACGTCTCTTGTTTCGGCGAAGCTGCGGGAGAGAGACTGCTGCCCATAATTTTCATTGAAAGGAATCAGAATGCCTTTCCTCACGTCTGCGGGTGGAAGTATCTCATGGATTATCCTCAAGAGACTGAGTTGACATTCCAGCTTGATCACTTCACATCGAAAATAACACCAGGTTGGCGTGTTCTAAGCCAATCCAATGTTGAGATCCAAGTGTTCTATGATGGAGGCCAATGCAATCCTCTCATTGCAACCTCAGACGTCATTCTCAGGCTGATTGGACTGTTCCAATACGGGACCGTAGACGGCAGGTCGTTACTCTCCACAGTGGAGAATCACGTCCCGAGCCTGCAATCTAAGCTAAGATTTCACAACTTGGGAGGCCGACGAGAAGACCAACATCATACCGCTCCTGTGGTGAGGCTGGACATCGACCTAAGTAGCTACCTGAAGAGACCCATTTACTATGTCATATGGAAACCTGCTGGGGGAAGAGCGGATCTCAAGCCGTCTTTTGAGTGGGGAAAGTTCTATGTAGGAATCTTGGCTGAGGCGATGAGGACGAAAGGGTGCGTGAAATTCTTCGATCCAGAAATCGATATGCTATATTGGGACCCGAACCGTGATTTCGTGTCACCCTTCAATCGAGATGACGAAGTCTACCTAAACAACATAAGAGATGTGGGACATGCCATCCCACCAGTATTCCGTCCCATCGTCTAAGTAACGTCAATACGTAGTGCGGTTTTTCACCGCAAAGAACGTACCCTTTGGACTTAGGATACGTCGAGACTAGATACGTTCCTGCTGAGTATATATCTGTAGCCCTACTGTAGCCCTACTGTACCCCCCTCTCCCCCCGAACTGGTGCGACGATACAACGTTGGCGATAGCGGAGGAAACCGCACCACCGTCAACGACCGCCTAGCCATGCTTGTTTCAAAGGGGATCCTCGACCGCAAACAAGAGACCGGCCAATGGGTCTACTGTGAATCTCCAGAGTTCAGCGAACGCGTGAAACAGGCCTCTGTTTCCACTGGAAGCGCCACCCCGTTGCGCATAACCATGGGGGAATCCCCTACCCCTACCGGCCCGGAAACAAGGTACCTCCCAGGTACCAATCGCCCAAGGGACCGCCCACCGTAGACAGGTGCTATCCAATGAGCGCTCGTAGAGACAAGCACTTCAGGCTCCCCGTGAACCTAGTCGCTGACTTCCGAAAGACCGCGACGATTCTAGGGTTGAGTGAGACGCAGGCAGCAGAGATCGCTCTCAGGGAATGGGTCCAACGGAACCGTAACGAGGCCCAGAAACGCCTCGACATGTACGCCGAGAAGGGCATCGTAATCAACGAGCCTGAATCCATCACCGTCAACGTGACCGTGTTCTCAGAAAGCGGAGCTGTTACTCGCGAAGGAGGAACTGCAGCGCCTCCTAGGCGTATTGCCTGATATCCAGGATCCCGCCTCGAGACGGGAGACGCAACTCGAACTGGCGAAAGCGCTCAAAATGATCCAGCCAGTCTTCGTCAAAATCCGCGATCCAGAACTTGCAGAGCTCCTGAAGCGAGCAGAACAAGCGCTCCAACAGTGACATGCCACTAGTCTATCCTTGATCATCCAGTGTTGATCCTGAGAAGTATGACTTTCCTGGATCTTGCCACTGCCTTGAGTCTACTAGTTTTCCCCTTTGATCTTGACACGGGCCAGAATCAAAGGTGAAGTTGGCAGGAGAGAAGGATGTGGTTGCTCTCCGCGTGAAATGCGTTAGGAGGAAGGATGAACGGCCGGCAGAGGTTGTTCTTGAACTCCTGGACTATTATGATGATGAGACGCAGTTTTCGGCGATGGAACGTACTACGGGCTGGAGCGCCTCCATCGTTGCGATCATGATGGCGCATGATGAGACCCCACGCGGAGCAAAACCACTCGAAACTGCAGTCCCAGGTCATTTATTTGTGAAAGAACTGGAGCGACGAGGAATCAAACTGACCGAAAATACAACCTGGCCCAAAAGCAGTCCAAAATGAGCGATTCTGGACTCGGAGGGTATCGATGTCTACAGAGGGAATTCGATCACTGGGATACTGGTGCAGTTTCGACAGCCTGCCCGGTCGCAAAGGCTTCCTTTGAACCACTCCTTCTTTCCAGTGATCCGGACCAGTTTTGAATACCCCTTGTCTTGCTGTCCGCCAGTTCTGGGAAAACAACCCTGGGCTCAGAATGGCTTGGGAAAGAGTACGGGACCGAATGTGTGGTTAGGGTTCGCTCATGCTGCAGGCGTGCAGTATTGTCATGGACGAATGGATGGATCGTCTCGACCCCGTATTTCTGTGAAATCAAAACACCTGTGTCCGACTCATGACCGAGTCTGGGGAAAACGAGTGCCTGCCGATGTCTCTGGTGCCATCGAGCGCAGAGATAACGCTTTTCGAGAAGCCCCTGGTTGTGCCCTATCAGATCTGCCTAGCATTTTCTATCCTTTTTTCAGCCCGCCTACTCAGTGCGTTGAGGAATTCTGTTCCATCATAAAGGTCCCATTTCCAGCCATATGACTTTAGCAGCACCCTGTCAGGCTTCAAAGCATGAATGAAAGATTCGTAGTGAGGTGCAGCTGCAACGACTGTAGCTCCTGAGGACTTGGCGAACTCTCTTACGTTATATGCTACGATGTTAGCGGTTATCGGATCTAGAGTACTCAGAAAGTCATCCGCGAGCCAAATGTTACTTCGCGAGTTTAGAAGGCACGCTATCATTGCTCTATATTTCTGGCCTTCGGATAACTCGCTGTATCTCCTCAGATAGAGAAAAGCCTCGCTCAAACCAGCTTTGTTCAGAACATAGATTGCTCTCGACACATCTTCGCCGAAGATCCCGTTGTATTCAATCAGCGGCTTGGCGTCCGGTATTGGTTTGAACAGTCCTATGCGGGCGTTCGAAGGCAGAAGTATTTTGCCTGTAGGATAGTTGCTTGGCCGGATGCGTCGGGTAATCAAATCCAAAAAGGCGGTCTTGCCAGAACCAGAACAGCCAGACACGAAGAGTATTTGGCCCGGCGTGATTTCCATGCTCAGATTCTTGAACACCAATGTCTCGAGTTGAGTTGGGCTTATCCCGAAGGCTTCCTGAATTGCGCATGATCGTCGGGTCTTGTGAACAGACGTAGCAAATGAGACGTTGACATTCTGAAATCGGATTGGCTCTGAGATTCTCTCAATTTTAGGTTCCATCGCGCTACTGACATACGGGTTAGGTGTACCCAACCTTGCCACCTGTGAATTCAGAAAACTTTCTGCTCGCCTAGTCAAGCCGACCATGAGTGTTGGCTTCGGAAAACGTATCACACTATGAACAAGAGAATAGATTCTCGGCCCAATACTTCGATTCGTCCCGAAATTGAATTTGTCGAGAAGGGTCTGAAGATTGAGACCATTGGCCTCAAGGATCTGGAGAGTCTTGGAAGCGTAGACTGCTTGCATGTCTGGGATACCCGCCTTGCGGAGTTTCTTAGTAGTGGTGAGCTTTCTCCCTCTGATCATATACTGGAGATCTCTCTTCACACGCGCCAGATTGCCTTCTGTGTAGCCAACAAAAATCATCCCGGCATGTTCAGCAAAGGGAATATACTTCAGCATGTCGGCAGTCATTTCGGCAAAGAGGGGTTTTACGCGGGCAATCTGCCAATGTCTTCTTGCGAATTCTAGTGCGTGCAGAACTAGGGCTTTTCCTAGTCCCAAACCGCGGAACTCAGGATGGACGACAACACGCGCAATCCTCACAATGCAGTTCACAAATTTCATTCTCGAGTGGTAGTCCCATTTGTCCCAACCGATACTCGCTGTCCTGAACTCCCCATTGAGCACAACGTCCCTGGGCTTATTCACAATAAAACTTGAGCTGAGGCGAACATAACCAAGTACTCTTGGAAGAAGAGTGGCCGCAGGCACGACAACAAGGATCGCCTTTCTGCCATATCCGCCGTTGCCCCGGTAGTGAAACGACTGCAGGTAGCCGTATGCATCATATTCGTCTGTGCTTATGATCTCCTTCACGTGCGTCAGGAAATTCCTGTTTCCAATACGGAGGAGATGACTACGGTTGTATGTCGGGCTGAATTGTGCCTCTCCATTGATACATTTTACGTAGTATTTCCCATTTCGACAAAGCACCTGATCGCGTTCGCCGATGCATGACCACTGCGACACGGTTAGAGTATTACCGTTAGTCAGTCTTACTTTCTTGAAAGGCGAATCGAGTTCGACGCTCGACACTCTCTCAAGTCGCAACGACCTTACCACCGAGACTCCATTTGGCTCGACTATATTGAGACACTCTTCTGAATAGACACGAAGTACAGGTCTGCTAGCTCACGATCAAGTCCCACATTCATTTTCGAACAGACAGTTGGCGGCAAGAAAATACAGGCCTTGCACCCGGTCGAACACTTGTTGCGGAAGCATTTTAGGCGATCCAATGAACCGTTCAACCAATCGACAAAGCCATCGCGAGATGCCAGTGAGTAGGTCACGCCAGAGCCATAATTCGTGTTGTCATAGATGTACAGG
>Ga0315289_10015785_pt1 | contig 10470 bp, 16 predicted proteins | sample YL17G11_40_MG_FD_203452 | JGI IMG/M metagenome (GOLD analysis project Ga0315289, IMG submission 203452) | Sediment microbial communities from Yellowstone Lake, YNP, Wyoming, USA - YL17G11_40 | ecosystem: Environmental > Aquatic > Freshwater > Lake > Sediment | place: USA: Wyoming | collected...
TATTTGTTCAGGGTCATAAAAACGATATGTTTTACTCATCTCTTCACCTAAGAGATGTGTATCTGTTGTCTCCTGATATAGATAGCGATATTTATCGTGATTTAGGTATTACTCGGACAGGCTCTGTACTTATTTTTAATATCGAAGGCGAGGTCGTCAGGATCATTTCGTTGGATCATCATGATAAGTCGTATTAATAATGGTTAATCCAAGCGACGAATTCGGGAAATGCTAGGTGACGACTTTGGGAAATTCCCTCAGGAGAACGGAGAATCAACGAGAGGATTTTTGGGTGACGAGTTTGGGAAACAGGGAAGCGACGAATATGGGAACCGGTTTTCTCCTGGGTTTTCCTGTTTGCTATGATGATGGTTTTACTGGTCGTTGCGATGGTTTTTAGGTGACGACTTTGGGAATTGCGGGGTGTACAGTGTACGAGTTGTGAATGAGCGAAGCAGGTTTTTTTTTGTGTTTTAGGGTGAATGTTGATGGTTGATGTTCGATGGTTGATGGTTTATGGTGGTGTTTGTGGTTGGTGGTGGTGTTGGCCATGTCGAAACGGTTGCAGGCAAGTAAGATAAAAGAATGCATAATGAATATGAATAAGGATAAAGAATAGTACCTGGAAGGAATACAATAATGGCAGAACAGAGATATTGTAAGATCTGTGGAACAGAACTCAGGGATGATGAGGAAGCACCTATCTGTCTTAATTGCCAATCAGCGATGATGAGTCCGGGGATGGTGTAGATGGCTTGAGAGGTAGACCTACTTTAGATTCTGTAGTATCAGTAATAAGGATATGCTACTGAATTTCGAATATAATAAGGAAAGAGATCATACGTCAGGGGTAATCGAATGAATAAAAGAAACACAACATGGTTAGGTGAACTGGTATGAGAACTACCTGTCCCCGTTGTTCGCGGAGGATACGTTTGAAAAAATCCCGCCAGATGCTTTGCGAATGTGGCCATGAGTTTGACTATAGCACCTATTACCGAGGGGAAACACCGGTTTATCTTGTTGATGCGAATATTCTTATTTATGCACTACGAAACGATCCTCGCCATGGAAAAGCATGCCGGAAGCTTGTGAGCTTGCCAGGTCCGTTTCAGTTAGGAACGACCGATGCTGTTCTTTTGGAAATTGAGCATGAGCTTCCCTGTGCCCTTAAGATCTACACGATAAAGGAGGTAGCGCAAGATCTTAAAGAGCTTTTCACGGAAAGGACATCCAAACAAGCGTCTCTTGCTGATCTGTCATTGATACAGGCGGCACGCCAGCACCCTGAGATACGAGGAATCATCACTTACGATTATGATTTTAAAAATATTGCGACCGTGGGGTTGGTTCGCACGAAAGAAGGACGGTTTTTTGTTGGTACTGCAGATGATGTCCTCAAAAAGCATGGTTTGCTCTCCGATGAAGAAAAGAAGAAGGCGAAGAAATGATTTGGAAACTCTGTGGCACTGAAGAAACGGATAATCCTGATGAAATAGGTGATGATTGTAAATTCTGTATTATTACTTAGAATGACATCCCGCCGAATTTTTGAAATTTTTAATCCAATTCAATGCATCAATTGTTCCGTCACGATATCCATAACCCTGAGCGGTATCCATATCCTCTGGATTTTGATATTCTTTTAATTCTCTTCGAGCATCTGTAAGTCCTTCATTCAAATCTTTTAGTGGAATGATAACGACGCTGACATATTTTTCTTTTATAATGACTTTATTTTTTCCATAATTTTTTATTTCCATTTTGTCACTTTCCCAATACGGACTTCAATCCAAGGTGAAGCCATGACCATGGTTAAATTCAAATATTTATTTAAGGATGATCATCTAGAAACAATAGTCAAGGTTCCGAATAAAATGAATACAAAATTTATAACCATAGACAAATACATAAGTCCGTATATCATATTTGGAGATGGGCTTTATCATGAAACAACATGAAGCAGTAATCAAAATCATGGAAGAAAATGGTGGTTTTGCAACCCTTGGATATCTATATCAAAATGTTTTAAAAAATCCTAACTGCGAATGGAAAACAAAAACACCATTTGCAAGTATTCGTAGAATAGTGCAGGATGGGCGATTTTTCTTTAAAATTAAACCAGGTCTTTGGGCCTTAAAAGATCATAAAGATGAAGTATTAAAACAACTATCAATTGATGAGAGAAGCCCATCAAAACAAAAAGAAGAATTCAATCATACTTATTATCAAGGTTTATTAACAGAAATTGGAAATATCAAAGGCTATACGACTTTTGTCCCCAACCAAGATAAAAATAAAATGTTTCTGAACAAACCCCTTAAAGAAATAGCTTATCTTGAAGAAATCTACCCGTTTACCTATCCTGAGCTGCTGCAAAAAGCAAAAACAATCGATGTTATCTGGTTCAATGAACGCAAATTTCCCTCATTTCTTTTTGAAGTAGAACATACAACAGCCATCTATAACTCGCTTTTGAAATTCGTTGAATTGCAGGATTTTAATTCCAAGTTTCGCATAGTTGGTTTAAAGAATAGGGAAAATGAGTATAACCAAAAAATTAAAGCTGCTGCATTCAAGGATATTCAATTAAGAACGAGCTTTATTGATTACGAAAACATTTCGAAATTGCACATGAAAAGTTATGAACTTTATGAAATACAAAGAGAAACAGGATTATGAAATTAAAAAAGTATATTTTCCTGACGCAAGAAGGATATACATACCAACCAAATACACACTCCATAGAGCCGGACATCGAAAATTTACAAGTGACCGGCTTTGCTTTGGGTTCAGACCCAGATGATGCTTTTAAATCTCTATTAAATGAAAATGAATATCTTCTACAAACAAAATTTAATGAGATATTTTGTTATCAACTCGACGATTATTTTGAGGAATCAAAAAGATATTTCCATTTGTCTGAAATGAGAAAAGATTACCCAAAGAAAACAGAGTAAGAAATGCTACTCCCCTCCACCACCTCTCATTCATTCCTTTATTAATTCATCATTCCCTTCTCTTTCAAACTCAAATAAGAATCTTTACCAATAATAACGTGATACAATACAGTAATACAAACAAACAATTTAACTCGAATCGTTAAACACTAGTTTCTCTAGGTAATATCTTCAGCTATTCGATTGAGGAAATATATTTTTTTACCTTTTTGTTCTGATTCATAATATTCACAAAAATATTGAGAGGATAATTGTTGCATTACTTCGTCTTTAATTTTTCCGCAAGCCTTCATTGCTCCGCCGACACTGGAAATTATGAACGTTTCAGGTGAATTAACACGTATTTTAGCGATGATTTCTCCTACCTTTTGTTTGGGTTTTGACTTATAACTAATAAATGCAACTTTATTATCGATATTACCAAATAAGATTTTTACTTCATCTCGAGTTTGTTGGGTTGTTGCACCTGTTTCTAAAATATTTGTTACATATTTACTAAACAGCCCATTTTGGGCAAACCATGCAATATGTATTCCTTTTGTTTTATATCTTTTATGTATTTTTTTAATAATGTCATCGATTTTTTTTCTGTCCTCCGTCTCCTCTAATTCTCTTAAGGTTAAACCTGTTTGAAATAAAATGTATATTTCTTCATCATATGGTGTATATGTTTTGAAGTGCTCCCATTCTCCTTTTCTACGCTGTTTTTGAATACGATCAATTGTTTCGCGATCTTCAATAAAAGCAAGTTTTTTGTTTTTAAAGGCTTGATAAACTTGTAATATTTTTTCTTCAGACCATTCAATACCTGCTTTAACTGCCCCTTTCGTAGCGCTTTCTACAGGATCACAATCAGATTGCATTATCCCCGTATTCCTCAAAAAAAGCAGAGATACTTAAAGGATTGTTATCAATGATGAGTGTACTGCCGGGGTAAATAAACATGTTGTTTATCCGTATGGGTTCGTTTATATATTTATCCAAGTGTTTTTTTCCTTTCTTTAAAACAAATTTTCCATCAGAGTCATATCCTAATTTTTTGATCAAAGCGATTTTTGCATCTCTGGGCATTTCCTTAATACTAACGAGTTCTGGCATTTCTCTCACCTTACTTATTATAATTAACTAATATATATAATTATCTGGTTTTTTCCCAAGGGATGTGCTACTGTGTTCTCCTCTTGGAATCCACTACATGCATTTTTTCTATATAATTCTTGTGTAAGGCTTCTCTATACTCTATTTTCCCCTGTTTTTAATCTAATACAGGAAAATATCATTTCTCTTTGTTTCTCGTAACAATGAGCAATACATTCTTTCCAGCATGTTTCATCAACCCGCCTACCTTCCCATCCTTGGTAACCGTTTTTCCCAGCATCTCCTCCACAGTATCAATCTCGACTTTCCTTATGGCCATAAAAAGGTAATGAAACGAATGGCAACAAACCTTTTATAGTTCATAGATATAAATCATTAAAACAAGAGGAAAAAACCATGCGAGATATTAACGCTGAATACGAATGGGTCCATAGCCAAAATCTTCAAAGATTCAAAGGAAAATGGATCGCAGTCATCAACAAAAAAATTATCTGTAGTGGACTCTATGCTGATGATGTCGTGAAAGATGCAAAGCAGAAAAGCAAGGGGACCCCGTTTTTAATTAAAGTACCGACAGAAGGATATATCACACTGTAACGGAGAACACATGGATTCCTTTCCCATAAAAACCTAGAAAAAACCCGCTCACAATACTTAAATGATTGAAAAAGAATCCCAATGTAGTCCACCTGATGGAGAAAATACTTTTAATCACCTCGGGAGGACGTTTATACCGTTAAACGTAGGTTCAAAAACTATGCGGACGACGAGACAGAAATACCTGTATCATTTCTTACAAAATACTCATCAGTGTTCAAAGATGAAATTAGCGAAGATCTTTTTCCTTTTCAAAAAGGATTACTCTATGAAAAACCAGGGTAAATTTTACAATTTTATTCCCTACAAATATGGTCCGTATTCATTCGAGCTCTTCCACGATGTTGACACCATGGAGCAAGAAAAAATATTGACAACAGATACGAACCAGATCCATTTTATACACGACAATGCCCTATCTAATATAGACATTCCAGATGACCTGAACCACTATCTCCACAGATTATTCAGATTAAGTGAAAAAGAGCTTATCAACTATGTCTACGATCACTATCCAGAATATACAATCTTCAGTGAAATCGAAAAAAAGAAACCATACGTCAGAGACCAAACCGGTATCACAACCATTGGCTATGAAGGGTTATCCATTGATGAATTCCTCATGCAATTAATCCAAGACAAAATCAATACCCTTGTTGACATCAGAAACAACCCCTGGAGCATGAAATACGGGTACACAAAACAAACACTCGCAACACTATGTGAAAAACTAGGAATCCAATACCTTGGTATCCCCACATTGGGCATCCCAAGTCACTTACGAAAAAACCTTCAGACAGAAGAAGACTACAAAAACCTGTTTACACACTATTCCACGTACCTGAAAACAAGAACAGAAGACCTCGATAAACTAATAAAACTTTCAAGAAACAAAAAACTCACCCTCATGTGTTTTGAAAAAGATCCTCAGCATTGCCATCGGCATATCCTAGCAGAGGAACTAGCACGATCCGGTGCTGAGGTGACTATCCAATGAACTGGGAGAAAAAGCGAATCACTATTGTCACCAAAGCATACCCTGAATACAGCAAACGACATGGGAGTGTTGCATGTACTGCAGGAATAACCAAAGAAGGGGAATGGATCCGGCTTTACCCTATTGACATGAGGCATTTTGTCGGGAATGCTAAGATCTCAAAATTTGATGTCATCGAAGTGGAATGCACACCTGATTCAGATAAACTCGGGAGAAAAGAAAGCCATAAGGTGAGACCAGAATCAGTCAAGATTATCGACAAGAGTTTGACAAAACCAAAAGTGGATTGGAAACGAAGAAATGAGATTGTTCTTCCCCTAGTCAGTGACTCTGTTGAATCACTCCAACAAAGTTACGAGGAAAAGAAAACATCACTTGGATTAATCAAACCAGTTGAACTCTTAGAATTTATCAAAACTGATCAGTTACAGATTTACGAACAGAACAGCTGGTCATTTACCATGAACCTTGATGGCATGAAAATACCGCAGGTAACTAAGATACCTCACGTCTTCAAATACCGTTTCAAATGCCAAGGATGTAAAGGGCAGGAACACAACATGCAATGTGAGGACTGGGAACTCTTCGAATCTTATCGTAGCTGGGGACCACGATACCGAAATCCAGATATTTTATGGGATAAACTAAAAGATAAATTCTTTCATAAGATGATTACAGAAAAAGACCTGCATTTCATCATGGGCATGTATTCTCAATATCCAACCTGGTTTATCGTTGGACTGTACTATCCCCCAAAATAAAAACGTTTTCAGCCGAATTCCCTCCTTAAAGAAGTAACGGGCTTGGAGGGATTCGAACCCTCGACCAATCGGTTAAGAGCCGATTGCTCTAGCCTAGCTGAGCTACAAGCCCAAAATAAGAAAGGGAGTTTGGAGGTAAATCATAGGAGGTAGTTAATCTTTTTCTATAGACTTTTTTACCTTCTTTGTACTCTTACGCTTCGGCTTCTTTTCCGGTTCTTCGACCGGAGTAGACTGAGTTGATGGTTCTTCCATCGAAGATTCCTCGGTTTTTGGGAGTTCCGTTGGTGCTACTTCGACCTTGGAGAGATACTGTGCATCGATCCGGTCAGTTACATAGACCTCCTTGCCAGCATGATAAATCTTTACGCCGTCTTCTTTAGCTTTCTTCCCATCGATACGCAGTATCAATGGCGCCTCTGTGCGTACCTTACCTGCTTCAATCGCTTTGTCCATGCTGCCGCTGAGATGTACATATTTCCTATCAATAGGGTTAAGGCCACCCTCCAAGATAATATCGATTTCTTCTTCAGTCACCGGGTAAAAAAACTCGTCGATTTCAGCAAGGGTAAAATCATCAAGTTGTATGTCAATGGTATGCCCATAGGTCGCCCGAATCATTCCACCATCAACTTGATACCTGCCTTTAGGGTCAGTAAGAGCGACCGCCTCGACATGGTGGTCTCGCAGCCATTGAAACCCTGATCTGCTAACGCCTACAGATTCAACAAACTCCGCGATATCAACCCAGCCATGGCCATCGACCATGATGCCGATTTTATCAGGGAAATGGCGCAACGCGCCAGCCATGATACGGCCCAAGGAATCCAGTTCGCGGTCGCTCATGAGGAATTTTCCTTTGGTGTTGCATACCGGGCAGACTTCTCCACGAAAATACCCGTGTTCGTCACATTTTCCTAGCATAGTTCCTAGTTCCGTAATAGCATAAGATGTATAAGTTTTTGTATTCGGTGTCCTATTACCATCCCAGGTGACTCGGTGGAACAAGAAGAGATGAAAAAACAGGCGGCGGATAAAGCAGTGCAATATATCGAAGATGGGATGATTATCGGCCTAGGAACAGGCTCAACAGTTGAGTTTGCGATAAAAAAAATTGGGGAACTGGTAAAAAAAGGATTAAAAATCAAGGCGATCCCAACCTCCCTTAGAACAAAACGTCTTGCGGCAGAGTTAAATATCCCGCAAGTAGACCTTGATGCAGACACGGTTATTGATATAACCATTGATGGTGCTGACGAGGTCGATGGGAATCTGAATCTGATTAAGGGCGGCGGGGGTGCGCTGACACGAGAGAAGATCATTGCGTACCACTCAAAGAAGGTCATCATCATCGTTGATGAAACAAAGATTGTAAAAGGCCTGGGATGTGATTCATTCCTCCCTGTCGAGGTGACGAAATATGGGTGGCAAGCGACCAAGAAAATCCTAGAAGGCCTGGGGTGTACCGGAGAGTTACGTACGATCATGGATGAACCATATATCACGGATAACCAGAATTACATTATTGACTGTGATTTTGGGAAGATTACTGAGCCGGAGAATCTTGAACGCGAGATCAACAATATCCCTGGCGTGCTGGAGAACGGGTTGTTCATCGGCCTGGCTGATGAGGTCATTGTTGGCAGCAAACAAGGAATCATGACGTTGGAACGACAAGATATCGTGCAGTAATCTGCTGCACGGTGAGGAAAGACTCCCATGTCGTTTTCTGAGATGACAACCAGGGAAGCATTTACTCTTACCAAACAAAAAATGGTGGAGTATCAGACTGAGCTTCTTGAACGACTGAATGCTATCGAGGTGGACGCGCATTGGTTCAGACGGGTGTTCCACACGTTTGCCGCATCGTTTTTGTTCTATTATCTGCTCCCGGATCAATCGTGGATACATATCGGGAAAATAGCGGTGCCGATTATTATCGTTGTAGTCATGGGGGTTGTTGAATACCGCAGGCTTCACGGAGACATTGATCATCAACGGTTCTTTGGCCTGCGAGGCTACGAGAAACGGCGACCGGCAAGTTACCTGTATTTTGGGGTTGCCGTGTTGTTATTATTTTTGTTTTTCCCTCAGCAGATCGCAGTTCCTTGCATCCTGTGCGCCTCGTTTACTGATCCGGTGATTGGTGAATCTCGGTACTATCTTGGGAAAAAAAAGGCGTATCTTATTGGTTTTTTGGTCTCCGTGCTATTCTTTGGGTTGACGTGGTATCGGGCGGACTGGTGGATCATCATCGTGATTTCGCTGCTTGGTGCAACTGGAGCAGTAGTTGGTGAAGCAAAGAAGCTGCGGCTTATTGATGATGATTTCCTCATCCAGATACTTCCTGCCATCATGGTACTAGTGCTATGGCAGGGATGCCTCCTGCTCGGAATTGATATCTTACCACCCCTGATGATTCTTCCCCTGCGATAAAGAGATGTACATTCATGAAGAAGGACGATACAAGAAAGGAAACGATTCAGAAGTTGTTGCTGAGATTGGAGCTGTGGTTTGCTCCCATACTTATCCTTGTACCATTCTTTGTCTCTTTTTTCTTTTTGTGGGATTGGTATACAAGAGGATTCTCCGCAGGGTCTTCTGTGTACGATGGTGAGCTGTTGCTAGGGCTGCTTACCCTCATGGGAAACCTGATGTTTGATATCCCGTTTCTCCGATCGATTCGGACGTTAAGTAAAAAAGAATAAAATTACAGTACGAGAAAGATATACACCAGGTAACCTGTGTAAATAATTAGAAAGAAGATTCCTTCTATGCGTGAAATTTTTTTCCTTGTGTACATGAAGAAAACTAACAGACCGGTTATTCCTATAAGAAAATAAATGTGAAACATCGAAGCTGCTGCATTGAGAGAAATGAACAATGCGGAAATACCAAGGATTAAAAGGATGTTAAAGACATTGGACCCGATAATATTTCCAAGTGCGATATCTGCTTTTTTCTTATGTGCGGCCATAACTGAGACAACAAGTTCAGGGAGTGAGGTGCCAACAGCAATCATCGAGAGAGCAATAATCATCTCAGGGATAGAAAAAAACTGGGCGATAGCAACAGCGGATTCAATCAGCAGCCAGGCACCAATAACAACACCGAGAATACCTAGGATGATAAAGATGAGGGGTTTGGTTATTTTTTCAGTGTGCGTCTTTGTTGAGTTCTCTCGCTGTTTTCGTGCAGACCACAAAAAGTACCCGATGTACAATGCGAAGAACACAAGAAAGATGATTCCGGTGACCCAGTGACTTACAGACAGAAGTTCAAAGAGTGGTATCAAAAAAAGACAGAGGGTTGCACCAATCATCAATGGCATATCTCGTCGTAATATGGTTCGGTCTACTGGAAGCGGTCGAATGATAGCAGCAAGCCCAAGGATCAACAAGATATTCGCGATACAGGAGCCGACAATGTTGCCTAGTGATATATCAGGGTGCGATTGAACAGCAGCTCCAACGGAGATTGCAAACTCTGGTGTTGATGTACCATACGCGACTACGGTTAAGGATATCACTAACGAAGAAATACCAAGTTTCACTGCGGTTTTTACTGTCCCTTCGATGAGGATGTCAGAACCCTTATATAAAAAAAGGATGCCAACGAGAAGGGCGGGAATCGCGAGTTCTATCGGGACCATGAGAGCGAAAATAAAAAACTAATTTATAATACTACGTAGGGTTGAATCTAAAAAAACCTATAGTAAGCAGTCTGAAAAAAGATTGGATAAAAAGATTTCACCTTTTTCATATTACTGACCTTCAGATTGATTGAGCAATGCATTGGCGGACCTCGGGATCCCAAGGAAGCTCTGATTCAAAAAGGAATGATGTAATCAGTTGTGGTCGATGTTGTAGTTTTCTCATAGCTCCTCGGATGGTATGTATCAACTCAGGAGTGTTTTTCACTGAGAGATTTGCTAATTCTCTGGTTTTTATATAGCTCCAAACTTGACCTCGCCAAATAGACCTTTTAACCACTAACACTCCTCTGTTGGTCAATTTGCCAAACAGGTTTTCACCATCGCAAATTGAGTGATTTATCC
>Ga0315289_10015787_pt1 | contig 10470 bp, 5 predicted proteins | sample YL17G11_40_MG_FD_203452 | JGI IMG/M metagenome (GOLD analysis project Ga0315289, IMG submission 203452) | Sediment microbial communities from Yellowstone Lake, YNP, Wyoming, USA - YL17G11_40 | ecosystem: Environmental > Aquatic > Freshwater > Lake > Sediment | place: USA: Wyoming | collected...
ATAAACATACAACTAAGTGGTGCAACACTTCTTGATGACTGGAGTACAACAATAACTACAGGATCTTTTTGGTTTGCAGTAGTTGTTGAAAGAGTAAATCCATCGTATGTGTATGTAAAGTTTTATAGAACAAATCCTACACAGGATGCAGTTAATACATTCCAAGATGGTCCATTTCTTGCTACTACCTCTGGTGGTTCCATGGATTTGCCACTTTTATCTCATGGACAAATAATCGTAGGATCAAGTGATCTGTCGCTGCCAAACACTATAGCAGTAGATCCAAAATACAGATTGTCAGAACTTCGTTTTTGGAATGTGGCCAAGACAGATCACGAACTTTTTGCCAACTACAATCTTAGAGTTTTCTCAGATCCAACATTGATGTTGTACTGGCGCTTTGCTGAGGGGTATACAAGAAACAACTCTGTTGTTAGAGACTATTCTGGCAGAGCAATGCATGGTAAGATTAGTGGCAATGCTTCTGCAATGTGGGCAAGTTCATCTCTTGATTCAGATCAGACAAACTATTTTGGAATGAGTCCTCAAGATCTTGGTGAGTATGTTATTCCATACAATCCACAGGACGACGACATCTTGTGGAACTTTATTACAACCACACAAAACACAGCAGAACTGTATGACAGGAACAACTCAAACATCATAACAAATCTTGTTCCATTCCAGTTCCTGTATCTTGAAGAAGAGCGTAACACAGAAGTTCTAAAAAATCTGTTGTACTTGTTAGGTCGTCAGTTTGACGAACTCAAAGTAAAGATCGATCAGTTCTCAAAGTTGTTGACAGTAAACTATACAGAGTTTGATCAGACACCAAGCGCTTTACTTGCAGACGCATTAAAGTTCTGGGGTTGGGATTCAAAAGGAAACTTCTTAAACAAAGAAGCATTCCAGCATTTCTTTGGGTACGATACATTAACGTCAGCGCCGTCTCCAACAGCGTCGCTATCATCGACCTATCTACCACCTGCTGCGTTGAATAACCAGGCAACATACGACAACCAAAGACTTGATACTGTTCTTGCTGACATCAAGACTGAGTTCTGGAAGCGCACATTAAATAACCTCATTTATCTTTACAAGACAAAGGGAACAAAGGAAAGCGTAGAATCGTTGCTACGAATCTATGGCCTAGATGACAGGCTTGTAAAAGTTAAGGAGTTTGGGCTTAAGAAAAACGCTTCAATAGAAACACATCGTATCGCGTCAGAGAAAAGTTTTTGGGCTTATAGAATGTCAGGGTCTGCTGTTGTCACGACAGTCGCAACAGATTTGCCGCTGACGCCAGTTATGACAACAGAGTTGCAAATAAGGTTCCCGACAGATTACAACATTGTACCAAGTGGAACAAATCAGTGGCATTATGAATCAGGTTCTATCTTTTTCAATAGATACCTTGACTTTTCATCCGGAGCGTTTGCACTGCCATTTACCAGCGGAGTTGGTATGGGTGGACCATCAGGCTCTGTCGCTTATGAAGAGATGCAGTATCATCGCACTATTGGCAGCACGACAGGAACTCTTCTTTACGCTTTCTACAGCGGAACAGATCAAGCAACACAGACATTGTATGTGTCAGCATCAGGTGTTAACATCTTTGATGGTCGCTGGTATCATGTAATGGTTCATAGAACCGGTGATGGAACTGGAGTCACAGCGTCGTTGCATGTTCAGCATCTTGACGAAGATAGAATAGATTATGACCTTGAAGTTTCTGCGTCTGTTCCATCTCCTTTATTTGTTGGCTTCTATGATTTTTCGCTAGGAAGATCACTAACTGGTTCTTCAAGCGGAAGTGAGTATTGGTGCCATAATGTCAACGTGTGGAGTTTGGACGTAAATGAAACAGAGGACGCAGATCATACTCTAAACCCGTTCAGCATAGGAACAGTGACACCAGACAGAGCACTTTCTCATAGTCTAAGTTGGCAGTTTGATTATGATGTAGATCAAGGTCAAGCAAGAGTTTGGGACTCATCAATAACAAATCCACAGCATGGTCTTCGTTCTCCAAAGTGCGCATACGAAAGATTCTCGAGACCATACAACTACATTGCTCCGCCTGACTATGGGTGGAACGAAGAAAAGATAAGAACATTTGAAGGTTCAACTGTTCCTTATGGACAGCAGTGGTTGGATAGCAACGCTGTGTCAGTTGAGTTCAATCTCATAGACGCTCTCAATGAAGACATCAGCTACATACTTGCGTCAATGGATAACTGGAATAACATAATAGGAGATCACGCTGCTCGCCACCGTGCGTCTTATCCAGAGCTTGATCGTTTCCGCCAACAGTATTTTACAAGATTGGTAGGACGAATAAACTTCAGAGCATTCGCAGATTTCATGGATTTCTTTGACAGGTCATTCGTTGAAATGATCAAGAAACTTCTGCCAGCAAGAGTTAACTTTAAGGGAGCTGAGTTTGTTGTTGAAAGTCACATGCTAGAGCGTCCAAAGGTGCAGTACACGTACAGACGTCAAAGTCCAGCACTAGTGCCTGAAGGTGTTATTTGGGTGTCTGGACCTGATCGTAATCCTATTCAATGGGTGGAAATAGAATGAAGACGATCAGAATAAACCCCGGCCAGACTTGGCAACTTCAAGCATCGTTTAATAACATTAGAGGTGAATCGTCTACTGTCACTTCGAAAGTAGAATGGTCATCGTCAAATGCTGCCGCTGTTTCTGTAAACTCAACAGGTCTTGCATCTGCAAATACACCAATAGGATTGATAACGTATATTACTGCAAACTATGGTGGTGGTGCTCCAACAGGAACAATCGCTATAAATCCGCAATATCGTGATTCAATAAGGACGGTAGATCAATATGGAAATATAATAACAGACATTTATCTAGCACCAGATGAAACATATCAAGCATATTCTCTTTTAACATTTCAAGATGGTGGCACACAAATAGTTTCTTCAGGAAATGCATACTGGTTTTCATATGATGAAAATGTTGCTAGCGTAAATACTGATACTGGTATAGTCACAGCTGTATCAGGTGGTGGCACGGCAGTAGTAGGAGCAAGCCAAGGAATACAAGCAGGAGTAAATATACATGTCATTGCACCACTTATAGAGATACGCGTCACACCAACAGCTTCTATTACTGACACAGTTACACCTGTTCAACTTACTGCAACAGGCATTTACTATAAGGGAAATCCACAAAACATATCAAATGATGTGACGTGGGTTTGTTATGACCAAGCTGTCGCAACAATAGATTCAACGGGCTTGGTAACGCCAGTAACTACAGGCACCACAAATGTATTTGCTGAGTTAAGTGGAATAACAAGTAATTTTGCAGTCTATGAAAATGTGGCATCACCGCCAGCACCACCAGCAGCACCAGCACCACCAGAAAACTTTAGGCAAACATTATGAGCCAAACAAGTATAGATGTATCGTGGGACCCACCATCTAATACAGGGTCGTCAGAAATTCAAGGATATGAGGTGTATTGTCTATTACCAAATGGGCAAGATTTTACTACGCAAACATCTGCAATAGCAAGAACAGCATCGTTTACTCCACTTCGTCCTGCACTTACTGCGTCATTCCAGATTAGGGCTTGGAATCTTGATTTAACTGGTGCATACTCTTCCTGCACTGGAACTACGTCATACTTTACAGACGACGTAATCTATTTTGAGTTTTCTCCGCATACTGGAGGAACAGACATTTGGGAACAGTTTGACCCACTTAATCCAATGTTTATTAGTCGAACAACAGCTAATAATCCACAGAGATATGTTGTTTTAGGAAGTAATGCAGGTGTTGATTTTAACAGAGTTGATTTCGAGTGGGAAATACCATATACTTCTATTGCTTCTTACACAGATGATACAGACCCTCTTCCACAAGCAGTTATACACGGACAAGATGGTACGACTATTGGCATTTCTTCAAGCATGGAGACAACTTCTCTTGAGACAATTCCTTTAGAGTTTTCTATGTTTGGTAAAGAATCAGGAAGTGGCTCATGGGCTGTAACAAGTTCTCTAGTTGCAACTGGAACTGATCATCTGAGCTCTCTTTTTAACGATGTTAATAACTTTGTTACATCGTCAGGATATAGCACAAGAAGGTGGATGATACTTAAGGGACCATTCAACGACTATGAAGGAAACATGGTTAACATAACGTTTGTATCAACTTCTCTTGCTTGAAATAACTAATCTGCATTACTATTTATAACTGACCATGCCAAAGTATTATACACCAAAGAGACCAACATTTGGTTTTGCCAACAACGGATCAGCAATGCATCCACTTGGAGCGCAAACTGTCGAGAAGACTGCTCTGTTTACTTCAGATAGACAGGAATCTCCAGCAGAGTTAGGTGGTGTAATAAGGTATAGACAAGATAATAGAAAAGGTCTTGTCTCTCATATGTTCCCGCCTGCAGAACTATCTGACACATCTTTTCAACAGCAAGCACGTCCCGGAGAAAAAGTCATCATAGCTTTTGGTATTGGATTTGAATCAAGAAGTGCAACATTCAAGTTGAAGGGAGCTATAGGTGATTTTGTTGATCCACTTTATACTTACAACTTTTCTGACACAACTGGTGGCATAGTTTTTCCTTCCCCTCCTGTTAGTGACGCTGGGTGGGGAATACTTAGAGCGTACAACTCAACAGGCAAGTTATACACAGAGGTACCAATAAGTTTGTTTTGGGCATAACGAGGAAGATAATGGCAGATAAAGTGGGAGTCTATGTTGTAAGTGGGACAATGATGAAATCACCAGGGCCTCGTCCTGGAACGGGAAAGATGTCTCAAGATCAAGAAGCATTATTGAAGTCTACTGCTATTTCATCTTCATACAATAGTGTTGACAACTTTGTGAGTTCTAGCGTCATTGCTTCTCAACCTCCTCAAACACAAGAAAATGCAATCGAGACAAAACAGCTTAACACGTTCTTTAGTGGAACAGAATCTCTTGAATACTTTGTATCAGGAACGTCATCAATACCTGTCGCGTGGAAAGATCTGTACTACTCAAAATACCCAGGAATAGGAACTCTAAATCCACTCAACTCTCGATTAAACTATGCTGTCTATAAGCATGTTGCTGATCTAAACGATGTGCAAGTAAATCCTCCTTCTACTGCTCCATCTATGTCAGCAATAGTTGCACCATTGGTAGCAGGCCCAGGAGCACAAGCGTCAAGTTATCTTGCAAGACTTGGCTCTGCATACTTAGTAACTGAAAATGTAATAACAGTAACAAACTGGAGAAGTTACATTTATTCAGGAACTAACTTTGCAACAACAGGCGTTCTACAAACTGCGTTGACAGCAAATCTATTGGGTGCTCAGCTTGCTGGTGGTTATCCAAACTACAACATTGCTGTAATCGGCGTATCTTTTTCCGGTGCAAATAATGATCTGCACATCACTGCGAGCAACACCATTCCAGTGTATCTTCAAGGTACATGGGTAGACCCAACAAGCATTCCTCTTTACCTCTATTCATGGGTTCCTCTTGTTTCAGATGTTTCAGGAGCATTTGTAAATAGCTCAGCATACAATCCAGCGTCAATAGACATAACAGTACCTACATTAGGAGCATTGAAAGATCTTAAAGCATGGGTTGAGTTTATTCATGATGAAAGACAAACAGGATCATCAGATGTTCTAAATGATAATCGTGGTTTGAAAAATGTTCAAATAGCATTGCGTAGTCCAAACACATCTTTTAGATCTGCTCATCCACTTTGGAATGGACGTGAAAATCTAGCGTTTCCAATAAACTCAGATCCTACATTGACTGGAACTGGAAATGTATTTGGAGATTTGTATTATGGTGTTCCACCCATTCTTCAAAATTCCTATTTGCTGTGGGATGGTCATGGTGTTAACAGGGGTATCGCCAATGCTCTTGACCCATCAACAATAAACAGTAAGTATCATGAGTTTGATAGAGATGTTGACATGAGAACAGTGTTCTGGGACGGAGCAGCAGTAAACAACCCCAGGGACATTTCTTCATTACATGGAACAGCATCAAATAATACTCCACAGTATCCGTATAGTTGGTTCACTGGTACAGCGGGTGGCGTGTATTATCAAAGTCCAACATGGGGTGTTGTTAACAAAGCAAATCTTGGTTGGTATCTCAGCCCAGTAGTTGTTACTGGAAATACATCATTGAGTGGCGCTATGGTGCCATGGATGTTAGACCAACGTATTCACATGTGCGGATTCGAGGGACAGAGATCAGCGGTTACAGCAACCAATGAAGGTATGTCGCTTGACCCACCGCCAGGATGGATATCAGGGCGTGGTGGTATGGCTGAGTGGCAAACTGCAACATCAAATTCTGCAGGTACAGGTGTGTCATTTATTCCACCTGGTGCTGGTGGTGCTGTTTTTATTCGCCCGTCGACACAAGCAATTCATCTTATGGGAGGACGCGAAACTTCAGGAACAACTGTACCTGGCTATGGAAGTTGGCACGTACATTACAATTACAATGTCGGAGCACAATTATTTTTGTTAGATTCTGATTTTGTTAGAAACGGCAACAATGCTCCAGAGATTGGTAGCGTACCAACATACTTGAAGCACGCAACAATAAACTACTTTAACGTATCAGTTGGAACATCGTCTATTGCAAATGGTTCCACTGAACGTATTTTGTATGTTGGAGGTTCAGGTTCATCTGCATACTATCATTCTGGTGCGATCATTGGTTTCTGGCCCACATCCGGCAGTGAAGACATAACATACTCTAGCGCTAGTGTAACATCAATGCCAGAAGCGGTGTTTAAGCATTGTGCTACAGTCATTAACGACAAGATATATGTCGCTGGTGGTCTTAAATCAAATCTTACATCATTCACCGGAGTGTTTGAGGGTACTATAGATCAGCAAACAGGTAAACCCACATCATGGGATACTCACCTGTTTCCGCCAATTTCTTCACGCTCAGTGACAAGAGTACTTTTTGTTGGAGGTCATAATACTGTTGACACAGTAGTTGGAGGAGCATTAACAAGTTCAGATAATGGATTGACATTTGTTGAGGCAAATAACCTTGGCGGTCTTGCAGCATCAACACCAAAAATAACTATTAAGAATGTTGTGCATACTACTGCATCACAATACATAGCAGTAGGTTATTCAGGAACAGATTACAAATGGGCAGCAACTAATGATGATGGAGTAACATGGTGGACGGGTTCAACTGGTTATTTGCCTAGAGGAATAGTGTCTGCTTCAAATGGTAAACTTTATGCTACAGCTAATGATAAAATTCTAAGTGCGTCTCGTCCTGTTTCATTTGGAGATACAATGACGTGGGGAATAAGCACAAGCACACTTGCTTCGCTTACAAACATTTGTATGGGTTCTGGTATTCTTGTTGCCGTGGGCTGGGAAACAGGATCATATTACTCGTATAAGAGTGATACTTCAATGACAACATGGTCGTCTGTTGGCAGCACTGGCTACATTGGTCCATTTGCTGGATATAACTGGCAATCAGTTGTTTGGGGACCCGAAGGCGGCGAGTTTGGGCAAGGAGCATTTGTCGCAGTTGGACTGTCAACATTATCAACCAATGCTATTGCGTATAGCGCAAATGGTAATACATGGACAACAATTTATGATGCAACGCATCTTGGTGCATTGATAAGTGTAGCATACGGAAATGGAAAATATGTAGCAATAGGTAATAATGGCAGAGTTAATGTGTCATCAGATGGAATAAATTGGTCGTACAATCAACTTCCATCTGGGGACGCGCTAAGTCGTTTCAAGGCGCAATTCATTATTTGGACAGGCTCAAGGTTCATTGCTACGTTTTGGGATTATGCATCATGGTCAGGGCATGTAGCAACATATGCTGGTATTTCGTACTATTCTACTGATGGCTCGTCCTGGACAGAGATATCAATGCCCAACACTACTCACTGGAATGCTGGCGCTGCTTATATTGGTGAAGAAGTTGTTTCACTTGGTGAATCTGTTTCGACGTTCTTCGATATAGTACCAGACGCAACGGGAACATTGCGCAATTTTGCTTGGACAACGTTTAACAATGCAGGAACATTGATAACTTATAGATACGAAATGTCAGGTGCTGGAAATTGGTCACCAGTTTCAGACGCAGGTATTATTGAACTTTTCTCATCACAAACAGGACATTATAATCCTGTCGTCGATGATCAACATAGAGTTTGGGCAGTTGATGGCAATTCAGCAAAATACTCAACGATATCATGGGATGCTGTTAATAACAGACCAGCTATGAGTCCTGCTGTTCAATCAGGATTTGGGCAATCATTTGGAACATTGGGTGTTTCACCTAGTATGTCAATTGTATTCTCATCGGGAGTGATGGCAACGCTTAATAGTGGAACGACAGCACCAGAAGTTGCTGCTACTGCTTTCGTTGGTCTTGCACCAAATGCGGACGAGTTTAACACAGTAGGCTATCAGCTTGGTCCAACATCTATAAGACCAGTGTATCCTATTCTTGATGACATAGTTGTAGTGAAGAACACAGACGAAGTTGTCTATAACCCAAATGCCTTTAGTTTGTCTTCTCCACATGCAAAGATAGTTGGGTCTCGTCCAGGTCTTAGAAATACAGAAATATTTGGAACGTGGAGATTTTTATTTGGTTGTTCTTCATCATTCAATGACAGTCTCGGATTTGTTGCTGAAAATTCATCTTCATTATGGGTTAGACAAGTTAGACTTGAAATGATCTATGATGCTGCGTATCCAGCAATAGAGCAACTGTCAAGTAAAAACAGAAGGTTCAGTAAGCCGAGCATAGTACCAGGAAGAGAAGGTCTCATTCAACTTTCACTTGTTTCAGGAAGTTGTGAATGGGATGTAGGACTAAACTCTGTTGATGATTATCAATCTCCTGATTATGGACGCTCAGTGGGTATTACTGCTGATACTTCATCACTTCCTGACTACGCTGTTTTGACATTCATAACTGGAAACCTATACAATAGCCTAGCAAGTAGTAATCCATCTTGGTTCTTGACAAACTCGTTACCGGATGTCTCTAGACCATCTGGAATACCATACATCCCTGATAGTTCAATGAGTCTTGGAACAGGTTCTGCTGAGCAAATCGATACTACAGCTGCTCAGGAAATGTATAATGCTACGATTGGTGTGCAGACGATAATAAACAATGCAAACTCATTGACTGACTTCCTCAATAGACAAGGGTATACTAGATCAACGCTTGCTCGTTGGGAGGCAATGAATGCAGCACAGGCATCAGGTTCATCTTCTGGATACTTCCCGGGTCTATAAACAGATGCAACGCCCTACTTAGTAAAGATTATGCCAGGATTCCTAGACGCAAAAGAGCGTGTCATTGACATGGTTCTAACTGATACAGGGAAAAATCTTCTCCTGAAGGGTGGTTTGCAGTTTGTTTATTGGATTCCTTTTGATGACGAGGTTGATTATGACCCGCATGTCAATGATTCAGGTTCAAGAGACGCAGGTGATTTAGCAATAAGGAAGCAGGAGTTGACAGAAACTCCCCTCATTAGAGAAGCCACGATGGGTTACAGGGGGCTTAACTATAGGGAGGAGGATACAACCAACGTTAACCGTCCGATGTATTCAGCGCCCCCTGGCGTTGGTCAGAACTACCCTCTACCACAGTTGGTACCGTCATTTACAGGCACTACAGTCAGTGTGAAGCAAGCATTGATGACAAGCTACGGACCTGAAAATGAACCACCACAAGTAATAGGTATCAGAAGATACGACGCAACTATTTCAAATCTTGATGTAAGGTACGATGCAGCAAGTTTTCCAGTTGATACTCAAACAGAGGGATTTCTCATTACATTGTATAAGAGTAGTTCATTGAAGGTTGATGAGACAGGTTCAGTCATAGGCGGATTTCAAGAAGTTCTTCACAACATCGATTCATCAGGAAGCATAGCATACCTAAACGATTTGAGACTGTATAACCACACTCCATAATGTCAACATACGTCAAGAAAACTCAAACAGGTTCACTACCAACACAGGCAACATACATCAATGTTGCTTCTGATTCGTCTGCGCGAAAGTTTACGACTCCTGATTCTGTTGAAAACAATACTCCAACTGAGTCTACATCAAATGTTGAACACATGATTATTGCTGCAACAGGTGTAAAGTCTCTTGCTTTATCTGCAGATAGTCTTGCTGCAATCGCTCGTCAAAACATCAAAAGTGTTGAACAATCATTACTTGATACTACGTCAGAGCCAAATCTGGTTGATAGATCAAAGCAAGGAGTTTATACAGACAGCGATGTGGTGACTAATCAAGATCAAGTTGCAAACATCGCGGGTGCTGCATTTGATTCTATTGCCAATGCAAACATAAGAAATCAACTTAAGATTGGAACTCATCTATTTCTTAGAAACTCTCTGAATGCTGTGATGCCAATTAGACAA
>Ga0315289_10015788_pt1 | contig 10470 bp, 7 predicted proteins | sample YL17G11_40_MG_FD_203452 | JGI IMG/M metagenome (GOLD analysis project Ga0315289, IMG submission 203452) | Sediment microbial communities from Yellowstone Lake, YNP, Wyoming, USA - YL17G11_40 | ecosystem: Environmental > Aquatic > Freshwater > Lake > Sediment | place: USA: Wyoming | collected...
GGTGGACCACGACTACTTGTGGCGAAACTTCATCGCCCTGCCGCGCCGCGGGCACATCGGCATCTTCAACCGCTCCTACTACGAAGAGGTTCTCGTCGTGCGCGTGCATCCCGAATTCGTCGCAGGACAGCGGCTTCCGCCCGCGCTGAAGGACGACGGCATCTGGAAACGGCGCTTTGAGGAAATCAACAACTTCGAAAAGTACCTGGTGAACAACGGCATCGTCGTCGTGAAGTTCTTCTTGTACGTCTCCAAGGAAGCGCAGAAGGAGCGCTTCCTGGAACGCGCTCTGATGCCCGAGAAGAATTGGAAGTTCTCAGCGGCCGATGTGAAGGAGCGCCAACGCTGGGATGACTACATGGCGGCGTACGAGGACGTTCTCAGCCAAACCAGCACGGAGTGGGCGCCGTGGTACGTGGTGCCGGCCGATCAGAAGTGGTTCACGCACCTGGCTGTGGGGGCCGTGCTCAACAACACGCTGGAGAGCCTCAAACTGGCCTATCCCGCCGCGAGCGAGCAACAGAAACAGATCTTGGCCGCCGCGGTGCAGGAGCTGAGGGACGAGACCGGCGGCAAGGTGGATGAGGCCGTTGCTGAGGCCGAAGCCAAGGCGGCCGCCGAGAAGCGCCCCCAGAATCCGGACGGCAAGGACGCCACCCCCTCCCTGCAGTCGAGGGCTTCCCCGCAGGCGGGGACGCCTAGCGGGGCCAAGAAGAAGAGCAAGAAGAAGGACAAGAAAAAGGGCAAATGACGCCCATATGAGCCGGAGGGTTGATGGCCAGAGATTCCAAGAAACGCTCCGATCGCGGCAAAGCCATTAAGCCGGTACAGGCCGAACCGGTACAGTCCGAACCGGCACAGCCCGTTCGCCCTGTGCCATCTCCGGCTGTGGCCCGGCGCTGGCGCTGGTTGCCGGGGATTGTTACCCTGCGAAATTACCGGCGTGAGTGGCTGCCTCGCGACCTGGCTGCGGGGCTCGTCCTGTCGGCGGTTCTGGTACCGGCGGGCATGGGCTATGCGCAGGCAGCCGGCCTTCAACCCATCTACGGCCTGTACGCCACCCTCATCCCGCTTGTGGCATACGCCATCTTCGGGCCCAGCCGGATACTGGTGCTGGGACCAGATTCGGCGCTGATCGCGATGATCGCCGCCACGGTGGTGCCACTGTCGGGTGGTGACCCCGCACATGCGGCGACGCTCGCCGCCATGTTGGCGGTTCTCTCCGGCGCGCTGTGCATCGTGGCCGGGCTGGCAAAGCTGGGCTTTCTCACCGACCTGCTATCCAAGCCCATTCGCTACGGTTACCTCAACGGCATTGCCCTCACGCTACTGGTCAGCCAGTTGCCGAAGCTCTTCGGCTTCTCGTTGAGCTCCGGCGGCCTGATCGGGGAGACGACCGGGTTCGTTCGGGGCGTCTTGGCTGGAATGACGAACCCCGTGGCCCTGGGGATCGGCCTGGCATGCCTTGCGGTGATCCTGGGAATCAAGCGGTGGAGACCCAAGGTGCCGGGCGTGTTGGTGGCCGTGATCGGGGCAACGGTGGCTGTGAGCGCCTTCGACTTGGCAGGGCGAGCGGGCATTGCGGTTGTCGGTCCACTGCCCCAGGGTCTTCCCTCGTTCCGTGTCCCCCCAGTCTCACTCGCGGCCATCGGACCCTTGGCTGCCGGCGCCGTCGCCATCGCGCTCGTCTCCTTCGCCGGCACCAGCGTGCTCTCTCGCACCTTCGCCTTGCGAGGCGGCTATCAGGTGGACCAGAACCAGGAGCTGATTGCCCTCGGCGCAGCCAACGTGGCGACGGGCGTTTTTCAGGGCTTTTCGATCAGCACCACGGCGTCTCGCACGCCCGTGGCAGAGTCCGCCGGGGCGAAGACGCAGGTGACCGGCCTGATCAGCGCCATTTGTGTCGCAGCGCTCTTGATGCTCTTCCCTGGGCTGCTGAGAAACCTGCCGGCGGCAGCTCTTGGCGCGATCGTGATCACCGCCGCGTTGTCCCTGGTCGAGGTGCCCGCCCTGCTCCGGCTGTATCGCCTTCGTCGTGGGGAGTTCGCCCTATCGATGATCTGCTTCCTGGCCGTGGCGCTCTTCGGGGTCATCATGGGGATCTTCATCGCCGTGGGCCTGGCCATGCTCAGCTTTGTCTGGCGGGCCTGGCGACCCTACTCCGCCGTGCTCGGCAGGGTTGAAAACCTGAAGGGTTATCATGACATCACCCGCTATCCCGAAGCGAAGCGTATCCCGGGGCTGGTCCTCTTCCGCTGGGATGCGCCCCTGTTCTTCGCCAATGCAGAAGCCTTCCGAGAGCGTATCCTTCTGGCAGTAGCGGAATCGCCCACCACACCACGTTGGGTTGTCGTGGCTGCCGAGCCCGTCACCGATGTGGACGTGACGGCGGCCGACGTCCTGGCCGAGTTGGACAACGATCTCACCGACGCCGGGATCGAGCTGTGCTTCGCCGAGATGAAGGACCCGGTCAAGGATCGGCTGAAGCGCTATGGCCTCTTCAGCCAGGTGGGGCCTGAGCGCTTCTTCATGACCGTTGGCCAGGCGGTGACGCAGTACCTGGAGGAGAGCGAAGTGAAATGGCTCGACCGGGGAAAAGGCCGCCGGCGCTGAGGAATCCGGCAGTCTAGCCCCGGTTTTCATAGTACTCCTACCGCTCTACTGACACTATCACTGAACGATAGCTCTGAAATGCCTCGCTTGACAGCCTCCTGCTCCGGCGCGATACTTTCACGCAACTGAACATTAGCCTCAATCTGCAAAAAGAGGCCGTGTTCATCTATGCATAATCCCAGCATGTCGCGGCCGTGCTTCGCGTTTGCGCCGCCGGGTTGAAGGATTTGTGCTACCTGGTAGGCGTTGAGGCCGCGGTGGACTGTGGATGAGGAGGTGACCGGAGGGCAAAAACGGGTCGGTGATCGAGCACGTGGTCAGCCCAACGCGCGTTTCGGGCAGGAATGCAGATCGTCAGGGCTGCGAGATGCAGCCAGTAAAGACATCAAGGAGGAAAGTCGATGGAAACGCGGAAACTCTCTCGCCGGCAGATGCTTAAGCTCATGGGCATGGGCGCCGCCGGGGCCGTCTTGGCCGCCTGCGCCCCGCAGCAGCCGGCCGCACCGGCCGCTGCCCCTGAAGCAACGGAAGCCCCCACGGCCACCGCTCCGGCCGCCGAAGGGTCAGCGGCCGCCACCAAAATCACGATGTGGACCTACCCCGACGACGATATCTTCTTCAACGCTTCCCTGAAGGACTTCAACGCGAAATATCCGGACATCACCCTCGAGGTCGTGAAGCTGGACGCGGGCGACCTGGACCAGAAGCTGACGGCGTCACTGGTCGGCGGCACAGGAGCGCCCGACATAGTCGACCTGGAACAGGGCTGGATCGGCAAGTATGCCAAGCAGGGCGGCTTCGTCGACCTGAACAGCCTGAACGTGCAGCAGTATGCCAAGACTTACCCGAAGTTCGCCTGGGACGCCGGCTACTCGGCTGACAAGTCCAAGTTCTACTTTGTCTACTACTCGACGGCTCCGGCCGTCATTCACTACCGGCGCAGCCTGTTCGACGGCGCAGGACTGTCCTCCGACCCGGAGGAGGTGCGCAAGCTGCTCTGCCCCGACTGGGAGAGCTACATCGTCACCGGTGAGAAGATCTCAAAGCCCGATGGGCCCTGGATGATTGACGCTGCAGACGCGATCTTCTACAACTACCACTACCAGAACAACCCGAGTTGGATCACCGCGGACAATAAGCTCAACATCGACAACAAAGAAAACGTGGCGGGCCTGGCGCTGGCCAAGACGGCACGGGAAAAGGGGCTGGATGCCAAGATGACCAGTTGGACACCGGAGTGGCAGAACACGTTCAAGAACACCACGGTGGCCACGTATCTGAGCGGCGACTGGCTGCAGGGCCTGGTCAAAGTATACGGCGGCGATCCCACTAAGGGCGACTGGGGCATGCTGCCCCTGCCGGGCAAGATCGCCGCCGCCAACGGCGGCAGCACGCTGTCGATCCCGCAACAATCACAGAACAAAGAGGCCGCCTGGAAGTACATCGAATACTTCAGCTTCAACATCAAGCCCCAGGTGGAGATGTTTGTGCTGACGACCTGCTTCCCCGGGTACATGCCCGCCTGGGATGACCCGGTCATGCAGGAGCCTGTCGAATGGTACGGTGGGCAGCGCTCGCGCCTGATATCGGTCGAGGTGGCCAAGAACTTCTCCGACCGCCTCTACAGCGCGTACGACCGGACGATCGAAGAAATCGTTGGCACGGAGATCGCCAACGTGCTGGACCAGGGCAAGGACTCGGCCCAGGCACTGACCGACGCGCAGGAAACAGCCAAGCAGCAACTGGAGCTGTAGAGAGCGCAACATAGCATCGCGGGCAGCCACCCTGCCCGCGATGCTATGTCTACAATGGCCACGGAGAGTTCGATGACGGAGTCCGCGCTCAGCATTCCCCACGCTCGGAAGGGGCCGCGCCGGTCCTGGCGCAAATACGTGGCGCCGTACCTGTTCATCTCGCCATTCTTCATCTCGTTTCTTGTCTTTGGGCTGTTCCCGTTGCTGGCAGCTTTGTACCTCGGATTCCATCAGTGGAATGGCATGGAGGCGCCTCAGTTTGTCGGATTGAAGAACTACGTCCGCCTGGTGAGCGCCGACGGCTTCTTCCGGCAATCGGTGAGCAACACGTTGGTCCTGGGGTTCATGTGCCTGGTGCCCAAGCTGATCCTGGCCCTGCTGGTGGCCGTGGGCATCAACTCAGGCCTGATCCTCTTCAAGGGGTTTTACCAGAGCGCCTATTTCCTGCCCATCATCACTTCGCCGGTGGCAGTGGCGATCATCTTCCTGACCATCTATGGGCAGAAGACCGGCATTCTCAACTGGGTGCTTACCAGCGTCGGCCTGCCTGCCGTGCGCTGGCTGGAGGAGCCGGCAACGATCAAGCCTGCCATCACTCTGATGATCGTCTGGCATGAGGTAGGCTGGTACGTGGTCCTTTACCTGGCCGGGCTGCAAGCGGTGCCGCAAGAGCTATACGACGCGGCCAGCGTCGACGGCGCCGGCTCCTGGGCGAGGCTAGTGCACATTACCATCCCCACCATCGCGCCGGTGATCCTGTTCACGGTCGTCATCGACATCATCGGCGAGCTCCAGGTCTTCGCGGAGCCATTTGTCCTCGTCGGCCCGTCAGGCGGCACCGGGCGAGCAGGGCTGACGATGGCGATGTACCTGTACCAGCAAGCCTTCGTCCAGATGAAGCTGGGTTACGCGTCCGCCCAGGCATACGTGATGTTCGCCCTGATCGCCATCCTCTCACTTCTGAACATCAAGGTTTTCGGCCGGGGCACGCGCTAGAGGAGTAAATACCTATGACACAGACAACCAAACGGTCCAACCGTTCGACCGGCAGTAGACGGCTGGAAAAGCAGCTCAAGCGCGCGATCCTGTACTTCCTGATAACCGGAGGGGCTCTCCTCTGCATCTTCCCGTTCTACTGGATGATTGTGGTCGCCAGCCGGCCTTCGTCTCAGGTATTCAACTTCCCTCCGCCGCTGCTGCCCGGCACGTTGTTCGTCGAGAACGTGCAAAGCCTGCTGGCCAGCATCCCATACGTGCGCGCATACGGCAATTCACTGTTCTACGCCCTCACCGTGACGGCTTTGATGCTGTTCTTCGATTCGATGGCGGGCTTTGCCTTCGCCAAATACGAGTTTCCGCTGCGCGACACCCTGTTCACATTTCTGTTGACGACCATGATGATCCCAGGCACCGTCACCCTTATCCCATGGTTCCTCGAGATGAAGTGGTTTGGCTGGATCAACAGTTACGCGGCGCTCATCGTACCCAACGCTGTAGATGCCTTTGGCATCTTCTGGATGCGGCAGTACACGCAGGGAGCAGTGCCGAACGAGCTGATCGACGCAGCGCGTATCGACGGCTGTGGCGATTTCACCATGTACAGCCGTATTGCGCTGCCCATCATCAGCCCCGCTTTGGGCGCGCTGGCCATCCTCACATTCCTGGGCCACTGGAACAACCTGGTCGGCCCCCTGATCATCATGAACGATCCGATGAAGTTCACGCTCACCGTCGCCCTGCGCACGCTGGTCGGCCTGCGCCTGACCGACTACGGCGCGCTGATGGCCGGCACGGTGGGCGCCGTCGTCCCCATTCTGATCGTCTACCTGGCCGGGGCCCGACGCTTCGTGGCGGGTATCGCCGCCGGATCGCTCCAGGGCGTTTGAGCTGCGCTTCGCATGGAACGCACGAGGAGAGAGCATGATCACCGGCACGTTGCGCCTTTTCAGCAAAGATGACCTGGACCAGCTACACGCGGCGGTAGTGCGCGTGCTCGAACGCACGGGCCTGCGGGTCTGTCACGACACATTCCTGGACGCACTTGCAGAGATGGGCGCCCAAGTGGACCGCCCCAGGCGAACCGCGCGTTTCCGGCGCGAGATGGTCGAAGCGCTCATCGCAGAACGGTGCAGCCTGCCCTGGCAACCGGAACGCGAGCGCGAAGAGCCGGAACGCGAGTACAAGCTCGGTCTGAGCGGGGTGATCGCGCCCCACTTCTATGACTACGAACGGCGCGCCCGTCGCGCCGCGACGCGCGCGGACCTGATGGATACGATACGTTGGGCGGAGGTCGACCTGAGCCACGACCGATCCGTGGACCTGGCGGTCACCATGACGGATATCGATCCGCGAGTGGAACCGGTGGAGGCCTACGCGCTGCTGTTGGAGCACACGAGCCGCCCGGGCAGCGCCTACTGCACCGAGGCCGCGCAGATCCCCTTCCTGATCGACCTGGCCACAGCCTACTACGGGCATCCGGTTTTCCCGCGCGGCCCGGACTTCATGACCTCGCCCCTGACATTCGGCGACCGCCTGGCCAACTACACCCTGGGGGCCATCCGCTTCGGCATAAGGGAGTTCTCGATCGGCGTCATGCCAATATCCGGCGGCAACGCCCCCATCAGCGCGGCCGGCAATGTGGTCATCTCAGCGGCCGAGGCCCTGGGCGCCATGCTGACCATACGCGCCCTGGCGCCCGATGCCACCTTCGGCATCGCGCCCTGCAACGGCCTGATCGACATGCGCAAAGGCACCGCCAGCTTCAATGCGCCGGAAGCCCTGCTATCTGACCTGGGAGTGGTCGAGCTGTTCAACCGCCGGTATGGCGGGCACGCCGTGGTTGCTGCTGGCGCGGACTACATCGATGCTGCGCTGCCCGGGATGCAGGCTGCTTACGAGCGCACCTACCGGGCCATGGCCATCGCGGCCTTTACGGGAGAGCATTTTCACATGGGCGGCCAGGGCACGCTGGACGCCGGACAGATCTTCTCGCCAGAACAGTTCATCCTTGAGCGAGACATGGGAGCCGGCCTATGGCGGCTCGGCCTCGGCATCGAGGTCAGTGGAGAAACGCTGTCCGTAGAGACCATCGAGGCCGTGGGCATCGACCTGGGGCGCTCGTACCTGGACACGGAGCAGACATTGCGCCACTGGCGCGAGACCTGGTTCCCGCGTTACCTGTACCGGGGAGAGTACGCCGATGACGCCGTCGAGCACGCGCGCGATCGCGAGATGCTCGACGCGGCCCATCGACATTACCGGGACTGCGTCGCGCGCTACCAGCCCCCGGCCATGGAGGAAGCGAAGCGGAAGGAAATCGGGCTAATCGTGCAGCTCGCCCGGAAGACGCTCATGGCTTGAGAAGGCGCCGTCAGGAATCCAGCCGCGCCAGCAGCGAGCCGATGTTGTCTAGCCAGTAGTTTTCGTAGCCTTGCGACAGCAAGCTGGCGTTCTCCGTGTACAAGACCGTGTGCACTCGGACGCGCAGCCCCTCGTGCGGAAGCACTCTCGGTTTCCCGTCCTCCTCAAAGACCGCCCGATAGCCGTCAATCTTTCGCTCATGGTCCGTGTGCTCGATGCCCTTCGGATCGATGAAGACGATGTGGTAGTCATGCCCGCGGCGCAGCCAGAAGATGAGTCGGGCTTGAGGTCGCTGCAATCGGAGCGGTGGGTCGCCTGGCAGCAGGCACTGGTGTATAATGCCGGAAGCAGAACTGAGATAGGACGGAATTGCCATCATGCAGCAACTGTCGCTCCTCACAAGAGAAGACACCACCATACGAAGCCTGACGCACGCGGGGTTTTCTCACGATGCAGTGTGCCCAGAAACCGCACGTGTGGCCCTGGAGCAAGAGTATGGCTACCTCCTTGAGGAAAGCAACACCTTCAACCGCCAGTTGGTGAGCTTCCAGGGCAACAAGACGGAACGTCTCCATGGTTGGGTGAAATACAGAGAAGGATTCTCTGCCGAGTTGGTAGAGTCTCTTCTAGGTGAGTTCAACATCAAGTCTGGCGATACGGTCCTGGATCCGTTCGCTGGCTCCTGCACCACGCTCCTGGTAGCACAGGCTCTGGGTATCAACGCGGTTGGAATTGAACTCCTGCCCAATAGTCACCTAGCGTGGGACGCCAAGTCGCGCGCCTATCAGTACGACGTGGCAGAACTCGCCCAAATCCTGCACCTGCTTGAGATCGAGACGCCACCGGCCTCGACAGAGCGGTTTCCTCATCTCACTATCACGGAGTCCGCGTTTCCGCCAGAGGTAGAGCGCGATCTGATGGCGTACGACCGCTGGTTCGACACCCTCGAGATCAGCGCGGAGGCTCGACTGCTTTGCCGCTTTGCGCTCATGAGCATTCTCGAGGACGTCAGCTACACGCGCAAGGATGGTCAGTACTTGCGTTGGGACGCGCGAGCCATCAAGCTCCAGACCGCTAACGAGCGGCGCCAAGAGAGAGGGTCGACCATCGTCGCTGGCATCAACAAGGGCACCCTCCCGTCCGTCAAGTCCGAGGTACTGCGGGTACTCGGCAAGATTCGTCATGACGTGCAACTGCTACAGCGCGAATCACCCCCGCCCAGCGCCCAAAGTCTGTTGAGAGGAAACACCCTGTACGAATTGCCTAAGATACAGGCAGAAGCCTTCGACGCAGTAATCACGTCACCGCCGTATGCTAACCGCTATGACTACACGCGCACGTATGCATTGGAGTTGGCCTACCTCGGTGTCGGAGATGCTATTTACAAACTGCGGCAAGACCTGCTTTCGTGCACCGTGGAAAACCGGCCGAAGCTTGCCGCACTGCAGGAGCACTACGCCAGGATTGGTCGCGCCGGAGCCTTCGAATCGACTCTCGCCGTGGTCTCGGCCAATGAGGCCTTGGCAGAAATCAACGGCGCGCTCAAAGCGCGAGATCGGCGCGGCGACATCAACAACTCCGGCGTACTTGGGATGGTGAACCAGTACTTCACGGAGCTTGCTTTCATTTACTCAGAACTCTTCCGGGTGTGCCGATCCGGGGCCCGAGTTGGGTTTGTGAATGACAATGTGCGCTATGCCGGGGAGATCATCCCAGTTGATCTGCTCTGCACGCAACTGGCCCATCAGATCGGTTTCGCTCCTGAGCGAATACACGTGTTGCCGCAGAGGAAGGGGAACAGCAGCCAACAGATGGGAAGATACGGGCGCGTGGAACTGCGCAAGAGCATCACTGTGTGGCGGAAGCCCTGACGACAATGCCTGAGAGAACTTCATGCCAGCATCCCGCCGGCGAACCCCGATACGTCACAAACCCATAGCTCAGCTTCGCCTAAACCCTGCCGTTGTCGACGAGGGCGTGGATTATGCCGCGCCACCCGGGTTTGCGAGCACACTAGAGGAGATCAGCATTGCCGTAGAGGAGAACGCGCTCGATCGCGGGGTTCTCCTTCTCAAAGTGATTGTGGCGCTCCAGATTGACAAGATGCTGGAAACACTGGATGCAGTAGCGCGCTCATATGACTTGGAAGACTACTACCAAGTCGCTGATCAATTGAACATCGATCTCAACGCCCTGGAGTATCTATGCGCACCAGAACGGCGTATTCCCTTCCCATACTACTTCTGCCTTCCACAGACTATCCAAAGCCACCCAGAGCTGATCTTCTACTACCGGAACGTGGCTTTGCTTTCGGCCAAGGTCATGCGGGGCGTGGGCCTGGATACTCAGGTCTATGAGGCTGCGCCGTACATACCTGACCTGCAGACAGCGACCGACCTTGCGCGGTATTTCAACCGGATTACCAGCCGTCTCGTGGTGGTGGGTGGCGCTACTCCATATCGCCACGTGCAAATGATGATGGCCAACCTGGGTGACTCGCTGGGTGGGGTATCAAGAAACGAGGTCGGACGCGTGGCGATGTACCGGGTCTTGGCCCCGCTGATTCGTCGCTTGGCCGAACAGGGCGATCTCGTTTCGATCTCCTACTCGTTGAAAGGGAGGATTGTTTCCCCCGAAGAAGACGACCAGGGTACGGGCGCCGCAAAAGATCGTCGCGTGGTCATTTCGCAAGATACCGACATCGAGCAAATGCTGGCGGACTTTGAGACGTACCGAGTCATCT
>Ga0315289_10015792_pt1 | contig 10469 bp, 9 predicted proteins | sample YL17G11_40_MG_FD_203452 | JGI IMG/M metagenome (GOLD analysis project Ga0315289, IMG submission 203452) | Sediment microbial communities from Yellowstone Lake, YNP, Wyoming, USA - YL17G11_40 | ecosystem: Environmental > Aquatic > Freshwater > Lake > Sediment | place: USA: Wyoming | collected...
CGTGTCCGCCGAGGAATTTAGTGGCGGAGTGAATCACCAGGTCGCAGCCGAGCGCGAGCGGCGTTTGGTGGTAGGGGGTACCGAAGGTGGAATCGACAACGGATATCAAATTGTTTTGCTGGGCGAATTCAGCCAGATTGGCGAGCGGAAGCACTTTCAACAGGGGATTGGCGGGTGTTTCCAGGTAGAGCGCCTTCGTGTTCGGGCGCAGCGCTTGGCGCAGTCGACGGGGGTTGAGCGTGTCCGTCCAAGTGACTTCGATCCCCCAGCGGGGAAACAGTTGGTTGAATAAGCTGTAGGTCCCGCCATAGACCGATTCCTCGCTGATCAGGTGATCGCCAACCTGCAGCAGGGAAAGAAGGGAACAGGTGATAGCGAACATGCCAGAAGAACAAAGCAGTGCATCTTCCGATTCTTCCAGAGATGCCACTCGTTGCTCTACGGTATGAACCGTCGGGTTGCCATAACGGGAATAGACATAACCTTCTTCCTGCTGAAACCGCCGGACCCCTTCTTGGGCGGAAGGGAAAGCAAATGCCGATGTTTGAAACAGAGGAGGAGTGGTTGCGCCTTCCGGAAGGCAATCCAGGCCGGCGTGAACGGCGCGGGTGGAAAAACGCTTGATAGGGTTCATATCTATAGCTTACCAAACTCGGAGAAGCAGAATCGCCACTAGTAGGATGACCAGTGAGGCCGGCAACAACAAACGATAGAGTTTCAGCCAATCCGCCTGGAAATACTCTTTCGTAAGCACCAGGCACAGATGCACGGGAGACAATAGAATCCCCGCCAATCCTCCTGCATACGCCAGCGCTACCACCGACAGGTTGAGTGGATTGCCAAAAATACCCAGCAGTAAGGGGAAAGCAACGCCTACAAAACCGGGAGTCAATCCCGTTAAGAAACCAATTAAAAACGGCAAAAGGGCAACCAACAACAAGTCTGGTACGTGGGCGAATTGGAAAAAGGCAGTCAGCGCCTCCACCGCACCCGAAGTTTGAAGAGTGTCTTTAAACACGAAGACGCCCAGCACCAGGAAGACGATATTCAAGGTGCTTTTGGATAGCAGTTCTTTGCCAACCCGGCTTAGTTCGCGACCGCGCCAACGGAAACCAAGAATGGCCCAAACTAAAGTGAAGAGGAAAGCGCTGGCTAAGGAGATCACCAAATCCACCTGGAAAATCATCACTAACACCATGATCAAACCGACGGGCAACAGCGAGGAAAGGAGCCTAAGCCAGTCCCTGGACCCACTCATCTTTTCCTGCCTTCCAACACCACGGTAGGCAACTCCAGCAAAGGCGAGCGGCAAACCCGCCAGTATCATTACGATGGTGAACGGCCAAGTTCGAGAAACGAGTTGAGGAACGGAGATCATCAGCAAGCTGGCTGCCATGATCAAGCCTGGATAGATCGGTACGATCGGCTCCATCACATGACGAAACCAGTAATTGATGAAAGCCTTTCGTTCTCCTGTAAGATTGAGATCCTTACTAGCCTCAGCCACCAAGGGGGCGGAAAACCGAGCCCCCCCTGCCGAAGGGAGGAACCCGAGAAACGCAGGCAGGAAAACAGTCACAATCCGATGATCCAAAACCATTTTTTTCAGGGAATCAACCATTTGCTGCAGCAAGCCCGTCCGGCGCAGTATCGCTTCCAGCAACTGGATTAGCAAAAGCGCAGCCAACAAGGAGAGTGTGTCTGGTTTGATCATGGCCTTTCCTGCCACCAGTATCCAAGAGCCGATGCCCATCGAAAAAAGGAGGGAGAGCACCAATGCTGCTGCCAACATGATCAACCCGATATTCCAGCGCCGAGCAATCAGAATGACTAACAGCAACAACACCCCTAGCACTTTGAGGAAACTGATCAATCCTCTTCCTCCGGTTCTGCTGGAGCTGTTTTCCGTTTTCGGGTCTTGATCCTCAGTTCCTGCTCCAAACGGATCGCACGTACGGGGCGGGGTGGGACGGGACGAAACAACTCTCGCACCAACAAGTACACTAGAATTCCCAGCAAGGCGGGAAATATGTAAAACAAACAATAGTAGAGGACAGACAAAAGGACTATGGGCAATCGTTGTGTACGCAGAACCAAGAAGTAATATCCCAATACACCAAGTGCGTATGTCAGAAATGTCAGAAGGAAGAAGGGGTGGTTTTCTTTTCGGCGCAACACTAGGAGAGAAACCAAGAAAAAAAGCAGAAACAGGAGACCTAGGAAAAGATAGGGCACATCCAACACTACCGTGTGGATGGCTGCCACTAGCTCCAGGGTCGCCAAGCCACCGCCAAGGAGGATATGCCATAATGCTCTCTTCATCGTCTGTAGAATAGTATAATACGGGGAAGGTACTCGCTCTCAATGCGTCTGGTGGAACAAATACAACAGAATCGGACTCTCTTATGGACTGTGGGGCTGGCGACCGTTGTCGTGCTGCTCATCCTGGGAGTTCTCTGGTTAGTGTTCGGCTTCTTGAGCGCGATACGAGGAGTTATCGTCATTCTCCTCTTTTCAGCGTTGTTCTCTCTCCTGTTGAACCCATTACTCTTCCTATTGCACCGATTTCTTCCCCGCTGGCTGGCGGTGGTACTAGGAATGCTCCTATTCCTTGCTTTAATTGGTTTGCTGGGTTATCTGCTGATCCCGACTGTGATCCAAGAGATCGCCAAGTTGCAAAACAATATGCCCGGGATCACCGCCTCCATTCAAAATTTTTTAGAGGAGTTGGACCGCCAGTTACAATCGCTGAACTTGGGGCTCTCACTAGCGCTTCTGTCCCAGCGTTTGGTGGAAGCATTGCAGAATTTCATGGGTCCCTTGATTCAAAACACCCTGACGTTCGGTTTGGGCGTGGCGAACTTTTTTGTAAATTTCTTTTTTGTCCTGTTCATTTCCTTTTTCCTGCTGTTGGATTGGCCGCGCTTTCGAAGGCAGTTGCTTTCCTACTTAGAGCGCTACCCACGATGGAATCCCTTAATTCTCAATGATCTCTATCAGCTTGTGACCAGGTATTTGCTGGCTTTGTTCTTTATCGCTACGATCTCCGGCATCTTTTTCGGCTTGAGTACGCTACTTTTGGGAATTCATTATGCAGCTTTGATCGGTTTGGTTTCATTTTTTTTCGAATTCATCCCCTATTTCGGTCCGTTGGTGCCCCTCGTGCTTGCCTTATTGCTCTCCGTTGGGCTGCCACCTTTCACTCTCCTCTATGTCTTCTTGATCTGGTTAGGTTTACGCGTTTTGATCAACAATGCGCTAACCCCCTGGTTAATGTCCCGTCAATTCAACCTTCATCCTTTGGTGGTGATCCTAGCGATCCTGGCTGGTGCGGCATTGATCGGTTTCTGGGGAGCGATCCTGGCAGTACCAGTAGTGATCCTCTTGCGTACAGTATGGCGGGAGTTTATACGGTGGACCGCTCCTCTACCTATCGGAAAAACCTCGGAACCGGCGGAAAGCACCCCACCCTCCCCTGCTGCCTAGAATTGGCCCGCGGTCTCCTCTGGTGCTACACCAGCTTTCCGCCAGGAATCCCCTATAATAAGAGGTTACCATGAATGGATCCGGCCAAATCCAACGGAATCGCGAACTATTATGGAGCGTAGGCCTCAGTATCTTACTTGTGCTCCTGATTTTGCTGTTCGCTTGGGTTCTGTATTGGTTGGTGGGTCAGCTGGTTAACGTCTTTATCATTTTGTTGATGTCTGGCTTTCTCGCTTTCATCCTGCACCCCCTGGTACGCGTTTTAGAAAGAGTGTTCCGGCGAGTGCCGGCCGCCATCCTTGTCTTTCTAGTTTTTTTAGCTTTGGTTTTCCTGATTTTCTATTTCTTGATTCCTACGATTGTCCGGGAGATGGTCGTTTTAAAGAACAATCTCCCCTCCATCCTGGCTTCGCTGCAAGGGCTATTGAACCAAGTGGACCAATTCCTTCGTTCCCTCGGGCTCGGTCTTTCTTGGGGTCAACTTAATCAACAGATCGGACAGACTTTACAGACTGGATTGGGCGAGATCATCAGCCAAGTCCTCTCAGCAGGTGTCGGTGTCGTCAGTTTCCTGGTTTCCACGGTGTTTGTGTTGTTTATTTCCTTCTTCCTGTTGAAAGACTGGCCCCGTCTAAAGATTGTGCTTCATGCTTGGCTTGCACACGCCTTTCGGGAGAGAACGCGCGAGTTCCTAGATTGCGTCTCCGGGTTGGTCAGTCGGTACCTGGGCGCATTGTTGCTGCAAGCATTGATTGTGGGGGTTTTAGATGCCCTTGGCAGCTGGTTACTGGGGGTTCCTTACGCTTGGTTCCTGGGCATCGTTGGTTTTTTTGGTGAATTCATTCCCTACTTCGGACCCGTAATTGTAGGGGGTACAGCCATTCTCTTCTCCCTGGGTCGGCCGATCCTTTCCCTGGTGTACATTGCCTTGTTCTTCCTGGTCGTGCAAGCATTTCAGAACTATGTGCTCTCACCGAATATCCTTTCCCGGCAAATGGGATTTCATCCGGTGATCGTTGTCCTGGCTGTACTGGTCGGCGGTACACTTTTTGGGTTCTGGGGAGCGATCACTGCGGTCCCCTTGGTGTCACTCGCTCGCGCCATCTATCGTTTTTTCCGCCAAATACAAACCTTTGCACCCAGTCCCATAGAAAGGGCGCCCGATGAACAGCAACCAGCTTAGAGCGGACTTCCTGCGTTTCTTCCAGCGTCATGGTCACCTTGCCCGGACCGGTATCTCCCTGATTCCGGATGATCCGTCCCTGCTTTTCACCTCGGCCGGTATGGTCCCGATGAAGGCGTTTTTTCTTGGACTGGAAGAACCGCCAGCAAGACGAATGGTTACGGTGCAAAAATGTTTTCGCACGACAGATATCGACAATGTGGGCCGCACACCACGTCATCTCACTTTTTTAGAAATGCTAGGTAATTTTTCAGTGGGGGATTACTTTAAAACTGAAGCCATCGAAATGGCTTGGCAATTCCTGGTGGGCGAACTGGCCCTTCCGCCTGATCGTTTATGGGTATCCGTGTATCACGATGACGACGAGGCGGCGGGGATTTGGGCCAATACAATCGGGGTTCCCCGCGATCGGATTGTTCGTCTAGGAGAGGCGGATAACTTCTGGGGTCCTGTCGGCAACACCGGAACCGGTCCCTGCGGACCTTGTTCAGAAATCTATTTCGACCTCGGTCCCGAATTGGGTCCTCCGGCCCGGCCTGGCGATGAAAGTTCGCGCCTTGTCGAGATCTGGAATTTAGTTTTCATGGAATTCAATAAGGATGAGCAGGGAAGACTGATTCCCTTAGCGCAGAAGAACATCGATACCGGTATGGGGTTGGAACGCTTGGCCATGGCTTCGCAGGGAAAAAATACAGTTTTTGCCTCCGACCTGTTCCAGCCATTGATCGATGCCGTTTCCGCCATGGGCAGCCTTGGCGGAGAGCTATCATCGGAGCAGGGTGTAGCCCTAAAAGTTATTGGTGACCACCTGCGAGCAATGACCTTCTTAGTGGGAGACGGGATCGTTCCTTCCAACGAAGGGCGGGGATATGTTCTCCGTCGGGTAATTCGCCGTGCTTTCCGTTTTGGGCGTCATTTCCAACTGCGCGAATCTTTCCTGTACAAGTTGGTACCAAAGGTGGTGCAGATCATGGGGGATGGCTATCCGGAGCTCCTGACCAAGGAAGGGTACATCCAAACCGTTGTGAAAGCGGAGGAGACCCGCTTCGCTACTACGTTGGAAGATGGAATGGCGATTTTGGAGAATCTGCTGAGGGATTTGCCTTCCCCCATGCTGTCTGGCGCTGACGCATTCCGTCTTTATGATACGTATGGATTTCCGTTAGAGTTGACCGAGGAAATCGCCCAAGAACAAAGGGTGTCCGTGGATCGAGATGGTTTCAGCAGCGAGATGCGGAAACAACGCGAACGGGCTCGCGCCGCTTTGAAGAAAGTGGGAATGGAAGCCTCGCCCTTCGCTGCCCTGCGGGAAAGTCGAGGCGAATCCGAGTTCGTCGGCTATAAAACCACCGAGTCAACAACACCCGTGCTGGCCCTTTTTGCCGGAGGACAGGAAGTCGGATTAATCCCTACCGGAAAAGAAGGTGAAGCGTATCTGGGTGAAACTCCCTTCTACGCAGAAAAGGGCGGACAAATCGGCGACTGTGGTCGTTTGATCTGGCCTGGGGGTGAAGCGGAGGTCCTGGATACACAAAGCCCATTGGACGGTGTGACGCTTCATCGTGTGAAAGTAACACAAGGGACCTTAACCAATGAACTCGTGGTGAAAGCCAAGGTCGACCATGCTCGGCGTAAAGGCATTGAGCGCGCTCATACAGCCACACACCTGCTGCATTTCGCCTTGCACAAAGTCGTTGGCGAACATGTCAACCAGGCTGGATCTCTGGTGGAATCAGACCGCTTACGATTCGATTTCCACCATCTTGCCGCTTTAACCGCTGGCGAAATTACAGCGATCGAACAACACGTGAATGAGATGATCCGAGCGGATCTAGCGGTTACAGCGACCCAAACCACCCTCGAAGAAGCAAAACAGCTTGGAGCTATGGCTCTTTTCAACAAGAAATACAGCGAAGTAGTGCGAATCGTGGAGGCGGGTGATTCCCGCGAGCTTTGCGGTGGAACACATTTAGCCCATACGGGTGAAGTCGGCACATTCCTGATCCTACTCGAAACCGGAGTGGGTTCGAACTTGCGCCGGATTGAGGCCTTGACGGGAGCTGGTGCAATCCAACGACTGCAACAAGAGCGCACCACGCTGCAGCATTCTGCTGAGTTGCTACGGGGACAACCTTTGACTTTGGCGGAAAAGGTGGAAAAGCTCCTGACCGAAAACGCGGAAGAGCGCAAGCAAGCGATAGCCTATCGCGACCGCTACCTGCGCAGTTTAAGTGTCGAGCTTTTGCATCAAAACCGGACAATTGGCCCACCCTGCGTAATCACCGCTGTTGATTCATTGGACATCGACGCCCTCACAGTACTTTCTGATTTCGTGCTGGAAGGTCTATCAGAAGGTGTCGTGGTTTTGGCCAGCATTTGGCAGGAAAAACCTCTGGTCCTGATTCGGGTCAGCAGCCGGTTGGTGCAGGCTGGTTGGAATGCTGGACAGTTGGCACGGGAGGCTGGAATCATCATCGATGGTTCCGGAGGTGGCAAACCGGAGATGGGTCGGGCGGGTGGAAAGAATCCTGCCCGCCTTCGTGAAGCGTTGGAAAAAGTTGAGGAGCTGATCCAAACTGCGTCTGCTCGCGCTTGATGTTGGTTCGCATTACATTGGACTGGCCCTCTCCGATCCGCTCGGAATCATCGCTAGTCCTCTGCCAACTATGGTTCGGCTCACCATGGAGAAAGATATGGCCGCTCTGGCCCGGCTGGTACGAGAAAAAGGCGTCACAGAACTGGTGGTGGGACTTCCTTTGAACCTAAAGGGAATTGATACGGCACAAACCACCAGCGTACGATCGTTCGCCCAGGTTTTACGGGAGCATTTGCAGCTTCCCCTAGCCTTCTGGGATGAACGTTTTACCACCACCATTGCTCTGCGCCAACTACGCCAAGCGGGGTACAAGCCATCACGGCAAAAAGGCCTGGCAGATCGAGCAGCCGCTGTGCTAATTTTACAAAGTTACCTGGAAGCTCGCTCTAGGAAATCCGAGGATGACGGTGATTAACGACGAAGAGCTCGACGAAATGAGCATCGCTAAATACGATGGTTTCGGCACCCCACATGCCTATCATTATGAAGCGCGGTTTGAATACGAGGGTTCCGAATACGCTGCTTTCTATCCGGAAGAAGAGGATATCCAAACCCCTGTGATCCTCCGGATTGAGGGTCGCCGTCTGGTGGATGTCACCAATCCGAAGGAGGAAGCCCTATTACAAGAGATCCTGACCGAATGGGAGGAGGAGTGGGACTCAACGGGTGAGAATGCCCAGACTCATTAGCGCATCCCTGGATCGATTTCTTTCCCTTTTATTGCTGTTGTTCCTTTTGGTCTACCCCTTCTTTCTCCACCCGCAAGTAGTAGCCGCCGCATTGGGATTGGTTCCAATGAACCAAATTGCTATGTTGGATTTCTTCTATGGCGCTCGGGCGCAATTCCTGTTTTGGTTTGTGACGCTCTTCCTGGTAATTTGGTCATTCCGTGCTTTTGTGGCGGGCAGTTGGGGACACAGAAATAAGGGCATGGATCTGCCTTTGATTCTGTTCCTTTGGATCGCTCTTCTCTCTACGTTGCTGGCGGGGGATGCCAAAGCCCTTTTTGGAGAAACGCGGCGGGCTGAAGGGTTCCAATCCGTCTTTTCTTATCTTGCCCTTTTTTTCTTTGGCCAGGACTTCCTCCGGCAGGAATACCATCGCCGTTGGGCCATCGGGATTGTCATCGGAAGTGCCATTCTTCTCGCAATCTATGGCATCGGGCAAGGGCTGGGTTGGGAATTTCTGCCGCGGGACGCCATTCGGGCAGAGTGGACGATGCCGTTTGCCACGTTGGGTAACCCAATTTTCCTTGGTTCCTACCTGCTCCTGGCTCTCCCGCTCCCTCTCTACTTTATTCCACATGTGAAACGGGGATCGAAAATCGCTTTGATTGCAATCGTTATTCTGTTTCTCGTAGCGATCTTTCTCACCGGTTCGCGGGGAGCCTGGTTTGGCTTGGCGGTCTCGGTTGTAGCCCTGTGGTTACTCCAACCCAACCGGGTTTTTCGGACGATATTGCTGGCGGGGACCCTCGTCTTGATCCTGATCTTATTATTAGTGGGGACTGTCCGTGGGGTTAGTTTCCAGGATCGACTGACCGATACCTCCGCGCTGCAAATGCGCCTGTATACCTGGAAGATGTCTTTGCCGGCTGTCTGGCAGAAGCCTTTTTTGGGTTGGGGTCCCGATCATTTCGGCAATGCCTTTCCCCAGAACGCAGGCTCCGAGAGTATGCAGGTTTTTGGTGGCATCGTTTACGCCGACAAAGCGCACAACGACCTGCTGCAAGTGGCGGTCACCACCGGTCTGCTCGGATTGGTAGCTTACATGTTTCTGATCGGTCGTTTTTTTTGGCTCGGTTTTTCCCGGCGCAGGCAAGATGAGCTGCTAGGCGTTATCCTGCCTGGCCTACTGGGTTACTGGGCTTCGCTGCAACTCTCGTTTTCTGTCGTCAGCGTCGCTCCATTCTTTTGGCTTTTATCCGGCATGTCACTCGCTCGAAATGGTTCATCGGCGACGGCGTAAGCGGCCGCGGCCGCTCGGTTTTTTCTATTTCTTGCCGGTCTTTCTACTTATTGTTGCGTGGTCGGCTGGGTTTCTCCTCTGGGGACCGCAATGTCTACCGGCTAAGGAAGCGGTAGTTCAGTTTTCCCGCGAAGAAACCAGCGATCGTATCGGCCAGCGGTTGTACCAGCAAGGATTGATCTGGAATCGGACCGACTTCCTGTTGGAAGCTCGCAGACAACATTTGGACGAGTTCTTTTCCGGAGGGGAGTATCTCGTCTCCAGCCAATTATCCGTGCGAGAACTGGTAAGCGAGTTCAAAGAGCATCAAGTGCTGCGATACCAATTCACCTTACCGGAAGGGTCCAGCGTACGTCAGATGGGGGAGCGGCTGGCAAAAACACCCCTTGTCTCTTTGAAAAAAACCCTATCCACCACCCCTTTCATTGAAAAGGAATTTTTCCTGGAACTCGTCCTGGAAGGCAGGGATCAGTTTCCCAGTGAATTAAGTGCTGACAACAAGACCACCAGCTTGGAAGGTTATCTTTGCCCATCCACCTATGCGTTCGAGCGAATGAGTGAAACGGAGCTGGTTCGTTCCCTGATGCAGGAACTGGAAAAGCAGGTATCGCTGGAATGGCGGAAACGGGCTAGTGATCTGGGGTGGTCTTTCCACCAAGTGCTGACCCTGGCTTCGATCGTGGAGAAAGAAGCAGGTAGCATGAGCGAAATGCCGATCATCTCTTCTGTATTTCATAACCGGCTGTTGGACGGGATGCTGCTGCAAAGCGATCCAACGGTTGAATACGCCATCCAGGTTCACCATTTTCCCCTCACACCCGAAGAGTTGGCAACCGACTCTCCCTATAACACATACCTCTATCCTGGTCTACCTGTCGGCCCAATCTGCAACCCAGGCCGGCAAGCGATTGAAGCTGCCCTTTTTCCAGCCCAAACGGATTATTATTATTTTGTGGCCAAAGGAGATGGCACCCATCTTTTCGGTCGCACATATGCAGAGCACTTGGCTAACATTGCCAGCTTGGAGGAGCCATGAGCGAAAAACCCATGTTGATCGGTATCGCTGGGGGGTCCGGATCAGGCAAATCAACCCTGGCCGATCTAATCAAGCGTCGGTTGGCAAATCAGCAGATCGCCACGGTTGAAGAAGACGCCTATTACCGGAATACACCCGACATCACTCTGGAAGACCGACGGCTGCAGAATTACGATCATCCCGCCGCTTTCGATCATGAA
>Ga0315289_10015795_pt1 | contig 10467 bp, 7 predicted proteins | sample YL17G11_40_MG_FD_203452 | JGI IMG/M metagenome (GOLD analysis project Ga0315289, IMG submission 203452) | Sediment microbial communities from Yellowstone Lake, YNP, Wyoming, USA - YL17G11_40 | ecosystem: Environmental > Aquatic > Freshwater > Lake > Sediment | place: USA: Wyoming | collected...
GGCATCTGCGACGGCGGCTGATCGTGGTGATGGACCGCTGGTCGGTCCATCGCAAGGCGGCCAAGGCTCTGGAAGGCGACGAGCGGTTCTCTTTGGAGTGGCTGCCGCCCTACGCCCCGGACCTTAAGCCGGTGGAGTACGTCTGGGACCATACGAAATACGGCGACCTGGCCAACTACATCCCGTAGGACCTGACGGACCTGCGTGTGGAACTGGACGAATCCATGGTCCAGACTTGCCGGTGTCCGAAATTGTTGCGATCGTTCTTTCATGGCGCCGAACTGGAACTGTAGCGCATTACATTGGCGATGCAAAGGTCAATAGAGAGAAGGTGCCGGCGGTCATTGCTTGACCCTCACAAAGATTGGCGAGGCGTGGGCGATGGCCGGCTGCGCTCAGTCCTCCGGCGGCGGAGAAACCACCCCGAATCACGGTTGCATCGGATGGGACATCGGCGGCGTGAGCGGGCTTTACCGCCGGCGCCATCGCCGCCAACGCAATCACAGCCGCCGCGATACATCGCAGCCTGCCACCTTGCCGCCCCATGCCGCTTCTCCTGAATCGAACTCCCCGGGAGTGCTGTCTGCTCATAACGTCTTTCCTTTCTTCATCGCCTCGCCGATTAAGGTGCAGATCTCTTGTCGCGCAGCTTCAACTTGTGCTTTTTCGCAATCCCGTCCAGCATCATGGTGACCAGCGTGCTGCTCATGCAATAGTCCTGGACTCCCAGCGGCTTGCCCGAGATCGAGTCGTAGTGTTCGCTGATCCCGTTCTTGATCGCGTTGGCGATGGTCTTGTCGGCGATGTCGGCGGCGAGGTCCGCATGCCCATAGGCGGCCAGGCCACCGGCGATCTGGTAGTTGGTCGGAGGCCAGACATCGCCTCGCCAGAACGCGCTGGATTTCCACCGCTTGTCGGTCCGATCCACGGTCGGAACGGGAAGCGGCGTCATCCAGGCGGGCGAGGCCAGCACCTCCGCCATGCGCCTGGCCATCGCCTCGGTGGGAACGCCGGCCGCCAGCGGAATCCAACTGCCGATGGTCGCCACCGGGATCTTTTCCATCGTATCGCGCTTGACCGTCAGGAAGGTTCCGGCCTCTTCGTCCCACATGTGGGCGCGCATGCCCTCCACGCCCTTTTCGATACGCAGGGTGCGTCTGGCCGCCATCTCTTTGTCGCCCACGATCGTCGCCAGCCGAGCGAGACTCCTCTCGCCCATGATGAGATAGGACGTGTTGCCCGTCACGCACAGGTCGCCGTACCAGGCGCCTTCGCCCGGGCCCTTGCGCGAAGGATGGGGCGTCAACTTCAGGTCGTCCATGTTGCATTCATAGTCAAACGTCTCCCATCGTGCATGCTGGACTTTCCCACTGTAGGAGCCGACCACGACCAGTCCGATGTTCTTCACATCCCGTTCGCGCCAGTACCAATCGTGGAACCGCTCGAGCCGCCCGAGGCATTGCTCAAGCAGTTCCTTATCGCGGTTGCGCTGATAAACCCGTTCCACGCCCCAGGCCAGGATGGGGATCTGCGAGAACTGCCGGACCTCTTGCGGCGCGGTCTTGATCGCAGCGGTCACCATGTCGCGGGCATGGGCCGGCATCCGCTGGTTCCAGCGATCCTGGAAATCCCAGTAGTTCTGGAAAATGTCGCGGATGACTTTCTTCTTGTCGGGCAGGATGCTCAACAGATCGACCACGAACATGGTGTCCCAGATCCATTGGCCGTTGTAGTACGGCCCGCCCGGGCGGACCCAGGTGTGCTGCAAGGGTTCGGCCGGCGGCTGGAGTTTTTCCAAAAGGCATTTGTCAAAGACGCGCTGCGTCAGTGCGAGAACCTCCGGGTCATCCGATTCGAAAAGGTCTCGGATGTCTGCAGTTTCCGGTTCCGAGGCGTTGACCCGGTCATCCAACAGGCCGGTTAGCGCCGCCCCGCCCGCAGCCCCGCCGCCGACGACCTTGAGAAAATCACGTCGCTTCATCGCCTGGTCCTTCGATGGCTGATATCCAGGCAGGGAGTTTCCCGTCCACTTTGTCCAGATGCCCGAAGTTTTTCGACTTGAAGTTGCAATAGTGCCAGACGACTTCCCCCGGCCCATGACCTTGTTTCACTGCGCTGGTGTTACATGTTGTGCTTCGCCTTCCAGGAATGCTGGCACCGGGCTGCCGCTTCAACCTGGCCGAAACTGGGGCAGCCCCCTGTCATTTGTCCTGTTTCTTCAACATCTCCGCCATGCCCCAGCCCAGAGCGTTGCCGACCTCCATATAGGTTTCAGCATTTCGATTATAGTGATAGCCTTGATTCTTTGGGGAGACTTCGACCTCTCTCCAGAAATCCCGGGCTTCCACGGTCTTCACGTTGCCGGCAAACTCCCGGTGCTTGCCCGTCTCTCCACTGACGGCAAGCTGACCGTTGATAACCTTCAATCTCCGAGCATTCGAGTTGTCCCAACCTTCGAACGCGCAGGTGGCGATCGCGAAGGGCGCATTCGGCACTTTGAATTCGGACCTCACAGCCTTGATGAAGTTGGCCAGGTTCAACTCGTAGCGATCGGCGTACACCCCGTTAATGATATCATTAAACCCGTGAAACCAGGCGAACCCGGCGATTTCATAACCTTGGCCGCTGTATGACGGAAAAGAGGTCTTGAGGTTGTCCAAGACTTTATGAATCTCCACGACGCACTCGTCGTACTCCCAGCCGCCCCACATTGGTTTGCCTTTCCTCGAGTACGGCTCAGGCTTGGTGCCCACGGGCCAGGAGGGGGCTACATCCTTGTATCCGGCATAGACAGTGCCGTTGACGGTGTATCGCTCGCTGCCTGGCGGAAGAAAATCAAAGCCGAGGCTTCGACCGCCTTGCGATGCCTTGATGAGGAGGACCATTTCATCGTGGATCTGCCCCATGATGTGGCCGAACTGCAACTCCGGTCCTATGGTTGTGTTGCTGGTTCCCGGCTGCAGCCAATTCTGCCTTTGCCCGACAACAACCTGGACATACCACACGTCGTTGCGCACCGTCCATTTTCCCGCTTCATCCAGCAGATGGGGATACTTTCCTTCTTTCTTGGTGAGATAGGCCAGCGTTCCCTTGGTAGTCTCCGGTTCTATCTCTCCCATACCCACCATATTGGACTGCCCCATCAGGATGAACACCTTGACCGGCTTCTTGAGGTCGGCTGCCTTTGTATCGGGCCTCGGCAACTTATGTGCCGGATCCGTATCGAACTTTTCCGCCGCCGTTACGCCGGCGACGCCCATGAGCGTTACTGCCAGCAGACACACCGCACCACACAATGTTCTTCTTTTCATGACTGTGTCTCCTTTTGTTACTGTTGCCCTTTTACTTCGGAATGTTCCTTCTTCTCGGTCTTCTCCCCACTGCTACTTCACCGGCTTCAGCAGTTCCGCCATGGCCCAGCCCATGGCTTCACCGACGTCCATATAGGTTTCAGCGTTACCGCCATAGTGGCTGTTTCCGCTGCCGCCATGAGACAAGGGGTTGGAATAGACAGTGGCCACATTGCCTTTGAACTCCGGATACTTGCCGCTATTGCCGTCAACCGCGAACTGGGCCTCGAGCACCTTTCCCCCATTGCCCCCGCTGCCCTTCGTGGCTTCGCCCAGGGTGGCAAGGACGAACTTCGCGTTAGGAGCATCGAAGTCCTTGCGCAATGCTTTAATAAAGTTCACCAGGTTCAACTCATACCGCTGCGCCCAAGTTGCGTTGCCGCAATCCTTTTCTCCCTGCCAAAAGAAGAAACCCGCGACCTCGTATTTCGTGGCCCCCGGGTAGTACTTGCCAAGGTCCGCAAGTACCTTCTTCGCGTTTTCGACGTCAATATCGTACTCCCAGCCGGCATATAGAACGCCGGGCTTCTCGCCATTGCCCTTGGGGTTTTCCTTGGTTCCACGGTAACCCATGTTCATTTCCCCACCGAATTCGTAGGGTTCGCTGCCAGGGGGCAGCAGGTCCCAGCCCAGGCAGCGGTTGCCGATGCAACTCTTGAGGATCATTACAGGCGCATCTATGGCATTCCCTAAACAATGCCCTACGGCGAACTCCACACCGATGGTCTTGGTGCCCGTGATGTTCATCCATTCGTTGTTGAAGAGCTGCATCCCGCCTTTGCCGCTCATGACCCGGACATTGCGGACATCCTTCCGCTCCGTCCAGTTCCCCGCTTCATCCACAAGGTAGGGGTATTTGTTCTTCGCCTTGACCGCATTCTCCAGGGAACCCTCCCCGCCGGCAATCTTACCCATGCCAACCATGTTGGACTGTCCCAGCAAGATGAAGACCTGGACCGGCTTGGTCATGTCCGCCGGCTTTCCATCCGGCTTCGGCAACTGCTGTTTCGGATCTGTATCAACCTTGTCCGCTGCCGAGTCGATGGACAGTCCCATTGTCAGGACCGCCAGCAGGCACAATGCGCTACAGAGAATCTTCTTGGTCATCGCTTCGTCCTCTTTGCGTCCGTTTAGCGTTGTGTCTTCTCTCGAACCGATGAGGGATGGGCCATGAACTCCTTGAGATGCAACATCGTTGGCGAAGCCGTGCTGGCTTCGATCGCGGCGATGCTTGCGTCAAGGAGTTTCACCCCGTCGCTCTGCTCCTTTTTGCGCTCGGTCGTGACGAGATTCCGGCGTATTTCCCGCAACTGAGGCAGGACCTCTTTGGCATGGGTACCATAGCGGCCGAGGTACTCCAGGCATTTCGGCATGCGCTTCTCTGCCCCCCAGCGGTCCACTTCCATCACCGACACGCACAGCGGCATGCCCTCGCGAATGTGCAGGCGCGACACCAGATCGAGGCCTGCCAACCGGATGCCGTCGCCGAACATTTCATTGCTGGGCGCCAGTTGCTGAATCGCTTTGATGATGGCCGGCAACAGTTTCACCAGGTCGCTGTCGGTCAACTTGCCATAGATGCGCTGGACCGATCCACGGGCGGCGCCGTCATCATTTTCCAATACCGACTGGATGGCCGGATAGAGCAACTGGCGGTCGACGCCCTCCAGGGATTCGGCCAGGATGCTCTTGGGTTCGCGTGAGCCGGGGTACGGTGAGAACAGCGCCGTGCAGGCGGCACGTTGCGCCATTCGCCGTGGGTCAGCCGGGTTCGAGCGAACCGTCATGCTGAGCAGATCGCTCACACTGGCTTTGCGCGCCTCCGGCCCCAACGCCGGCAGCGCCTTGCACGCCAGACTCTGCAACCACGGGTCCGGATCCTTGAGCAACACCCGCAACTGTGGCGCGGCCGCGTCGGCCCGCGGCCCCAGACAACCCAGCGCTTCGCAAGCACCGTAACGGGCGTCGCGGTTGGAACCGGCCAGCAGTTTCAGCAGCGTCGGCACGAAATCCCCCTCGCGCCGGCCCAGCGCCTGGGCCGAACGCTTGCGCACCGCGGGCGACCAACTCGACAGGCCGGCCAACAACTGGTCGGTCTTGCGCCCGTCATAACAGGAATTCTTGGTCGCGGTGCTGTAATCGCGTCCCGCGACAATGACCTCGTCCACCTCCTGGCGGTTCAAGGCCGGAACCGAGCACGGCCTTTTGCCCGTCAGATAGAGGCTTTTCAGCGGCAGCGCATAGGCCAGCAAATAGGCGCCGGTGCAGTCCCAATTCGCATATTTGCGATGCTCCTCCTCTCCGGCCGGCGAGCCCTGATAAGTAAAGCCGTCTTCCGGCCCCCGGGCCAGGTCATAGTACCACGCCTGCTCCTTCCAATAGGCGCCGGTGGCCAGCGGACCACAGCGGGCAACCCCGGGCAATGCCCACAAGATATTGAAGAAATTGCCCGTGTGCCCGCGCTCCCGCTCAGCGTAGCCCGCCGTAGCCATCTTGGCGAAGAACCCTGCCGCCTCGCGATCGCCCAGCAGATCGAAGAGCACCGCCGCGCTGGAACATTTCCCGTTGTCCTCATGCCCCGGCCAGGGCTGGTGATCGCCGTAGGGAATGCCGCCCTTATTGACATACCAGCGCAGGAACTGGCTGCCCTTGGTGATGGCTTGATCCACCCCGCGATCCTTCACCCCGGCCTCGCGCGCCACAACCATCGCCAGCGCCAGCACAATACCAGGCTGGTTCATGCAACCATAGCCATTGCAGTTCCCGTTCGGCATGGCAAACTTGTGGCCCCAAGTGCCCACGGCACTCATTCCGCGGGCGATTTCGCTTGCGAGGCGGCGCAGGCCCGGCATCACCGCTTGGTCACCGGTCGCCGCGACGTATTCCGCCAGAAACAGGGTCGCGTAACCGTAGTGCCACGAGGCCATGCTATCCACCTTGAAAACGGCCACTTCCTTGGCGTATTCGGCAAGCAGCGGCTGGTATTCCTTCTTGCCGGACGCCAGCAGGGCCAGGGCGTTGAGATCATTGGGGATCGAGACTTTGCCCAAGCCCTTTTTCGCGATGGCCCGGCAGCCGAGTTCGAAGATTTTCTTCGACTTCGGGCAATCATACGGGGCCGTGTCGCTGTAAGTGCCCATGACGGCCAGCTTTAGCCCGGCACTATCCGTCTTGCCGTCGCGCCAGCGGATCAGCCGCAGCGCGCCGCCGCCTTTCTCCTGCTCGGCTGCCGTGATGGCGTGGGCGAATTGAATGCGGGCATCATCGCTAAAACGCCGGTCACCGACACCCAGAATGACGTCGCCGCTGCTCAGAATCCCGTCGGCGGGCGAACCTTTGGCCACCGCAGTCACCAGGATCTGGCGGGCGTCGGCAGTCTGGCCCTTCCAACCGTAGACCCAGCCGCGCGCCCCGGTCGGCCCCAGCGTCCAGTCGTGGGTGTCGTCCTTCTTGCCCCCCTGGGTGAAATCGGGAACGGGCGGCTTTTCCCCGGCGCCGGCGACCGGAATCATGACCATCCACCCAAGCAGCAGACCACTGAACACCATGACCGCATGCGAAATCAGTCTGATGTGCTTCATTATTCCTTCTCCTCGTAGCGTTTTGGTTTTCTTTCATGATCCGTGCTTTCTCAGTTGGCTTTGGGGGCCACCTTGCCCAGCGTCTTGAGGCGCTCGAGGATTTCGACCGCCCGCTTGGCCTCCTCGGTGCTCCGGAACTCAAAGCGCGCGGCGGCCTCGGCCGCCATCTCCTTCGACTGCGCGCGGCTCACGGCCTCCGCCGCCGATACGGTGGCACCGCCTGCGCACAGGGAGATGGCGAGCAGAACCGATAGTGATACGATGCGTTTCTTGTTGGTCTTGGTTGTTCCTTTGTTTCTGTAAGTTACCGGGTTTTTCCGGATGTCTTCTTGTTAATCTCCGTCATGCGCTCCTATTTCGCGCCAAGCAGCTTCACCATCTCGCGGCCCATCGCTTCGCCCATCAGCCAATAGGACTCGCCATTACCGTTCCAGTGTATGCCACCCCCTCCACCCGACCCGAACTGTTCCACCGGGCGCCAGAAATCGCGTGTCTCGACGGTGGCCACCGTCCCCTTGAATTCCGGCCGGAGGGGTACGGCCAATTGGGCTGCGATGACCTTCAACTGCCCCTCCCCTTCAGCGCCACGGCCGCCGAAACCCGTCACGGCAATCACTGCTTTCATGTCGGGCGCCTTGAACTCCTTGCGCAAATCGGTGATGAGATTCGCCATATTCTGCTCATACTCTGCCGAAGCCTCGGGGCTCCCGTCACTCTCTCCCTGATTCCAGAAGAAACCGGCGATTTCATAACCTGTTTCCTTTTGGTACCCCGGGATGATCTCCGGCAGATGCTCAATGGCGTCATTCACGGCCTTGATGACCAGCGGATACTTGTCGCCAAGGGTTCCGCCAGAACTCGGGGGGCGGAAATTATTTGACAGGCCGTTGGCGCCGAAAGTCACCTTCACCAGCAGCACGGTTTCATCGTGGTAGTCGCCCAAGGCGTGGCCGATCCCCAGCTCCGGACCAAAACCCCTGTTGCGAAAGCCCCCGTAGTGTGGCCCCAACCCGCCATGTTTTCCATGGCCCTCCTTTCCATCATGCGGCCAGTCGCCCATGGTGATGAACACGTCATCGCGCACCGTCCAACTGCGGCCTTTCTTTTCAACATCCTTGTAGAGGGATTTGTATTTTTCCACGTTCTGCGGCTCCAGGATGTAGCGGACCAACGTCGCCTTCTGATCGGCGGCCGGCTTGTTGAACTCACCCAACGCGCCGCGGCCGGTCATGTTGGACTGGCCGGAGACGATGAAGATCTTGACTGGCTTACCTTCGGCCGCTCCGGCAAGGGCCGTTGCCGCCAGCAGAGACAGAACTGCGAATAATGATTTCATGTTCATGACTTTTTCTCCTTTGTTGTTTAATGAGTTTATTTCTTCAGCAACTCCACCATGGCCCGACCCATCGCCTCGCCGACGTCCATATAGACTTCGGCGTTGCCGCCGTAGTGGCCGTTGCCGCTGCCGCCACGGGCCATGTCATGCGTGTAGATGGTCGCGACGTTGCCTTTGAACTCGGGATATTTGCCCGCGGTGCCGTCCACGGCGAGATGTGCTTCGAGGATCTTGCCGCCGTTGCCGACGTTGCCTTTTACGGATTCACCCATCGTGCCGAGCACGAACTTCGCATTCGGAGCATTGAAGTCCTTGCGCAATGCCTTGATGAACTGGACCAGATTCTTCTCGTAGTGAGCCGCCCAGACTGCACTGCCGGCGTCCTTTTCACCCTGCCAGAAAAAGAAGCCGGCAACCTCGTAGCTCTTCGCCCCGGGGTAGTGCTTGTCGAGATCCGCAAGCACCTTCTTGGCATCCGCCGTGTCATCGTCGTACTCTTTGCCGGCATACCAGCCTGCCAGTTGATCACCTTTCAGGGTTACAGTCCCCTCTTTCAGTACGGGCGGTTTTGGTTCAGTCCCTTTGGCCCATGAATCCGGCGCATCTTCATAACCGGCATATACTCTGTCCCCTTCTTCAAACCGCGCGCTTCCCGGAGGCAAAAGATGCCAGCCAAGGGCGCGGTTGCCGATGCAGCTCTTGAGAATCATCACGGGCGCATCGACCGCATTGCCGACCACATGTCCGATCCCGAACTCCGGCCCAATGGTGGTCGACATGAATAATTGCTCTGGTTGCGCCTTGCCGGTGCCGGTCTTGATGCCCATCCACTCGTTATTCATCAACCCCTTTCCCTGCATCATCCGCACAAAGCGGACATCCTTCCGCTCGGTCCAGGCGCCCGCATCATCCACCAGGTAGGAATATTTATGCTTGGTCTTCACCGCATTCTCCAGCGAACCGTCCTTGTCGCCGGCAATCCTACCCATGCCAACCATGTTGGACTGTCCCATCAGGATAAACACCTGGACCGGCTTGGTCATGTCCGCCGGTTTGCCGTCCGGCTTCGGTATTGGCTGGTTCGGATCGGTATTTACCTTCTCCGCGGCCGATACGCTCGATAGGCCGATCATCAGTGTTGCGAGCAGGCACCCGATGCCAATTTCTGTCTTCCTGTTCATTGCCATGTTTCCTTTCATTACTTGGCTGTTTGTGTCCCTGGGTCGCCCTGGTGATGGTTATGTCTATAGCGTCGTCTGCGCCGGCTGGCTTCCTAAGCCTTCGGGCGCCCGTTGGGGAAATACAGATTGATAATCTCCTGCACAGTGCCCGTAATGGCGGCGGCGGTCTTGTCGTCATACTTCTCCCACTGCTGGGCGTGGCCTCGTTCGGTCGTATAGCCCTTGGGGCTTGGCTGTTTGCCCCACCACTTGACGGCGAAGTCCCGGAACGCCTTGTTGTCCGCGGGCACCAGGGATTTGTAGTGAACGAGGGCATCGTAAACCTTCGCGGAGGGCGGCAGCTTCGCGGCGGCGACGGCGGCCTTCAGGGCCTTGGCGTCGCGGGGCGGCGTGCCCCAGAAGTGCAGCAGGGGAGTCAAATCCACACCGGCCTTCTGGGACAAACGCAGGCTGAGCACGTCGATATCAGTCCCGTGCTTCGACCAGGGCCTGCCGGCATCAAAGTCCTCGTTCCATGAATACCAGAAGTCGTTCAGCGGCTTCCAGCCGAAGAGCCTGGCGATATCCACGAACTTGGCATGGCCCTTGAGTTGGTAGGCCTTCTCGGCGGCCGACATAGGCGTCTTGGCGGCGAAGTTCAAGCTCGTCATCCACTCGACGGCCGTGTTGTCCAGCGTCATGTTGGGGTTGCTGCCAGAGCGCGACGCGCGGAACGCCTCATCCAGGCCGTAGCCGAACTTCTGAGTCCACACCGCCACGTGCAGCAGGTTGACCGTGGATTCCATCTCCCCGCCGAATTTGACGAAACCGAAGCCGTGGCCCTGCTCGTGGAATACGTAGTCAGGCGCGTATTGAGGCCCCCTGACAAGGTAGTGGTTCACGTTGCCGTCGTAGTTCTTCTTGGGGTCGTAACGATCATTGCAGGTCGGGTATCCAGGCGCGAAAACGGAGACCCGCATCTGGAGATCGACCTGGAGGTACATGGTCTCCCGGCCGCGCACGTGAGGAAGGCCCATCAG
>Ga0315289_10015796_pt1 | contig 10467 bp, 6 predicted proteins | sample YL17G11_40_MG_FD_203452 | JGI IMG/M metagenome (GOLD analysis project Ga0315289, IMG submission 203452) | Sediment microbial communities from Yellowstone Lake, YNP, Wyoming, USA - YL17G11_40 | ecosystem: Environmental > Aquatic > Freshwater > Lake > Sediment | place: USA: Wyoming | collected...
GAGACTTGGATATCTCGTGGGGCCTAAGGAGATTGTGCAACACATCCTGGCGATCCACGAGCACTCAGTAACCGGTCCCTCTTCATTCTCTCAGAAGGCCGCAGCCCAAGCTATGACCGATCCTAAATCTAAGGAATCCATCAAGAAGATGGTCACTGAATTCGAGAAAAGAAGAACCGTAATCGTCGACGGATTGAATAAGATCCGGAACATTTCATGCGTCAAGCCAAGTGGAGCATTCTACGCTTTTGCCAACATAAGCAAGCTTGGAAAAAGCTCGATGGAGATTGCAAACCTCGTTCTGGAAAAGGGTCTGGTTGCCACAGTTCCAGGCGCGGCCTTTGGCCATAGAGGCGAAGGATTTCTCAGACTGAGCTTCGCAAACTCAACAGAGAACATTGTAGAAGCTTTGAAACGAATGGAAACTGTAGTGGGTGTACTCTAGGTCAGCGAAGGGTATTTCCTTCCCGGATCCTGTTCAGTGCTTTCATCGCTCGATGGGACATTGGGTCGTTCATTACCGCAGGAATCTTCTCGATAAGATCCGTTGCGACGATGTGATATCCCTTTTCCGAGTAAACAAAGTCCCCTGCTGCTCCGTTGACAAATGCTCCCGCACATGACGCTTGGAAAGGATCGCAATCCTGAGACAGAAACCCCCCGACTACACCTGAGAGAACGTCACCAGTTCCGCCAACTGTCATCCCGGGGTTTCCAGTTGCATTCATTTTCCACCGATGTCCGTTCGAGATTACGTCTATATGAGACTTCAGCAAAACTGTACAGTCTAGTTCATGAGCCAGATCCTTCACGTCAGCTATTCTCGCTTCCAGTTCAGAGGAGGGATCTTTTCCTGAAACGGCCTTGAACTCTCCCATATGTGGAGTCAGCACAGCAGACGTACTGATCTTTCGTCGACTTTTGCCAAATGCCTTGAGAGCGTCCGCGTCCAGAAGGATAGGGAGTTTCAAGCTCTCAGCTCTCTCCAGGAGCCCTTCGACAGCGGATATCGTTTCAGGATGAGTTCCAAGGCCGGGTCCTACTACAATTCCGGTGACTCTCGAAAGCCAGGGTTCGAGCTCATCAAGATTACTTGGAGACAAATGAGATCCTTTCAGTTTGATGGCAATGATGTTGGGCGAGAAAGAAGAGGCGACGGTCGCAGTCCTTTCTGGCGCGGCAACATACGCCAGATCAACCCCCGTCCTAAGAGCAGCTAGTGCCACGTAGCTTGGGGCCCCTGTGTAAGTCTCGTTTCCTCCAACTACTAGTAGTCGTCCAAAATCCCCTTTGTGGGACTCCGGAGCGCGTTTCTTTGTGACCAGGCTCACATCTCCGGGACCAGCCAGAAGCTCAGCTTCAGGAGGGATTCCAATCGCTGCGACCTTCAACTCGCCAACATACTTCTTTGCTCTCGACAATCCAACCTTTTCTTTGTGGAATGTGACAGTGAGATCTGCTTTGACCCCTCTTCCATAGGTCTCCCCTGAATCGGCGTCCATTCCCGTCGGAATGTCAACAGCAATCTTGAAGCCCTTGGATCCGTTGATGGCTTCAATAGCTTGAAGGATCGGAGGTCTAGGTTCGCCTTTTGCTCCGATGCCAAGCAGGGCGTCTACCACGACCGCACTATCTTCTACTTGGATAAGAGACGAGTCATGGGCTATCCGCAGGTGTACCGATGTCCGCATTTCTTTGACAGCACGCCAGTTTACTACAACGACCTCGTCTCTGATGTCACATTCCTTTCCAACGAGAACAAGTGATACTTTGTATCCAAGTGATGCTAGGTGCCTTGCAGTGACCATGCCATCTCCGCCATTCTTGCCCGTTCCACAGTAGACGACGACTCGAGAAGAAGGATCAAACCGAGAAGCTATCTCCAAAGCAACTGTTCGTCCAGCGCATTCCATCAACTGTAGAGTTGACACTCCGAGATATTCACAGTTGAGTTCGATCGCCCTCATTTCTTCTGCAGTAATTCGTTCCTTATTCATAGCCACGGTCACTTAGAACTGGGTAAGTCATTGGCGTAAGGGTGTCTTCTCGCTTGGATAAGGGTTCCGCAGCTAAGATCCGCCTGCAATTCGGACGACGAAGCGCACCGCATTGAACAGGATATCTCCGATCATCAGTGCCACAGCGAAACCCATTGTGACGAAAACAAGATTCTGGCCATTGTGAGAACAGTAACTATTGGAATTGAAACGTCCCAGGGTTTGTTCGACACCTCTCCGGTTTTCAGGTCACTCCATGAACCGAATGTCAAGAATGCGACACAAGCAGCAATTGACAGACATTCTAGGCATATCGGCATCATATTGCAGCCATACGATTTGTGTTGTGATCTACCTTAAGGCTCATTCGAAGTAGAAGACGCCTGCTTTAACATTCTACGATTCCTGCCTAGGATGGACCTTGGGCCATAGGTCCAAAGTTCTTATTACCCACCAGAGGCCTACGTTTTGACAGGAGGAACCCAGAAGGTGCCGGCTGCATTCGTTCTGATAAACGCTGAGATCGGCTCAGAAGATGAAGTTCTGAAAGAACTTAGAGCGATGGAGCAAGTAAAGGAAGCCTATGTGGTCTACGGAGTCTACGACATCGTTGCTAAGGTTGAATCAGAAACAATGGACAAACTCAAGGAGATCGTGACCTGGAAAGTGCGTAGGCTCAACAAGGTCAGGTCAACGTTGACCATGATAGTTGTTGAGGGAACGTAGAGCTTTCTTTTTTCGGTTCAATCATCCTTGTTGAGCCCTGAGCCGAGGAATTCCGAGTCCTCGGCCATGAATTCAGTTCTACACGTCGGGATCGACGACACGGACTCGCCGAGGATGGGATGCACAACATACATAGCGGCGCTACTTGTATGCGAGTTGACAGAACTGGATTGCCGCTTCGTAGATTATCCGAACCTGGTGAGGCTGAACCCCAACGTTCCTTGGAAGACCAGAGGAAACGGAGCAATCTGTCTTAGGTTCACATGCGACGAAAGAAAGATCAGCCAAGTGATCAGGCACATTGTCACTACTGTGAAGAGCAACTCTGATTTGGCAGATAGAAGAGCTGATCCTGCAATTGCCTATCTGAGGGGGCCAGTGTCACCCGAGCTTGCTGCTTTCTCGAAGAGGGTCATTCGCAGTGTGGTATCGATCAAGGAGGCTCAGAGAATTGCCGCAAGGTGGAAGATTTTATGCATTCCTCTGAAGGGAAAGAAGGGGATCATCGGGGCCATCGCTGCCCTTGGAGAGACCCTACAGTCTGATCATACATATGAGTTAATCACGTACAGAATTCCACGGAACAGATCCATTCCAAGGAACGTTGATCCTGAATCAGTCTTGAGAATGAACAGAGAAACAACCCCTCTGACATTCAATAACATCGATCCCGAAACGAATCGAATCCTCATTACCCCCAGGGGGCGAGATCCTATACTCTACGGAATTCGAGGCGAGACCCCTGAAGCTGTCTTCAAAGGGCACGAGATGGTCAAGCCTAACGAAGAGATAGAACGATGGGCTATCTTTCGAACAAACCATGGAACTGACGACCACTATTCCACGTTTTCAAAGATCTCAGACATGTGCCCTTACCGTCCAGTTGTGGTCGCAGGTGGGGTTGTAGGAAGGCCCTTCACGATTCCTGGAGGGCATGTGATATTCAAGTTAGGTGACGACTCAGGCGTTGTTGATTGTGCGGCGTATGAGCCAACAGGAAGGTTCAGAGACGTTGTGCGGAAGCTGGTGGAGGGGGATCTTATCGAAGCCTACGGCGGAGTTAGGAAAGGCTCAGCTAGGCATGGTCAGACTCTGAACTTGGAAAAGATCGGAATCATGGATCTGGCAGCCGATTGCCGGTATCAGAATCCTCATTGCGCTCTGTGTGGCAAGAGAATGGAATCTGCGGGGAAGAATCAAGGCTTCAGATGCCGAAAATGTGGTGCAGTGGATCAGGCAGCCCGGAAGATTTCTGTTGAAACTGAAAGAGACCTGGCTCTGGGGATCTATATTCCTCCTCCCAGAGCCCACAGACATCTGACAAAGCCGGTTTCCAGATATGGAAGGGAAAAGGCTGGCTCCAAGGTGCTCGTTGTTGAACCTTGGCACTGGCCGTGACCTGTTTCCTATCACTACTCGCTTTGAAAGTGAGGGAATGCAGTGCCAGTCGAAGTAACCTGCCAAAGGTGAATTCGCCACTGTTGTGATATTGAGCTTTCCGAAGACTATCCCACGATGAAAACATGCTGACAATCAGGCCCCAGGTCACGCGTTTGGTCTGGGTTATGTCTTTGGCAATGTTGACTCAGCTGTGAAAAATGGTAGCGGGGGGTGGACGTTCGGGCGTAGCCACGCCATTCGAACCACCGTTTGAGCGCTCGGCGTTCGAGCGAATCTCAGGGTTATGAGCCATCCGCCTTTTTTTCGTCTGCGGGTTAAACCTGGCTACCCCACCCCGCTATACGGGCTGAGTGGTCAAGATCGACCTTCGAACGTTGGCCGTCTTAACCATGGTGGGCTCCTATGATCTCAACCGCTTAATTACTTTTTGTCTCTGAGAAAATCGCAACTGTTCATGAGTCAGTTTTTCCGTAGCGAGAATCGCAGAGTGCGCGATGAAGCGCGCGCTTGGCGCAAACTACCCGTTTGAATCTTCCAAGATAGCCACGGTGATTAGAGAATTGGTAGTTCCTGCGCGCGCTTACAGCAAAAGCGGTAGCCGCCAACACATAAGAGCCCATTGCGCTTCAAGAACACACACGGATGCGCACGCCACACGAGATGGCCAAGGAAATGAGCGAGCGAGAGAATCGCGAGATTACGCGACGTCAGGAGAAGTGGGAACGCCTACGCGAGCGCGCTGGAGTATTCATTGGAGTAAAGGATGGAGTTGCGCACATAGTCGGGTTCACCTGCGAACAGTGTGGAGCTTGTTGTAGAGACGAAATTGCGACAGAGTGGATTGAAATCAATTCTGAAGACGTGGCCCGATGGGAAAACGAAGAACGGTTTGACATTTTGGAGTATGTTGGTGGTCAATGGTATTGTCCGGGTTGTGGAGAAAATTGGTTTGGGCCATGGAGCCAGTATAGACTCTGCGAACGATGTAATCGGAAGACAATCTCCAAGGAAGGCGTCGAACTACGATTTGATGAAAGATGCCCCTTCTTAAGAAAAATGGCTAACCGAGACCGGTATCGATGCACTATCCAAAAAACCAAACCATCCACGTGTCGGAAATTCCCACAAGGAGACAGCAAAATGCTCGAAATGCGGTATGCCGTTTCACTTACCCGAAGAAGAGGAGACAATAGAGAAATGCCCAAACTGTGGAGAGCGAGTCAGTCAGGGGATTCATTGGTGGGCATTTGAAAAATGTCCGGCAATGATGAAGGTTCTGCAGGAAGCTAAGCGGTGAAAAAGATCGCTCAAGGGAAAGAAGGGGCACGGCAAAAGCCCACGCCAGAAAACCGATTACGCACCAAACTGGCGGGCTTTAGAATAAACTACCAGAATTTCCTGCATATACCAGGAGCTAATGTTCGTTCAACTGGGTCATTTCGTTCCGATATAGCCGCTCCAATATATGGTGATTCCTATAGTTGATTTGAAGTTAGGTAATCTCTGACAACGGTGTCTGTGAGAACATAGGTTCCATCCGACCTTCTAACCAAGTCGTATCTTTCCAGTTCTTGGATGTAGTAGGGAAGGCTCGTAATTCTGAGATGGGTAAATTCGGAGATTGCCGAAACTGTATTGTGGCCTGAGGCTATTGCACGAAGTATCTTCAGGAGCCTTGTCTCTTTTGTCGAGGATCCAAGGTCCTCTTTGAGGATGTAGTTGACATATAGATAGAGAGCTCCGGTTGAAGATGTGAGTATCCTTCTGTATGTTTGATCAATCTTCTCTTCCGGCCTACGATTCTCTGCTAACATGATTAGGTAATACGGGTGGCCACCGACAATCGCATAAGCAGACTTAGCTTCTGCGGCTGAGGCGTTGTGGACTTTCATGTAGAGCTCTACAGCGTCATTCTCGGCCAGTTCCTTTACTTCCCGTACAACAAAATGGCCGAATAGGGGGCTATCGCCCGAACCGAATACTTCTCTCATGAAATGCACCCTGGAGCCGCTTACGACATAGCAGACATTTGCCCGGTTCTCCAGGATGCTCCGGAATCGCTCCAAGATATTTCCTAGTTTTGGGTACCGAGTGAATTCCGCAATCGTTGGAAACTCATCTATTATGATGACGACTCGTCTCTTGCTTTTTTTGGACACTTCGTTTGCGTAATCGAAGGCGAGCGTGAGAACTTTCGGAAGGTCTTCGGTCTCGACCAATTCCGGTTTCATGGCTATTGAGAATTGGCCTCTTTCGTCTACTGATGGTTCAAGAGTAAACCGCAGCTTTCTCAACTTCGAGAGAGTTCTAAGAAGATTTGCGATTGTCACAGTGGCCTTGTTGAGCTTGCCTAGGTCTTTTGCATAGTTCTCTGTTATTTGAGACATTACTGCCTGAGCGAATTCCACAGGAGTGAGTTTGTATACGGATAGATCGAGGTAGACAACGTTGAATCCAAGCTGGCTCAACTCCTGCCGAACTTTCCAGAGAATCGTAGTTTTGCCAATCCTTCTATGTCCAAGCAGAGCATAATTCACGTTTCTTCGTGAAGGTGAAAGCCCGGAAACAATCTCTGAGATTTCCTGTTGCCTATCCACTGGTTCAACCGAAGGCTTTCCAACGATCATGGCTGTGCCTACATTATAGCAGTTACAATATATAGATTCTTCTATAATCGGACAACATGACCATTGAGAACGCTTCGAATCGAATCGTGCCAAGGTTCAGACACAGAGACTCAGACTAATGCTCGCTTCCCTTGCCCTTTTAGAAATGAACTACCAGAACTCTACTCTTAGACCAGGCTGATCTACCAGCCCAAGCGACCACACCTGACCGGTCAGCGCCCAAAAATAGCCCTATTCCGGGGTTATTACTGTTAATAGTTTACTATATGCTCCGACTAAACCTGGCTACCCTGCCCCGCTATACGGACTAAGTGGTCGAAAACGGCCTTCGAACGTCGGCCGTCTTGACCGTGTTGTCTCCTATGATCTCAACCGCTTAATTGCTTTTTGTCTCTGAGAAAATCGCAACTGTTCATGAGTCAGTTTTTCCGTAGCGAGAATCGCAGAGCATGCGATGAGGAATTAGAGGACGAATCTCTCGATGCCGACGTCTCTTTCATTGATTCCAAGTCTGGCTACTCTAATCTCCTTGCCTCCGTACAGATTTGCGTATTCTTTCTTTTCATACAGTGCTGTGACCATTCGTCCTACCGCGTCTGCTTTCATTATTCCGCTGCCGCTCAATCCTGAAACCACGATTGCGCCATCTTCTTCAAACAGGTAAGGGATTGCATCTAATGTGTTCACATCGTATAGACCGGCCCACATGTTCGTTGGACTGACATCCATGAACTGCGGGAAGTACTTCGAGAGGACCGGGTATATGCTGTAGGTGTAGTAGTCGCGTTCGGCTTGTGGTTCTTCTTCGAACCTGAAGGATCGGCCCAGCTCGTCTGCGGCCCCAACCCAGAAACCTCGTTCAGTTGGTTCAGGTCTTATGAATACTCCGGCTCTGGGTGTGATCGTGAAAGGTAAGATGTCGTATTCGTTGAAGCCTTTTGTGTTGAGCAAAGCCTCAATCTCTGGGCTACGCAAAGAGAAGATCTGTCTTTTCCTTGGTCTGAAGCGAGCGTCAATCCCGATTGGGTCCAATAGTCGATCGGCCCGGCACCCTGCCGCAACAACTACAGTATCAGCTACTATGGTTCCAGCAGCGGTTTTGACACCAGAGATCTTCTTATCTTGCCATATCAGAGGCTCGCTAGGAATTCCCAGTCTGGCTCTAGGTTCAAGCAGTAAAGAGCCCACCTTGGTGTTGTATCTGATTGTCCCACCGATCTTCCGGAATTCCTGTTCATAGAATTTTGCAATCAAGTCTGGGCTGACTACACCGCACTTGATACCCTGCAATCCTTTGACAACGTTCTCCGCCTTGATTATTCCTGCTTCCTCGTCGTTTTCTCCGAACTCAAGATTCACTCCATTGATCATGTCTTTGAGATCTTTTTTCTCCCAGATCCTAAGTTGGATTCCTTCTCTTCTCATGGATTCGACTACGTTCTCAAGTCTTCTGAACTGTTCGTCGGCCAGAAGCCAAAGATATCCTGAATACTTTAGGTCAAGGTTGAAGCCAAGATCTTTCTGGATGTGCCCGTAGAAGTCAATGCTTGAGCCTGCAAGCAGGCGATTCACATCCGAAGTGAAGACATTTCTAAAAGCACCTGCGCTTTTTGCCGTGTCTCCTTGACCTGCCGCTCCTGTCTCATCGAGAACAATGATTCGGAGATCGGTGTTCTCAGACTTCATGTGATATGCGGACGAAAGACCGATGACCCCTGCACCAATTACAACTACATCGAACCTTTCGTCCTTTCGGATTGAGGAACTATCAGACAACGCTTTCACATCGATGAATTATCTCGTAATCGCTCTAAAGGATCTTGGTTGGCTCTTATTAGCACTTGGACTGGAACCGAGATCAGCCTCTCACGAAGGCCTCATGTCGGACTGACAATTGCATGAAGAGGCTTTTGGCGTGCGCGAAACTGATATTAACCTTGCTTCGAATCTTAGTTCGCCATGAAAAGGTCGAAGACAAACAGGATTTTGGCGCAGTCTACGAAAGGAGATGACTCAGGATCCTCTGTGGCGCGTTCAAATAGATCAGATATTGTCGAAAAATACCTCACGGATGAATCCGCGATACTCAAAGGAAGAGCTGAAGAGGTTGCTTTTCCCGAAGCGGAAAATCAAGTCGCGAATCTGCTAAGAGATGCAGATTCAAAAAAGATCACAGTAACGGTTTCAGGCGCTGGGACAGGCATAACCGGGTCACGAGTTCCATTTGGCGGCATTGTGCTCTCGACCGAACGTTTGATGAAAGTCTCCAAACATGGCTCAATCTCTCCGACTCTTTTCAAAGATCCGATTGCTGGCGTTGAGTACGAGCTTTGTATCGTCAAGAACGAGCACTATGCCATAGTTCCGCCCGGTATCTCTATAGAGAATCTTCAGAAAGCAGTTCAAAAGGAAGGGCTGTTCTATCCGGTTGACCCAACCGAGAAGACTGCCTTTCTCGGAGGAACAGTTGCAACTAACGCCTCTGGAGCGAAAACGTTCCACTATGGCCCAACTCGAAATTGGATCAGAAGAGTGCGAGTGGTTCTTCCCAACAGTGACTTGCTCGACATTAGGAGAGGTGACGTGTTCTCAAATGATCGAGATGAATTTGAGATAGTGCTTAGCTCAGGTGAACCAATACGATTGCGAACCCCACGCTACACAATGCCGAATGTGAAGAATGCAGCTGGATATTTCGCCGAGAAAGAAATGGATCTGATAGATCTATTCATAGGCTGTGAGGGGACGCTGGGGGTGTTTACGGAAATAGAGGTCTCATTGACAGACCGGCCAGACAGGATTTTCGACTGCCTTGCCTATTTTCCCACAACTGCAGATGCGATTCATTTCTGCGACGAGGCTCGTCAGATCAAATCAAGAAAGCCTGGAGAAGAGCAACATGACCTGGTTGCCCCTCTGTCCTTGGAATTCTTCGACCGTTGCTCGCTAGAGATCCAAAGAGCCAAACATCCAGACATCCCTGCAAATGCCAAAGCAGCAATCCTGTTTGAGCAATCGATCAAGGAAGAGAAGTTGTACGATTGCCTCGCGCAATGGAACACCTTGTTCGAGCGTCATCACGTCGTCAACAGTTGGCTTCCAATGGACGAACGTGACAAAGAGAAACTGACCGAAATGAGACATTCGCTACCTGAAGGCATCAACGACTATGTCCGACTAAAGGGTACACATAAAGTGGCTACAGACATAGCTGTGCCTGGAGAGAGATTCAACGAGATGACGTGTTTTCATCTTGAGATTGGACTCGACATTCAGATCAAGAGAATATTGAGCGACCTCGGTACACAGTACGACGGCAAGACCTTCGAAAGCTTAACTCTTCCAGAAAAGGCGAAGTTCGTTGAAGATCGCGCAGGAATCAGTTCACCATCAGGCCCAGACCCAAGTCTTGGCACTGAACCTTCTGTGCAAGACTACGATTCATTAGCTGATAGGATTGACACGGTGCGTCGATCTTCCAAGACAGAAGTCGCATATGCAATCTTTGGTCACATAGGAGACTTCCATTTGCACTTCAACTTCCTTCCCAGGACTGCTGCTGAACTGGATCAAACGAAGAAAGCATCTTACCGTTTGGCAAAGAAGGCGGTTGAACTTGGGGGGACGATTACGGCAGAACATGGTGTAGGAAAGAAGACCTACGTTGACAACGGGGTTGAGAAGCCATATCTGGAAGTCATGTACGAGAGACAAGG
>Ga0315289_10015798_pt1 | contig 10467 bp, 9 predicted proteins | sample YL17G11_40_MG_FD_203452 | JGI IMG/M metagenome (GOLD analysis project Ga0315289, IMG submission 203452) | Sediment microbial communities from Yellowstone Lake, YNP, Wyoming, USA - YL17G11_40 | ecosystem: Environmental > Aquatic > Freshwater > Lake > Sediment | place: USA: Wyoming | collected...
CAGTTCCTTTCACAGCGACAAATGAAACAACAGGCCTGCCACAGAAAGGAGGGGCGAAAAGCTATATAGTGCCTATTACACCCGGGGCTGGGCAAGTTGAAAGAGTAACAATCTTTACTGTTCTTCCGAATGAAGAGGGTTGTGACGAAAGAGATTATTCTGGAATTAGCAAGTGTTAAACTTTTTGTTAAATCTATTATGAAGCATGGGGGATAAAATTAATTTAATATGAGAAAAGGGCAAGTATGGATTGAGACTGTTCTTTACACTGTTATTGGCCTTGCCATTATGGGGGTAATACTCTCAATTGTAAAGCCCTCGCTGGACGAGAAAAGAGACCAGCTTGTTCTAAACCAAGCAGTAGAGATTTTAGAGGGAATAGACAGCCAGGTGCAAGAAGTAGTGCATACAGGAGCAGGAAATGCAAGAACAGTGGAGGTTACATTGAAAAAGGGCAAGCTTGCCATAGACGGCATGAATAACAGCGTGGTTTTCTCTATGGACAGCAAATACATGTTAAGCGAGCTTGGAAAAGAGGTAAGCCTGGGGACAATCAAGGTGTCTACAAAAGAAAGGGCCAAGAAAAGTTATGTTGTCACAATGACGCTTGACTATCGCAATTATGAACTAACTTTTAAAGGGGAGGACAAAGAAAAAGAACTCCAATCTTCTTCTACGCCTTATAAAGTATCTGTAACAAATAACGGTGTTTTGAATGAAAAAACAAATGTGGACTTTTTAGTTGCTTAGGATCTATTTAACTTTTTAAAATATTGATAAGCTATAAAAGCATTAATGTCCAAATGTCAGGAATGGATTTGTTGATAGAAGTTTAATTAGACAAACAATAAAAGATTAGAAAATGTTTTTTGTTGCCCTTGAAAACAAATTCCCCGCCATATCTGTGGAGTATTGTTATTAACTCTTTATCTATTGTAGTTTCAAAAAGCCAAGCTATTGCGCTGCTTAAAAAGGTTTATAAAAAGAATTTGTTTAGTATATCTTATCAATAAAAATATCATAATTGCCAAAAAAGAGGGTGCAGATGGAAATAGAACTTAATCCTTTAATTACTTCTTTGCCGAAGCCGGTAGACAAGTCAAAGTTAGATGTGAGATATGGCCTGATTCCGCCTTTTGCTTATGCCCATATACACTGGGATAAAGAAAAAAATGAAATGATATACGAGCTTGAGGAGCCTATATTGAATGAGAAAGAAAAAGCAATTTTTAAAAAACTTGAGGATGGCTTTAAAGAAGTTATTAATATAGACGTTCTTGTAGAGAAAAATACTGCCGGAATTCTTGACTATATTGAAAAGACTGTAAAAACGCTTGTGACAGAACTTAATATAAGCATTCCTGCAAACAGTTATGAGAAGATTGTATACTATCTGTTCAGGAATTTTATAGGAATGAATGAGCTTGAGCCGTTGTTAAGGGATTATCACATAGAGGATGTTGAATGTAACGGAGTTGGCACGCCGGTTTTCATTGTCCATAGGTCTTACAGGACAATCAAGACTAACCTAGTCTATAAAGACATGGAGGAGCTGGCAAATTTTGTAGAAAAACTTGCACAAAAATGCGGGAGATACATAAGTTACGCAAGCCCCTTGCTTGACGGTGCTTTGCCCGACGGGAGCCGCGTGAATGCTACCTATACAAAAGACGTCACCAGCAGAGGGCCAACGTTCTGCTTCAAATACGGGAAAGTTCAGTTGAGCGATGGGACAGTAAGAAATATCAGTGAATTGTTTGAAGAGGCTAAAAAAAATTTTGGATTTAAAATTGAGGACGGAAATGAAGTTGTTGATGTTTGCAATGTCAGCTGCTGTGGAGTTGAGGCAAAAAATTTACAACAGAAAGACTGCATAATCAAATCAATTATTAAATTATCTCCGCCGAAAAAGCTTGTTAAAGTGCAGTTTGATGATGGTGGGGAAATAGAAGTAACAACAAACCATTTATTTCATGTGGCGGGCAATCAATTAGAACTTGTTGAAGCAAAAGACCTAAAAGAAGGGATGATTGTTCCAATGCCTGGAAAACTGGATGCTTGCGGATACAGGCAGAACATAAATGTTTATTCTCTTATAAAAGATTTTTCCTATTCTAAAAAAGTATGCATTGCAAGCAGCCAAAAAATAAAAGAAATAGTAACCAATGAAATACATCTTAACAACAAAAATGGAAATTTTAGGCAGGTTTTGTCACAAAAATATGGGGTTGGCAATAGTTATTTTTATGAAATAATGAGCCGAGGCAATTCCATTTCTTTTAATGTACTAAATGAAATATGCAAAAACCAGGACTTTGATTTCAATAGCTTGAGAGATCTTTCTGTTAGTGTTTACGGGGGAGGAACAAAAAATAAAACAAAATCTGTTAAAATCCCAAATGAAATTGATGAAGAACTGGCTTATCTTGTTGGAGCTTTAATAAGTGATGGACACTTGTCAAAAGACTTTGCAGATTTTTCTTGTTTTGGAGAGAGAGGATTTCAAGAGTCTGTAAAGAAAGCACTTTTTAATAAATTTGGAAGATTTGACTCTTATTATAATGATAAAAGGGTTTATTTATGCAGCCAGTTTATTCCTTTCTTCTTTAATAAAGTCTTTGGAATTCCAATAGGTAAGAAATCCAGGACAGTTAAAATTCCTGATATAATATTTAAGTCTGACAATAGAGTTATAGCTTCATTCATAAAGGGATTATTCGATGGAGATGGAACAATAAATAGCGGATTAAGTTATAAAACATATTCTAAAGAGCTTGCAGAGGGCTTAACATATCTTCTTGCCAGATTCGGCATATACTGTTATTTAAGAAAGGATAAAGAAGAACATAGAGTAAACATTCCTTCACCATATTACCAAATGTACCGAGATTTAATTGGATTTTCCTCTGAAAAAAAAGCAGAAGGGCTGAACAATTTGATTGAAAAACAAACAGAGCATAAAACTTTTATCAGGCATGAAAGAATTCCGGGATTTCCTGTACTTTCTATAATAAAAAAACTCGGGATAAAAAAGAAAGAGCTGCTCAAGGATTGTGGTTTTAGTTATAACAGGATTTATCAAATATGCTTTTCTAAAAATTTTGCGAGAAGACTATTGAGCGAAATAGAAAAAAATGAAAATGCACAATTGGTAAAAGCAGAGATAGATTACATAAAATGGATGCTTGAGTCTAAGCAAGAGTTTGTAAGAGTATGTAAGATAGAGTCAGTTGATAATAATGAACCGGTATATGATTTAGAAATAGAGCCCTGCAAATTTTTTGTGGCAGGGAACAAACCGATGAATATATTTGATACAATAAGAAAATTTACAAAAGTTCCTTGGACTCCCATACAGCTTATAAGTTCAAATGCAGTCTGCCCTGAAATGCTTGCTTATTTATGGATTCTTGTTGAGCATAAGAGCAATATTCTTATTGCAGGAGGAACAGGAAGCGGCAAGACAACTTTGCTTAATGCTGTTGCTTTTTTCATTCCGCAAGAAGCAAGAGTTGTTTCAATCGAGGACAGCGTAACAGGGGACTCAAAAATACTAATAAAAGAAAAAGAAAAAATAAAACAAGTTACAATAAAAGAGTTTGTCGATAAGAAAATTGATGCTGAAGTCATGACATTGGACGAAAAAGGCGGGATAATTTTTGTTAAGCCTTCTGCTTATATCAAACATAAAGTCAAAAAGGATATTTATGAAATCCTTACTTCTACAGGCAGAAGAGTAAAAGTAACAAAAGACCACTCTCTTTTTTCTCTTGGAAATAAGGGGCTTGTTGAAATAAAGCCTACAGACTTAAAGGAAAATGAATCATTTATTGCTGTTCCAAGAATTTTGCCTATTACAGGAGAAGAAATAAAAGAAATTAATTTAATGAATCATTTAGAATGCTTTAAAGAAGATTTCATTTGCGGAGAGCCTATAAAGAAAATATTCAAAAAATATTCTTGCAGGGAGTTGAATGCCAAGAAAGAAAGGTATAGATGGTGGAAAAATCATAATTTGATAAAAATAAGCGAGTTCTTGAAATTAAAATATAAATTTTCATATGATGAAATCAAAAAGCTTGTAATAAAAAGCAAAAACCAAGCGTTTATTCCAGTTATATTTAAAATTACTCCAGAATTCCTGGAATTCTGTGGATTATGGCTTGGAGATGGAAGTTACGATAATTACAATAAAAATTCTGTAATTTTGTCAAATGCAGACGAAAAATGCAGACAAGTTTTTAAAAATATTACAAGTTACTTAAAGTCAAACTTTTCAGTTATGAATGACGGCGGAGTTTCTTTAAGAATACACAACTCTGTTTTTTATAAATTTATGAAACATGTCTTGAGATTTAATGGTTATTCCAATACAAAAAAAATTCCTGAATTTATATTTGGACTTTCAAATGAACAAATCAAGCATTTCATAAGAGGATATTTCAGCGCAGACGGCTGCATGAAAAAGAATGAAGTGTCATGTGCTTCACAAAGTATTGCAATTCTTGATGATTTGCAAACAATGCTTTTGAGGTTTGGAATAATCTCAAGGATTAATGATTTTGAAAGGAAAGACAAATGCATCAATATGTCCATATCAAGTTGGGAAAATATTGACAGATTTAAAGAAATTGGATTCCTGCAAGAAAGGAAAAATGAGAAACTGGAGATGATGAATAAAAAAGCCAGCCACACTTGCTCAGATATAATTCCTTTAACAAGCCAGAAACTCCAAGAGCTGAACAAGATTGCTAATGAAAAGATACAATCAGGGTACTTGAATGGCTTCCAAAATATTGGCCGAGAATATATGCAAAAAATTTCGCCTTTTGGCTCAGAGTTTAATGACCTTTCCCACAATGATATTCTATGGGATAAAATAAAAAAGATAAGAAAAGTGTCTTCTGATAAGGTAGAAGTATTTGACTTAAGCATCCCAAAACATGAAAAGTTCTTGTGCAATAATATTTTTGTGCATAATACCCGCGAGCTAAACCTGCCGAGGGAAAACTGGGTGCCCAGTGTAGCGAGGGCTGCAGCAGGGATTAAAAAAGTAGGAGAGATAGATTTGTTTGACTTGCTTAAAAATTCTTTTAGGCAGACTCCAGAGTATGTTATTGTAGGGGAAGTAAGAGGAAAGGAGGCATTTGTACTGTTCCAGGGTATGGCGTCCGGGCACGCTGCTATTTCAACAATACACGCTGAGTCTGTAGATACAATAATCAAAAGGCTTTCTACTCCGCCCATAGAGTTGAGCCCCTCCTTAATTAACACACTTGATGCCGTTACTATTATGACGCATGCAATAGTCAACAAACAAGAGACAAGAAGGCTTACAAGAATCTCAGAAATAGTAAACGTGCCGGAAGTTGGGCCTGCAATACTAAACACGCCGTTTATATGGAATCCTGCTGAAGACAAATTTTATTTTAAAAAAGACAGCAAGGTATTTGAGAAAATAGCTGAAAAATACGGGACGCCTGTTGAAGAGTTGTGGAAAGAGTGGGAGAAAAGAAAAAGTCTTTTGGAAGAGATGGCAAACAAAAAAATGTTCTCTTTTGAGCAGTTCCAGAAAGACATAAATGATTATTATAAGAACCCCGAGGTAGTATTAAAGAAGTATGGGATAGAATAGTTTTTATACCTCCTCGGGCTTATCCTAAAATGGAGAAAAAAGAGGCAACAGAAACGAGAGGCTCTAACCCATACATAAGGATTTCAAATTATTTCTTTTATAATCTTTCTAGCAGGCTGTTTGAGCAAGGATACTTTAAGAATGTAAGGGCAAATTTAATTTCTGCGGGAGTTCCTATATTCTCAAGAAGCTATATGTCTATGACTTTTTTCTCCGCCTGCCTTGCTGCAGTTTTGGGAATTTTATTTTCGTTTTTTTTGCTTGTAACTGGCTTTGATTTTCTTGTCTTACTAAGAAACATAGGAATATCTTTCGCCCTTGGGGCGGTTGTTTTCTTTGCGCTATATAATTATCCGGCTACTGAAAAGAAAAGCCTCTCAAACAAAATAGACGAGGAACTGCCTTTTATTTCTCTGCATATGTCTTCTATTGCGGGCTCGGGGCTAGAGCCAAGCAAGATTTTTGAAGTAGTTATATCAGACAAGGAAAGCCCCACAGTAAGAAAAGAATTCAAGAAACTAATAAACCAGATAAACATTTATGGTTATGACATATTAACAGCATTAAAAAACGTAGCAAAAGAGACCCCCAGCAAGAAACTTTCGGAGTTGTTAAACGGCATGGCAACAACTGTATCAGAGGGCGGAGACCTTGCAGAGTTTTTGAAAAAAAGGTCTGAAACATTGTTCTTTGATTATAAGCTTGTAAGAGAAAAGTACACAAAACTTGCAGAGACTTTTATGAATATTTACATAAGCATTGTCATCATGGCACCGATGATATTCTCGCTTTTAATCATTTTAATAGGGGTAAGCGGGTTCGGCGGAGGGCTTGACCCCGCGGTATTAACATTAATCTTAATACTGGGCATTGGCTTCATCAATGTTGTATTTTTAATGGTCTTGCACATGAGACAGCCTTCGTACTAAAATGGCAAAAAAATCAGATATCCGGGAACATAAAAAGTCAAAGTATCTAAAATTCTTAGCTTATGTTATGTGTGTTTATTTTAGTGTTGCTTTAATCTTGATTGCAATAGGATTTGGGGCGGTTATTTTCCCGTCAGAGCCAAGCTTAATATTACTGGCATTAGGGTTAACTTTAATCTTTATTACAGGAATAATGATTTTCGGGCTGATATGCGCGCAAAACCTTAGAAAAGGGAAAAAATGGGCTCTTATATCATTAATCGTGCTGTTTTCTTTATTTCTTGCTGCAGAGATTGTAAATTTAGTTTATTCAGGTAAAACCAAGGTATTTGGGATTATAATTAACTTCATAATGCTAGCATTGCTGATAATAGGTCTGATAAAATGGGATTCAGCTTAAAGAAGATAAAAATTTCGGAAATACCCAAAAGGTATATAGTCTCAACAGCTGTTGCGCTGCTGATAATACTTGCAGATGTTCTCTTTTTAAGAGGGGAAAAGATATTCTTGCTTTTGTTTGTGCTGGGCTTGATTGTTCTTGTTCTGCCTTTTATTCTTGCCTTGAGGGCAGAGAGCGAGGTTGAAAAGGAAAACAACCAAAAGTTCCTGGAGTTTGTGAGAAATATAGTCGAGAATGTCAAAGCCGGAACGCCAATAAGCATAAGCATAATGAATGTAAAAAACCAGGATTTTGGAACCTTAAGCCCGTATGTAAAAAAACTGGCAAATCAGGTTGCAATAGGAATTCCTGTAAAACAAGCCCTTCTCAATTTTTCAAATTACGTCGGAAGTTCTGTAATCAAAAAAGCAGTGAGTTTAATAAGCGAGGCAGACAGGGCCGGCGGGGACATAGAAGAAATTCTCGAGTCTGTTTCTGCAAGCGTTAATGAAGTGGAGAAGCTGAAAAAAGAAAGAAAAGCTTCGATATCAAACCTTGTTGTCCAGGGGTATATAATATTCTTCATTTTTGTAATAATCATTTTAATCATGCAGATAAAGATTATTCCTTTAACTGCCCAGATTTCGCAAAGCGCGGACTTTGACCCCGGCAAGCTTACCCGCCCTTTATTTTATCTTTTGATTGCACAGGGTTTTTTCGCTGGCCTTGTGATAGGAAAGCTTGCAGAAGGAAGCATAAAGGCAGGCATAAAGCATTCATTTGTGACAGTTGTAGTTTCCCTGCTTATTTATTCACTGGCGAGGGTATTTTTTATGTGACAAAAAAGCAAGATTATTAAATCAAACAGAATACAGGGCAAGAAGGCAAAAAGAGGAAAATGAAGAATTTATTTCAAAAAATTAGAAAAGGGCAAGGGCATATAGAAATGATTATGTCTTTTACTCTTTTCTTGGGGTTTATAATCACAATGCTCGTGTTTTTCAGGCCTGCTGTGAAGTCCAGAGGAGTTACTTTAACTCTTGTGGAAAATAAAATAACAGAGAACATAAGCACGTGGGTGTATTTTTTTAGTATAAAAGCAAGCAGCCCAGATTGTTTTTGCTTTTCAAACCCTTATGTAGGAGCAAAAGGAAACGTCATCATTCTTAATTCTTCTGCCGGCACTGTGGGAGGATGGGTGTCTGGAGACAGCATATGCATAGAGAGAAGCAACTCGGGTTTCTTCTATATTTATATGTCAAGCGAGTTTAAAGAAACTGACGGAGATTGCAATAACAATAATATTATAACTCTTGATTTAGAAAATGATGTTGGCTTGCTTAGAGGAATAATGGCGGTGTCAAACTCTTCTCTGTGGAATCTTAAGCAAGAATACGACCAGAATTATACTCAGCTGAGAGAAAGGATGGGCATGAGTTATGACTTCAGGTTTATAGTGTTTGACCGTAGCAATGAAAAAGTGATGGAACTGCAGAGAAAAATCCCGCTTGGGAAGCCCGTTTATTCCAAAGACAAATCAGTGGAAATAGTTTACGAGAATGGAGAGGTAGAAGAAAGCACAATAAGGTTTTATGTGTGGTAGGCATAAGATAGGTTTTGGTTTATCAAAAACTTTTAATTTTTAATTTAATTTTTTGTTAGTGATTTTTTGATAATTTTTAAAGAATTTTCTGATTTAATTTTATATTTTATTATTACTTGATTTACGGGCTTTAGTTCTTTCGATAGCCAAATAATCTATTGTATGCAGGATGGTCTACTATGCTTAAAACAAACAAAAATATTTCTACTCGGTTTCCTTCAAGAGTATAAAGCATGCGCCAGAAGTTTGAAAGCTCAACTCTGTAAAGATTATTTATGCCCAGTTTTTGAAATCGGTCTGGAATCAGATTTTTTGCAATGGGGTCTCCGTATTGAGGATTCTTTTTTAATATTTCAATAACTCGTTGAATGGAGCGAATAAGAGACTGTGCCTCTTTATCTTCTCTTTTCTTTAATTCAATAAAGCTATCTTTAGCCCGGCCTTTCAATAAAATCCTGACTTCTTTTCCTGCAAACATTTTTATTTAGACTTCTATAGTATCTTCGAACATTTTCTTTAAATGCTCTGGCTCTGAGTAGATCCATTGTACGCCTTTCGGACCATAGATTATTTTCCCACTTCTCCACAGATATTCAAGTATAACAAGCAGAGTTTGATGCATTATTTGTTTTGGCAGCTGTTTTTTAATTTCTGAAATTTTCATAGGAGTACCTCTATGTTTTTTAAGAAAGTCTTCTACCATTAAAACCGTGTTTAAGTTAGGGTACCTTTTTATACGGTGATTTTCTTTTTCAACCAATTCAGTCTCGTCAACTTCTAATGTTTGAGATGCCATTTTAAAAGATGATTTTATATCAATTGATATCTAAAAGATATCAATATTTATAAATGTTTTGGTGTAAGACTCAGATATGAAAAAAGTGGAACAACTTTAAGCGTTGGAGCTTCGTATACCTTTTAATTTATTTTTTTATTTACTTAGATTTTTTGATTATTTATTATATTTTTTAGTTATCATAACCATTTATCTCTGATTATTTAACATAACTCTTTAGTAATAACTAGGATAAAGTTTAAATACAAGACTAAATGTGAATTAGGAGGTTTAATGATAAAATGAGACATATACAAAAAAGAAGCGTTGGGCAAAAGATTTTTGGAGCTTTTGCTGCTGTTGGTTCATTTCTGACAGGACAAGGATGTATTGAAAGTTATAATGTAAATCCTCAATTCGGAGTAAATGTACCTGTTGAACAAAGATATTCTGGATTGCAATTTAATTCTGCAATGAAATACGGAGTAGCAGGTGGAATGAGAGTAGAAAGTGGTGCAAACTGGGAATTAGGGATAACCTTTTATCAAACTCAAGCTGAAAATGCGGTTCAGGTAACTACTGGAGATGTTACTTCAATAAAAGGAGGAGTAACAATTCCGGTTTTCGAAAGAAACGGTTCGTTAGTCTATGTAACTCCTCAAGCAACTATTTTTTCAGAAAAAGCAGATACAACTTTCCCTTCAATGCCAGGTGTTCATTCAATAGATAGTTGTACATTAACAGGGCTTGGAGTGGGTGTTGGTGCAAGGTTCAAACTTGGAAAAAATAGAAATGACAGTGGAAATGGCGATGAAAGAAGGAGCGAGCTGGAAGTAAGGGCAACTTATACAAAATATACCGACCCTCATGCAAATGTACAAGCAGCTCTTGATATTGATGTTGGTTATGTCTGGATTATAAAATGAGAGCAATACAAGAAAAAAGCTTTGGAAGAAAATGTTTAGAAAAATTACTGGGAATTGTAACGCCCTTTTTAGCGGTTTTATCACCCGGGTGCATTGAAGGTTATACAGTAACTCCAAGAATAGGGTTAAATGTGCTTGTAGAACAGGACCCTAATTTAAAATTTGATTCTGCAATGAAATATGGAGTAGCAGTTGGGCTTAAAACACAAGATGGAACAGA
>Ga0315289_10015799_pt1 | contig 10466 bp, 11 predicted proteins | sample YL17G11_40_MG_FD_203452 | JGI IMG/M metagenome (GOLD analysis project Ga0315289, IMG submission 203452) | Sediment microbial communities from Yellowstone Lake, YNP, Wyoming, USA - YL17G11_40 | ecosystem: Environmental > Aquatic > Freshwater > Lake > Sediment | place: USA: Wyoming | collected...
TAATCGAATAGATCTTGGTCACCTCCAATGCCTCTTCTTCAGTTAGATCGGGCAAAATTCCTGGTAAAGCTCGGGCCAGCATCGTCTTGCCCGCTCCGGGCACGCCTTTCATAAAGACATTATGCCCACCAGCCGCCGCTACTTCTAAAGCCCGCTTGGCGTGTTCTTGACCTTTAACCTCGGCCATATTGAACTCGGCCTGATAATCGCTGACTAAGGATTGAAAATTAGTCTGGGGCTGAGGTTCAATCATTTCCAACCCCAAGAGATGACTTGCCAACATCCGTAGTGAGCCTACCGGAAAAATCTTTATTCCGCCAACAACCGCCGCCTCTTTGGCGTCAGCCGCCGGTAGGAAAATTTGTCTCAAATTACTTTTCTTCCTCACTAGAAGAGCCATGGGTAAAATCCCATTAACGTGACGCAAAGAACCATCTAGAGAAAGCTCACCGAGAACTAAAGAATCACCTAAGTCGGCCTTTATTTGCCCCGAAGCAACTAAAATTCCCAAAGCAATAGGGAGGTCATAAGCTGGTCCTTCCTTGGGAAGATCGGCCGGAGCGAGATTGACGGTAATTCTTCTCGTAGGAAAATCGGCGCCAGTGTTCTTGATTGCCGCCCGAACCCTTTCTCTTGACTCCTCTACGGCTTTATCGGGAAGACCGACGATGGTAAAAGAAGGAAGTCCAGCAGAGGCGATATCCACCTCAACCTCAATAGGAACACTCTCCAGCCCGATCGTCGCCCCGGAAATAACTTTTGCCAACACTATTTAGATGATATCAGAAGCCTCAAATGATTCAAATGAAAATTCACCAGCGGATTCTGAAATTCGAAGAAAGGAGACGATCGCGTCGTCCACCAATTGGACGGATTAGCTTAGTTAAGTTTAACAATAGAAAAATTAAGAAGAGCGGCAAAAGAAACCCAAAGTAAATAAGGGATAAGAATTAAACCAGCAATCTTTGAAATCCTATAAAAGCTCAAGATCATCACCAAAATTAAAAACCAAAGGAAAATAATCTCGATTAAAGCATGGAAGGGCGATTGTAATTTAAAAAAGAAAAACGACCAAAGGATATTCAAGACTAATTGGAGAACAAATAGAAAGAGGGCATTCCTCACTGCCTGTTTCTCAATTCCCTGGGTCCAAATCAAATAGGCAGAGATGCCCATTAAAGCATAAAGAAGTGTCCAGACTGGGCCAAAGAGCCAATTGGGCGGACTAAAACTAGGCTTCTTGAGAGAAGCATACCAAGTAGGAATGGCGGGGACAGTAAAAACCGAACCTAAAATCCCCGCCGCCTCACAGAAAACAACAGAGAATAACAACTTAAGAAAACTGACCATTAACCCATTTTATCACACTAAAAACGACTAATCATTCCCGTCGCCCTAAATCTCTATTCCTATTGGACAGTGGTCAGAACCCTTGACCTCTGGAAGGATAAAAGCATCTTTCAGCCTTGATGCCATTTTCCTCGAAACAAAGGTATAGTCGATTCTCCAGCCAAGGTTTCGCTCTCTCGCTTGGGCGAAATAAGGCCACCAGGTATAATGGCCGCCTTTTTTATTAAACTTTCTAAAACTATCGATAAAACCTAGCTTGGTTAATCTATCAATCTGTTCCCTCTCTTTTGGGGTAAACATGATGTTATTTTGATTCTGTTTCGGTCGCGCCAGGTCAATTTCCTTATGAGCAACGTTAAAATCACCAATAACCACCACTCTCTCGTTCTTTATTTTTTGAAGGTAATCTAATAGAAAACTATAAACCTTCAATTTGTAATCAAGGTTTTCTTTCTTTCTCCCCCCGTGAGGTAAATAGAGGTTGACTAAAAGGAAATCCGGGTATTTAAGCTTCAGCATCCTGCCTTCCTGGTCGAATCTTTCCATGCCTACTTCTCTTTCTACTTTTAGGGGTTTCTCTCTCGTATAAACAGCCACGCCACTGTATCCTTTCCTCTGAGCCGAGTTAAAATAATGATAACAATCCTGAATTTGAAGCAAAGCTGAAGGCAGTTGTTCTTTTTGGGCTTTGATTTCTTGCAAACAAAGAACGTCGGCCTTGGTTTTTTTCAACCAAGCCGAAAAACCCTTCTTGTAAACAGCCCTCAAGCCATTGACATTCCAGGAAACAATCTTCATTTCTAAAACCCTCTGTTACGGGACTGAAAGTTGGTTTTTATCGGGGTTCTCTGGGTTCCTGAGGTCGGGCTTCGTTAACAATCAAATTTCGCCCTTGGAAATCTTTACCGTTAAATGTCTCAATTGCCTTCTTCGCTTCATCATCACTGTTCATCTCGACGAAACCGAATCCTTTTGATCGACCAGAATAACGATCGGTAATGACCGTCGCGCTAACCACCTTGCCTGCTTGACTAAACATTTCTGTTAACTGATCACCAGTAACAGTATAGTCAAGGTTGCCAACATATAATTTGGCGCTCAATCTTCTCACCTCCTCTCAAAAATGGAAATTTCTTCGGGGACCTTGCCGAAAGAGGACTTTCAAAGCGCGGAGACCAAAAGAAAACCAGCTAAACATTAACATTGTGGATTTTAACAGAAAAGTAAAGAAAAGAAAATAGGGAAATGATAATTGAATCCTCCCCCAGCACAGAGGCTGGGGGATTCTTCATTCGTGGTTGCGCTACTCACCGGAATTTCGGTGAGCGGCGACTCAGGTCGAAATTTCGACCTTCGTCTTGCAACCGATGAATTAAACCAGTAAAACCAAAAGGCCTAAAATAAGACAATAAATACCAAAGTAAAAAAGCTTAGCTGATTTCAAGACTCTCTCTAAGATGCCTAAGGCGAAATAGCCCACGACCCCAGCGACAAGCATCCCTAATAAGCCTAGCGTTAAATAATCACCTGAGGAAAAAGCCAGGGCGGGTGTTTGCAAAATCAGGGCGCCGAGAATTGCCGGAATGGCCAGAAGAAAAGAAAATTGAAAGGCTGCCTCGCGATCGAGTTTTCTCCATAAACCGGCCACAATGGTCGAACCTGACCGAGAGACACCGGGTAAAATGGCTAATGCCTGGAAAACGCCAATAAACAGGGCGTCCTGCCAATCCATCCTCTTAAGCCGCCGATTCATTGATCTCAACTGCCTGCTAAAAAACAAGAGTCCAGCGGTCACCAATAAGGTCAAACCCACTAACCTCAGAGAATTAAAAATCTGAGTAATGTGACTCTCTAACAACAGTCCTCCAATCGCCGCCGGGATCGTTCCCACGACAATCATTAACAGAAGATGCCAGGAATTCTTATCTCTCCCCTTCAGGCCATCAAAAATAGTCATCAATTGTCTCCTGAGGTAGAAGACTAGCGCCCCAAGAGTCCCTACATGAACAAGAACATCAAATAAAACTGGCGGCTTAAGCCCAAACATCTTCTGGAAAATAACTAAATGGCCAGAAGAAGAAACTGGCAGGAATTCAGTTAGGCCCTGAACAATGGCCAAAAAGACTGCCTGAGGATATGACACCAGTCCCATTTTAGTGGATTTTCCCCTCTAAAACAAGAAGTCCCGAATTACTCGGGACGCCTTGTTGTCCCTAGAAAACCCGTAAGCCGGATTCTGTTTTAGCAGCCATCTATCTTTGCCCTCGAGCTTTGGTGCTGGGGGAGACATCCTCATAGCGCACCCATCGGAGGTTGCAGCGGGGAGGGTTGCCTCTTTTCACCCTCTTTCCCATTCGGTTTTACGAACGGGAGGAGTCGTCGTCTCTGTGGCCCTATCTAGCCCCATCCGACGAGGCGGATGGAGTGCTCCGTTTCCGAAGCCACCCTGTCTCCTGCTGTCCGGACTTTCCTGATCGAAATTTCGTTCGAAACTTCGACCTAGCTGCCAGTTTTCTAGGAACAGGGCTATTTTACCACAAAAAGGCGGAAAAGTCCACCTTAAAGATGTTTGAATCTATTTGAAGCAAAAACCTCGGAAGCAATCACCTTCGCCATCAAAACTACCGGAACCGCTAAAACGGCGCCGATAATGCCGGCAAGACTGAATCCTACCGCCAAGGCGACAATGGTCACCAGCGGATTAACCCCCGCCTCCCTGGACATTACTTGGGGAACAACGAAGATATTTTCTATTTGTTGAATTAAGAAATATAAAGCGGCTACGGCCAAGGCCATTAGGGGGGAAACGGCCAGGCCGGCTAAGATAGCCGGGATCGAAGACAGGGCTGGTCCAAAATTAGGAAAAACCTCAAACAGACCAGCAAGGAGAGCTAATGGCAGGGCAAAGTCAATTCCCAACAGCCTTAAACCAACATAAGTCATTACCGCAATAATCACCATTAAAGTCATCTCTGCTCTTACCCAACCTCCTAGCTGACTTTCTATCTCCTTAATTAACTTCTCCGCTTTCACTTCGCCATCACCGCCAAACAAAACATGGAGATAGCGATTGAGATTCTTCCGTTCTAAAAGAAGGTAAAGAGTAATTACTAAAATTAAAAGGCCAGAAAGAAAGTTACTAAAGATGGAAAAGCTAATTTTGACTAGATTAGTGGGAAGAGAACCCAACTGACTAAATTGGAAATCTATCAATCTTTGGCCGAAAATAGGAATACTAATCCCCTCAATATATTCAGGCAAGCGGGTCACCAAGGTTCTAGTTTGGTCAATAAGAGGGGGCACCACGCCGCCAACGATTACTCCGAAAAGGACAAAAATCAGCACATAAATCAATAAAATCCCTAAAAGACGAGGAATTTTAAATCGTTCCATTCGATCAATCACCGGATTAATTGCCGCCATTAAGACGACGGCGATAAAAAGCCCGATGAGAATCTGTCGAATCTGGAAGAGAAGCCAAAGCAGAATTAAGAAGAAAACGGTGAAGACAATTGTTCGATAGGAAATCTCAATCTTTCTTGGCATTTTTTTCACTATACCATTCTTGAGTTAACTTGACAACCTCCTTTTTCCAACCAAAATTGGTAACATCAAGCCAGTTAATTCTTTTATCTTTTTTAAACCAAGTCATTTGCCGTCGAGCATAACCGTGCTCATTGAATTTCCATCGCTGAATCACTTCTTTCTCGGTCGTTTCCCCTTCAAAGAAAAGACGCCATTCCTGATACCCCAAAGTCTCCCCCATTGCCGATGATTCCCAGGTATAGCCTTTCTCTAGTAACTTCTCGATTTCCTGTTTAATCCCTTGTTTCACTCTTTCTTCTACTCTCCGATCAATCTTTTGATAGAGACTCTCCATTGGCACTCTTAACCCGATTAGCAAAGAATCGATTGTTTCCCTTTTATAGGGCAGCTTGAAATCACGACGAGAATCAGCGTCTGCTTGAGCAATTTCGATCGCCCTGATGAGACGGCGGGGGTTTTTCCGGTCTGAAGCGTTCATCGTCGCCACTCTTTCGGGGTCAAGTTGAGCCAACATTTCAAAAAGCTCTTGGACAGGCAAAGCTTCTAGACGCCAGCGCAATTCCCAGTCGGGCAATATTCCTAAGGTTTCAATCCCATCAATGAGGCCTTTGATATAAAGACCGGTGCCGCCGACGATAATCGGAAGTTTACCTCTGCCCCGAATGGTTTTAATCGTTTTTCCGGCAAGCTCTAGATAATCGGCCGTGGTAAACCTCTCGTTAGGATTGGCCACATCAATCATCCAGAGGGAAACTCCTTTTAATTGCCAACAGCCTTCTTTTCCTCGGGCAACCCATTTTCCACCCCTAATATCCTTCCCTGTCCCAATGTCCATTCCCCGGTAAACCTGGCGGGAATCAGCAGAAACGAGTTCACCGCTGAATTTTTTCGCCAGGTGAATTCCAAAGGCAGTCTTGCCAGTGGCTGTTGGTCCACAAATAATCAGAAGTTTGTTCATGTGTTATATTATATAACGGCAATGAGGGCGGAAGAAATTTTAAAACAATTGAAATCCCTGGCTGACCCAAAAGCTGTCGCCGGCATGGCCCGGTTTGGTATCAATCCGAAAAATACTTACGGAATCGCTGTTCCTATCTTGAGAAAGATGGCTAAGGAGATTGGGAAAAACCACAAGTTAGCCCAAGAGCTTTGGGATTCAGGCATCCATGAAGCAAGAATCCTGGCTGGCATGATTGATGAGCCAACAATGGTCACGGAAAAACAAATGGAAAAATGGGTCAAAGACTTCGACTCTTGGGATGTCTGTGACCAAGTCTGCATGAACCTTTTTGAGAAAGTCCCGTTTGCTCCAAAGAAAATAAACAAATGGTCAAAGCGCCAAGAAGAGTTCGTCAAGCGGACGGCCTATACCCTCATCGCCTGTTTGGCCTGGCACGACAAGGAAGCACCAGATAAATTCTTCCTCGGGTTTCTTTCCTTAATTAAAAGCGGGGCCACCGACGAGCGCAACTTCGTTAGGAAAGCTGTCAATTGGGCTTTAAGGAACATTGGTAAAAGGAACCTTTCCTTGAATAAGGCGGCGATAAAGGCTGCTAAAGAAATCCAAAAAATGGACTCAAAGAGCGCCAAATGGATTGCCGCCGATGCTCTAAGAGAATTAACCAGTGAAGCCGTGCAAAAAAGACTAAGGGCGAAAAGATGATATAATCATTACAGATTTTATTGAAAGGGGGTGATAAATAATGACAGGTTACGTAGGAAAAATAGAGGAGATTACTGAAAAAAACACTAACTTCAGGCAGGTACTTTTTACCGGTAAATATTGCCAGTTAGTGGTGATGAGTTTAAAGCCAAAAGAAGAAATCGGGATGGAGGTTCACCCTACAGTTGACCAATTTTTTCGAATTGAAAAGGGAGAAGCAAAGGTAATTATCGATGGAGAGGAACATTCTGTTGGTGATGGCGATGCCATCGTTGTTCCCGCCGGTAGCCAGCATAATGTCATTAATATCTCGGAAACCGAAGACCTTAAACTTTATACCGTTTATTCCCCACCCAACCATCCTGAGGGAACTGTTCATAAAACAAAAGAAGAAGCCATGGCCGCTGAAGAGGCCGAGCATTAGAATAACAGCTTAGGATTTTTTGTTAATCAATTCCTCTAAAATCCGCCATCGTCGTTTCTTCTCTTCTGGCGAAACATCGTCTTCTAATTTAAAGGTGGCAGTCCCGGGCCGAGGTGAATATCTGGCAATAAAGGCCTTAGTAAAGCCAACTTTTTTGCAAAGGCCAACTGTCCTTTCAAAGGCTTCTTTGGTTTCTCCTGGAAAGCCAACAATAATATCGGTGCCGAGCTTTATTCTGGGAATCTTCCTTCTAATCTTTTCCACCAACTTCAGATACTGCCTGGCCGTATAAGGCCGGTTCATTTTCTCTAAAATTCTATCATCGCCTGATTGAGCCGGAAGATGGAGATAACGGTCAATCTTAGGCAGAGTCATCGCCTCAATGATGTCATCGGTTAAATCCCAAGGGTTGGCGGTGATAAAAGAAATCTCCTTAATCCCCTTGACCTCATGGAGACGGCGAAGAAGCTCGCTAAATTTCCTCTGCGGCTTCAAGTTTTTACCATAACTGTTAACATTCTGGCCCAAAAGGTTGATTTCTTTATAACCCTCTTCGACCAACGCCTCTACCTCACAAACAATTTCCTCAAATGGCCGGCTGATTTCCTCTCCTCGGGCATAAGGAACAACACAATAAGAGCAAAAATGATCGCAGCCCTCCATAATCGACATAAAAGCGATTGTCTTCTTTCTGCGTTTTGGAAGAATTTTCTCTGGCCCAACCAACTCTTCAATCAGCTTAAACTCGTCAACTTGAGGCAATCTTTTCTGGAGCTGTCTGAGAGTATAGCGTCGTCGGGACCCCCTCGCCGAACCCACCATGCAGCCGGTGAGAATGATTTTTTGGCCTTTCTTTTTTTGTTTAGCAAGATTATTGACCAGTCCAAAGACCCGGTTCTCAGCAGACTCTCGCACCGAGCAGGTGTTAATGATGATCGTCTCGGCCTCACCGATCTTCCTTGCCAGTTTATATCCCTTTTTTTCAAAGACCCCCGCCAACCGCTCCGAATCCGCCTCATTCATCTGACAGCCAAAGGTTTGGATGAAGTAAGAACCTTTCGTTTTGCTCAAGAACCTTCTTCTCCTTTCAGTCGAATTAAGAACCTGCCTGAGGCAGAACCTTTTTTCTTGCGAAATAATTCATGGTTTATATTATATAGAAATTGAGGTTTCTAAAAAGACCCAAGAGAAGAAACAAAAAAGTAAAAAAGGGTATTAGTTAATCTACTCTAGTAATTGAAGGGCGACAGCAATCCGTGTCCTTAGTTCTATGATCTTCTCTGAGGGGACCATCTCCCTAGGAGAATGTGAAAATGACAAAGAGGCAACAAAACCACTATTTTCTCCGATTCTAAAAGCGAGATTTCTTTCTTCTTGTGTAGCCCCACTCCTACCTAGAACCTCATCTGTATGCAATGCTTGTCTAATTCCCTCTTTTATTCTCCGAGCTCGAGGATCTAAATATTCTTCATCCTTCCCAAGTTCCCCCGGTCCCGGCGATCTCTCTTTGGGTGGCAAAAAAGTGTATAAAACAAAGCTGTTTTGATCGCCACCTCGCTTATAGAGTCTTTCCTCGTTAAGATTCGTACCGCCAGAAAACTTCCCTTTTGGACCTCTTCCCCAAATTGCACGGTGGTTACCATTCAGAACTAAGACCTCCCCAAGAGACCCAGCCCTAAAAATTACGGCGCCCTTACAATGAACATGATGACGAAAGTCTCCTCTTGTTCTCGGATCAAGCCAAGCATAAATTTCAATCTCACAATCCTCAACTTTATCAACAATCTCTTCCGGCGGGATTCTCTCTATTAAATAGTTAAAGATCTCCTCGGGGACTTCATAGGGGCTTGATCTAGACTCAAGTGCCGTTGCAACCTGAGTTTCTCCGTTTTCTTCTGGTCTTTCTTTTCCTTTACCCATAATTTTCCCAAAAAATTACTGCCTTCGGGGCAGTGGTTAATAAATAACATAGGGAAAAAAGTTTGTCAACAATCAAAAGACTATCCATCTGACACCCGTAAGTCTGGATGAAAAATTTCATAGCCTATATTTTACTCTATTCTTGAGATAATTTTTTGCACTTGGAAAATAGAACTGGTAAAGTAATTTATATGGATAATATATCTGGCCAACAAGCCACTCCACTCCCTGAGACTCCACCCATTATCGAGCAAGCGGCTCAGTCTACTCCATCCGAAACCTCATTACCTCCAAAACCCAAAAAATGGTTATTTATCATTTTCGGCGTGACTCTTATCTTCCTCATTGGCGTCGTTGGTTTCTTGGTTTATCAAAACTACCAAACGAAAAGGGTTTTAGAAACCAAACCTAGCCCATCACCCACTCCTTCTCCTAGTCCTACACCTCAGGCGGAAGAAGAAATCAAAATAATTGATGGCAATATTTACCGAGCTGATGCCTCTGGAAAAACGGAGTTACTAGTTAATAAAGAAGATCCTCAGTTTAAAACTGACTCTATCCAAGAATTTTCAGACGTAAACACTTCTCCTGATAAATCAAAAATCTGCTTTATTGGCTGGCCTCCAGCTCCGGCGCCTTCACTCTATTATAAAAATCTTGACGCCAACGAATTACTCAAAATTGGCTGGGGTAAAAACTGTTTCTGGTCTCCCGACAGTCAAAAAATCGCTTACAACAATAATACCACTGATGTTTCTCCCGTAAATATTTTTGTCTATGACCTTCTTTCGGAAGAAACTAAAAACTTGACCGAAAACACCAGTCAAGAAGGAATCATGAGAGTCTACGATTTCCCTAGGTGGAAAGATAACACTACCGTTGTCAGTACATTTGTTGAACCTTTAGAGGAAACGGGAATAGAAAGAGAGTCGACCATAAACATCTTAACCGGAGAAATAATCGATAGATAGAGCAACATATTAAGCCATGAAGCAATTTTCCCTAAATCACACAAAGCTAATTGCTGTTGACTCGCACCATAATCTTTTCCACTGGCTGACCGTTGTCTTTCTAAGGATCATTGCCTCTCTCATTATGATTCCCTTCAGTATTTACACCATGGCCTTTGGTCTGATGTTTTCTATAGAAACAATCCATCCCTATTCACCTCCTGTCTGGTTAGAGAAAGCGGTCTTTTATTCAAACCAACTGCCCTATTATCAAGTTGCCAAAAAGTTCATTCTGGCTGAACTAGGTCATTGGTATGCCGAGGCCCTGGTCTGGTGGGCCATGGTGGTTGGTTTACCCCTAATTGCTTTAGGGGCGACTCTTTTCTTGATTAACTTTTTCAATCTTTACTACTCGCTCTTCAGCCCTTTTTACAATCAAACCCACTGTCCTTTCTGTAAAAACCTCATAAAGCTCAAAACAAAATAGCCGTCTAACTCTTTTTCCTAGCTTCCTTCCGGGGATTTCTTAAAAGGAACTCCTTAAAGGAAATCTTTCTCTTCTTCAAGAAAAGAGTCTCAAGTTCATTTTGAAGTTGAGGGAAGTCATCTCTTT
>Ga0315289_10015801_pt1 | contig 10466 bp, 3 predicted proteins | sample YL17G11_40_MG_FD_203452 | JGI IMG/M metagenome (GOLD analysis project Ga0315289, IMG submission 203452) | Sediment microbial communities from Yellowstone Lake, YNP, Wyoming, USA - YL17G11_40 | ecosystem: Environmental > Aquatic > Freshwater > Lake > Sediment | place: USA: Wyoming | collected...
GCGACGTCCATCATCTCAGCCCCAAGCTCCAGGCAAGGCTGCTGCGATTTATGCGAGAGGGCTTTTATTCCCCGGCCAATTCCGCCGATATAAAAAAATCCGATATCAGAATCATGGCGGCATCGACAAAATCACTGAAGAGCATGGTTTCCGAGGAGACATTTCGGGACGACTTATATTATATGCTGGCCATCATGGTGGTCTTTATGCCACCCTTAAGGGCCAGGGCCGAAGATATTATACCTCTGGTCAAGCATTTCCTGATGAAACACAGGTCAATAACCGGAAAGAACATCAAGGGGGTGGCGCCCGAGGTGATAACATGGATGACGAGTTACGATTGGCCCGGCAATGTTCGAGAACTCGAGAACATCATCGCCAGGGCCTGCGCTCTGGCCACAGGCGATACTCTCGATGAATCGCTAGTATTCACCTTGCCCCAGGACCGCCCCGAGGTGGAGGAGGGAACGGCTCACCTCGCCCTTACTTTGAAAGACAATCAACGCTCGCTCATACTCAAGGCGTTAAGGCAAAATAACGGTAATTACTCGCGCACCGCGTCTCAGCTGGGGATATCCCGCACCACTCTCTGGCGCAGGCTCAAGAGATTCAAGATTGAGGGACTGCCAGTCGAGCAGGAGCGAACAGCGTAACCCGACTTAAGCGGCAGTTCTCTTTAAATGGGCGAGCATCACCTCGCCCATATTTATTGTCTGTCTCTTGCGGATATTCCGATTGACTATGAGCGCCATTTGAGGCAGAATTATCGAAGGTAAGCGTCAATAGGCAGAGGGAGGATTGTCTTATGAAGATGTTGCTTATAATGCTATCAATCACAGCTATCGCTATCGGCTCCGCCTGGGCGGTAGTTCCCGTCACCACCTTCTCTATCGTAGGCTGCGACACCGCCACTGGAGAGCTTGGGGTTGCGGTGGCGAGCAAGTATTTTGCGGTCGGTTCGGTGGTGCCGTGGGCCAAGGCCGATGTCGGGGCCATAGCCACGCAGGCCTGGGTCAACGCCGACTACGGTCCGATCGGCCTGGACCTTCTCGAAAAGGGAATGAGCCCGCAGGGCGTTATCGATTCCCTGACGAAAGCTGACACCAGTTTCGCGCGACGCCAGATCGGTGTCATCAATTCCAAGGGAATGGCGGCCTCGTTCACTGGCAAAGAATGCCTCAACTGGGCCGGAGGGAAGATTGGCGTAAACTGCGCCGCCCAGGGGAATATCCTGGTCTCGGATACTGTCGTAACAAGAATGGTCGAGGCCTTCGAAAAGACAAATGGCGAATTGGCGGATAAGCTCCTGGCCGCGCTTCTGGCAGGCGATGCGGCCGGCGGCGATTCCCGGGGAAAACAATCGGCCGCCATTTACGTTGTGCAAAAGAGCGATGACTTCCGCTATGACCGCAAGATCGATATCCGCGTTGACGACAACCCTGAGCCGTTCGTGGAGATAGCCAGGCTTTATCATATTGCCAAGGCTCTCTCGCGGCTGGAGACGGCTTATACGCTCTATCAGCAAGGCGACTTGAATGGCGCTGTCAAAGCGGCTCGCGAGTCGGTGACGCTGGGCCCCAACATTCCCGAAACTTATTACGATCTGGCTTGCTACCTGTCGCTTTCGGGAGAGCTTGATCAGGCGATGGAAAGTATCGCCACCGCCATAAACATGGCCCCGCGGTTCAAATCGATGGCGGCCAACGATTCCGACTTGAGGGCCTTACGCTCCCGACCTGAATTCCAGGAACTGGTGAAATAAAGAGTCAATATCGCGAGAGCTCTCTTTGTAGCGAGGCTGGAATACATCATATTCCGAGATGTGGACCCGATGGCCACCTACGTAAGTGATTGTTAAGAAGGGTGTTGTGGAAGTAAACGCAATTGATACTGAGAGCTATTTCACATTTTCCTTGACTTGCCGATAAGCAAGTTTAGATTGCGCTAAGTGCTTTGTGAGCTTTTGTGAATCCTTTCACAATTCCGACGGCAGCAGGGGAAATGCGAGGTGCCTTTGACACGGAAAAGTAATGATCTCGTAGGATCAGTTGGAATGCGGTTATTCACGGCGATCTGGGTGGCCGCTTTCATGCTTTTCCTTTGGGAACCCTCAAAGCCACAGTGTTTGGACTGCCACGGCGACAAGACGATGACCACGCAGGATTCCTCCGGCAAGGAGGTGTCGCTTTATGTCAACGATTCACTCTATCAGAATTCCTCTCACTCGGGGTTGGAATGTACCGCCTGCCATAGCGGAATAACCGAAATCCCTCACCCCGAGAAACTTCCCAAAGTAAATTGCAATGAATGCCACAGTAGCGAGGCGGAGGTTTACCTATGGCACGGCCGGCTGAGGGTCGGGGTCGGCAAAGACATTCCCAACTGCGCCGATTGTCACGGCACTCATGACATTCTGCCCTCATCTATCAAGGAATCCCAGGTAAATCCGCTGAATCTGCCATCAACTTGCGGCCACTGCCATGAAGACGTCGATATCGTAAAAAAGCATCAAATTCCGATGGAAAAGCCGGTTGAGGTATTCGAAAGCAGTGTCCACGGCAAAGCCTCTTTAGGAGGCATTTATCTGGCGGCCACCTGTAATGATTGTCATTCCTCCAACGGTACCGCACATATTATTCTCCCTCCGGGTGATTCGAAATCATCCATAAATCATTTCAACATTCCCAAGACATGCGGAAGATGTCACAGGAGTATCGAGTCCGATTACTGGGAGGGGATACACGGGAGACTGACATCGCAGGGTGAAACCGATTCCCCGGTCTGCACCGACTGCCATGGCGAGCACGGAATACTGTCACCCGATGATCCTCGCTCTCCCGTCAGCCCTGCCAGGATAGCCGAGGCCACCTGCGCCCCCTGCCATGAATCGGCGCGGCTGAACGAGAAGTATGGCGTCCCCAGCGGACGTCTGAAATCATGGGTCGACAGCTATCATGGCCTGAAGAGCAAGGCCGGTGATCTGACTGTCGCCAATTGCGCCTCATGCCACGGGGCACACCGGATTCTGCCCGAATCGGACCCGGCATCGTCGGTCAACCCCGCAAACCTTCAGAAAACATGCGGCCATTGTCATCCGGGAATCACCATGGCCATCGCCAACACGCCCATTCATGGCACCCCGGGCGTGACCCGTACCCATGCAGCCAGCATCTTCCGGCAGATTTATATCATAGCAATCATAGTAATAATTGGGACCATGGTCGTCCATTGGCTAATCGATCTCCGCAAGCAGATAAAATTGGTCAATGAGAGGAAGCAAGTCGTGCGCATGACGATCGGCGAGGTCTGGCAGCATACTTTCCTCATGATCACTTTCATAGTTCTTGTGATCACGGGATTCTCGCTGCGGTTTTCGGAGGCCTGGTGGGTCAGGCTGCTCTTCGGCCATGAAGGCGGATTTCCCATTCGAGGCGTAATTCACAGAGTAGCCGCCGTCCTGTTTATACTGACCGCCGTCTGGCACCTGATATACTTGACGACTGCCCGGGGGCGGAAATTCTTCAAGGATATCTTCCCCACAAAGCTCGATTTTCAGCAGTTCAAAGAAACAATGCTGCATAATCTCGGGCTTAAGAAGGAATCGCCTCATTTCGGACGCTTCAGCTATGTCGAGAAAGCAGAATACTGGGCCCTGGTCTGGGGCACGGTGGTTATGATACTGAGCGGATTCTTCCTCTGGTTCGACAACGTGGCCGTCAAATGGTTCCCCAAGGGGTTTCTCGATGTCATGCTCATCATTCACTATTACGAGGCCTGGCTGGCAACTTTGTCCATCCTGATCTGGCACATGTACTCGACCATTTTCAGCCCCGGCGTTTATCCCATGAATCCATCCTGGTACACCGGTAAAATGCCCGAGGATATGTACCGACACGAGCATGCCGCCGACCCCGCTCTGGAAACGATTCCCCAAGATAATATCCCCGGAAAGCACTAAAGGTCCGGATTAGACCTGGTACGTTCGGCGGTAATGATGAGCAAGTTCCTGAAGTCGCTAAGCCTTGTGGTTCTGATATTTTCGGGAGCTCCCATCCGTGCTCAATCTGTCGACGACTGCCTGACTTGTCACGAAGACCCGGAACTCAGAGCCCTACGCAACGGCAGAAGCATTTCCCTTTTCATCGATAGGAAGATTCTCTCGAAATCCGTTCACGCCGAGCTTGATTGCATCTCCTGCCACGAGGACTTGTCCGGCTCCGATTTTCCGCACAAGGAAATTGTCGCCCCTGTTAATTGCGGCAACTGCCACGACGACGTCGCCCGGATTTACAACGGCAGCCTGCATGGCCGAGCCGTGGCCAGGGGGGAAAAACTCGCCCCTCAATGCTGGGATTGCCACGGGGCGCACGATATCACGCCGATTGCATCGCCGGGGTCCAACGTTTCCAAGTACAACATCCCATATGTTTGCGGACGTTGCCACAAGGAAGGGAGCGAGGTGACGCGGACCTACGATATTCCTCAGGACAGCATACTTACGCACTATTCCTTTAGCGTTCATGGCGAAGGTCTTTACGAGAAAGGACTGACCGTCTCGGCTGTCTGCACCGATTGCCATACCTCGCATAACGTCCTTCCGCACACCGATCCGAACTCCTCCATCTTCCGCGACAACGTCCCCAAGACATGCGAGAAATGTCATGGCCTGATCGAGAAGGTGCATCAGAAGGTGATTCGCGGCGAACTCTGGGAGAAGGACCCCAACAAAGTTCCGGTCTGCATCGACTGCCACGCCCCGCATAAGGTGCGCAAGATATTCTACGAGCTGGGGATGTCGGACCGCGACTGCCTCAAGTGCCATTCCAATCCCAGGCTTTCCACTGTCCGCGACGGCGTCACCATCTCGCTTTATGTCGATACTACGGAGGTCAAAAGCTCAATTCATCGCAACACCGCCTGCGCCCAGTGCCATACCGGCGCCAGCCCGGCTCACGATCGCCCTTGCGCCACCATTGTTACCAAGGTCGATTGCTCCATCTGTCACGCCGAGGTCGTGGCCACGTATAAAACCAGCACTCACGGGACATTGGTTGACCGCGGCGACCCCAATGCCCCGGGCTGCCTCGATTGCCACGGCAAGCACAATATCAAGGAGCATCGCAATTCCACGTCGCCGACATACCCCACGAAAGTGCCCGAACTTTGCGGTAAGTGTCACCGTGAGGGGAACAAAGCGGCGATTCGCTACACCGGCGAGGAAAAGAACATCGTCAATAATTACGTTGAGAGCATCCACGGCAAGGGGCTGCTGGAGAGTGGGCTGGTGGTCACCGCCATGTGCACCGATTGCCATACCCCGCATCACGAGCTCCCGCATGACAATCCCCAGTCCAGCGTCAATCGCGACAACATCGCCAAAACCTGCGCCACTTGCCATAACGGCATCTACGAGCAGTTCGCCAAGAGCGTGCATTTCCCCAACGGCACCAAGACCGACAAGCCGCTTCCCATGTGCAACGATTGCCATACCTCGCACACCATCAGGCGCACCGACCAGGAGGGGTTCAAACTGGCCATCATTACCCAGTGCGGGCGCTGCCATGAGGAGGTCATGGAAACCTATTTCGAGACCTTCCACGGCAAGGTATCCAAGCTCGGATATACCGCCGCCGCCAAATGCTACGATTGCCACGGCGCCCATGACGTGCTTCCTACCTGGAACCCCGCCTCGCATCTTTCGCGCGACAACATCGTCAAGACCTGCGCCCAGTGCCATCCGGGGTCGCATCGCAGGTTTGCCGGTTACCTTACACACGCCACCCATCACGACCGCACCCGCTACCCAATTCTATTCTACACTTTCTGGTTCATGACGATTCTGCTGGTCAGCACCCTGACCGTCTCCGGCATTCATACGGCGCTCTGGCTGCCCCGCTCGTTCCAGATGATGCGCAGGCAGAAGGCGGAGAAAAAAGATTACTCCGGCAAGGAATACCTGCGCTTCGACAGCCTGCCGCGGCGGCTGCATATACTTGTGATTATCAGTTTCATAGGGCTGGCGCTGACCGGCATGACTCTCAAGTTTTCGTATCTTGGCTGGGCGCAGTGGCTCTCCCATGTCCTGGGCGGTTTCGAATCGGCCGGGTATATTCACAGGGTTTGCGCCGTGATCACGTTCTTCTATTTCGGCGCTCACGTTTTCGACCTGGCCCGCAAGAAGTGGCGTGAGAACAAGACCTGGAGAGAGTTCCTCTTCGGCCCCAACTCCATGATTCCCAACCTGACCGATCTCAAGGAATTCATCGGCTCCTTCAAGTGGTTTGTGGGGCTGGGTCCTCGTCCGGAATACGGGCGCTGGACATACTGGGAGAAGTTCGACTATTTCGCGGTTTTCTGGGGCGTGGCGATAATCGGCTCCACAGGGCTAATCTTATGGTTCCCGGAGCTGTTCACGCACATTCTGCCGGGATGGTTCATCAACGTGGCCACTGTCATTCACTCCGACGAGGCCCTGCTGGCGGTCGGCTTCATCTTCACGGTGCATTTCTTCAACACCCATTTCCGGCCCGAGAAATTCCCCATGGATACGGTCATATTCAGCGGACGGGTGCCATTAGAGGAGTTCAAGAACGACAGGCCCCGCGAATACCAGGAGCTGCTGGAGTCCGGCGAATTGGAAAAGAAGCTGGTCGATCCCCTGCCGCCGATTGTTCTTCGCGGCCTCAAGATGTTCGGCTGGACTGCGCTCTCGCTTGGCTTAATTCTGACTATTCTGATTATCTACGCCGAGATGTTTGGGTATAGGTAAAAATGTGGGTGGCATGCTTCTGGCCACCTGGCCAAAAGCATGTTGATTTGAAAGAGTCGGGCACACCAAGGTGTGCCCCTACACCTACACCTAATAGGCGGGACTTTCCAGTCCCGCCGCCGCCCATAGCCGGGGTTCTGCAACCTGGGGCCCGGACTGGAAAGTCCGGGCTATTAATCTACATAAAACAACGCGGTCATTGCGTGCAATCGCCCGCCCTATGTCATTGCGAGCGACCGCAGGGAGCGTGGCAATCGCCCGCCCTATGTCATTGCGAGCGACCGTAGGGAGCGTGGCAATCGCCCGCCCTATGTCATTGCGAGCGACCGTAGGGAGCGTGGCAATCGGCTGGCATCCCCTCGGCGGCCCGTTACCTGGGCGGCCCATATGGGCCCCTGCCCTTCTTGTGGCGTCGGGTCCCCGAACCCGCCGCCACCCCCCCAAAAAAACCCCTTGACGATTCAAAACCCCATGTTATATTGAGGATACTCTTAAGCTGACTACGCAGAGGCCCAGTAAAACTAAAGACTTAAGACTTGAGCGGAGGTTTGCGCTATGCGTTACTTATTGCTTCTCTCTGGGTTGGTCGGCTTTCTGTTTGTATCTACATCGACCGCCACCATTATTCATGTTCCTGCTGATTACCCAACCATACAGGCCGGCATAAATGCCAGCGTAAACGGCGATACGGTGCTGGTAGCGCAAGGCACCTATAGAGAAAATATTGATTTTATAGGAAGGATAATTTCTTTATTCTCAGCCACAGGACCTGGTAATACAATCATTATAAATGATATCGCCGGTATAGCAGCTATCAGATTTCATAATGGCGAGTCCAACTTATCAACGATAAGCGGGTTTACTCTCGTTGGCGATTCGACAAGTTGGGGAATTGAATGTACAAATTCCTCACCCATCATATATGGCAATATTATTCAGGGCTTTCAAGTTGGCGTAAAGGGGACAAATTCGGCCAGCGTAGTGAGAAATAATACCATAAAGTATTGTGATCATACGTATTCGCCGCAATTTGGCGGTGCCATATTGTTTCAAGATAGTCATGATACCGTGATAGACTCGAATACAATTTATGATAATTCTAGCATAATTGCAGGGGGCATGTTCCTTGGCCAGTGCTACAATGTCGTTATTCAGCGCAATCTATTATATTTGAATCAAGGGTCCCAAACAAGCGGCATGCATTTTTCTGGCTGCAGCGCTATCAGTATATTCAATAATACAATCGCAAAACAAAGCGGCAATAGCGGCAATGGTACAATAGCGTTCTATATGTGCAGCAACATGGGGGTTAGGAATAATATTATTTCTAATAACAATGCCTGGGCGCTATATGCCTTTGATAGCGGAGAGCAAATCATATGCGATTATAATGATTTTTATCAGAATAATCAGGGTGACTTTTACGCTATTATACCTCAGCCAAATAACATTTTTGGCAACCCATATTACTTAGATTTTGACAACGACGATTTTAGATTGGCCGAGCAATCCCCCTGCATTGACGCGGGCGACCCATCTTCGCCGCTGGACCCTGATGGCACGCGCGCCGATATGGGAGCATTGTATTTCGACCAGGGACTTAATAGAACATCATGGTATATCTCTGTAGGTGGTAATGACACCACCGGCGACGGTTCGGAAGAAAACCCCTTCAGAACTATTCAGCATGGAATTGATATGGCGAGCGACGGGGACACGGTGCTAATCGGCCCCGGCACATATACGGGCCTGGGCAATAGGGCTATAACCACGAATGGTAAGGCCATTCTTGTTAAAGGCGCTGCGGGCGCGGACAGCACCATGATTGACGCGGAAGGGGACTCATCTATTTTTGTTCTTGATGATTCTGACCAGCCGATGATGATTCAGGGGTTGACTCTTACTGACGCAATAAACGGGATACTTCATGCATCATGCTGTAAGGATGATACCGTTTCCCTTAGACAAGTTCGAATTTCAAATTGCACTGGATATGGTATAGACAATGGCATTGATTTCTTGATTACTTATCTCATCGACAGTTGTCAATTCGACGGGAATAATATCGCTGTATATCAATGTGGAGGTCTATTCAAAATCAAGAATAGTCAATTCAGCAATAACCTGGTTGGTTTGCGCAACTGCTACGATTATACGATGTATGTTGATAGTTGCTTGTTCAATGACAACATAAGAGCGATTGACCAAGGATATTTTGAAGTATCGTATTCAACCATAAGAGGCGGCGATTATGGCGTGGATTTTTCGTATGCTTATGGTGGCCAAGTGTTCATGAATTCCTGCGTAATAGAAAGCACCCAAGTTGCAGCCTTGTATTCCAGAAGCGGCGTCTACTCCTACTTTTCAATTCTGAACTCGCAAATCGTCAACAACAGCACCGCAGCATTCGCGGACGTTATGCCGTCACAATGGGTAGGGTCTCTTATTTTTGACAATTGCTATATAGCCCATAATCCCAACGGGATAAATTGGGGTAGCTTATCAATGAAAAATTGCATATTCGAACACAGCCTATTGGGAATCAGCATATCGGGATCATTTATTTCTATTGATATCGACAGTTGCATCATTTCCCATGCCTATGGCATCCGAATTAGTGGCCTTCCAGGATCTACTGGAGACCAGAATATCCGAAATTCTTTATTTGTAGGAAACCCTTGGCACGGCCTCGAGGGTATTGATTGTCCCAATCTGCTTGTGGACAAATGTACATTTGAAAATAATGAAGACGCTATTACTATTGACCAAGACAGCAAATTCAAATTATCAAATTCCATCATTTCACATTCGTGGCGTTATGGGATATGGGCAACTTTGGATACCCTTGATGATACTATTGCGTTTTCCGATGTCTGGTCCAATGCGGGCGGTAACTATATCGGCCTCCCCGACCAGACCGGCCTTAACGGCAATATCTCGGAAAACCCGCTATATGTTGACGGCGAGCCATATGACTATCACCTTCTTGCGCCGTCCCCTTGCATAGATGCGGGCGACCCGCTCTCGGAACCGGATTCCGACGCCACCAGAGCGGATATGGGGGCATACTATTACCATCAGATGCAGTTGAACCCGTTCAATCTAATTTCGCCAGGCCAGCAGGGGGTTCTAACCAATACGTTACCTAGTCTTGAATGGAGCAGGTCGTCCCACACGGATACTAACGTGATTATCTCTTACAGGGTATATTGGGATGACAATGGGTCGTTCGCCACCCCCGATTCATCAGGTGATTTGCCTGACACCGCCTATGCCGTTGCCGATTCTCTGTCGAGATCGATCTCATACTACTGGAAGGTGACGGCTCTTGGGATACATGCATTCCCCCGCGAAAGCGACGAGACGAGAAGCTTCTACATCGATGGATTCCCCACCCCGCCCGCGATAATTGAGCCGCCAAATGGCGCTCAGGCTAATTCCTCGACCTATCTCATCTGGCTCGCTTCCACCGACCCCGACTCCTTCGATGCCGTCTCATATTCCATTCAGGTCGATAACGATTCGGCGTTTGCATCGCCGGAGATAAATCAATCGGGCATGTCGTCGAGAAGCCTTCTCTTGGATGACGCTTTCGCCATCATGCTTGGGCAGCTCGAAGGATACGGCAATCTGCAGGCTGACACCAGCTACTTCTGGCGCGTTCGGGCCGATGATAATTACGGCCTGTCGTCCGAGT
>Ga0315289_10015802_pt1 | contig 10465 bp, 8 predicted proteins | sample YL17G11_40_MG_FD_203452 | JGI IMG/M metagenome (GOLD analysis project Ga0315289, IMG submission 203452) | Sediment microbial communities from Yellowstone Lake, YNP, Wyoming, USA - YL17G11_40 | ecosystem: Environmental > Aquatic > Freshwater > Lake > Sediment | place: USA: Wyoming | collected...
TCCTTGATCTTTCCTTCTACGATCTGGGCATGCAGATCCTCAAGGCTTATCCTCTTGACTGCCTTTATCTGCTGCTGTTTTTCTTTTTCAAGACGGGCCTGGGTTAATTCTTTGGCCTCTTTTTCATCTTCAATGACAAAAAATGGTTCGCCTGCTTCCGGAATTCCCGTGATACCCAATGCCTCAACCGGAAATCCGGGGCGCGCCTCAGTCACTGCTACCCCATGATCATTGAACATGGCGCGGATCTTGCCGTAGAAATTACCGACGATGATATTCTGATTTAAATGCAGGGTGCCGTTTTGTACAAGCAATGTGGCAACAGGGCCCCTGCCTTTAGACATCTTTGCTTCAATGACTACGCCGCGGGCGATTTTCTTAGGGTTAGCCTTTAATTCCAGCATCTGGGCTTCGAGAAGTATCATCTCCAAAAGGTCATCAATGCCCTGGCCGGTCTTTGCGGAGACGGGGACAGTAATAGTCTTGCCTCCCCAGTCTTCGGCAGCAAGCCCCTGTTCCTGCAGCTGTCTTTTAACGCGGTCAAGATTTGCTTGGGCTTTATCAATTTTATTCACTGCCACGATTATCGGGACACCGGCTGCGCGCGCGTGGTCGATGGATTCAATGGTCTGAGGCATGATACCGTCATCAGCAGCCACGACCAGCACCACTATATCCGTGACGCTTGCCCCGCGCATGCGCATGGCCGTGAACGCCTCGTGGCCGGGAGTGTCTAAAAAGGTGATTTCTCCATGTGGAAGCTTTACGCGGTAAGCGCCGATATGCTGGGTGATACCGCCGTGTTCGGACTCTGCGACCTTAGTCTTTCTGATTGCATCCAGAAGCGAAGTCTTACCGTGATCGACATGGCCCATGATCGTAACAATAGACGAGCGGGGAACCAGGCTTTGCGCAAGATCAGGCGCCTGATGTATTAATAAAGCCGCTTCTTCCTTACCCGGTGCTTTCTTGAGCGCAAAGTGGTATTTCACGCATAATTTTGACGCAACCGCCTCGTCCAGGGCCTGATTAATTCCCACCATAATACCCATATCCATCAGGCTTTTGATGATAACCGAAGGCTTCTCCTGCAGTCTTATAGATAAGTCTTTGACTGAGATCGGAAGCTCTAATTCTATCTCTTTTAGCGGGACAGGCGGGACAGGCTTGACCTCAGGACCGGGTTCGATCTTCGGTGCTTCGGGCTTGGGAGCAGCTTTTGGCACTTCGGGTTTAGGAACGATTTTTGGAGGCGCAGGCCTGGGATAGACTTTAGGCTTAACAGGTTCAATTTTAACCGCAGCCTGGGGTAAAGGCGCGACAGGCTTAACAGGCGCTACAGGCTTAGCAGGTGGTGCCGGCTTAGGCGGGGTCACCGGCTTAAAAACCGCAGCTTCAGGCATGGGCGCAGCGGGTGGTGCAGGCTTTGTTTTAACAAGGATTTTTTTCGCCTTAGCCACAGCTACTTTGGCCGATTTAACCGCTGCCTTAGGCTTGGCTGATTTGGATACGGCCTTTTTTACCTTTATTTTTGTTGCTTTTTTAGTTTTTTTCTTAGTTGTCTTCTTTTCTTTTATCATAGGTTCCTTCTTATTTGCCCGCTAACTTCTTGGCCTCCTCAATTAATTTTTCAGCCTTCTTCTCGCCGATACCCTTTACTTGCGTAAGTTCTTCGGCAATTGCTTTAGCGATATCTTCCACGGAATTAAACCCTGCCTCTTTAAGGCTGGCTACTGTTTTTTCACCGACTCCGGAAAGCTCCTCCAAAGAAATCTTTTCCTTCGCTGCTTTCTTCTTTTTCTTTTCCGGTTTCACTCCAGCAGCTTCAACAGCTGCTTCTTGTGCAACCGGCGCCAGGGCCTCTGCTGATTTTCCTTTCTCCATTTCGGCGGTTTCCTTAGTGCGGATATCCAGTTCCCAGCCGATCAGGCGCGAAGCAAGACGGACATTCTGGCCGTGCTTTCCTATAGCTAAAGACAACTGGTCATTGGCGACAATGACCTTAGCCTTCATATGCTCTTTATCCAGCTTTATCTCGGAGACCTCCGCCGGAGAAAGGGCGTTCTTGACATATTCCCGGGTATCCTCATTGTAACGCACGATATCGATCTTTTCGCCCTGCAATTCATTGACGATATTCCGTACACGGTTGCCGCGCATACCGACGCAGGCGCCCACAGAATCGACTTTATCGTTTTTGGAACAGACCGAGATCTTGGTGCGCTCTCCGGGCTGGCGGGAGATGGATTTTATCTCGACTATCCCCTCGTAAATCTCGGGGACCTCCAACTCAAAGAGCTTTTTAACCAGATTCGGATGCGTCCTTGACAGGACGATCTGAGGGCCCTTTGCTTCTTTGCGCACCTCCACTACATAGGCGCGTATCCGCTGGCCCTGTTTGAATTCCTCGCGCGGGGACTGCTCGCGCTTAAGAAGCACCCCTTCGGCTTTACCTAAAAGATCGACAACGATGTTGCCTTTTTCAAACCTGTACACGGTGCCGCTGACGATCTCTCCGATACGGCCCTGGAATTCATTGAAGATAACATCCTTTTCCGCCTCGCGCATCTTCTGAATGATCACCTGCCGCGCCGTGGAGGCCGCGATACGGCCGAAATCAATATTGGTGATCTCCTCGTTATTCCTGAAGGCGCGGATCTTGCCTGTCTCATGATCAAGCTCGACGCGCAGTTCCTCCTCAGGTTTAAGGTCGATGACCTTTTTGGCAGCGCTTAAGAGCGCGCTCTCCACTGCCTGGATAAGGACTTCTTTTTTTATGCCTTTTTCACGCTCAATCTGCTCAATGATCGCTAATAATTCTTGACCCATTTTATTTTACTCCTTAACCCCACAGGGATAGGCCTTCCTATCCGATAAAGGAAGGGCCTAACCCCACAGGGGCAGGCTTTCCTATCCGATAAAGGAAAGGCCTAATACTACATGAGCTGTTTTGCTTTGTTTATTTTTGCCAATGGAATCTGGACTAATTCATCCGCTATATCGGCCGACACCTCTGTATCGCTGACGCCTTTTATCACGCCATCCCACTCGACCTTTCCCTTTATCGGTTCGTGCAGGAAAAACTTCACCTTCCTGTTCATGCAGCGGCTGAAATCATTCTTTGTCTTAAGCGGCCTGTCGAGGCCGGGAGAAGAGACTTCCAGGGCATATCTATCCGGGATAATATTCTGCTCTTCGAAAATATCGCCCAATCTGCGGTTGATCAGAGTGCACTCACCCAGGCTGATCCCGCCTTCTTTTCTATCGACTAACAACCTGATGATCATCCGGCCGCAAGTCCTTATCAGATCCAGCTCTACCAGCTGGGCACCCGCATCTTCCAGGACAGGCATAATGACTTTCTGCATTTCTTGCAGAATAATTTGATTATCCATTTCGTTCCTTAGCTAGGATCGAACTGACTTCCTTCAAAAGATCAGCCCTGTCTATTAACTTGCTCTGCTTATCCTTGCGCGCCTTGACTTCGATCTTATTTTGCGCCAGCGTCTTTGCTCCGATAGTCACCTGCACGGGGATGCCGATCAAATCCGCATCCTTGAATTTGACGCCTGCGCGCTCGTCGCGGTCATCGAGAAGCACTTGGATCCCGTTATCTTTGAATTCTTTATAAATACCCGACACCAATTCCATGATTTTTCCATCTGTGACATCCAGCGGCAAGATGATGGCCCGATAAGGGGCCACTTCCTTTGGCCAGATGATCCCGAATTCATCATTATTCTGCTCAATGATCGCTGAGATCAGGCGCGAAACACCGATGCCGTAACAACCCATGATGATGGGATTAAGCTTTCCCTGCGCGTCGAGGAAATTAGCACCCAGGGCAGTGGTATATTTTGTGCCTAATTTAAAGATATGGCCGACCTCGATACAATTTACTTTATCGGCCGGCTTGCCGCATTTTGCGCATTTTTCCTCATCGCCTTCCTTAAATGTCCTTGTCTGCTTACACTGCGGACAGACTAAAACTATATCCTCGCCATCGCCGGCAGGGACCATGAATTCGTGGGAGACCTTCCCCCCCATCACGCCGGAATCGGCTTCCGTGATCAGGGTTTCCAGGCCGCATCTTTTGAATATCCGGTTGTATGCACCGTACATCGCCTGATAGTTCTTATCCAGGCCCGCTTCATCCTTATCAAAACTGTATGCGTCTTTCATGATGAATTCACAGGCGCGGATCAAGGCAAAGCGCGGGCGGATTTCATCGCGGAATTTCGTCTGAATCTGATAGAGCACCACGGGCAGCTGTTTATAACTTGAGACATGGCTCTTGATGAGCTCCGTGATTATTTCTTCGTGGGTCGGCCCAAGACAGACTTTTCTGCCGCGACGGTCAATAAATCTGATCATTACTTCGCCGATATCTTTGTCGCGCCCGGTCCGCTGCCAGATCTCAAGCGGCTGGAGTGCCGGCATCAGTAATTCGCTTGCGCCGCAGGAATTCATCTCTTCACGGATGATATCCTGGATATTATCCAATACCCGCAAACCAAGCGGAAGGTAGGAGTAAGCGCCGGCAAAAAGCATGCGCACCAGCCCCGCGCGTAAAAGCAATTTATGGCTGGTGGACTCCGCCTCCTGCGGGTTCTCACGTAAAGTCGGAATAAAAGCCTTGGTCCAAAGCATAGCTAATCTTTTTAAGTACCGAGCTCCTTTAATAATATGTCTACGCACTCTCCGGTAGAAACCTTTCTTACCGGCTTGCCGCTTTTAAATAATACCCCCTCTTTTCTACCGAAGGCGATCCCGATATCCGCCTCTTTTGCCTCGCCCGGGCCGTTGACCACACAACCCATGATCGCTATCTTTAACGGCCGCGTCAATGGCCCCTGCCTTGCCGGCAGGCAGGCAGGCATAGTCGATAGCCTCTCTTCTAATTCTTCTACGATTTTTACCAGGTCCACTTCGCACCTGCCGCAGGTCGGACAGCTGATGATCTGGGGGCCAAACCTGCGCAATTGAAGCGACTCTAGAATCCCCTTCGCGGCAAAGACTTCACGCTCAGGCTTATCGGTAAGGGATACCCTTATTGTATCACCGATTCCCTCCGAGAGCAATGTTCCGATAGCGATACTGGACTTTATCGCTCCCAGAAACGCAGAGCCGGTAGCGGTGACCCCTAAATGCAGAGGATAATCGCAAAACTCAGCTATCTTGCGGTATGCCGCAATCGTATCCGGCACATTTGAAGCCTTAAGAGAGACAACGATATCCTTGAATTTTAGCCCTTCTAAGATCTTGATGTAATCGCGCCCACTCCTGACCATCGCCTCCACAGAAACCCTGCCGCCGCGCGCGCTGCGCGCGGAGTGGACCGATCCTGAATTCACCCCCACCCGTATCGGGATACGGGCCAGTTTCGCCGCGCTGACAATCTCTGCGATCTGGGCTTTACGAAAAATATTACCGGGATTAAGCCTGACCTTATCCACTCCGCTTTCGATCGCCACCATCGCAAGGCGCCAGTCAAAATGGATATCCGCGACCAAGGGTAAATTTGTCCCGGCCCTGATTTTACGTATGGCCCGGGCGTCGGCGTCATCTTTTACTGCCAAGCGCACGATTTCACAGCCGGCCTTCTCTAATCCCTTTATCTGCCTGACCGTCTCCTCTATGTCGGAGGTCTTTGTTTTGGCCATTGACTGGATAGCCACCGGGTTATTCCCCCCGATAAGACAATCGCCGATCTTTATAACCCTGCTTTTCCTTCTTTTGATTTCCATGCGGCCTATTTAAAAAATTTAGTTATCTTTTCGCCGAAAAGCCTCATAATATCATTGTATGTCACGAAAAGTGCTAAGGTAATGATCAGGCTTACGCCGATCTGCGTGATTATCTTTTCTGCTTTAAGGTTTAAGCCCCTACCGCGTATTTTTTCCAATCCCAGGAATAAAAGATGGCCGCCGTCTAGGACCGGAAACGGCAGGAGATTGAATAGCGCAAGGCTGACGCTTAATACCGCCATAAGATGCACTACCGCGATCATCCCCAGGCGCGCCGCCTTGGAAGTGATATCGAAAATCCCGAGGGGCCCGGTTACAGATTCGCGCACGGATAATTGGCCTGTCAGCATCATCCATAATCCCTTATAGGTCATCACCGTCAGGTCCCAGGTTTTATTCGCCCCGAGGATAACCGAGTCAAAAAAACCGTGCTTTACAATCACGACTTCATCGTAAGGCGTTATCCCGATCAGGCCGACGCTTTTTTTCCGGCCTATTGGATCATCGATATTCTTTTCCCTGATATTGACGGGGAGTTTCAATTCCCGGCCCCCTCGCACAACCGTAAGGTCGACCTGCGTCGCTTCTTTTTTGGCATGGATCTCTTTTTGCAGGTCTTCAAAATACTGGACCTTCTTTCCGTCTACCTCGGTGATGACATCGCCGACCTGGATCCCGGCTTTTTGCGCGCCAAAACCTTCGATCAGGCCTCCTACCTTGGTGGTAAGTGTAGGGTAGCCGACAAATAATATCAACCAGAAACACAAAAATCCCAGGACATAATTCAAAAACGGGCCGAAGAATATGATATTAAAACGCTCTCCCGGCTTCTTTGACAAATACTCGTCACTTTTACCGCTATATTCCTGCGCATTGTCTCCGGCCATCTTTACAAAACCGCCGAGAGGTATAGCGGCAACGCTATATTCCGTATCCCCGGATTTTTTCTTGAATAATTTAGGGCCGAACCCCAGAGAAAACTCCTCCACCCGCACGCCTGCTTTTTTGGCCATGATAAAATGCCCGAATTCGTGCACGATGATCAAAACGCTTAAGATAAAAAGAAAAAGTATTATCGTAAACATATTTAATTTGCCCCCACGATGGCGCGGTATGCCTCCCGGCGCGCCCAGCTATCTGCCTCTTTAATATCTTCTAAATCAGGATCATGGATGTTGCGGTGCCTCTTGAGAACACGCTCGATGACTTTCGGTATAGACATAAACTTTAGGTTTTTTTTCAAGAATTCTTCCACACTCACCTCGTTGGCCGCATTCAGGACAGCCGGCATTGTCCCTAAATCCTGCGCTGCGCGGTACGCCAGCCCTAAACAGGGGAATTTTTTAAAGTCCGGCTTTTCAAAATGCAACGCGCCCAGCTTTGCCAGATCCAGATACGCGGCCTTGCCTTTAAGCCTTTGCGGATACGAAAGCGCGTACTGGATAGGGATGCGCATATCCGTAATCGATAGCTGCGCTAAAACCGAGCCATCCACAAATTCAACCATGGAGTGGACTATCGCTTCCGGATGAATAAGGATTTTTATCTTATCGCTTGGCACATCAAATAAAAACATCGTTTCCAACAGCTCTAAGCCCTTATTCATCAATGTCGCTGAATCCACGGTGATCTTCCTGCCCATCTTCCACCGGGGGTGTTTGAGGACTTTGTTTACAGAGACACATTTAAGGTCCTTAAGGAGGACCTTTCTGAATGGGCCGCCTGAAGCTGTCAGATAAATATTGCGCAATTCCCCCCTGTTTTTTCCGTCCAGGCACTGCAATATCGCTGACTGCTCGCTGTCAATGGGGATTAAATTTATTTTGTTTCTGGAGGCCATGTCCATGACGATGCTTCCTGCCATCACCAGGGCCTCTTTATTAGCCAGGGCAATATTTTTCTTATGCTGTATCGCGGTCACCAGCGCAGGTAACGCGCCAGACCCGCTTATGGAGATAAGAACAGTATCGATACGCTTGTCTTTGCATAATTCCAGAAGCCCCTCCTCTTCGCTGGTGATCTTTACTTTGCCGCCGATCTTCGACTTTAATCTAAAGCTTGCGGCCTTATCTGTGACGCAGACTAGTTCAGGGCCAAACGCGCGTATCTGATCATACAAAAGATCGATATTGGAATTTGCACTCAAGGCTACGACGCGGAATTTATCGGGAAAATTCCGTACCACGCTAAGCGCGTTCTTTCCGATCGAACCGGTCGAGCCTAAGATTGCAAGATTTTTCATTTCATAAAACTAGAGATGTAAAAATAAAATACCGGGGCGGTAAAAAGCAGGCTGTCGATCTCATCCAGGATCCCGCCCATCCCGGGGAGAAAACTTCCCGAATCCTTCAACTGACAGTCACGCTTGATCAGAGACTCGGATAAATCTCCTAACTGCCCGATGACCCCGAAAACTATGCCCAGCATGACAACATACAGAAATGAAAAATTAAGAAAATGGTTTCCGATCAATCCGCCCACGACGCTGAACACCAGCCCCCCTATCGAACCTTCGACAGTCTTCTTCGGGCTTATGCGCGCCATCAGCGGAGTCTTTCCGAAACGCACGCCGATAAGATACGCGCCTATATCGCCAAGCTTGGTGATAAGCAATATCATCGCCAATAGGCCCATCCCATTAGGCAGATATATGATTTTGATCAGAAAGCTGAAAAACCAGGATACATAGAGGATCCCGAAAAGCGTCGTGGAGATATCCACGATCACTCCGCTGTTATTGCGGCGGCGGAACTGCATTAAAATGAGGATCAGGAGCGCTGCGCCTATCAAAATCAGCTCCCACTTCCTTGTCGGCTCAAAGCGAAAGACTATTGAAAGCGGCAGGACAGCGCCCATCCCGATGCCGACATATTTGTAAATGCTGATCCCCTTATGCTCCAGCATAGTGAAGAATTCATACAAGCCGATGATCGTAAATATGGTCACGATGAGCCCGCACACCGTAAATGGCAGTATGGCGTTCCAGTCAATGTAAATGGCCGCGGAAATTATCCCTATAAGCACAAGAGCGCTGATGACGCGTTTAGCTACCATGGATTCTCCCGAATCTTCTTTCCCGTTTCTGATATTCCTCTATAGCTTCCTCCAGATCTTCCCTGTGAAAATCCGGCCAGTAGATCTTCGGAAAATAAAACTCCGCATACGAAAGCTGCCAGAGCAGAAAATTACTGATGCGCATCTCACCACTTGTGCGGATCAATAAATCCGGATCGGGCAGGCCCGCCGTATACAAATAACGGCCAAACGAATCCGTATCCATCTCTTCAATGCTGGTCTGGCCCCGTAAAACATCCGCGGCGAACCGCTTTGCCGCATCGACTATCTCCTGGCGCGAGCCGTAATTAAGTGCTAAGATCACGGCCGTCCCCGTATTATCCGCGGTCAACTGCTCGGCCTTGCGTATTTTAGCAATAAGAGACTTTGGTATCGGGTGTTCCCTTCCGATAAACCTGAAGCGGATATTATTCTTATTAAGCTTGGCTATTTCACGGTCAAGGAAGTTATCCAGGTAACGCATCAGGATACTCACTTCCCGCCTGGGCCTGCTCCAGTTCTCCGCCGAGAAAGCAAAAAAAGTCAGCGCTTTTATCCCCAATTCTCCCGCTGCCCTTATGACCTCCTTGACGCGTTCTATCCCTTCGCGGTGGCCGGCTGTGCGGCTTAAACCCTTTTCTTCTGCCCAGCGTCCGTTGCCATCCATGATTATCGCTATGTGTTGGGGTAGATTATTCTTGTCGATCATATTTCGTAACTCGTACACCCGTAACTAGTAACTCGTAATAATAAATGTAAATGCCGGCTCAAAATTACTAGTTACTAGTTACTTGTCTGCCGGCAGGCAGGCTAGTTTACTAGTTACGAGCCTACTGGTGCACCCGGTAATCTATATTCGGGAAAATATTATCCTTGTACTCGATATCCGCCAGCCACTCTTCATCGATGCAATTAGACTTTATATCCTCGTAGAGGCGGGTGAACCGCAGGACATGCTCTTTGGTGCGGCGAACGGCATAAGAGGTATGGGTGCCGGTACCCATAATAAAGGCCCAGTCAGAACTCTGCGCAAGAAGCAGCTCGCGCAAGGCCTGATTAAGAGCGCGCTTCTGCAATCCGTCGGCATGCGGATAGCCTTTCGCGAGTTCCGTCATGCGGCCGGAAGCTGCGTGCAGGTGGCGGTAAATCCAGTCATTCGGGCCCTGCAGCCACATCTCGCTGTAACCCTTCCAGCCCCAGCTGGACATTGCCGGCGTGATAACCTGATTGCGCGGATTCTCCGCTAAATATTCAGACGGCGTGATCATGCGGATCTCTTTCTGGTCGCAGGAGATCTTTCTCATTAAGAAATCCAGCCACTGCGGCCCTTCATACCACCAGTGGCCGAACAATTCCGCGTCATACGGAGAGACAATGATCGGTTTTTTCTGCATGAAACCATACAGGTATTCGACCTGCTTCTGGCGGTTGAACATAAAATTACCCGCGTGGCTCGCTGCCGTATCGCGCGCCAATTGCGGGAGATACGGCTCTTTATTATTTCCTGTTCCGGTAATGCGGTAATATTTGACCCCGGTATTTATACGCACCCCGTCAGGATGTATGTAAGGCTTGATATAATCGAATTCCAGGTCAAAACCGATATCCCGGTAAAATTCGCGGTAATTATAATCGCCCGGATACCCTTCGATAGAAGACCAGAC
>Ga0315289_10015803_pt1 | contig 10465 bp, 10 predicted proteins | sample YL17G11_40_MG_FD_203452 | JGI IMG/M metagenome (GOLD analysis project Ga0315289, IMG submission 203452) | Sediment microbial communities from Yellowstone Lake, YNP, Wyoming, USA - YL17G11_40 | ecosystem: Environmental > Aquatic > Freshwater > Lake > Sediment | place: USA: Wyoming | collected...
AACTCGTTCTGCAAGCACCCAGACTCATCGGCGGCTCGAAGCGGATTCCGCTGGAAACAGTTGAGTCGGTGCAGAGAACGCTGATTCCTTTCGGGTTCAGGCTTTTCGGAGCAAGCTTCTACGGCGAATACTACTACTTCCCAGGCGTTGGACGAGCGTTCATGGTGATTACGAATTACAGGGACGGCGTCCTCATAAAAGCAGCGAACGGGAACTACGTGATTACCCCAAGCAACCCAGACGACTTCATAGAGAGCGTTAAGCCGCCTAAACCACACCACGGGCTACTCTGATAAAGCCCAATGCACAGGAAAACAGCCTATTTGGAGCCTATTAGCAATAGATTGCAGAAACCTATAGGGGGTCTATCCCGCGTCTGCTTCACAGAAACTATAGAGGGTAGGTCTCGTATTGGCTGTTCCCTCAACCAAAAGAATGCTGAAAAAGTTCAGCCTATTTATAGAGGGGGTATAAGTTTCCGTGAGCGCTAGTGTCAAGCGGATTGCTTAAGCCATTCTGCCAGAAACACTTGATTCGTGTTCCCAGTCTTCTCCAACGACACAATTCCCCTCTCAGCCAAACGCGCAACAATCCTATGAGTCTTAAGCCTGCTAAGCCCAGTTTCACTCCGAATAAACTTCTGCAAGTACTTCCCATCATGAGCCACTAAAACCTCAACCACACTACGCTCCTCAACCGTCAACGTTTTCAAAACAGACTCAAAAGCCGCACACTGACTCTTCGAAACCTGCTTAACCGCATTGCCCTGCAGAATCGGTTCACAAGCCACAGGCGCAACACCAGACTTAATCTCAGGAAACGCCACAAAATACGCTAAACCCACAACACCCACCACAGAAACGCCGATTAAAACCACAAACAACACCCCAAAAAACGGCAACGCAGTATTCTGAACTGAAGCTTGCGGCACTCCACCCCTCATTCCCCCCATGCCTCCGCCCATACTTCCCCACATCTCACCCATCCAATTTGACGTATACTGCGAGCCAGAAGCAAAAACCGCAAAACCCACCCCAATCAAAACTATCAAGGAAGCCAACGAAACAATTAGAAGAACTAAAAAAACATTAACCTTCCGCATTTATATCTACAAAAGACTTATTTTCCCCAGATTTAAGCCTATTGCCCCAGAAACAACACTTACTCCACAGGTGTAGGCGAATACCGCGCAAGATAACCCTTCGTAACCTTCGGCTTCCTCGGCTTCCACGCCGCCAACCGCTTCGCCAACTCCTCCGCAGCAAGCTTCACGTTCAAAACTCTCCTATGAATATCAATTTCAATAACATCCCCATTCCTAACCACCGCAATCGGACCACCCACTGCCGCTTCCGGCGCAACATGCCCAATACAGGGACCACGAGTGGCACCAGAAAACCGCCCATCCGTAATCAACGCCACACACTCACTCAAACCCATACCCGCAATAGTCGCAGTCGGAATAAGCATCTCAGGCATACCAGGACCACCCTTCGGACCCTCATAACGAATAACAACAACATCACCAGCCTCAACCTCACCCTTCTTCATCGCCTCCTCAGCCTCGCTTTCAGAATCATACACCCTCGCTGGACCCTTATGCCTGAGCATTTTAGGCGACACCGCAACCGCCTTCACAACCGCACCCTTAGGCGCAAGATTCCCCTTCAAAATCGCTATCCCGCCTTCCTTATGCACAGGATTAACCAAAGGTCGAATAACCTCCGCATCCGCCACTTCAGCCTTCGCAATGTTCTCGCCCACCGTTTTAGCCGTAACCGTCAACGCATCCACATGCAAAAAACCCTCAAGCTCCTTCATCAAAGCAGGCAAACCACCCGCATTATCCAAATCCTCCATGTCATAAGGACCATTAGGAACCATACTGCACAAATGCGGAACCTTTCTGCTAATTTCATCAAAAACCATAATCGGAAGCGAAACCCCAGCTTCTCTGGCGATAGCTGACAGATGCAACACCGTATTCGTAGAACCCCCAAGCGCAGAATCCACCGCAACCGCGTTCTCAAACGCCGCACACGTCAAAATGCCCGAAGGCTTCACGTCACGGCGAACTAACTCTACAATTTTCTCACCTGACTCCTTAGCGATTCGCAGCTTCATGGCGCTCGTGGCCAAAGAAGTGGCGCAGTACGGAAGCGACATGCCTAATGCTTCTGTCATGCACGCCATAGTGTTAGCCGTGAACATCCCATTACAAGAGCCGCAGCCTGGGCAAGCCGCGTTCTCCAGCCGCGCTAACTCTTCGTTGGTTATTTTTCCCGCGAAAGCCTTGCCCACTGCCTCAAACACCGAGTTAACGCCGACTTTGTTTCCGTTTAGAGTGCCTGATGTCATTGCTCCGCCGGTGATTGATATTGCTGGTATGTCTAGTCGTGCTGCTGCCATGAGCATGCCGGGGGTGACTTTGTCGCAGTTGCTGATTAGGACTATGCCGTCTAAGCGGTGGGCTTGCATCATGACTTCAACTGAATCGGCGATTAGTTCGCGGCTGGGGAGTGAGTAGCGCATGCCTTGGTGTCCCATGGCTAGGCCGTCGCAGATGGCTATGGTGTTGAATTCGAAGGGTATGGCGCCTGCGGTGAGTATGCCTTGTTTTGCTGCGTTGGCGAGTTGTTGTAGGTGTGTGTGTCCTGGGACTATGTTGGTGTAGCTGTTTGCTATGGCGATGAATGGTTTAGCGATGTCGCTGTCGGTTAAGCCTAGTGCTTTGAGGAGTGCGCGGTGGGGTGCGCGTTCGACGCCTTTTTTTATTTCGTCGCTTCTCATGCGTGTGTGCCTTCGTTTAGTGTGATTGTTAAGGGTTTATTGCGTGGAGAGATTTAAGGTGTTTCTCTTGTTGGGGCTGTTGTGTGATTTTTTGTCTATACCCCCTCTTTAAATAGTTTGAGCGTTTGCTGTGCGGGTAGACCCCCTATAGGTTTCTGCATACTATTTCTATTAGGCTCCAAATATGCTGGTGCTTTCACCTCCGCTAAGCAATTTTTTGCTTAGGGGCTATTTTAATGTCAGTGAAATTTGTAAATTGGTAAATTTGTGAATTTGGAGATTTCGGCTGGATTGGGGAATCGTAAATTTTATATCTTGGCACTTGTTTCTGTTTTGGTTTGAATGTGATGTAAAATGGGGTATCGCTTTATTCAGTAGCTTCCCAAGCAAGATTAGAGTTTTTGACACCACTTTGAGAGATGGGGAACAAACCCCTGGAGTTTCTTTAACCCCTGAAAACAAGCTCCGAATAGCGCAGCGCCTAGACGAGCTGGGCGTGGATGTTATCGAGGCTGGGTTTGCAGCGGTTTCCGACGGCGAAATGGAAGCTGTTAAGCTTATCGCAGCGCAGGGGTTGAAGGCGGAGATTTGCAGTGCGGCGCGTGGCACACGAGGCGACATTGACGCCGTTGCGAAGAGCGGTGCAGACAGTATTCACCTGATCATTCCCGTTTCGGATTTGCATATTGAGTTTAAGTTGAAGAAGACGCGCGAGCAGGTGCTGCAGATAACTCGGGACATGGTGAAGCACGCGAAGGCGCAAGGCTTAATCGTGGAGTTGTCGGCTGAAGACGCTACACGCGCGGATGTGGCTTACCTGAAGAAGATGTTTACGATTGGCATCGAAGCTGGTGCAGACCGCGTTGTTGCGTGCGATACGGTTGGCGTGTTAACTCCTGAACGCTCTTACGAGCTGTTCGCGGATTTGCGGAAAGCGCTTAAGGTTCCCGTTGTCAGCGTGCATTGCCATAACGATTTCGGAATGGCTGTAGCGAACACGATTGCCGCGCTTCGGGCAGGCGCGAACCAGTTCCATGCCACTATAAACGGCTTAGGCGAAAGGGCTGGGAACGCTTCGTTGGAGGAGATTGTGGTTTCGCTGATTTCGCTGTACAAGTTGAAGCTGGGCATAAAGACGCAGCAATTATATAGCATTTCGCAGTTGGTTTCGCGGTTGACTGGCGTTTACGTGCAGCCCAACAAAGCCATCGTGGGCGAAAACGCGTTTACGCATGAGTCTGGAATTCACACGCAGGGCATGCTTGCGCATCCTTCAACCTACGAGCCTATCGCGCCTGAACTGGTTGGCGGAACAAGGCGGTTAGCGGCTGGAAAACACGCGGGTTCGGCTGGTTTGAAGGCGGCTTTAGCGGGAATGGGCTTAGCGCCTAGCGAGGAGCAGTTGAAAGAGATTTTCCAGCGCGTAAAGAGCGTTGGCGATAAAGGTAAGACGGTGACGGATGCGGATTTGCTGGCGATAGCCGAAAGCGTTCTCGGGTTGAGCGTGGTTAAGCCTATTCAGCTGTTGGAGATTACGGTGGTTAGCGGCAACACGGTTACGGCAACCGCTTCGGTCAGGCTGAAGTTGAATGGGAAGGAGGTTAGCAGTGCCGCTATCGGTGTTGGTCCAGTGGACGCTGCCATAAACGCTGTTAAGAAAGCCATAGCGGAAGTGGAGCCGATTCATCTGGAGCAGTATAACGTTAAAGCGATTACTGGCGGAACCGATGCCATGGTGGAAGTGATGGTTCGCATGCGCAAAGGCGACCGAACAGCCACAGCGATGGGTGTGCGCGAGGATATTGTGATGGCGAGCATGGATGCGGTGCTGGGCTGCATGAATGTGTTAACTACGGACTATAATAACAAAGGCAAATAGTGCTCTGTTGCCTGAGAATTATATAAGTTTATATAATATTACTGCTATGTTTCTATCAGCTATGAGCACTGAGAAGGAAGGAAAAAATGGTCCAGAAAATACTCCATGAACCGCAGCTTGACACGATACTGATGGTTGAAAACACAATCCGAGAAGCAAAAACGTATCCTACAAGAAGAGAGTTGCTAAAAAGCTTGCCGAGGCAGATTCAATATCAGACCTTTAACCGTATACTTGAGTACCTTGAGAGTTCTAATAAAATCGTGCTTGATGGACGCAGAATAGTATGGGTTTTTGCAGACAACCCAAAACTAAAAGGTCTCCTCGAGGACAGCGTAAGACTCAGATAGTGTCTGACTGAATGCGCTACTTTGGTGACTATAGCCCCCTTATATAAAACATCGGAAGTTTTTTCCGATTCTTCCGATTTCATTTTGGAGTCGCTAAGTAACCATCTTGCGCAGTTGCTTAAAAAATGTGATAGAAGATTGTTCTATCCTAAGTCTTGTCCATGATAAGTTCGAAAGGCATGAAGTCAACGTCTTTTATCCCTATTAACTCAAGTTCTCCTTTGCAATTAGCAGTTTTGCATTTTGTTGGTTTATTGTCACTCGGACCTTCTCCGCATTTATTACATTCCATTAATCTTGTTGCTTTCCAAAGATAGACCTTGAAACCTTGGTTTGCATATAATATAGCGAAGCGTTCATACTTCTTTGGTATAACCACAACGACCTCTTCGAAAGCGGAATTTCTTTTATATTTTCTGACTTGGCGAAGAGAATGCCCAAAATCCCAATGCTCGTCATTTTCCAATTCGATTGCAGTGGTTTTGCTCGGTGAAATACTGTGAATCACAATATCTGGCGACATTCTCACAAAAGTACCCAATATTTGTTCATAGTGACCGCGCCACCAAAATGTGTCTTCCAACGTATAATTGATGTTTTTAGAACCAATAATCTCGGTTACATATCCAGTGGCTTTTCCAGACTTATCAGGCTCAATAAGTTTTAGGACTAATTCATCATGTATAGTCATTATTATTGACCTAACCACAATACATCATGTTTACGGAATTCAGTATTACTGCCGATAACTTTGAATTTTATTTTTGATATGCTCTCTTTAGAATAATTTCCAGATGCATCAGCAACAAAGAATTTGAATCCTCCTTTGGTTTCACTTGATTTTATAACTGAAACTTCAAAATCAATTGTTTCGATGAGGGAACACCCTTTTCCCTTCATGCCTTCCTTAATGCTTTCAATTGTTGTGCTAACTAATTCCTTTAGATCCTCACTAATTTCAGGTTTAGCCTCAGACAATTTTATTCGCTCTCGGTATTCTGATTAGTTCTTTTGGTTCGCTTTAAGTTTTTGCATTTTTCAGGCTTTTGTAGAATCTTCTCTTATTTTCTCCAATTGCGCATATATTCCGCATGTATTAGGTTTGGCCTCGTAACTTGGCGTGTGTTTGTGTACCGTAATCTTTTTATTTGTAGGGCTCTGTATCGTTTACGGTACGTGGAGTTTCACGGAGGCATAAATGTGAGGGATCGCCACCTCAATAGCTGGGATCAACGGGTACTCATTCTCTAACCCACCTAGGAAACCCTCTAAACCAGCCTCAACTAATCACTCAACAAAAACTTCTATTAATTCACGTTTTAATCACGCCTTTAACAGTAATCAGGTGCATGAAGAATGACTAAAATGTCAGGCGCAAAAGCCCTAATAGAATCCCTCGAACAACAAAACGTAAAAGCCATCTTCGGCATACTCGGCGGAGCCAACCTCCCAATATACGACGCCCTCTGCGACTCCAAAATACGCCACATCCTAAGCAGACACGAACAAGGCGCCGCACACGCTGCGGACGGATACGCACGCGCCAGCGGCAAACCCGGCGTATGCTTCGCAACCTCTGGTCCAGGCGCCACAAACCTCGTCACAGGCATCGCCAACGCCCACATGGACTCTTCGCCAGTCATAGCCATAACAGGACAAGTCCCCTCAAAAGGCGTCAACACCAGCTACATGATAGGCAGAGACGCCTTCCAAGAAGCAGACATAATCGGCATAACCACCCCAATAACCAAATACAACTATCAAATTCTCGAAGCAGCTGAAATCCCCCAAACCATAAAAACCGCCTTCTACATAGCCACCACAGGCAGACCAGGACCAGTCCTCATAGACATCCCCAAAAACATACAAACCGAAATCACCGAAATCGACTTCACAAACGGCATCGACCTTCCAGGCTACAAACCCCAATCTAATCCGCACCCGCTGCAAATAAAGAAAGCCGCTGAACTCCTAGCGAAAGCAGAAAAACCCATAATCCTCGCAGGAGGCGGAGTCATAAGCGCCAACGCATCCCCCGAACTCATGCAAACAGCAGAACTGCTGATGGCGCCCGTAGCCACCACCTTCATGGGCAAATCATCCTTCCCCGAGACTCATCCATTATCCCTCGGAAGCATAGGCATGCACGGAAACCCCGCAGCAAACAAACTACTCTGCGAAGCCGACGTGCTACTCGCCGTAGGCACAAGATTCGCAGACCGATCAACCGGCAACCTAGACAGCTTCTGCGCAGGCGAAAAAAAGATACAAATCGACATCGACGCAGCAGAAATCGGAAAAAACGTAGACGTCGACATACCCATCGTAGGCGACGCCAAAAAAGCCCTAAAAGCCCTCCACGAAAACTTAACAAAACACCTGAAAACCAAAACAAACCCCGCCTGGACAAAACGCATCAAAGAAACAAAACAACAACTAAACCCACCCGCCGCTGAAGCGAAAGAGCTGAAACCGAAAACACTACTACTCGAGCTAAGAAAACTACTGCCAGAAGACGCCATAGTCACAACCGAAGTCGGCCAAAACCAAATGTGGGCAGCACTATACTTCAAAGCACTCAAACCACGCACATTCATAAGCTCAGGAGGCTTAGGCACAATGGGCTTCGGCTTCCCAGCAGCTTTAGGCGCCAAAGTCGCCTGCCCCGACAGACCAGTAGTGGATATTGCAGGAGACGGCAGCTTCATAATGACCGAACAAGAACTAGCAAGCTCCGTAGCAGAAAACATCCCCGTCACAGTCATAGTCCTAAACAACTCAGTCCTCGGCATGGTCGCCCAATGGCAAAGAATGTTCTACAAAAAACGCTACATGGCCGTAAACCTGGGAAAAATCCCAGATTTCGTCAAGCTAGCAGAAGCTTACGGAGCTCAAGGCTTCCATGTAGGGTCAATAGCCGAGTTCTCGAAAGCAGTCAAGAAAGCGCTTAAGAGCACGGTTACAACGGTTATTGACGTGCCGATCTCATCAGAGGAGGATGTGGTGCCGATGGTGCCGCCAGGCTGCGGCTTAAACCAGCAGGTAGGTGAATATTAATGGAAAACGAACGAACCAAAGTGATCGCGGCTCTCGTGGAGAACAAACCTGGCGTGCTGCACAGCGTAGCCAACATGTTCCGACGCAGAGGCTTCAACATCGAAAGCATAACCGTCGGACACACAGAACAGAAAGGCTTAGCCAGAATGACAATAACCGTCAGCGGAGACGAAAAAACCCTAGAGCAAGTGGTAAAACAGATGAACAAGCTCATAGACGTCGTAAAAGTCAGCTCGCTAGAGCCAGAGAACATCGTATCAAGAGAATTAGCGCTCGTCAAAGTCAGCGTTCCCGACACGAAAACCAGATCCGACATAATCAACTGCGTAGAAGTGTTCAGAGGTCACGTAGTGGACGTTTCACCAGAAACCTTAACCATAGAGATCACTGGGACACCTGACAAAATAGACGCCTTCCTCAACCTAATGAAGACCTACGGCATAATGGAGCTTGCAAGAACAGGTTTAACAGCCCTCTCACGAGGACCAAAATCCATCAGAATAGACGAGTAAACCGAGAAGCACTCATCAAGAAACACCTGTAAAATGAAAATTCCGATTGAAAAAGGCAGAGACCATGAACATCTCAGAAAAAATCTTAGCAAAAGCATCAGGAAAAAACACAGTGACCTCAGGAGAGATAGTGGACGCCAACGTGGACATGGTGATGGTTCACGATTTAACTGGACCCTTAGCCGTGGAAGCCTTCAAACGAATAGGCATCAACCACGTTTGGGACAACAAAAAAGTAGTGATAATCCTAGACCATCAGGTGCCCGCCGAGTCTGTCAAAGCCGCAGAGTTGCACAAGATGCTGCGAAAATTCGCCAAAGATCAGGGCATCCGCCTATACGACGTAGGCAAAGGCGGAATCTGCCATCAAGTGATGCCTGAGAAGGGACACGTTATCCCTGGAACGCTTATGGTTGGAGCGGACTCCCACACCTGCACTTATGGGGCTCTAGGCGCTTTCGCAACGGGCATAGGCTCTACAGAAGCGGCAGCGGTCTTCGCCACGGGCAAGATTTGGCTAAGAGTGCCCGAAGCCATCAAGATAAACGTGCAAGGACGTTTCCGCAAGTACGTCACCCCAAAAGATTTGATATTAACCATTATCAGCAAGGTAGGCGCTGGCGGAGCAACATACAAGAGCATCGAGTTCGCCGGCTCAACCATACGCGAGATGAGCATGGCTGGAAGGATGACGCTCTGCAACATGACTGTGGAGATGGGCGCCAAAAACGGCATCATAGAGCCCGATGAAATCACCCGCAAATTCCTAGAAGGAAGAACAGCTAAGCCCCTGGCATCCTTCGAGAATTTGAAGAGCGATGCAGATGCTTCTTACGAGAAGGTCATGGATTTTGATGTTACGAGTTTAGAGCCTCAAGTTGCTTGTCCCTCATCTGTGGACAACGTGAAACCCGCTTCCGAACTAAGCGGCGTTCCAGTTGAGCAAGCCTTCATTGGGTCCTGCACTAATGGGCGAATTGAGGACTTGCGGTTAGCAGCTCAAATCCTGAAAGGCAAAAGAGTCAAGAACGACGTGAGAACTCTAGTGATTCCTGCTTCGCAAGAAGTGTACTTGCAAGCGCTAAAGGAAGGTCTAATAGAAATTTTCACTGACGCTGGCGCCTTAGTGTGCGGTTCAGCCTGCGGTCCATGCCTAGGCGGGCACATAGGCTTATTAGCCTCAGGCGAAGCATGCGTGAGCACTTCCAACCGAAACTTCATCGGAAGAATGGGCAGCACTGAAGCCAGCGTTTACTTGGCTTCTCCAGCGACAGTAGCTGCTTCCGCTATAACAGGCAGGATAACTGACCCGCGAGAAGTGGAGGATACACAAGCATGAAAGTTTCAGGAAGCGTCATAAAATTCGGAGATAACGTAGACACTGATGTGATTCTGCCCGGCAAATACTTGGTTCTAATCGACCCGAAAGAGCTAGCCAAACATGCCTTGGAAGGGTTGGATCCAACCTTTCCTGAAAAGGCTAAAAAAGGCGTAGTTGTGGTCGGAGGCAAAAACTTTGGCTGCGGCTCCAGCAGAGAACAAGCGCCCTTAGCGTTAAAGTACGCAGGCGTCCAATGCGTAATAGCTGAGTCCTTCGCACGCATCTTCTTCAGAAACGCCATAAACATCGGTTTACCCGTAATTGAATGCAAGGGCATTTCAGCCGCTGTGGAGAATGGTGATGAACTTGCCGTAGACTTCGAAGCGGGAGAAATACGCAACCTGTCCAAAGGTCAAAATCTCTGCGTAGCTAAGCTTCCACCCTTTATACTGGAGATACTCTCGGATGGAGGTCTCACAGAAAACCTGCGAAGGAGATTAAACAAGAAATGACAGAGTACAAAATATCCGTAATCGCGGGAGATGGAATAGGTCCA
>Ga0315289_10015805_pt1 | contig 10464 bp, 10 predicted proteins | sample YL17G11_40_MG_FD_203452 | JGI IMG/M metagenome (GOLD analysis project Ga0315289, IMG submission 203452) | Sediment microbial communities from Yellowstone Lake, YNP, Wyoming, USA - YL17G11_40 | ecosystem: Environmental > Aquatic > Freshwater > Lake > Sediment | place: USA: Wyoming | collected...
TGATCGCTGGGCACTGGCAGTCAGCGTTGCCTGCATATGTACTGTTGGGACAACAGAAGGAAACGCGCGCGTTAACCACCGCTCCAGTAAATCCAACATGATAACCCGAAATAGTCTTCACACTAAAACTTTGCACATTCAAGCACAGATACTGTTGTGTCGAGTAGTCGAAGAACTTTTTCCATTGATTCTGTATCGCCTGCCTATCTGTAGAGTTCGCTTCCAAAGGGCAACCAAGCCAATACAATTTGGCATCCGACGCATATTGAGACATGACTCCGTTCAGATCTCTGGCAGCAATAGCCGACCAGTGACGGTAAGCCAGAAAACCAACAATCGACTCATCTGCAATCCTAGATTGAAGCTGCTTGATCTGGTCACTCAAACCTGCACTCTGCTTCTCTAACCCACCAATTCTGACTTGATAGAGTATGAGCCATCCAGTCTGACCAAGAACAATAGCGACAAGAACCACAATCACTGCAAGAAGAGCTCTCTTTGAGACTCGCTCAGCCAAACCTGCCCACTGAAAAGGCCTGTACATCGCACACTTATAAAATGTGGCTGCCGTACGGGTTTGTGGCCGGCCGTACATTGCTTCCAGCCCGGCTAGACGTTCCTGCATTTTCTAGATCTCTTCTTCTTGGCGTTTGACTTCCTCAGCGACCAGCGGCATCGAGATTATGGGGTTCTCATTAGCTGTCAGGGTTTTCTCGACTCAGTCTTGCGGGCATCGACTTTCAGGGTTGCCGTCTGCGGAGCGGGTTCCTGCGCCATTACTTCAACAGCGCGCGCTTTGTCAGCTAGACATATATGTAAGGAATCCTTACTTCTCCATCGAGGCTGGGCAGATGGCAATTAGTGAAGTAGTCAAGATCACATCGAAGGGGCAGCTTACACTTCCCATTGAGATACGGAAGGAACTATCCCTAGATAAAGACAGCCATCTTTACGTGGCCAAATTCGGGAACATCATCGTGATGAAAAGGGTGGAGGAGCTATCCTTGGACGAGATCTCCAGGATTCTTCGGAGTCTCGCGAAGGAGAGAGGAATAACGCGCGACTTCCTAGTGAAGGAAGTTGAGAAGGTCAAGGAGAAACTGTTGGAAGAGAGACATGTCGCGCGCGCCCCCAAAACATTCGATACCATATCCAAGTCTTCCCTTGTAAAAGAATCGACTATTGTTTGAGTCTCTTGAGGCCGGCCGTCTATGGGGCTCGAACCTTGAAAGATTCTATAGCGACAGTACAAATCAAATCATACTTGCGGCCGCGAGATACGCCCTGAAAGGTTCGGTTCAGTAAAGCTAAGCGCGCACGCTCTTCTGTCGCAGCAAGACGACCAGGATCGGCACAGCCACCAGCAGAAGGGAGACCACAAAACCTTCACTGGTGAAGATCGGTCCAACCATAGCACCCTGAGTGACTGGTATCGGCGAAACAGACGCTGGAAACCATTCAACAAGAAATGTCCAGCTGAATCTAAGGGATCCTCCAGCCACAAGTGCTACGTTGATACTCATGCTGACCGATTCCTTGACAAGGGGCCAAAGTAGTGGCGTTGGTCCTGAGAATATGTCCATGATCGGATGGGCCAGTAAACTCAGACATCCAATTGATGTCAGAGAAAAAAGACTGGGTTTGAGTCTTCTCACGAAACTGACTGCAACCAATGACACTACCAGGAGAATAGTGATTGAGTGGCTGAGGGAACGATGCAGATAAAACAGGAAGTCCAAATCTGGGAGAAGAGATATGAAGGAAACAATTGCCGCCTTCCTCAGGCCAAGGACCGGAGCCACTAAAGCGAACGTAACAGCGAAATGCAGTGACAGTTCAGGCATGGAATCTCAACCGATCTTGGCTTCTTTCCCCTAGCCAGAGCGTCTTTGTATATTAGGTTTTCAGAATTGAGCCAAGCCAAAAGCGCGTGTGCTTCCGAATTCAACTCTTCCACATAGCGCACTCGACTCTGCACTTTCATGCCGGGAAAGCTTCACAGAACAGCCCGCCCGGAGATTCTGGTCATGGCGCGCACATTGACTGAATCCTCCGAGGCTGAGCCACCATACTTGAAACCTCGAAAGATACTTTAGCTAGATTCAAGCATGAAAACCTGAGCTAACTATGTCTGAGATGGCCATTGCACGAGAACTCCTTGAGTACGGGTTGACAGAGCCAGAGAGCAGAATCTACATCTACCTCGCCAAGAAAGGCGCCACCCCAGCCGGCGAGATAGCAAGAGCACTCGATATCCGAAGAGGACAGACATACAGTGTCCTGAAAGCTTTGCAGGAAAAGGGCATCGTGGAAACGGTGGCAGGCAAGCCAACGAAATTCTCAGGCCTACCGTTCCCGAAGGCTCTCAACGTGCTCGTCCAAGCACAGAAGCAAAGACAACAGCTGATGGAGAGGCTGAAACCTGAGCTGTTATCGATGTGGCAGTCGGTCCTTCCAGCAGGAATCGAAGAAGTCGAAGAAGAGAAGTTCCAGTTTCTGAAAGGTGTCGAAAGCATCTACCGAAAAGCCTTGGAAATAATCGATTTGAGTAAAAGTCAGGTCACGATGGTCGCTCCGGAACGCGCCCTATACCATGCAGATAGATTCGGCGTCATCGATCAAATGAACAAGGCTTCAAAGAGAAACGTGATGGTGAAGCTGATAGCGGAAATGACGCCGAGGACAAAAGAAATAGAGGACCGAATGAAACAGATCCCCACGAAAGGCTTCATCAACCACTCTCCCCCTCACTTCCTTATCTCCGATGGGAAGCAGATAATCTTCTTGACGAGCCCCATGGAATCCGTTGATCCGAAGGAAGCAAACGCGATCTGGACGAATAGTTCCATGCTGGTCGGAACAATGCAGCATTTCTTCGAAAACATGTGGGAATCAGAGAGACCGGAACCTGGGATACCTGTTTCGGAGCCTGACAAAGGGAAGCTTTCAGAAATGGAGCGGCAAAGAATTGAGATGATTAGAGAAGAATATGCTAAGCACATCGCTGTCTCAGGCTTCCAAGTTGAGAAAGACTACGCGCTGGTAGGTAATTCGGGCGCTGAGTACATCTTTTCTCTGGCGCTTCTTCGAGGCGATGAGAAACCCACTGTCATTGACTTCGAAGTCTCCAATGAACCAATCACATCCATGCGAGTGATAGAGTTCTTCGCGAAGAGGCTTGACGTTGAGAGTCTCGTGAAAGACGCGACCTTAGTGGTTAAACCCAGACTTGACAGTGACGCACAGAAACTGGCGACGTTCTATCGCATGAAAGTGACTGAGCTAGGCTGAGAAGATCTGGCTTCGTCACTTGGCGGAACCTGTTCTCGCGTATCTGAGTATTGCCGCAATTCCTCCGAAGCCCTTCAGGAGCTGCTGCCCTTCCGCCGTCTCCCCAGAGATAACCTCAATGTCCACTCCTTTCTCCTCACCTATCTCCACAAACTCGTCAAGCAGATCCTTCTTCTCAATCATCAACGCAAGATTGTTGCATTTCCTGCATTGAGCTGAGGCTACGTCAGTCTCAAGTTTCGCCACCTCATGAGGAGGCAGTAGCTGATCTTCGTTGAAGTCGCAGACCTTGCATTTGACAGTGACATGGGTTATGTTGAGTCTCTCCGATAGTAGCAAGGTATTCACGAGCCCGGAGTCAAGCGCTCTGCGAACCTCAGTCTCCCCGTAAGCCGCCATCCCCGTATCATGGCCCACCTCGTACAGGAAGCGTTGAACAAGCTTCTTCTCCTCCAAGTATCTGACCCCGCGCAGGATCTCAGGGGTCTTCTCCATGACCTCATCAATGCCTTCTTCAACGTAGGAGACGTCGATCGTCGCCACGATCTTCTTCTTCAACTCGTAGTTCAAGTATTCTCCGTCCTCGAAGTCATATTTCGAGGGACCTGGCCCGCCTACGATTACCCCTTTCAAGTCTGATACATGCCCCAGGATGTCGTTAGCATGACCCCCAATCCTCTTGTAGTATTGATTGACTTCAGCTTCCCTCAGCCGCTCAAACCTTCGAGCCGACTGCCCCCCGGCTCTATGCTTTCCAGGGATCCCTGAAGTCATCTTCTTGACTATGGTAACCCGTCTGCCCTTCAGAGTAGCGATCACAGCGTCGTTTCCATCAATCAGAACTATGCCAAACGTATTCTTCTCCTGAAGAATCTCAAGCAGAGGCTCCATGTGGAACCGATTGTCACATCGATAGAGGTAGACGCGGATAGGCTCAGGCGGCTCCAAAACATATGTCTCCATCCTCTCGGTTCCCGGCCCGTTCTGTGGGATCGCACCGCAAAAGATCGCGAGACCATTAGGAGGAGGCCTCTTGAAAAGCCTCAAACGTTGCATCGTCTTCTCAATGGCATCCAGAACATTCTTTCTCGTGGTCCTCGACTTGATATTGGTGGCTGTCCCGCCTTCCTCGCGAAGCTGACCCATTACTTCGTGAATCTGACGATCAGGAGGAACATAGAGCGTGATCAGCTCAGTCCCGCGGCCCTCCTTCGACGCCAGCAGATCCAGCGTCCGCTTCAACTTGAATCGCATGAGTGAGTCTTTCGGCTGAGGCTGCAAAGCAGACGCCACAAACGCACAAACGCTCGAAGTCAGTTATGAGGCTGTCGGAAAAAAACGCGCGTGCAACTTTTGTAAGCCAACGGCTTTCACCACTTTCGGGCTCGCTTGCTCGCGCGCGCTACGGGAGCGAAGCTTTAACTCAACACCGATAGAATCGTCTGCGATGATGCGGTTCAAATGACTCATTACTCGAAGAGCAGTGAAACGAGAGATATTGCAATGTTGGTTTGCTTGGCTAGTGTGGTGGCGGCTACCAGGATCGTGTTGGCTGGTGGTCCACCCAATGTGAAGCCTACCGCTTTTTTCAGTATTCTTGCTGGAATTATTGGGGGACCGACGTTCGGCTTCGCTGTTGGCTTTCTAGGCATCGCTGTCAGTGATTTGTTTTTCGGGGTTGGCCCGTGGACGTTGATCACTTCATGCTGCATGGGCCTCATCGGGCTCCTAGGTGGCTTCATTGACCGTAACACGTCAAGACTTGGTCTCGCAATCATAGGGTTCATGTGCACGGCGATATACGATGTTTTGACTTCGCTTTTGTTCGCCGTGATTTTCGGCTACTCGTGGTGGATGTCTATTGCGGCTCTTTACGTGCCGTTCTTGATGGGGAGCGTCTATCCTTTCGGTTTGATTCACGAGTTGACTACTGCTCTTCTCTTCGCGTTAGCCGGGCCTCCGTTGATTCGCCAGTCCACACGGATCATGTCACGGTGATGAGCAAACAACCAGCAATCGGCGTGCGCGCGCCTAGTTATATAAGTCGATTTACTTCTCAATACGCCTTGAGGAATTTCCGAGTGAGACTGGTGACGAAAATCGGTGGATCTCTATTCAAAGACGGCCTCAATCACCAGAAAATCAGCGCCTACGCGCAAGTGTTGAGAGAGATTCGGAGACAAGGCCACCAGATCGTCGTTGTTGCTGGAGGAGGAGAGATCGCGCGTAAGTATATCGAAAGCGCGAGGTCCTTGGGTGCAAGTGAAGCCCAATGTGATCAAATGGGCATATACGTGACTCGACTCAATGCAAGACTCCTGATTTCGGCCCTCAACGATGATGCGTTTCCTGAAGTGCCGGAGACTGTGGAAGAGCTTCGCAAGTACTTTGCGATGGAAAAGATCGTTGCAATGGGTGGTCTCACACCGGCTCACTCAACAGACGCCGTCGCAGCGATAGTCGCAGAAAGCATCAAGGCAGACATGTTTGTAAAAACAATCGATGCCCCCGGGGTCTGCACAGAAGACCCAAAGAAGCATCCTGGTGCTAAGAAGCTGGACGAGATTAGCGTCGGGAAGCTGCTGGAGATGCTGCAGGAGAAATCTCTTGTTGCAGGATCCTACGAGTTGATTGATCCTGTCGCAGTGAGAGTAATCGAGCGATCAAAGATTCCCACTTGGATAGTTCCGGGAGATGACCCGGCAAACATAAGGAGAGCGCTTGATGGGGAAAACGTTGGAACGAAAGTAATCCCGTAGCCTAAGCGGTTCTGCCTGATGCCTGTTGCTTTTTCTTCTGATTTGTACGCCTTGGATCTTTAGTCGGGTTAGGTTTGCTGTTGACTGAGGACGTGGCGCGCGCGGTGCCTCCGAGTTGAATCTGAACCTTCCTTCCGAGCCCGCTCAACATGTCTCGTCTGGCCACGAGCACGACTCCAGCAGCTCCTACCGCGGCAACGACGGCGAAGAAGATAAGAACCATATTGTAGTCGCTGCCCCACGACGCGTTCACGATGTGTGCTCTATCCATCGTGATCGTGGCTTTGGGAGTGTTCGCCGTTGAATCTGCAGTCCAACCATTGAAGACATACTTGCCTCCCAGAGTGCCCAAAGGTTCCTCCATCGGGACCTCAGGGGTCACAGAGAACTCGGCGACAGAGTCTGCGTCATACCAACCTTCTCCAGCCGTGACTCCATGTTTCGTTTCCACGATCAGATAATGCTGCGTTCTCCAACTCGCGATCAGGGTCTTCGGTGCATCCATCATAATCGCAGCCGGATTTGAACTGCCTGTCGCTGCTCCCTGCCACTCCAGAAACACAGACCTCGAATTCTTCTCAACTACGTTGCATGGAGACGACGCTGTCACCGAAACGCTCGTCCCACTATCAACCCATTGAGACGTCTTATCTACTTGCCCGCCTTTCGCGTCAACTGTGAGCAAGTACTGAGTTTTCCAGTTAGCTGTCACGGTCTTCGGTGAATTCATTGCAGCTGAACCTGTCAGAGCATTACCAGCGTAATCACCGGACCAAGAAGTGAAAACCCGTCGGGTTCCTTCACCATCTCCCACTGGAGACGTCACAGAGAATGTGGCTGTTTGGTCTCTGTCATACCAGCCTCCTCCGGCAGCCTGGCCATACGGGGAATTGACACGCAGTTTGTACTGTGTCACCCAACTTGCCTCAATCATCTTCGGCGAATCCATGTAGACAAGAGTCGCAGGGTTGGTTGGACTGTCTCCTGAGACTCCACCGATCCACCTGTCGAATCGATATCGTGTATCCCCGGTTTCTTCGACTGGAGTGACGACAGCGATTCGCGCAACCGACCCAGCAAGATACCAACCTGTCCCTAGCGGATTTCCCTTGTCAGACTTGACATAGAGGAAGAACAACGGATCATATCTGAAGGTTAAGGTGATGGGAGTGGTTGTGTTCGCTGGTACTGTCTGAGAGTAATCGCGACAGACGAAAGCCACACCGTTGTAGCCGTAGGACCCCCAGAAAGGCCCCTGATACGAGTAGTAGGGATATCCGTAGTATGGGTACCCGTCAGGCGTGTGGTCATCCGCTGATATGATCGAGCCATATGTCGTGTTGAAAGACAAAGTCCCTTCACCATAGACTGTTCCCATCAAATGACCACCTGCGTAGACCCTTGTACCAACGTTCGTGTAGACTCCAACAATCCTAACGGTAACATTATACCAGCTGGTCGCGTCACTTCGCTTGGTCTCAAAACCAACTGCCAAACCCATGACAACGAGTATAATCAGGAGTTGGACGCGCCTGAGTCCCGGCGAGGCTTTCATGAGCAGCAACCTCTATACTGGGTGGTTTGCTTTTCCCCCTTTTTACTTTTTCGCATCAATCATCCATAAAGGTTCAACATCCCGTCCAAGAGCACATTCCTCAACTCGAGGATGTGAGGCAATGTCTTCATTGTACTGCGGCTTCTCATAGAGGTAACAGCATTGGAACGTGCCGTTGACCTGATCTCAAAACTCATTCGACAAATGAACTCACGAATCTTCATACTATGCGAACGCTCGAGACTAGTCCACAGAATAGACTCCTACCTCTCACCTCTGAGAGACAACCTGCGTTCGAGAAAGACAAGAGTGGAGAACACTTTTCACAATGAACTGAATGCTCTACGGAACTTCTTCCAGCAAATGACGTTCCTCAGTCTGACCCTCGCGTTCATGATCGGCTTGATTCTAGGCGGAATCTTGAGCTCAGAACCAGCGGTCTTCATCATCCTGACCCTGGCCCTCGGTTTTCCCGTAGCCATCGCCTATGGTAGTGTAAACGGGGTTCCGCCGATTCTTTCAACATTTGCCGCAGTCTTTGTGAACTGTCTAATGGCCTACGCGTCGCTTCGAATCATTCTGCTGATCGAGACAGATTCGCGCATTGCACCCTATGTGGATCGAATTCGATCCAAGTACACGAGCACCTCTAAGCGTCTTCTTTCGCATGCTGGCCGGTTCGGAGTTGCAGGATCTCTGGCGATCTTTGCCTTCCTGATAGGCTGGTGGGTGGCTGCCGTGGTGGCTTACATCCTTGACGTTGAGATGGGCACGGCCATGAGAGGGATAGTAGCCGGAACACTAGTCGGAGGGTTCACATCTCTAGCCATGTACCAGGGATTACTGGTCGCCGTGCCAAATCCCGGCATCATCTCACTCCTATTCGTCACCGTCTTCGTTGTGTCAGCATACTTGACGAGAAGAGCTGGTCGTCGCAAGAAGAACGGCACCGCTTAGCTTAGGCATGTAACTCTTAAATGGGATCAACCCAACTCTACTTGCTGATGCGCCTTGATCAGAAAGACCTTCACAAACATTCTACGAGGCTTGCGTTCTGGAGTGGGCGAGATGCTGCAAGAAACCATTCTCAGTTACGTCCATGGCGTGATACGAGGCGTTCTCAGAAGATTGGTTTTTGCCCTCGTTGGAGCGCTTCTTGCTTCGTTCGGGATTGTTTGCATCTTATTGGGGTTGGTCAAGTTCCTTACGCTCCTCGTACCAGAATGGATGGCTTGGACCATCATAGGCTCACATGCGCTGCTGATTGGAGTTCTAGTTGTAATAGTGTCGATGCCGCGTCGAAGATGATCGCTCAGACTCGGCGTTGTCGTTTCCTGTTCCGTCTCATCCAGGAAAAACTGTTCTAGACTAAAATAGATTTTTGAACGTCTGGTATATCCCGAACAAGACGAGAAAGACAGCGAATATTCTCTGCAGCATTTTGACCTCCAATCTTCTGGCAATGTGCGCTCCAACCTGCGTGCCGATGACTATCCCTAGAGCCAGCATTAAAGCTGCTTCAAAGACAACGTTTCCTTGAAGAATATGGTTGGCGGCGCCTGTTACCGAAGTGAAAATCATCATGAACATGGAGGTTGCAACAGCAAGATGCATCGGCATCGTCAAAACAAGGACCATCACGGGCACCGCGACTGCTCCCCCACCAACCCCCAGGAGACCTGACGCAAACCCGGCGAGCACGCTTAAGAGAATGCTTGCGACCACGTTCACCTCATATTCAAAGATCTCTCCTTCTGCGTCACGAATCCTACGCGCCCATCCCCATCTCCTTGGTCCACTCTTCTTCCGCGCCGTCTCCGAACCCAGAAACATCCTCAGCGCTACTGCAACGAGGAATATCCCAAATATCGCTCCCAAGGTCTTGTCGGGCAAAAGCTTTACAACAGAAGACCCAAGAAGTGCCCCTGGAACACTGCCAACTGCCATAACGAGACCCAACCTGTAGTCGATCCGCTTTTGTCTCACATATGCAAATGTGGACGAAAAAGCTGTGAAGACGACCATGACAAGACTTGTTCCGACAGCAAGACGCATCGAAAACCCAAAAACCATGTTGAGCATCGGGACAACTATGAAGCCGCCTCCGACTCCGATCATTGAGGAGAGTATGCCTACCAAGAAGGCAAAGAACGACATCAGGACAAACTGGAGCATTCTTCTTTCAACTCGTTTTGAGTCTCATCGTGAATGAAGCGTTGAGCTACCCATATCCGTCGCTTATAAGAACTTCCAGCAGGAGATTAATACGATCCTTCTATGACCTCTCAGCCTTAACGAAAAAGCGGGAGAGCTCACGATAGGTCTGGAGCGCTTCTTCCTCCGTCACTACTCTCTTAATCAGCATTCTTCCATTTCTGAACAGACTAACCTCCAACTTGCCATACTGAAAAACTATCACAAATGAAGATCTTGCCAAGATTTCACATCCCCTCTGCAATTCTTGCAGTGTGCTTTCAAGATTCAGGTTAGTGGGTATGTCCGGATTTACATTGGCGGTCTCTCCTCCGCACAGCCAAACCAATCGCCTTGGATGGCTGATCTTTGTAAGAGTCTTTTCTCCACAGATGCTGCAGTTTTGCCTTTTGAAGATCTCAATTTTCTCGAACTCCATTCGCCTGAAGTCGCAGACCAGAAGCTTGCCTTTCAACGTGTCACTGATGCCGGCCAACAGTTTTATCGCTTCCATTGCTTGAATCGACCCGACTATGCCTGCTGTGGCCCCCAAAACACCTCTCGTGTCGCAACCGAGGAGGTATCTGTCATCAAACTCTGGAAGAACGCATTCTAGGCAAGGGGTTTCGGGTGGATGAAAGACAGATACATTTCCCTCCATCGCTA
>Ga0315289_10015806_pt1 | contig 10464 bp, 12 predicted proteins | sample YL17G11_40_MG_FD_203452 | JGI IMG/M metagenome (GOLD analysis project Ga0315289, IMG submission 203452) | Sediment microbial communities from Yellowstone Lake, YNP, Wyoming, USA - YL17G11_40 | ecosystem: Environmental > Aquatic > Freshwater > Lake > Sediment | place: USA: Wyoming | collected...
GGCCGGGAAGAAACCAGGGCTCCCGCAACCACGTGCTTTGAATCAGGTCTATCTTTCCGTCGCGATTCACGTCCACCCAGGCCATCCACGTTGACGGCCCGTCCCAAGAGCCTGACAACGATGCCACGGGCACGAAGGGCATGGCTCCCTCCCGGGCCTGCACATACACCTGGAACTGGGTACGTCCTGCTTCCCACGTGGATACAACCACATCATCGAGACCGTCGCCGTTCCAATCGCTTACCGACACATCGATCGACGTCTTCTTCCGGTAGCCAATAGGATCGTCAGACACGGAGATGTCACAGCTCACCGCCCCGGCGAATTCCTGCACCATCTGCCATCGCTCTTTGCACTGCCAGACTTCAATACTCGCCTCGGTAGGAACGAACACGAAGGAAGAAGACGCCGGCCCACGCGCGGAGAGACACACCGAATGGATCGAACCACTACCATCGACGGCGGCGGGAATCATGGTGGGACGCGCAATGATTCGCTCCAGCTTCGGGGGAGCCGCCCGCTCGGGGCAGCTCCATTCCGATACGCCCTCATGGGTTAACAGGAGAAGACTCCCTCTGGCTTTGTCACAGGGTGAGGACCAGATGACCGTTGGAACCTGCGCCATCTGGTGGGCCAGGTGCGCGGGATGAGCAAAGCCTTGACCGGCGCCCTGGAAGTAGATATGCGCCCCCGTCCCCTCCATCCGGACCATATCGGCCAGACCATCCCCGTCCAGATCGCAGAACAACAGGGTATCATGCTGGCCCGGCACTTGCGTCTCGGTAAAAATGACCCCGGCACCATCCGAAACCTGCGGCTGCACCACCAGGTAGAAGGCCCACGCCGCCACAATCAGACGGTATGCTCCGCGCATAGAAGCCTGCTTCCTATCCTTGACGCCAGTTGGCGGCAATCATCCTATCCATTGCCGTTTCAACCTTCGGTAGAGTAGCCGGCCTGGGGCATCGTGTCAAGCGTCTCTTCCCCAAGCTCGTCGCAACCACAGCCGTCCGCAATGTCGTGTCGGAGTTCCGTTCTCCCCACGCCAACTCCGTTCGGAACGAGGAGAATTAAAGGTACGCGGTCCTCACCAATGCCTCCCTTTCAGGCTTTTCGGAAGACCGCGACGACGTTGGCGACCTCGACGACGAAGAGACGATTGTCCCCTTCGAAATCGACCGGGATGGCGCCGCGAGGATTGAACAGGACCTTGTCGTACTTCCGCAGCGGAATGTCGGAGCTGTGCTCGATCTCCGCCGAGACCGCCACCACCCGCCCCGTGATGGTGGGGATCTCCATGCTGTCGGGCAACTTGATGCCGCCGCGCGTCTCTCTCTTATCCTCGTCTTTGCGAATCAGGACGCGCTTGCCTATCGGCTCGACCGTCTCCAGGCACTGAACTTCGATCTTCTGCTCCTTTGCCATAAGCCTCTCAACCAGTAGGGGGCCTCTCTCTATTCGTTTTTGGACGCCGCACTGTTCGTCTTCGTCCAGCGGACCGGGTGGGTCTCCACGCACGTGCCGCCGTCGGCCGTGCCGGTCAGGATGCCTTTGGCGTAGAGATACCGCAGGCAGGCCCGGCGAATCTTCTTGTAGGGCCGGGCGATGGCCCGCTGGAGTTCCAGGGGCCAGGTGTGGTTGCGCGAGAGCCTCTCTTCGGCCTCCGTCAGCAATTGGGGCTGGAGCCGGCGCTTATGCTTATAGATGTGGTAGATGTCGTAGGATTGCAGGCCGCGGCGCAGCCGGGACGAGAGCCACCGGGACAGAAGCAGCCGGTCGCCAATGTGCCGGGCGATCTGAAAATCGATGATATGGGGCCGGCCCTCGGTATCGACGAGGATGTTGCCCAGCTTGTGCAGGTCGAAGTGGACGAGGTTGCGGGCGTGGACCTGCTGCAGGGCGCTAGCGAGCCGGTCGAAGAAATCGGCGGGCAGCGGGGGCTTCTCGTTCAGACTCTGCCCCTCGATGTACTCGTAGACGTATGTGTGCGCGTCGAGGCGGGCCAGGACCTGGGGGACCTCCGCGATCCCCTCGCAACGCCGGAGCTTGCTGATTTCGCTACGGGTCATCAGCCGGCCGATCAGGCCCAGCGGCAGGAAACAGAAGTGCGCCCGCCGGTTGATCTTGCAGATCAACCGAACCGGCAGTTTGAAGTTTGAAGTCTGAAGTTTGAAGCCTGAAGCATCCTGCTGGGGGTTCACTTCACACTTGGAACTTGAAACTTCAAACTCTTGTCTTTTATACAACCCGGTCGCGGCGTGAAAATCGTGCTTCAGCACCTTTTCGAGGGCGTACCGGCCGCCCAGGCAGATGATTTCGGGAGGCAATCCGGCGCCGCCGCAGGCATAGAAACAGCCGCCGAACCAGCGGGCGGCACGGCTCTTGGGCGCGCGCGGATGCTCCGACCCGCCTGAAGTCGTGGCAGAATTGTGACCTTTCCCGTCAGCAACGGGGCTGCCGTCTATGGAACGCTCAGTGCCCATTTTCCCTCAACCTTCCCGTGCCTCCCCCACAAAAACGCATGATACAAGCCCACCGGGGCAAGGTCAAGTCACCGCCGCCGGCACCGGCGTTCGCTAAAACAACCAGACATAAAAGAGTAGCCTTGCATTCCCGAAGCGGATATACTCCGTTACCGGCGGCGGCTTTTGAAAATGTCAAGCTGTGCGCCTCGCCCGTCGATAACCTAGGGCGTTGAACGATGCGTGTGGTAAGAGCAGACGGGGTCGCGGTCTTGTGACCCGAGGAACTGTTTTGCTGAGGGCACGGGGGGTGCAGAGATGGCAACGAGTGGACAGACAAGTTATATGACGCAGCCGAGCAATGGTGCTTTCAGCGAGAAGACGCTGGAGGTCCTGAACGGAAACAACCCCGCTTTCACGATCCGGGGGAGACTGCAGAGCTTTCGGTATGCCTGGTATGGCCTGGTCCTGATGCTCCGGTCGCAGCACAACGCCTGGCTGCATGCCTTCGCCTCCGTCTGCATCCTGGTCTCGGGCGGACTGTTCCGGCTGACGGCCGGCGAATGGTGCTGGGTGATCCTGGCGATCGTCGCAGTCTGGACGGCCGAGGCGCTGAATACGGCCCTGGAGTTCCTCGCCGATGCCTCGACGCCGGAGTTTCACCCGCTCGTCAAGTGCGCCAAAGACGTCGCCGCCGGCGGGGTCCTGATCTCGGCCCTCGGCTCGGTCATCATCGGCCTGCTGGTCCTCGGCCCCCACCTGCTCGACTTCCTCGGCAAGCTCTTCTTCTGAGAGGGTGTGTGAGAAGCCGACGGAGCCGCGTTTCAGCGATCCGACGGGTGGCATCATCACGGCCGAAGGCCTTGGCGATGGTCTGATGCACCGCGAAGTCACCTCCAATCGTCCTCTGGTCAGACTTCTCTGTTGCCGCACAGTCGCGGCGGCTATAATGTCCTCCACGGGCGCAGACTTGCGCTGAACGAAGTAGAGTAGGTGCGCCGAAAGACTCGGTGCCCTGTGGAGGATCGCAAGATGTGTCAAATCAGCCGATCGTCGCGAGCGTTGTTGTTCCATCTCGAATCCAGCGTCTGGTTGGCCGTGATGGCCCTCATGCTGACCCCGGTCCTGGGCGGCGAACGCGCCGCTTTCTCGCGCTCGGCGTCCCTGACGCCGTTGAACCGGTTCCCGCGCATGGTGCAGGAGTACTTCGTCGATCAGGTTCGCCAGGTGGAGCAACAGGCCGACCAGCGGCGAGCGGCGATCCAGAGCCGCCAGGACGCCGCCGCCTACGTCCGCGACGTTCAAGAGAAAATCCAGCAGTGCTTCGGTCCCTGGCCCGAGAAAACGCCGCTGAATCCCCGTATCACGGGCACGGTCGAGCGGGACCAGTACAAAATCGAGAAGGTCATCTTTGAAAGCCGCTCCGGCTTCTTAGTCACCGCCGACTTGTACATCCCCAAGGGCCGGTCCTTTCCGCTGCCCGGCGTGGTCGGCACCTGCGGCCACTCGGAAACCGGCAAAGCTTACCAAGCCTATCAAGGTTTCGCCCAGGGCCTCGCCCGGATAGGCTATGTGGTCCTGATCTTCGACCCCCTCGGCCAGGGCGAGCGGCTGCAATACCCCACCGCGCAGCTCAAGTCGCGGATCGGCGTCGGCGTCCGCGAGCACCTGTACGCGGGCAACCAGCAGTTCCTCGTCGGCGAGTTCGTCGGCGCCTGGCGGGCCTGGGACGGCATCCGCGCGCTCGATTATCTGCTGACGCGGCCGGAGGTCGATCCCAAGCAGGTGGGCGTCACCGGCTGCTCCGGCGGCGGGACGATGACCACGTGGCTGTGCGGCGTGGACCGGCGATGGGCGATGGCCGCCCCGAGCTGCTTCGTCACGACGTTTCGGCGCAACTGCGAGAACGAGCTGCCCGCCGACACGGAGCAATGCCCGCCGCGGGCCCTGGCGCTCGGCCTCGATCATTCGGACTTCCTCGCCGCGATGGCCCCCAAGCCCATCGTCATGCTCACCAAAGAGGGCGACTACTTCGACCGACGCGGCAGTGAGCAAGCCCACAGCCGCCTGCGCCGGCTCTATGGACTGCTCGGCAACGAAGAGGACATCTCGCTCTTTGTCGAGGAGGGCGGCCACGGCTATACGCAAAAGAGCCGTGAGGCCATGTACCGGTGGTTCAATCGCGCGACCCACGTCAGCAACGCCCAGACCGAGCCGAATCTGACCATCGAAAAGGATGAGACGCTCTGGTGCGCTCCGAAGGGCCAGGTCTGTGAGCTGAATTCCAAACCCATCTATACGTTTACGGCCGAGAAGGCAAAAGCCTTGGCCGACCAGCGACCCAAGGAATTCACGCTGCCCGAGTTGCAGCGGCAAGTCCGCACGCAGTTGCGGTTGCCCGCGACGGAGAAATCCTCAGCCCCTGACTACCGCATTCTCCGCAACTGGCGCTCGCGCGGATATCCGAAGCCGCGCTGGACGAGCTACGTGGTCGAGACCGAGCCGGGCATCCAGGCCGTGGTGTACCGCCTCGGCACCGAGCAACTGATCGCGCGGCCGCACGCGAGCACGAAGCGGGCGATCTTGTACGTCGCGCATCAATCCAGCGATGCCGAGCTGCGCGAGGAGCCGCTCGTTCGCGAGATCATCAAGACCGACCCGGACACGGACTTCTACACCGTGGACGTACGAGGCATCGGCGAGTCCCGCCCGGACACGTGCGACGAGAACTCGTTCCTCGAGCTCTACGGCAGTGACTATTTCTATGCCATTCACTCGATCATGCTGGACCGCCCGTACGTCGGGCAGAGGACTTACGATGTCCTCCGTGTCCTCGATTGGCTTGGCGGGATCGGGTACGACGAGATCCATGTGGTCGCCAAGGGCTGGGGCACGCTGCCCGCCACCTTCGCGTCGGTATGCTCCGACCGGGTCAAGCAGGTGACGTTGAAGAACGCCCTGACTTCCTACCAGGAGATTGCCGAATCGACGGACTACGCCTGGCCGCTCTCCGTGCTCGTGCCGAATGTCCTGTCGGCATTTGACCTGCCCGACTGCTACCAAGCCCTGCAGGCGAAGAGTCTACGCCAAATCGACCCCTGGGGCCCCGACGCGAAACCAGTTGTCAGATAATACGTGTTCAGGAAGACTCGTGAGGCAGCATTGGGATGGTCCGCTTTCCTCAACGTCCAGACGCGCATGTCAGAGGTGACGAGGCCGTCGGACTATTTGTGGCCGCTTGCCCGAAGGAGTGGCTTGTTTCACCCGTGATGCCGGACTACGGACTGGATCTGCGGGTCGAAATGTGTCGGAATGGCCAAGTAACGGGGGAGGAATTCTATGTGCAAGTGAAGGGACACCATTCGGTTGATATCAAGAATCCCGTCGCTCAGGTACGCCAGACCACGATCAATTACTGGCTTGGGAAGCTTCATCCGACGATGATCGTGGTAGCCGATGTTTGTCGAAAGCGATTCTGGTTTGACTGGCTCGAACTCGCCTATCGCGAATATCCTGTTCAGCGTGAGGGGGAGGCCGAGGTAACGCTACGCCTCACCAAGAGCAGTGAGAAGCATTCTCTTCCAGACGAAGTGAGGGCATATGTCACGGCATATTTCTCCAGGCTGCGTCGGGATATCACAGCCCTGGCGGAAACCGGACAACTCTCCAGACTTCTTTTGCACGTGTCAGCGTTGGCTCGGACATGTGGGCGAACAGCACTATCTCTTCAGCAGAGAGATGGTACTACCGAAGAGGAGCTTCGTGGGCTCTTGTCCGGGTTCTTCCTTGAGTTCGGCCTGCATGACCAATTCTTATGGAGCCTTTGGGAGAAAGATTCCGAATGGAGACGCCCGGTTTCCCCTGGCGCCTACGCAATTATGGTGCCCCTGCTTGAAAAATATGTGGCCTATCGTGAGAAGTTCTGGATGCGGGAGCAACGACGGGAGTCTGGCGATTTCTATTTCATTCCTGTTCGGTATAGTGAGCTTCTGGAGAATCTTCTTCCCACGCTTTTCGTGCTATGGGAGTTGGAAGAGGCATTGACTCAGTTGATGGCATTGGGCCGAGTCGTCGGAGACGCCTGACGGGTCGCCCATCGCCCAACAGTGGCACGCGATAGACGAATGCGAAGACGCCGCGTTGCTGGCCGGAGTTGTATGCGGAATAGATGCCACGAGAGAAAGCATCTGGTATAATGCTTTCGTAGGCAGACCGACTTAGTCTCGGAGTATACTATGTTTGACCGCATTCTGAAGCGAATGCGAGAACTCGTGCGTATCCGCAGCTACGTGATGACGCTGCATGCCGAAGACGAAATGGATTCAGACGGTTTGACCATCTATGACATAGAGAGCGCTGTTCTTACGGGCCAAATCACCGAGCGTCAGAGAGATCACGCTTCGGCCGAGTGGAAATATCTGCTCAGCGGGCAATCCCTTGCCGGCGACAGTGTGACCGTGGTCGCCAAGTTCGGCCCAACCAACAAGTTGGTGTTCATTACGGTATTCAGAGAATAGAGAGAGCTTATGACATGTGATGTTTGTGGCAAGAGCGGGGCACAGATCCGGCGGGTTTCTCGCAGTTACGGCAAAGGGACAAGCCTGTTTGTTATCGAGAATGTGCCGGTCGTCAGTTGCCCTCATTGCGGCGAGAGCTATCTCACGGCAGAAACTCTACATGAACTGGAGCGCATCAAACTCCATCGCAAGGCGTTTGCCCAAGAGCGGTGCATAGGCGTAGCCACGTTTTCCTGAGTGCGACATGACGCGAGAAGAATTGCTTAGCCGGATTTCCATCGATCCGAGTGTGTGTTTCGGCAAACCTTGCATCCGTGGAAGGCGGATTTGGGTGTCGCTGGTTCTGGATTTGCTGGCCGGCGGCATGAAACCCCAAGAGATCATGGAGGAGTACGACTTGGCCGAAGAGGATATCCTCGCCTGCATCGCCTACGGCGGGTAGGCGTACCAGGCGATCCCCTCGAAGATCCAGACGTCCGGGAAATTGTTGATCAGTTCATCCCGCTCGATTTCGCTGGTGGTGAAGAGGTGGCAGCCGGTTTGATTGTTGAGGAAGCGAAACAACGGGACGGTCTCCGCCGGCCGCACGTCGGCGGCAAACGCGAAGAAAGCAATTCCCTCAAACACCCAGACGTCCGAGTACTGGTCGATCAGCTTGTTCTTCTCGCGTTCCTCGATCGTATAGAAGTGCGATAGCAGCACGGGCGACCAGAAGCGGTAGACCGGCAAGGCCCCCGCCAGACTTGCGCTGGAGAGCGCGTAGAAGGCGACGCTTTCGAACTCCCAGACGTCGGAGAAGTCGTTGACGAGCTTGAGCGCCTCGGCCTCGTCGGCCGTGTAGAAGTGGCAGTTGAAAACGGGTGAGAAGAAACGAATGACCGGTTCCGTGCCGGCCGGGGCCCGGGAGCCGATGGCAATGTCGTCAATCGTCGCGGACCCGTGCTCATCAACGCGGAATTCGATAAAGGTGATCTGGGCCCCCGTCGGAATGAAGGCGGGAATCGTCAGGAAGTCGGCAAAGACATTGCGCTTGTAGCTGCCGGCGTTCGGATCCAGAAAGATCTCGCGATAGGTATCGCCGAAGTTCGCGTTGGGCACATTCGCCACCGCGCCGGGAAACCGCTGCAGCACGTACGCGAGAATATTGCCGTTGCTGTCGTTCAGGACCAGCGACACGTTGTCGAAGCAGGGCGGGAGAACGCAGTTGAGTGCCGGGTTGTGCAACTGCGGATCGGTCAACTCGCCCACTTCGTTGAAGGTGAGGATCGTGCCGGCGGTCAGGGGAATGTTGAATCCGGGGTTGTGGGAATCGAACTCGGCCAGGGCGACAAAGACATCGTCCTCGCAGCCGCTGAAGCTCGCGACCGAGCGCAGTTCCAGCACCTGGTTGCCGTTTTCCGCCACGATCTCGGCTTGCTGGGGCGACACACCGCGGTTGCCAAGCTCCGTGATGGTATCCCCCACGAACCAGACTCCTTCGTCGCCGTTGATGGTGCTGCCCGGCGCGTAAACTCCGGCCGTGGCCTGCTCCCAGCCCTCATCGAAAATCTGGGCCGGCGCCACCGTGCCAAGGATGGTAACGACGCCTAGCAAGAGACCGATTCGCCTGCGCATGTTCGCACCCCCCATTCAATGCCTGATTGCTGATATCTTAACGTCATCGTGGCCGACGACGGCGGGTGCGCATAGTCGGGAATTTCCTGAAACCTCCAATGCCTCTCACGCGGATCGTCTCGAAACCATGTCGATGCAGGGCGGCGATGATCTGGCGACCGGTGATGCGCGGGAGTCTGGTCATCCTTCCACCCAGACGCGCTGCACCCCAATGAACTCGTGAGGGGCTACGTCTTCTCCTCTGGCTTCCAGACACAACTCGATCACTTCCCGAATCCGCTCCATGAGCTTGCCGAGGGATCTTGCCTGGGTGTGACAGCCGGGCAGTTCGGGGACTGTCGCCACGTAGTAGCCTTCTTCGTCTCGCTCGATAATCACGTCAAAAGCTTTTGCCATGCGTCGCCTGCCTGCTGATCCTGCGCCGGCCTGAGCCGCGTCAAGCCAGAATACGTTCCTATGGTATCCAGAGCACCGGAGCCGGTCAAGAGGCGGTGCCCTGCTGCCACTCTTCTACAAGACGCCCTTTTTCAGGATGACGTTGGCGTAGAGGGCCTTCTCACTGGTGGCGACCACGGCGTACGCCTTCTTCGCCCGCTCGTAGAAGGCGAACCGCTCGACGAACTCGAAGTCGGAGAACTTCTCGCCGCTGGCTTTGACAATGGCCCGGTACTGCTCCCAGATGGTGGGCTTGGTCTTGTCGCCCGGGACGACACTCATCAGGGCCACCGGACGATCCACGTAAATGTCCAGCGGAAAGAGCTTCAAGATCGCCTCCAGCAGTTCCGGCACACCGTGGCCGTCGCAGCGGACCAGCCGCTGGGCGACGGAGGCCGCTGGGAAGTTGCCGTCCGCCAGCACGATCTCATCGCCGTGGCCCATCTCCAGGAGGATCTTCATCAGCTCGGGAGACAGAATCGGGGGGATGTTCTTGAGCATAATTCCGGTTCCTTTCGCAGAATCACATTAGATAGGACCTATAGGACTCCTAGGACCAATCGGACCTATGAAAGGCCTTCCATGGCCACAGTCAGTTCGTGTGAAACACCTCGTCCATGGTCTTCCACTGTTGGCCTTCGGGCGTGCCGGGCAGGCGGACCTGCAGCGGGTCGGTGTACGTCCACCAGAGCCTGGTCACCTCGTCGGCCATCCGCGCCATGTCGCCTGGGAAGTCGTCGCCGACGTACTCGAAGTAGCTGAACAGCAGGTACTCGCCGGGCTTGATTTCGCCGAGATAGATGGAGTAGTTGCGGATATTGACCTTGTCGAGGGCCGCCAGGACGCCGGGCCAGACCGCCGCGTGCATCTGGGTGTAGGCGAGGATGTTCTTCTCGGGCATGCCGATGATCGAGCCGTGCCGGGACTTGATTTGGCTCGGTTTGAATGCCGGCCCATCGTGATGGAACACCTCTTGCCACTGAGCCCACCACTCGCCCGCTTTCCGTGTCGGCAGAGGTCTTTGCAGCGGATCGGTCTGCTTCCACCACTCCTGCGTGGTCTTATCCTTCTTCATCCGGGCCATGTCGGCCTCGAAGCTCCGGCCGGTGTACTCATAGTAGGCGAAAAGACAATCCTGGTCCGGGGCGACCTCGCCGAGATAGATCGAGTAATTGTGGATGTTCGTCTTCTGGATCATCCGGAGCACCCCGGGCCAGGTGGTCGCGCGCAGCCGCTTGTACTCGGCGATACTCTCCTTGGGAATAGCGATGACCGCCCCATGCCGCTCGATCCTCTGGGTCGCACAGCCGGAAAGTAAGGCCGCGCCCGTAATCAAGGACAAGACCGTTGTTACCAGCCTCTTCTCAGGCATCGGAGAACCTCCTTCGTAGCATGGGCATCTTGCCCATGGGTCACACAGGGCCATCTTGGCCCTG
>Ga0315289_10015808_pt1 | contig 10463 bp, 7 predicted proteins | sample YL17G11_40_MG_FD_203452 | JGI IMG/M metagenome (GOLD analysis project Ga0315289, IMG submission 203452) | Sediment microbial communities from Yellowstone Lake, YNP, Wyoming, USA - YL17G11_40 | ecosystem: Environmental > Aquatic > Freshwater > Lake > Sediment | place: USA: Wyoming | collected...
CAGTCGGCACGACTACTCAACGGCGGATCTAATCGGCGGCAACTTCCGGAACGCCGTCTATCGGGACGAATCGCTTCCCTGCCTCCCGCTGACCGAGGACGCCCGCCTTCGGTCCGAGGCATGGGGCTGGTGGCAGGAAGATCACGGACTTCTCGTCATCAAGTACAACAACATGGACATCGAAATGTCAGTGGCGGCGCCGCTGGCGATCGGCAATGAGCACCTTCTCAGATTTGGCGGCGTGGGGAGTTCTCTGTATGGTGAACCAAGCCGTGGGCACTATCTGTCACCGGACAGTGAGTTTACGTTCGGGACGACCCACTACGTTCATGTCGAGGGTAGCATTGAGAACGCTTTCCGCTGCTACCGGGATTTTCTCGACGCCCGGGGACATTGCTACCCCTTAAGTTACAATCCGCCGGTCAACTGGAACGAGCTCTATGATATTGGCTGGTACCATTCCGACGAGGAGAAGTTGAGCCGGCACTACACCAAGGACAGTTTGCTCCGGGAGGCGGAGAAAGCAAGAGACTGCGGTTGCGAACTTCTCTACCTCGACCCGGGGTGGGAGAAGGCCGAAGGTACGACTCTATGGGACGATGCCCGCCTCGGATCAGTGGCAGATATGATTGCTGTCCTGCGCCGGGATTACGGCCTGCAACTAGGTTTCCGCACAATCCTGCGCTGTTATCGAGACCATTGGCCACACCGCCACATGGTTCAGCATGCGGGAAAACCGAAGGGGCCGGTAATGGATTTTGAGGGGCAACAATATTGGGAGCTATGTCTTTGTGATCATTCGTTTTGGAAACAGAAAGTCGAACGCATACGCAACATCACCCTTGAGGGGGTCCGCTTCCTGATGGTGGACGAGTCGGACTGGCGCGGTCCCTGTTATGATCCGGAGCATGGTCATGCCGTGCCCACGAGGCCAGCAGACCATGTCCGTGCAGTTTACGCCCTTTGCCGTGAGCTGAGGCGCCAGTGTCCCGAGCTCACCATCGAGTGCCACGATCCCGTATGGCCTTGGTATACGTGTATTTACGTACCGACCTACTTTCAGCAGGGGAGCGCTGACTGCGGCGCGTACCACGAGAACTGGGGTTTCGAGTATATGTGGAACTGCATCGAAGACTTAAGGAGCGGCAAAGCGCTTGCCCTTTACTACTACAATCTGGGCTGCAATGTTCCCTTGTACTTGCATATTACGATGGCCGCCGATAACGATGCGTGCCTTTTCTTCTGGTGGGCCGCATCCACCGTTCGCCACTTGGGAATTGGCGGAAAGCATGGCCACGAATCGGTGAATCCCATGGACATGCCGGCCTACGATCCTCAGAAAAGGTTTGCGGCCTACCAGAAACAGATGGCACTCTATCGACGACTCAAGACGTACTTCGTACGCGGAGCTTTTCATGGGCTCGGCGAAAACATTCATTTCCACACGCTTCCTGGGCAGGCGGGGTGCGTTATGGTGATATTCAACCTTACGCATGCGGATCAGGTCATCGAGGCATACGTTACCCATGAGCAGCTCCAATCCAGTCACCCGTTGCCTGTTGAGGGCGCTGCCGGGATTTACGAGTATGGAAAGCTTAAGGTCACCGTCGTTATCCCTGCGATGTCACCCTCAGTCGTGTGCATCGGAGAGGCAGTCGGAGCATTGAACTCAATCGAGGCCGAATCAAACGCTCCAGCGGACGCAGGCAAGACGCGCCGCTGAGCTTGGGCGTTCGGTTTACAAACTTGGCTTCCGTCCGTTCGTCGATCTTGGCCAACGTGATGCGCCTGAACCCCGGGAATTATCCCATGCATTCATTTATTAGATGCTTTAATAATATTAACCATCATCTTATAGTATGCATTTGTTAAAGAGTTTATGAAAGTATCGCACGATATGTGGCTCAAAGGCTGGGATAAAAGGAACGCAGGAAATCCCCGCATCTGGTTGCATGCAAGCGATATAATGGAATATATTAATTCGAACGACGACGGGAGTTTGTATCCCCTGTTCACAAAAGTTACCGAACTTTTCGGAGCCTTCTTCCTCATACAGGAGAGGCCGAAAAAATGGATCCAGTGTCTGTGAAACCAAGGAGACGAATGCAGATGCAGGGGTAATGATTGTAAAAAACGGAAAATATTGTTAAACAACTTTAAATGGGAGGGATTGAAGAATGGTATATAATAAAGATCCTTGCTGTGAATACAAATAAAATCCAGTTGGGATAGGTGTATTGAAACCACTCCTGAGATGAAAACTCCCTTTTGAATGGCACAGTGCAGAACCCTATCAGATTCAGTTCGCTCTGTCATCTGATGATCTGTAAAGTAGAGAGGGGTATTATTATTATGGGTAGTCTAAGTACTATCAGCCGAGTAATAAATGAGTTTGGTATAGACTCCTTCAATCTTTTTTCAAAGATTTTTTCTCGAATGATGTTTCCAGTAGAGCGGAAGTTCACCGAAAATGCAGAATGGTGGCAAAAGCCTGGGTTGGGTATCCAATATCAGATCGAGTATCGCCCCGGCCTCGAATGGCAAAGGGATTGGCCAGAATTTAACCGTCAGATGAAGGACAAAAATGGCAACCTGAAGTTTAATGGCCCGTTCCCCAAGGTCGCGAAGTGGATCGCGCTGAGTAAGGAGATGGGTCTTGATTACCATGTCATGGAGATTAAGTGGCATGATGGGATTTGTTACTTCAATACACAATTGACGAATTGGAAAACCAAGGAGGATTACGCAGAACAGTTTGCCGAACTCAGCCGAAAAGCACGGATCCCTTTCATGTTCTATTACTCTTCGATCTTCGATCACAATCCGCAGTTTGATGCGATACAACCCAAACCACATGCCACTTTTTCGGTTATTGGCCTCGAACCTCAGCCGGTATACGAAAAATACCTGCGTGAACAGTACCGCGAGATCGTGGAACAGTACCGGCCGGACGGGATGTGGATCGACTGGTACTGGCCCGATCAGTCCACGAGGACGACCATCGACTTTTTCAAAACCAACTACCCGAAGTTGGTTCTAGCATTCAATATGTCCAATTTATTCACCCGTTCATACGAAAAGCTGAACTATACCTCGAGTGAGGCGCATGACCTGGATGGTCCATTCGTCAAGCTCGTCCGGTCGGAAGGCGCCTATTTACCGAACGAAAGCAGCGCGTGGAAATGGTCGACCCTCTTCCGGCGCATGCATACCCACCCTTCGGAAATAATATCCCCTGCTGGCCGATGGTGGTCAGATCCCACCGTGCGCGATGATCTCAATGACCTGATCCGCATGAGTGCAATCGTAATGGCCAACGGTTTAAAACACTGCATTGGTGTAACCGAGCAGCTTAAGGGTGGCATATATCCCGACCAGTTAAAACAGCTCAAGATGCTGGGAGCATGGTATGTTCCCAGAAAAAAGCTATTCGTTGAGTCCGTTCCTCTTCGTTACCGAGGCAAAGAGCCGCGCACAATCCATGTTGATCACCCCCAAAGCATTAAAGTCATCGCCTGCCGTCATGAAGATGACACACTTATCCATCTCATCAACATGGACGGGAGCACACGGCCGATCTCGGTCCTGTTCAAGGGCGGGACGTGGGGGGATGTGAGGAAGATCACGATGGAGCCCTCGGGGCGCGAGGTGCCCATGAAAAGGAGCGGCAATGAACTCAGGGTCGCGATCAGGGAGGAAATCGATCCGGTTGACGTCATCCTACGGCTCAGGCGATGATCGTTTTTCATAATGAGGTATAAAATGGGGAATCTGCTGACTAACATCAGAGTGGTGAAGGAGCTGAGCGAAGAAGTCCTTGTTTCGATCCCCAGGATTTTTGCACGAATGATGTTCCCCGCACAGAAGAAGCTCGTTGAAAATGCAAAGTGGTGGCAGAATCCGGGCTTGAGTATCCAGTATCAGATCGAGTTCCGACCCGGCCTCGAATGGCAGAGGGACTGGCCGGAGTTTAACCGCCGGATGATGGATGAAAGCGGCAATCTGAAATTCAACGGCCCCTTTCCAAAGGTGGCCGAATGGGTAAGCTTGAGCAAGGAGATTGGGCTCGATTACCACTCAATGGAGATAAAATGGCACGACGGGATCTGCTATTTCAACACGCAGTTGACGAATTGGAAGACAAAGCAGGATTACGCCCGTCAGTTCGCCGTACTCAGCCGGAAGGCCAATATCCCATTCATCTTTTATTACTCATCGATAATTGACCACAACCCTCAGTTTGACGCGATACAACCTAAGCCGCACGCGACCGAATCGATTATCGCCCTGGGGCCCCAGCCTGTGTATGAGAAATACATTCTCGGACATTACCGTGAGATAATGGAGCAGTATAATCCGGACGGCATCTGGCTCGACTGGTACTGGCCGGATCGTTCCACCAGGACAAGCATCGACTTTTTCAGGAGCAATTACCCGGATAAGGCCCTTGCATTTAACTTTGCCAGCTACTTCCCAAGCTCATACAAGAACCTTGATTTCACAGCAGGCGAGGCGCATGATCTGGATGGCCCCTATATTAAGTTTCTTCGCTCGGATGGCGCCTATCTTCCGGTCTGGTGCAGCGCATGGAAATGGTCAATGTTCTATCGCCGTTTTCAGAGTCATTCCTCGGAGATCATATCGCCGTCGGGCCGGTGGTGGTCGGATCCCACCGTGCGCGATGATCCCTATACCCTGCTCCGCATGAGCGCAATCGTGATGGCGAGCGGTATGAAGCACTCCCTCGGCGTGACCTCACAGATGGAAGGCGGAGTATATCCTGATCAGGTCAAACAGCTCAAAATGCTCGGGGCCTGGTATATCCCCAGGAAAAAGTTTTTTACAGAATCGGTCCCCCTTCGTTACCGGGGCAGAGAACCGCGTACAGTCACTGTCGATAATCCCGGAAGCATTAAGATAATAGCCTGCCGCCATGAAGATGATATCCTCATCCATCTCATCAACATGGACGGAAGCAAACGGCCCATCGATGTCCGTTTCAGAGGCGGGGCGTGGGGGGACGTCAAGAAGATTACAATGGAGCCCTCCGGCCGTGAGCTCCCGATTGAGAGAAGCGGAAACGGATTCAGGGTTGTGGTCAGTGGGGAGATCGATCCGGTTGATGTCATCCTGAGGCTCTGGCGGTGAGCGTTTTCCTCCATCCGCGGTTTTGCCGGAATGTCGCATGTATGGAGTAATTCAGTACGACTATAAAAAGACAAGGAGTACAATTATGAAGAAAATAACCGTTATGACCGGCGTGGAGATTACCATTGACGACAGAGATCTCTCAATCCTGAAAGGGCTTGCCGAGCGCATCGCCCGCATTGCATCGCTTCCGGTGCAGAAACACAACAGGGAGCTCTGGCGCGGCGTGAACGATCTCAAAAGGAAGACCGCCGTCATTATCAAATTCGACGAGGTCCCCTGGACTGAAATGAACGTGAATGGTGAGCTTGACCTGAAAACAGCTGATAAATTCGCGCAATCCATTGAAACGCATATGCTGTGCACTCTCTATCACTGGGAACACATGCGCTGCGACATGGTAGTTGAGCCGATGCTGCCCTCCTGGCTTGCAATCATCGATCTCGGTTTCGGCCTCGACGTCAAAGAGGACATCATAGAGCAGGGCGTGAAAGAGGGCTCGGGTGAAGCCGGCTGGGTGAGCGCTCACCACTATATACCTCAGATCCGGGATGAAAGGGACATCGAAAAGCTTACGGAGCCGCAGATTACATACAACGAGGAGATAAGCAATGCACTTCATGAGGCGCGCAAAGAGTTTGTCGGCGACATTCTCGAAGTTAAGAGGTATGGCATTGCGAATCCGACTTTCGCCCTCTGGGACGACCTGGTCACGCTGTGGGGTTCGCAGGAGCTTATGATAGACCTGATCGAGCGGCCCGAACTGGTGCATCTCGCAATCAAGCGCTATGCCGAGGTCTATATGAAACGCCTGTCCATCTATGAGGACCTGGGTGTTCTCACCTGGGACGCGAATTGTTATACCGGTGCAGGCGGTCCGGGTTATACCGATGATCTCCCGGGAAAGGATTATGATCCCGATCATGTCAAGCTTGAGAATATCTGGGGACACTGCACTGCGCAGATATTCGGATCGGTCTCACCAAGGATGCATAGGGAATTTGCCATTGACTACGAACTGCCGCTCATGAAGCGCATGGGACTGCAGTATTACGGATGCTGCGAGCCGCTCCACGACAGGATACCCATGCTGCGGTCAATCCCCAACCTGAGGAAGATATCCATGAGCCCCTGGGCCAATCTGGAAAAGGGCGTGGAGCTGATCGGGAATGACTATGTGCTTTCGGTTAAGCCCAACCCAGCCATATTTGCCGGCGAGGTATGGGATCCGGCAAGAGTGCGCGCCTATTTCGAGGATGTCTTCGAGAAGACGAAAGGCTGTTCTGTCGAGATAATTTTTAAGGACATCAGCACCGTCAACAGGCAGCCGAAACGCCTCTGGGAGGTAGCCGACATAGCAATGGATGTAGCCGGAAAGTACAGATAGCTATTTTATCACCTAAGAGGAAGATGTAATGGCCAAAATTAAAATGAGCGGACGGGACATCACCACATTGTCTCTCCTGTTCATTATGACCTTGTTGTTGTTTGCCGACCAGATAATCATGTCGGCCATTATTCCCGAGCTTACCCGGGAGTACGGGACGAATGAAACAATGCTGGGCTTTATCGGGTCCGCATTCACGCTCGTTGGGGCGTTCATGAGCATCTTTTTCGGGTATATCTCCGACAAGGGTTCGCGGAAGGCAATGCTGGTCCTCGTCATTCTCATCGGCGAGATACCCTGCATTATGACCGGCATTCCATATTTCACCCAAACGCTGGGCTCCTTCGCTATTTTGCGACTGCTTTCCGGCATAGGACTAGGCGGTGTCTATCCCGTATCCTATTCCGTGCTTGCGGATTATTTCAAGGAGGAGCACCGGGCTACGGCCTCGGCCTGGATGATTACGGCATGGTCCGTCGGCACCATTCTGGGGGTGGTCCTGGCGGGATACCTCACGAACATCTATGGCTGGAGGATATCCTTTATCCTGATCGGTGCCCCCAATGTACCCATCGTGCTTTTTTTCGCCCTGTACGCCAAGGAACCGGAAAGGGGAAGGACCGAGGATGCGCTGGAGGACCTCATCCAGAAGGGCATTGTCTATAAACAGAAGATCAATTTCAGGGATTTTAGAATCATCCTCAGGATCAAGACCAACCTCTACATCTTCCTTCAGGGGATTCCAGGCTGCATCCCCTGGGGCATCCTCACATACTGGGGCATCACTTTTTTCCAGGTATATCGGCATATCTCAAAGGAGATGGCGACCACAATCTTTCTCGTGCTCGGCATCGGCACTACCCTCGGGGGACTGGGTTTTGCCTACATCGGAGAGTGGCTCTACAAGAGAAACCCGAAGTATATGCCTATCCTGTGCGGCCTGGGGGTGCTCGGAGGGATCATTCCAGCCGTCATCCTCGTCAATATGCCAGTCACCAACATGACAGTCTACCTTATCCTGGGCTTCTTCGCCGGCTTCCTCATCTCCGTTGCCGCGGCCAACGGGCCGGCCATGATCATGAACGTCAACCGGCCTGAACACAGGGGGACGGTCTTTTCGCTTATCAATATAACCGGCAACCTGGGAAACGGATTGGGGCCTGCCATCGGCGGACTGCTCATACCCTTCGGCTATCTTTTCATGATGAACTCCGCCATATTCTGGTGGATACCTTGCGGGATACTTTTCCTTGTAGTTGCAAAGTATATCACAGGCGACCGTGAAACCCTGCGCAGGCTGATGGAAGAAAGGGCATGTGAAATGGCCGGTAATACCCGGACGGACACAGGCCCTCTTGTGCCCTAAGCAGGCTTTTTTAAGTTACGGGGAAAAATCTTCATCACAGGGAGAAAACAATGTCGGTAAAACCATTGGCAGAAAAAGCGCTTGAACAGGGAAGGGGAATCCTTAGACTGGCGCCAAACTGGGTTCCGCGTTCATTTTGTATACCAGGCAGAAGGATCAAGCTTCATCCAGATGATTATTATGCCCTTGGCGGCCAGAGGGGAGGAATTGATGAACGATGGTTGTCTTCAACCATACCCGCTGATAACGGGCCTCTTACAGCAGCTGATGAAGGCCTCAGCTTGGTTGTATTTGAAAACGGTTCGGAAAGGATTAAATTTCTTCTTCGTGATGCCATAGAAGCTATGCAGGGCGAGATCATCGGCCAGCGGCTCTGGAATCAATATCGAGGGTGGCCAATCTATTCGAAATTTTTTGACAACCTCGGTCCTTTGCCTCACCATATCCACCACGATGATGAACATGCTCGATTGGTCGGACAAATAGGGAAGCCAGAGGCCTACTACTTTCCACCCCAACTAAACAACCACCCGGGGCGGTTTCCCTACACTTTTTTTGGTCTTAAACCCGGTACCACGAAGGCGCAAGTGAAGGCGTGTCTGAAAAACTTCACCAAAGGTGATAACAAGATCACCAACCTTTCCAAGGCATATCGTCTTGAGCCAGGGACAGGCTGGGATGTACCAGCGGGGATACTGCATGCACCGGGAAGTCTTTGCACGTATGAACCACAGAAAGCATCAGATGTATTTGCAATGTACCAGTCTGTGACAGATGACCACATTGTTCCCGAAATACTATTGTGGAAAGATACGCCTGAAGAGCAGAAGGGTAACTATGATTACCTTATGGGGATCCTAGATTGGGAGGCAAATGTTGACCCGTTATTCGACACGAAACGCTTTATGATACCCATACCCATCAGAGATGTCCAGCAGATGGAAGAGGAAGGGCTTTGTGAAAAGTGGATCTGTTACAAGTCCGATGCCTTCAGTGCTAAAGAGTTAACTGTGCTGCCAGGAAGGACAATAAACGTCCGGGACAGCGCTGCTTATGGCTTGATCATGGTGCAAGGACATGGCACCATGGGTGTCTGGGATATCGAAACCCCAGTCCTTATCCGTTTCGGTCAACTTACGTATGATGAATACTTTGTGAGCGAAAGTGCTGCCAGAGGAGGCGTAAGCATCACAAACCGTTCTCAAAGTGAACCAATGGTAATGCTCAAGCATTTTGCTGGTGGTAATCCTGATGTTCCCAAAATCCGCATAGGTGATTAAGCATTGATAGAGTTTATAGGGCGAAGTGTTATGATGAGTATGGGTTTCACGGAATGCATCATGCGCACTTTGGAGGGTAAGCCCGTGGAGAGGATTCCCTCCTGGATACCCATTATAAAGGGGCGGACCATCCACGATGTCTTGGGGAAGCCCTTGATTTCAACGGAAAGCATGGCAAAAAACAGACTTACAACATTTCCTCTTGACAGATAACCAATGTCCAAGATGCTATAGGATATTGGCTTCGGGGCGAGGAAGATTAAGGCCGAGCAGAGGATCTATTAAACGTATCGGCAATATGCTCTGGGAAAGCAATAGTGGTATTTGCTTGTTCCCAAGCTCCAGTTTGGGAACAAGGTACAAAATGAGTATCAAAGTCCGCAGGCCAATATGAAAACGGAGGGGGGGGAAGGCATGCACCAGAAAAAAGCATTTGGCGGGAAGGAGCTTTACACGGTTGTGCTCCTGTGCCTCATCAATTTTTTCCTTTTCGCGGATCAGAATCTCATGGCGCCGAACCTCACCAAGATTGCCAGGGATTTTGGCATGAGCGATCTTGAGAGGGACACGTTACTTGGTGGACAAATTGCGCTGGGATTCTGGCTCTTGGGTGGGATTGTGACCCTCTTCATCGGATATATGACCGATAAGCTCTCACGCAAGAAGCTCTTTCTCACCGTTGTCCTTATTGGTGAAATACCTTGTTTGCTCACCGGGTTCGCCCAGAACTACCCCCAGATGTTTGTGTTGCGGGCGCTTACTGGCATTGGGCTCGGCGGCGTCATTCCGTTAAACTACTCCCTCCTGGGGGATCTATTTTCCCCCAATAACAGGGCTAAGGCTGTCGGGGTAATCAGTGTTGCGTCTGGTCTAGGTATCGCAATCGGCCAGATGGTCGCCGGGTTTACAACCGACGCTTGTTTAGGAACGCTCTGTGGATGGCGGATTCCGTTTGTCGTTGTCGCAGCCCCCGGTTTTCTGATGGCACTCCTTTTCTGGTTTACCACAAAGGAACCGCCCCGAGGCAATACAGAGGAAAGTTTGAAAGAGCTCATCGAGAGTGGTAAAGCATATACAGCGAAAATCAATTGGTCAGAATATAAGCTGCTGTTTAAGAATAAAACCAATATCCTATTGATCCTTCAAACCCTTCCGGGAGTCGTTCCCTGGAGTGTGTTGCTGGTATATTTAAACGATTTTCTCGCACAGGAGAAGGGTTATACAGTGCAGGCCGCAACCTCGATCTGCATGATCTTCGGTGTAGGAATCCTCAGTGGGATGC
>Ga0315289_10015809_pt1 | contig 10462 bp, 25 predicted proteins | sample YL17G11_40_MG_FD_203452 | JGI IMG/M metagenome (GOLD analysis project Ga0315289, IMG submission 203452) | Sediment microbial communities from Yellowstone Lake, YNP, Wyoming, USA - YL17G11_40 | ecosystem: Environmental > Aquatic > Freshwater > Lake > Sediment | place: USA: Wyoming | collected...
CTGCCAGCAGAACGGGGTCGTGGTGCGCACGCGCAGCACGGGCCACTGCCTGCGGGGGGACGTCTTCGCGTGCCCCGCGTGTGGGGCGCGCATGATCGTCACGGCCCGCGAGGGCTACACCGAGGAGGTCCCCGTGGTGGGCGAGATCTATTGCGACCTCCGGGCGGCGTGGTGATGCGGACGATCTGCGCCTACGTGGATCCGCACGGGGTCCTCTACTGCGTGGACTGCCTGCATCAGCACGGGCGCCTAGAGGAGGCGCAGGATGGGCGGCAGCGGTGGGCCCGCGTGTACAGCGATGGGGGGATCTATCGCGAGGAGCCCTGCGTGGGCTGCGGGGCCCTCGTGGGCGAGGGGGCCCCATGAGCGCGGAGGAGTGCCAGCGGTGCGGGCGCGGGGATGCGTTCTGCGAGGGGCAGCGCCCAGTGGGGCCCTGCAACCTGTTCGTCCCGCGGCCCACGGGGCGGCCCTGCGCGGTCTGCGCCGAGCGCGACGTGGAGCCGGATAAGACGGTGTGCGCGGCCTGCCGGCAGAGCTACGACGGCCCGGACCTGAAGGGGCCCTCGACGCCCGACATCATCCGGTGGGCGGCGGCACGCGCGCGGGATCACGAGCGGCGGCGGGGGGCCGCGCGGGCCGCGCTGACGGCGGCGCAGGCGCACGAGCGGCGCATCGTGGAGGCGCGGCGGATCCTGGCTTGGATGGAGCACGAGAACCTGATGGCGCACCGCGAGACGCACTGCGGGGACGGTTGGCTGAGCGACCACACGGCCGCGATGGCCGACATGGACCGCCAGGTGCGGGCCCTGCTGGAGGAGGAACCATGACGATGCAAGACCGGACGTTTTGCCCGTGTTGCGGGTGGGACACCCGCGCACCCGGGTGCATTTCATTTTACGCTCGAGAAGATCCTGCCCCCGTTGCCCGTGCCGCCGCCGCCGAATGTCTTCAGGGAGGGATCGGCGCGTCCGATTCCCCCGGAGATCTTGGCGGCGATCCTGCCCCCGCCGGGGGTCGCCATCTCGGAACACTGCCGACGGACCAACCAGCAGGCGTGTCACCACTGCGACGACTTGCACTGTGGGGACAACACGAGTGAAGCAGCACGCCAGAGGTTGAAGCCATGACGGATGAACGACGACTGCATGTCTTCTCGGATGGAGAGGAGTGCTACATCGCCTATGACGCAGAGGATGCCTGGGCGCTCTGGACGAAGAGCACCGGGGAGAAGCGCGCGGACTATGAGTTCGAGGATGGTAGTTACTGGACGTGTCTTGCCGATGACCATGTCCTGAAGATCTGCATGGACGCGGCGCAGTACAACGGTACGGCGCCCGCCGTCGCGAAGACCTGTGCGGAATGGGTGGCGACGAACGAGCGGGGGTATCTCTGTGGCCATGATGAGTGAAAGGGGAAAGCCATGACGGGACCAGGCTTTGCAGCGCATGTGATGGCAGACAGGCTCTCCCGCTGCGCATGGATCGTGGGTGCGATCGGCGTGATCGTGGGGGGGGCGATGGTCGTGTACTGGGAGGTCTCCCAGAAGGTGGCGCGTGAGAAGGCCGACGTACAGACCCGTATCGAGTTGCAGGAACGCATCATCGAGTTGCAAGAACACATCACCGGGATGCAGCAACGCATCGACAAGCAGGATCGGGAGATGGCGACATACGCGGACCTTGCGAAAGTCTCACGGGGCATCCTGCTCAAGCAGCGGGACGACTGCGAGGCTAAGTTGGTCACGTGGACCCAGGATCACTGTGGCGACTTGTGCGCGCGGTCCTACGAGTTCGCGGAATACTGTAAGCAGATCGCGGGGGAGATGAAACAGATCGCCCAAGAAGGACACCGGGCCATTGAGAAGCTCGAAGCCGAGCAGAAGGCAGGATGGAAGCCATGACCCAGGATGATACGTTCTTGAACATCTACCATGAGGCAGCGTATCGAGGGATGACGGTCGAAGATCAAGCGATGTGGTGTAGCGCCTGTCACAAGATGCTTCCCTGCCGGTGGGCACCGTCGCCCGATGCCGGGCCGCACTGGCGGTGCTCGAAGTGTGGGGAGGTCGTTCCGGGGAAGCCACCCGCAGAGGAGACAGGAGGGAGGCCATGACGGCGCTCTATCCGACGGATCCCTTGCCCCCGTTGCCGGAACAGGTGGTCGAAGCCAAGCCGCTCGTCGACTGGGGGTTCTCGTGTGGGCGGCACTACCTGACCGTCGCCGGGTACATCGTGGCGATGGAGGGCGATCCCATCCGGGATGCGGACGTGTTCGCCCTCCAGGATGACGCGTCACGGAAGCTGGGCTGGAAGGGGTGGGACGGGGCGGCGATCAAGCGGGTGGTCGAGGAGTACCACCGGAAGGCAAAGGGGGGCGCATGAACAAGACGACGGGGCTCACGGCGTTGCTCACGATCGAGATCGCGGCGGTGTTCGTCATGGGGATCTGGTCGGCCAGGTCATGGATGAGAACTGCGTGTTGCAGGAACGCCTCACCGTGATGCAAAAACGCGCCACGGAGGCGGAGTCGGGGCTAGACGATTGCCAAGTGTTGATGACGGAGCAGGGAATCAACTGTAACAAGCAGGTCTTGGTGTGTGAGCGAAACACGGAGGAGAACATCCGAAAGCACTGCGGGGGGCTGTGCGCGTCGTGCTACCTGCTCGTGCAGGACGTGAAGCAGGACCTCACCGGCATCCTCGGCCGGGGGCATCCGATCAGTGCGGAGGCAACGCCTTGATGGATGAGCAAGGCGCGCAGTGGTGCGACTGTCCGGCCTGCCAGCAGTTGCAGGCGATGGACGCGTTTGCAAGGCAACTAGAAGCGGCGCAGCGTGCGGCGGTGCCTATTATTGATCGGTTTGATCGGCGTCCGTGGCCGTTGCAACGCAAGGGGGCTTGTCAGTCGGCGGATCGGTTGGCGTGGCTGTACCGCATGACGGTGCCGATCCGGGGACGTAGGTCTGAGGAGGGTATGCATGGGCAGGCGGCAGTTGCGGCCGCGCAAGCGGTGGAGGGCCACGCCAATGACCACGACGACGATGACGACGTGTGAGTGGTGCGGGGCGTACTTCTCGCTGGGGTTGCTTAAGTGCATGGGGCCGATGGGCGTGACCTCGCCGACCGCGCCGGTGACGGCGTGGGCGAGTCAGCGGAAGTTGGCGCGTGGGGAGTGTCCCCGGTGTGGCCACGTGACGCCCCCCACGGATGGGACGCATGCTCAATCTCAATGAGACGCCGCGGCCTATTGGGCGGGCGACTAGCGGGCTCTCGTGATTGAGGAGTGGCGCAGCGTGCTTGCGGTTTTGGTCGGCGCCGAGAAGGTGGTGCGCGTAGCGCATGATATGCTGATTGCCCCGCAGGAGTGCCGGGGGGATCGCGACATGCTGTGCCCCTTACAGGCGCCTATGGTGCGCATGCAGGCGCGCATTGATCAAGTGCGATCCATTTTGGCGCGGTACAGCGAGGGATTAGATGAACGATAAGCAGTGGCATTTGTGGCGGTGTGGCGCGGGGCCAGGGCAGACGATGGACGTGATCGCCTGTGGGCCCCAGCAGGCGCGCAAGCTGGCAGCGGCGCTGTGGATGGCGCGGTATGGGGAGGTGACGGCGGTGTGCGTGAGCAAGCGGTTGCCCCTCGTTGAGGGGCACGGGCCGCGGCTGGCGCCCGTGAACGTGGTGCAGCGGTACGGCTTCGACGCGATAGCGGCGACGGAGGCGCGTCCCCGGGTGCATCGGTTGATCGTGCGGCGGGGGATGGAGGGGCAACCTTGAGTCAGACGCCCCTGGGGATCCTTCAGACGATCACGGAGGCCGTGGCCCTGGCTGACTACGTGCGGCAGCGGGTGACGCCCTTTCGCCGGGTCGAGGAGTCCACGCAGGAGACCTTTGACCGCCTGCTCGTCGAGCTGGTTCAGGCGTGCCCCCAGTACGCGGGGTGGCATGTGCCTCCGCGGAGGTGAAGGGGCACGTGGCGATCAGGGATCTCGCGGTGTGTTGACAAACCGAGCGCGATGCGCTAACTTGTTCGGTGGAGCAATGCGCTCCACGGAAACAACAGGCGCTTGGCGCCGGAAAGGGTTCTGAACCATGTACGATCTCTACACGCACTATTATCAAGAGGTGGCCTGCAACAGCAGCACGTGGGCCGATGCGGACGCCGCGCGGTGCGGGTGCCGGGGCCGGGGCTGGTGGCTGTCCGAGGTGGACACGTGGCACTGCTGTCCCTGTCACGGGAAGGGCGTGCCCCACCCCACGGACGAGGAGCAGGCGGAGATGGCGGTGGCCCCCTCGATCGAGGAGTGCCCCGCGCGGTTGAGGGGCGTAACGCGTGCCGTACCTCGGGAGATGAAAATGCCTTCTCCTTCTGATGGGTGTTGTGGGCGCTGCGAGGCCCTGGCGTGGCGCCCCACGCTGGAGGGCGTTGTGTACTATTGCGGCTTGAACAAGGAGGCGTTGGTGGTCGAGGATGGGGGGGACGACGAGGTGCGTCCCTCGTTCGCGCGCTGCGCGGCGTGCCTGACGGGGGGCTGGAAGGAGCGGGACGATGTTGAAGGATGACGCCGAGATCGAGCATATGATCCTGCGATATGTGCTGTCGTGGATGCCCACGTGCGGGCATCCTGCAATGGAGGCGGAGGCCGCGTCGGCGCGGGAGCGGCAGGCGCGCGGGCTTCTCAAGGCCGAGGAGCGCGACGGCTTGTTGCGCAACTGGGCCTTTGCGGCGTTAGAGCGGCGCTTCGAGCGCTACCACAAGCTGGGGCCGCGGGATGTGCGGCACGGCATCACGGTGACGGGGACCTGTCGGGGGTTCGAGGCCGATGCCATGCTCGTGGACTACCACGTGGAGCTGGCGACGGAGGGGCGGGGCTTCTCCGCCGAGGGCTTTGCGGCGCTCAAGGCCGCGGAGGCCGCAGTGGCTCAGTGGGCGCAGGCGTGCGGGGTGGAGCTGCCGGAGCTGGCCCTGACCGTCGATCCCCTTGTCCACGTGGCCACGTGCGCGGGGTGCGGCAAGGACGCGGGGCGCGAGGCGATCCGTGCGACGCTGTTGTTGCCGAGCGGTCGGCGCCTCACGCGCGAGTACCTCGCCACGCTGGCCAAGGCGCGGGGGGCAGGGCTCGCATGACGCCGGGACGCCTCCTATCGCTGATCGTCGTGGCCCTCGTCGGGGCGATCTTCATGGTGTTCGGGGGCGTACTGTTTGTGGGGCGGCACAATGGCCGGGCGGGCAACGCCCTGCTGTTCCTATTGGGCGTGATGGTCGAGGCCATGGTGGGGGTGGCCGTGATGTACGGGGCCGAGTAACGGCCCACTAACCAAGGGGTGGAACCATGCAACGAATCCAGCTAGCAGTCGCGTTTGCGGTGTTCATGGCAGCGGTGGTGTGCGCGGGGGCCGTGCGGGCGGGCGAGGGCGATGCGGCCCTCATCAAGTGCGCGGATGGATCGGAGACGACCTACGCGAAGGAGCAGTGCGAGAAGGGGGTCACGGGCAAGACCTTTAATTTTGAGGGGGAGGTGGCGGACATCGTGAGTGCCAAGGTGCTGACGGTGAAGTTCGACAGCGGGAACTACGCCACGGTGACCTTCAAGAAGCCGATCGCGGAGGAGGTGAGCAAGGGGGACTCCTTCCGGTTCAGCGGCAAGGTGGAGTACGTGGGCACGGGGATCATGTCCTATCATCGCGTCAAGCAGGGTGTACGTTTGCCGTGAGGTTGGAATCCACAAACTTGCAGGCAACCGGGGGCGGGCGGAAGATCGGCGTGGAGGTATAACCCATGTGCGTGACGCCGTTCGTTGACGAGGTGATGCGGGCGTGCGAGGTGGCGACCGCGCGGCGGGAGCCCTGCACGGTGGTTGCGATCGTGCTGGGGCAGGGCGATGCGGAGCGCGTGACCCATTGGTGCCGTGCGGAGGCGGCCTTCCTGGGGGCGGTCTATGAGCTGATGAGCCCGATCCATGCCTTTGATGTGGGGGTGGTGCGCGTGCGCGTGTTGAGCTTGGCGGAGGCCGCGCGCGTCATGCCGCGGTTGCCGCGGCGGAGTCTCGTCGTGGTAGACGCTGGGGCCTGGATGCACGCCGAGATCGAGGGGATGACGAGCACCTTGAATGATCTGGTGGCGGCATGCCGGGGATGAGCGGTGGTAGAGCCTAGACGTCCACAGATGCGGCAGTATCAGGCCTGCATGGCCCCGCCGATTGTGCGGTGGAGCTTGCGCGTGCCCTCGAAGAGCCACCCTGGCGAGGCCCATGAGGTCGCGGGGTGGTTCCGCGAGGGGATGGGCGAGGCGCGGTGCCCCTGCAAGGCCTTCCAGTTCCGCCATCGGTGTTCGCACCTCGCGGTGATGCATGAGGTCTGCGGGTGGGCGGCGGTGCTCGGGGCCGAGGTGCAGTCGTGGGAGCAGCGGCAGGAGCACCTCTGCCCGCGGTGCGGGGGCCCTACGGAGTGGCGGGCGTTTCTCCCCGAGATGCCCTAGGATGGCGTGCATCTCCCAGATGTCACGCGCAAGGTTGGCTGAACGCATAGCGAAACGAAACGAGTTTGACAGTCGCCTAGGAGTACCGCTAGCCTAGGTCCAACGAACATAGCCCCGGCGGAGCCGCGGGGCATCTTCTGGCTGCGCATGCGCGTGCGCAACCGGCTCGATGCCCCCCCATGAGAGCAGGCGGTGCGGGGCCCAGAGAAGGAGGACCGAGATGAACCAGTTGATGCGCGTGTTGTGTGCGGTAGCGTTGATGGTGGGGGCGGGGCGTGCGGGGGCCAATACACCGAGGGATACGCGGAGGAGCGGGGAGGGCGGGGGCGTGGTGGATGCACAGGGCAATCCCGTGGACATGCGGGTGCGGATGGAGGCCGCGCTGCAACGGTTGGAGGCCATGGACGAGGAGGGGGAGACCAATACTTACGAGGGGGATGTGGCGTGGGTGGCAGAGTACATCCGCCGCTGGGCCGCGACGAACCCGGACTACCTGCCGAACAAGGTGGTGGTCGAGCGGGCGCCCGTATTGGCGAAGATCATCGTGGACGTGTCGCGGGAGATGGACGTGGACTACCGTGTAGCGACGGTGATCTGCCGGATGGAGAGTGGGTTTCAAGAGGGGGGGATTAAGGGGATGAAGGACGGGCGGGATCACGGGCTCATGCAGGTCAATGGGGGCACGGGCGTGACCTCGGAGGAGCAGCTGCGAGAGGGCTTGACGATCTGGGTGGCGTGTCGTCGGGGGTGTGGGGGCCTAGAGGCCACCCTCACTTGTTATGCGATCGGCAAGTGTGCCTACCCCACGGAGCAGGGCACGCTGAGCGACAAAGCCTGGCAGGGGATGGCGTTTAAGCAGCGTGGAACGGTTTATCGCATGAAGCTGTTCGAGCGTTCGGGATTGACTAAAAACAGGCGTTTTGCGTCGATCGTGCAGCCGCCAGGGGCACGCAGCGAGTGAATCTTTGTGACTTTTATTATAGCTGAGCAATAAAAAAACGATCGCACTGTAATTGAGGGGATTGACGGGCGTGGGGGCAGGTGGTAGCGCTGGAGGCATGTTCAGCATTAGGATCCCTTCGCAGTGGTCAATGGTGGTGGTGGGATAGGGCGGGCGCGGTGCGCGCTACGCGAGTGGGAACCCTTGCGTTGTATGGCCGCGCGCGATGCGCGTTTGTTGCGTGTCGCCGTCAAGGGAGGCATTGTATCGGCATGAAATCCATGGTTTCAGGCGAGTTGAAATTCATATTTGGATCACGATAAGGAAAGCAGTGAACCGCGCGCACAAAATAGCCCTTGACCCTACCGACACGCAGGAAGCGTATTTTAGACGCGCTTGTGGTGTATCAAGGTTCACGTTCAACTGGGCGTTGGATGCGTGGAAACGCCAGTATGCGGCGGGCGAAAAACCGAGTGGATCCGCCTTAAAAAAGCAGTTTAATGCGCTGCGGCATGTCGATTTCCCGTGGACGGGCGAGGTGTTGCGGGACGCCACGGCACAGCCGTTTGTGAACGTACAGCGGGCATTTAGGAACTTTTTCGAGAAGCGGGGGAAGTACCCGCGGTTTAAGAAGAAGGGCCTTCACGACAGCTTTTACATTGCGAACGACAAGTTTGAGGTCGACGGCCAACGCATCCGGATCCCGCATATTGGGTGGGTGCGGATGCGTGAAGCCTTGCGGTTTGAAGGCCGGATTCAATCGGCGGTAGTGTCCCGAACAGCGCATCGGTGGTTTGTGGCGATAGCGGTCGAGGTGCCCGATCAACTCATCACACGCGAGAACCAAGCGGTGGTGGGCGTCGATCTGGGCATTAAGGCACTAGCGACGCTTTCTACAGGTGAGCATGTTTTGGCGCCAAGGCCATTGAAGGCGGCGTTAGAAAAGTTGCAGCGGTTGAGTCGACAATTGGCGCGCAAGCAGAAGGGGTCGCAGCGAAGGGCCAAGGCCAAGATCAAGGTGGCGCGCTTGCATTATCGGATCTCCTGCGTGCGCAACGATGCGTTGCATAAGCTCACGACGGGCTTGGTGCATCGGTTTGGAACGGTGGTGATCGAGGATCTAAACGTCAAGGGGATGGTGCAGAATCACTGCTTAGCCCGAGCCATCTCCGATGTGGGGTTTGGGGGATTCCGGCGCCAGATCGAATACAAGGCCGCCGCGAATGGCGTACGGGTCGTGGTGGCGGATCGCTGGTATCCGTCGTCGAAGACGTGTGCGGATTGTGGGTTTGTCGTGGATATTCTGCCGCTGTCCATCCGCGAGTGGGCGTGCCCTCGTTGCGGGGTGGTCCATGACCGAGATGTGAATGCGGCGATCAATCTGGAAAAACTAGGGCGGGCTACGCCCGAAGGAACGCCCGTGGAGAAGCAGGCGCTGGCATGCAGACCGATGCGTGTGAAACCAGCTTCGGTGAAGCGGGAACTAACCGGAGCGCAAACGTGCGCACTAGAAAGATAGCAGGCATTATGAAAATTGCTCACAAGCCACCGCATGGAGGTCCACGCCGATGTACACCGATCGTGATTTCGACCAGCCTTGGCTCAAGTACGCTGAAACCGCAGCCCGCCCTTCCGCAGCCCCCTCTCCCTACAGTGCCGATCCTCCCCCCAGAGACGATCGCGGTTTTGCGGCACCTCCGCCGCGCGGTGTCGCCGACGATTATTGGCCCTGAGGGCGCCATGCCAGTGGATCTGCCAACGGCAGCGCCGATGGACGATGCCGAGGGGCGGTACCCGCGTGGCGTGGATCGGCGGCTCCTCGATTGGGTGCGCAGCGAGGAGACGGACATCCTGTGCCAGTACGATGACTGTGAGTTTGATGTCGAGGTGCGCTTGACGGACGTGGGGCCGATCTGCCTAGATCATTATCTAGCGCGGCCCACGTGCGAGGTGCCGGGGTGTCACCGGCCGCAGGCGGATCCGCGGCGCGGCAAGCGCTATCGGGGGATCTACCATTGCTGGCATCATGACAGCGATCCGGCTGCTGAAGCGACGACGCAGGCGTGGGCGCGGTGGGCCGTGGATCGCCGGGCGCCCTTTGCGCTCGACGCCGTGTGATCTTTCTGGTTGACAAACCATTCATGGTTATGGGACAACGACGGCGCATATCAACCTGAGTTGCGCACGCGCGTGCGCAGGGGGGCGCCCCATGACAGAGATGCAGGCGGACGCGATGCGGCAGACGCCCGAGGGGTATCGCGCGACGCGCGAGAGCGAGATCGCCGCGTGTTTGAGCTTAGCGCAGGCGCGGCTGTTGGGGATCGATCAGCCTGACATTCGTGGATTATACGAGATCGTGCACAACCTGCGGTACGCGCGGGAGCGCATGGTGGGGGTAGAACAGATCGCGCGGGTGCTGTTGTGGCACTACCAGGCGGCGTTGCGTGTGATCGCGTGGCAACGTGACGCGGGGCAGGCGGCGGAGGCGATCGCGGCCGAGTTGTTGCACGATGATGGGCAGATGCAGGCGATCGAGGTGGATGATCTATGCGATCCGCAGTGGATCGCGGCGGTGATGGCCAGCGGCCAGCAGGCCGGGAAAGCGAAGATGGGCGATGGGACGCAGGACGGTTGATCGGAAGTTGACGCTCGTGGGATCGAACGGGCAGGCCTTGACGCGGGAGGTCTGGGGGGCGTGGGAGGAGCTAGATCCTGCGGTGGCGCGGGAGAACCTGGGGGTGCTCGTGGAGCGCGTGTGGCGTAACGATCGCTGCATGGTGCTTGCGCACTCCCTGCCCTCGGCGCTGTTCAAGGACCACGAGGGGCAGGCGATCATGATCATGCACCTCGCCATGGTGGGCACGAAGGATCGCACGGATCTCACGTGGGACGAGGCCCAGCGTGCGAAGACCGAGCTGCTGGGGGCAGACATCGAGGCCATCGAGCTGTATCCCGCGGCCGACCGCGTGATGGAGGGGCTCACGGAGCGCCACCTCTGGGCGTTTCCCAAGGGGATGAAGTTTCCCCTGGGGTTCGTGCCACAGAACGT
>Ga0315289_10015810_pt1 | contig 10462 bp, 13 predicted proteins | sample YL17G11_40_MG_FD_203452 | JGI IMG/M metagenome (GOLD analysis project Ga0315289, IMG submission 203452) | Sediment microbial communities from Yellowstone Lake, YNP, Wyoming, USA - YL17G11_40 | ecosystem: Environmental > Aquatic > Freshwater > Lake > Sediment | place: USA: Wyoming | collected...
TTCGAGTGGAAATTTACTCGGAAAGATCTTCATTGTCTACTGTGCAGGATTAAAACACCGTGGGCCGATTCATATCGGCTCGCTGCATAACATAAAATACGTTAGTGAATTTATGAACCAGCGCACTAAGCATCTGCGGAAGATAGAAGTCCAGAAATTCATTTAACGGATTTTTCTTTTGTGTTCTAAGCGGAGCAAAGCCAGCCACATCGCCCTCCCTCAGAGTTTAAAATGTCTCTCTGATCATTCATCATCCGCTCCAGGCTCAACGTATTTTTAATACAACCCGTTGAGGTTATCGAGCTTCATACTCCATATATAGGCCGATGATGAACCCTTGTCAAGTGCAGTGCAGAGCTCGAGTATTGAGATTGAAGAGGCTGGAAGAAAGGCAGGACAGCCAGTGTCCGGGACCATCCGGATCCGGCCGTAAGGGGTCCTTACCTCCTGCGGATTAAGGAAATTTTTTTAAGCTTGATCTCTAAGGCCAGGGGCTTGTGATCCCGAAGCCACCAGTCCGTTAGCTTCTCTTTCGAGAACGTGATCCGGCCTCTGCCCTGCTGCCGATGCGGAATGTCTGAAGTCTTGCACAGCTCACGAAGATGGCGCGGAGATACACGAAGAAACTCCGCCGCTTCCCGGCTCGTCAGGATCGTCATTTTTCCCCCCATGAGAGATTCTTGAATCTGTCAACTTTGCGGCCTGTCCCCCTCCAAGCCCCGGAGTTTCGCGCCAGGATGACCCAGGATCGATTCTCCGGGGCTTATGAGAAGGACTGCCCGTCCAAAATCGTTAAGAAAACTTTCCCCTTCAGGCTAGGTCCTGGCCGGCGAAGCCTGTCAGAGCTTTTTCCACGGCGATGAGACCATCCAGCTTTTCTCTGACCGCCCGGGCCAGGTTTGGATTCATAACTAAGTTTGCTTTTCTGCCTTCGGGATCTTTTAGTGTGAGAATGGCAGTGGCAGGGAAATCCATCTCCCCCAGGGGCCCCAACTCAACCGAGACGCCGTCTTCGTCGACGTGGAGATCCACATTGAAACCGTTCTGGCCCACATCCCTCCTGGCATCGTTTATTTCTTTGCTGCTTCCGGTCTCGAAGAATTTTCTGATCATCACATTGAGGGCGAGGAGCTGCTCTTCTGAGAAAAAAAGGGCGGTCTCTTGGACTCCGTCAGTTTCGATCGTGACCTCCACAGGTTCTCCCGGATCATACTTGTGGATCCCCAGTATGGCCCCGACCTCGATCATCGCGCCGAAGTGCATGCCGCCCTTGACCATGCCCGCGTCGGAAGCTATACTGTTGCTGGTTGCACAAACCAAGCCGGTCTCGACACCGGCTCCCCGGACGGCCTGCCTGCAGGGGGCCGTCCCCTTTCCGTTTTTCGGATTCATCTAAACCTCCATAAAAATTATTTGAGTCTTTCCCGGATGAGCGCTGAAAGAGTTGTCTCTTCATTCAAGGCCGCGCGCTTTAGGCGCTTCACTAATTCCTTCGGAAGATGAACCGTCACCTTCTGAATGACTTCCCCGCCTTTGTTGACGTAGAGGTTCGTCTTCAATCCCTCAGCTTTGCCGGGGCTGAGTGTCCGGTCCTTTTTCTTTGCCATGTTTAAGTCCTCTCTCCTCCCTGATTTCTATTTCCGATATTGCGCCTTAATGGAAATACACCATGCCCCGGCCTAAAAATCAACGTACCTTTCAGCGCCCTTCTCAATCCGCTCGATGTTGTGAAGATACTTCTGAGTCGTCTCAATCGAAGAATGTCTTAGAGCATCCTTGACCTGGATGAGCGGAGCGCCGGCCCGGAGCGCAAGCGTGGCGAAGCTGTGCCTCAGAGAGTGCGCGCTCAGCTTCCGGCTCTCAATCCCGATATTCCTTAGAGAGTCCTTAATGAGCTGCCTGATCGTCCGGGTCGTCAGTCTCTCGCCTTTGTTTCTGTCGGAGATTGAAGCAAAGAGCGGATCCCCGGCCACGACCTGCCCCCTGGCCTGGGTATAGGCGAAAATCGGATTCAAGCTCTTTTCCGTGAGGATCACGAAGGCGTCCTTTGAATCCCTGGCCTTCCCCTGGACATACAGAAGCGCCTCTCCGCCTTGCTGCCTCACGTCCTCGACATTCGCCCGGATGACCTCGATAGTCCGAAGCCCTGTCCGGGCCAGGAGATTCACGATTGCAAAATCTCTCATCCCTTGAAGCGTCGAAGCGTCGATCTGTGAAAGCATGTCCTTGATCTGAGCGATCGTCAGCGGTTCTCTCAAATGGCCCTTGGGCTGCTGGATCCCCTTGACGTCCTTGGCTACATTCGGATATTGCCTCGTGCTTTCAAGATAGGTGAAGAATTTTTTGACGGCCACCAGGTAGCTGTTTACGGTATTCGCCGCGAGCTTGCTTTCTACGAGGAAGCCTTTGAACCTCAGGATGGATTCCCGGTCCGGCTGCTCGATTCGCTGCTCAGCCATCCAGGAAAGAAATCTCTCAAGGCCCTTCCGGTAGCACGTCCGGCTGATCTCCCGGACGTCCTGAGAAGCGAGAAAAGAATCCACCAGCTCCGGGACATTCAAGACTTTAACGAGGCTGCCCTGAGACGCCTTGACAATCTCCATGCTCGAATGATCCTTAAACATCACGACTTCCTGACGTCATATTCCTAACTTCATTATAGCACGAAAATCTAGAAGGTCAATAGGGCCGGCAGCCCTTTTTTAAAGTAAAAATTTCAAAATCGAGGAGGCCCCCGCCCCATGCACAGGGGAAATAAAACAAGGGGGGCTATGGGAACTTTCGCTCTGGCCCCCCCCTTTATGAGTCTATCCCCTACTGAGTAATTTTTTATTTTCCTGGAAGTCCGGTTTTGATTCATCTCTGAAACAGTAGGGGTTTAGTCTATTGATATTTTAGAGTCTTAGCGGGCTATGATTCTATTGGAAGCATCATGGCCCTAAGGGCGGTTCAAGATCATGAACATACTAAATAGATAAACCCGATATATATACTATATATAAGAGTAGTAAATACATAGGAACTCTAGGTAATCTACCTACTGACAAACAGGATTGATAAAGTCGCATAATAAGGAAGCTAGAGAGCCCCGCCTGATAAGAATGATTGAGGGAAGCCCGATAAATCCAGGGGTCTGGAAGATAAGACCTCTTTCAATTCACGTTTACCCGCAGGAAGTTTTCGATGGTAGACCTCAGGCTCCGAATCTCGGCCTTGAGCTTTACTTCGGCTTGCTTGACCTTGCTGATCTCGGACTCCAGGGAATCAATCCGGCGGCTAATAATCCCGAATGCCCGGATGAGACGTTCCTTTTCGGTTTGGTTCATATCTTATCTGGGTCGGAAGACTCTTTTTAAAGGCTTCGGATTCTTCGAGCTCCCGCTTCTTTCTCTCGACGTCTTGAGAAGGGATCGGAAAATAAAGAGACCTCAGCTGTTTTAGATAAAACCCGTACTCTGCCTTCTTCTTGTTTTTTTTGAGGATGGAAATAAATTCTTGTCTGAGCGTTTCTTCGTCGACCTTGGTAGTGTCTAAAACCTTTTCCAGAAAATCTTCATAGATGCCAACAGCTTTTAAAAACTGAGGCCGATTTGTAATTGAATCCGGGGACATGTTTTCCCACCGCTCCCATTTAAGAAGCTCTCGAATCCCTTCATCCGATGCAGCCCAAGAGTAAAAGGATCCCGTCTCAAAATATTTAAGAAGGGAGAGAATTTGTTTCCATCGACGGCCTTTTTCATCTCTCATGACTTCGGACCAAAGGAAGGCGACTTGATGAATCGGCTTCACGGGGCGACCCCTACCATCCCAGGGCGGTTTCGTTCTTATTGAATCCTCGAGTATTTTATCGCTTCCCGCGATCGAAGAATCCAGCCCTTTTAAAAACGGACGCACATCAAAAAGGTCTATGATGAATTCCTCGTCTGTCCTCCATCCGAACAGGTCGAGATGTTCGGCCAGGGTCTTGAAAATATTGCTTTTTAGATTCTTCAATTTTTTCGTGTTTTGCCTGAGTTTCCTGAAAGACTCTGTCCAGCCTTCTTTTAAGATTTCCGGAAGCTCTTCTCGGGAATAAAGAGATTCATAGCCCTTTAAATAAAACAGATAATATAGAGAAAGTGCGAACGGCCAAAGTCCATAATCATACTTTTCCAATAGAAAATTATTCCATTCCTCCGCGGTCTCCGGCAATTGTCTCGTCGTATAACGCATAATATCTGCACCCTCCTAGAGGGGGTTAATTCAAAGCGAAGAATTTTTTTATCCTACTACAATTATAGACCATCTAGGGGCATAGTCAATGATTATGAGCATGAAAATGGAGGTTTTTAAATGATAAATAAGTTAAAGGAAGTGAGGTTTTTTAAAGGGAAATCTCAAATGAGACTCCAACTTGAGACCGGGATAAATGCTTCCCTGATCAGTAGGATCGAGTGCGGATACATCCAGCCCACAAAGGAACAGATGAGGAAGCTGTCGAGAGCCCTAAGAATTTCAATCTCAAAACTTTTTCCTCCGGAAGAACCTGCCAAGGAAGCCCGATCAGGTGAGAAACAAGGTAATTCTTTTTGAGGGGCAGCAGTTTGTCAAGCGCAGGTTCGGCGAGGTTTGGCGCGAAGGCCGAGAGCTTTTCGCTAATTACCGCGGCGAGGTCGTCAGATTTAAATTCGACAATGAGGGCCCGGTCGAGATCGGTAGAGAATTTTTATTGAGCCGGTTGGGGAGATGTTGATGAACGGACGAGGATTGGAGCCGGAGGATCTCGATCTACTTTTCCCGAGCTCGGATACCGAGCCGCCGAGCTCAACGCCGGCAAGGACGCCTACAAGGGATTATAAGAAAGCGGCGGCCGGCGAGTGCGATGAAGTCTTAAATCAGAATAATGAAGAAGCGCAGCCGCAAAATTCGTACTTTGAGGACGTGCCGCCGACATTCGATGAACCCTGGCCGGATGCCCTGGAAGAAGTGAAGAGCGAAGGACCGGAGCCTCCGCGTGGGCAAGATGTCCAGGCGCTTGCAAAGAGCGCCGACCGTTCGATGGTCAATAACATGAAAGAGCCGAAGCCGAAGACTCCGAACTGTGTGCGGAGCGAGTCGCTGCCTTCGGACCGAGAATGGTTTCCGATGATGAGAAAAATTCTTGGTGCCGAACTGCCGGCGACCGCGTGGAGACAATCATGAAAAAACCCCTGAGCTGGATCCCGTTGTGGATCGACCCCTGGCTGTTCGGATCCACCCGGATCGAGCTATCGCTTGAACAGCGCTCCGTCTGGGTGGACCTGCTCACCCTGGCCGGAAAAGACAGCGGCTTCATCCGAGCGAATGAAGGCGTCCCCTACCCGCCCGAGCAGATGGCTGGTATGCTCCGAGTCCCCTTGGATGTCCTGGTGAAGACGATTGACCGATGTCTGGAGACCGGCAAACTCAAACAGCTTCCCGATGACACGCTCTACGTGGCGAGCTGGGAGAGCTACAGCCTGACTCCTCAATATCGGCGCCGCTTAAAAAATCCCCCTCCCTCTTCCCCCCACAACCACAACCCCAAGATAAGAGAAGAAAAGAAGAGTAGAGAAGAGAGAGAGAAGAGTAAAGGCAGGCCGCAAAAGAGAAACACTGTTTCTCAAAAGAGAAACACACGCAAAAAGATCCCGCTCTCTTCAGAAGAAATCGAAAAGGAATTTGCTGCCTTTTGGGACTCTTATCCCGAAGATCGAGGAGACAGAGACCAAGCCTTCGACACGTACCAAAAGCTCAGGGCAACACAACCCCTCGAAACGATTGAGAAAGCCTTCGCCGGCTACTGCGAATTTCTGAAGCACAAACGCATCAAAGAGAATTTCGAGCAGGCCCCCATGTACGCTTCAAAGTTTCTGAGAGACGGCTGGAAAAGATTCACGGACTTCAAATATGAGCCTCCACTGTGAGCAGAAAACCTCCGGCCAAAGAGGCCTGTCCGGGATTGCAACGGGATGGCGGAACTCTGCCAATATGGATTTATCAAGTTTGTCGAGCCCGGCGGCCTTCTTTGCAAGCCCTCATTTATCAACCTGGTTTTGCGGGGATATCTTTATCTATTTTTGCATAAGACAAAGATAGAGATAAAGAAAAGGAGAAAGAAATGAACGAAGAAAAAGTCCTCCACGAGTTTCAGAAAAACGTCGAGGAAAAGGTCGTAACATCGTTCTCGATCTACAAGGGCAAAAAGGTCGTCAGCGTTCGAGTCCATTACCAGGACGGAGACACTTGGAAGCCGACAACGAAGGGCCTGACGCTTCGGCGCGAGATGATCCCGGACTTAAAAGAAGCGGTCGACGCGGCATTCCGAGAGTATGAGAAAGAATCTCCGGGATCGAGAGAAAAGGAATAAGTCGAGGAGAAGGCGATCCCCTTTTGAGGGTAGCGAAAAAAAGGCACGAAGGAAGGCTAGAATGGCCCTAGAAAATGAACTGCTTCTCCTGGAATGCTCAAAGGCCAAATTCGGGACGGATAAAAATCGAGGGAAGTCTGAGGACAATGTATAAACGCCTCCAAAACAAGGATAAACGCCTCCAAGACAGAGGATTCAGGCCCGAAAGGACAGGGGGCCGTCTCCGACCTTGCCGAGTCTGCCTAGGCGATTTTAAGCCTTATCGGAAGAAGCAGGAATTTTGCTCTTCTCGCTGCCGGCTCTTGTACTGGTACGCGGATAAAGTGCTCGAGGCTTACGTGGCCGGCCAGGTTCCGGGTCTTCACGGCCTCATTGAAAAACTGAGGAGCATGAAGTGACGATCATCGAAGAGATGAAGGGTACATGACCAAACTCCTCACCGTACGAGAGTTCGCCGAAACGTGTAGGCTTCATCCGGTCACGATTTACAAACTCCTCAAAAAAGGCGAGATCCCCTTCATCAAAAAGAAGGGCATCGGGATAAGATTCCGAAAAGCCGACGTTGATACCTGGCTCGATAAGGGCAGCCGCGGGGTCTCGGCCAGTGCGGGATATGCCCGCCCTGTGTCTTTCTTGACACTACCTCACGGCGGTGTTAGAACTATCGCCGAAGGAGGTAGCGAGTTGGCGAAAGCCAAGTCTAAGACTCGCTGGAATTTTGGCTGTGGAGCGGTTTATCTAAGAAAATTCAAGGGGAACCTGACGCGCTTCTGCATCGACTATCGGGATGCCTGCGGGGAACGGGTCCAGATGGTCGTGAGGGAGGCCCAAACCCTAGAGGATGCCCGGGACGTACTTCTCAAGAAGGTGGAGCGGGTCTTTGCCAGCAAATACGGAATCAAGAAGGCGATCGAAAGAATCTCGTTCAAAGAGTTTAGCGACATCTACTTGGACGACTACGCGAAGATCAACAAGCGAAGCTGGAGGACGGACCGGGGCTATCTAAGAATCATGGCCGAGTCGGATTCATTCAGGGGTTTATTCCTGGACGAGATCACTTCCCGGGAGATCGAGAAATTCAAGGCCGAGCGAAGGGAGCGGGATGAAGTCACCCCCGCGACTTGTAACCGATGCCTGGCGATCGTGCGCCGGATGCTCAACCTGGCCGTGGAATGGGGCTATCTCGAAAAGGGCCAAGTGCCGAAGATCAAGTTGTTCCGTGAAAACAACCTCAAAGAGCGAATCCTGACGGCGGAAGAAGAAGGTCGCCTTCTGCGTTCCTGCTCGGAGCATCTCCGGGCAATTCTCGTCACGGCCTTGAACAGCGGCATGAGGCTCGGCGAAATCCTGAACCTCACGTGGAGCCAGATCGACTTCGACGCAAGAACAATCCTAGTCACGAAAACGAAAAGCGGCAAGGATCGGACTGTCTGTCTCAACGCTCCCGTGTTTCGAGAGCTCCAAAGGATCCATGCTGAAAACGGCCTGTCTCCCTACGTGTTTGTGAACCCTCGAACAAAGAAGCGTTTCGGCTCCGTGAAGACGGCATTTAAGGCCGCCTGCCGACGCGCGGGGATCGCGGGCTTCAGGTTTCACGATGCGCGACATAGCTTTGCGAGTCGGCTCGTAGCAAAAGGCGTGGACGTGGCAACGGTCCGAGACTTGTTGGGCCATAGCTCTTTGAGGGTCACGGAACGGTATATCCATTCGGCCCAAGAGCAAAAGCGAAAGGCCGTTGAACTGCTGGAAGGTCCCCAGGAAAGGCCCGAAAATCCCGAAGATTTGTTACGTGCTGGTGACGTGGAATCCGCCCCGCGAAAATCTATGCCCGTATCCCCATCGTTATCAGTCCATTAGGAGAGGCCAGGATTTTATGAGCATCGGTCTTACAAACCGGGGGCCGCAGGTCCGAATCCTGCACCGCCCACCAACTGCGCTTGGGCTTCTCCAAAAAGACGCTCTCCCCGCAAAAGATGACCCCGGCGCGGCAAAAATCACCCCTGAAATCCCCTGGAAGGGCGGTTTTCTTTCGGGGAAAGATTGCTAACATCCTAGCGAGGAAATCGGCCGGCCTTGAGCTCCCCAGAATATTGAAAAAGCGGCGTCGGGTTTCCGGCAAGCCCGGCTTTTCGCAACACCGATGCCCTGGAGATCGAGATCGTGACGATGCTGGTCGACCGGCGGGACGGTCCTGCCGAGCTTGTTAGGCAGAACGGGACATCCTTCCGGTTTGCCTTTGAGGAGCAGCGATACGGGCAAAGCACAAAGGGAATTGAGGGGAGGGGACGGATGACTTTTCAAACGGCGAGGAAAGAAATAGAATAGGCTGGACAAGTCAAGACCATGCCAAACATTCGGATCCTGGTCGTCGAAGACGAAAGCCTCGTGGCCAAAGACATCCAGAACATGCTCAGAAGCCTGGGATATGAGGTGATCGACGTCGTGTCCACGGGAGAGGAAGCCATCCAGCTGGCCGAAGCGACAGCCCCCGACCTCGTTCTTCTGGACATCGTCTTGAAAGGGGAGGTCGACGGGATCGTGGCCGCGGAAAGGATCTGGGAGAGATTCTCCATCCCCGTCATCTATCTGACGGCCTACGCCGACGAGACGACCCTCCAGAGGGCCAAGGTGACCGAGCCGTTTGGCTATATCCTCAAGCCCTTCGATGAACGGGAACTGCAGACTACGATCGAGATGGCTTTTTATAAAGCCCGGATGGACCGAAAACTGCGGGAACACGAAGAATGGTTGTCCACGGTCCTGACCAGCATCGGAGACGGCGTCATCGCCACGGATCATCAAGGCGCGGTCAACTTCATGAATCCCAGGGCCGAAAAACTGACCGGGTGGACACAGGCCGAAGCGTTCGGCAGGCCTCTCCGCGAAATATTTCCAATCGACCTTGAGACTAATGGCGGGATGAGCAGCCATTTGCCTCCCGTCCAGGAGAACGTCCTCAGCGCGCGAGACGGGGCGAAAATTGCGGTCGAAGAGACCCTCACCCCCTTCTCGAGCAACACAAAGGCACCCCTGGGGAACGTCCTCATTTTTCGCGATATCACCCGGAGAAAAACCGCCGAGGCCGAGCTCACCCGCAGCTGGGAACGGCTTCAGAAAGCCCTGGCCGGAACCATCCAAGCCATGGCCCTCACCATCGAAATGAGAGATCCTTATACGGCAGGCCATCAGCGGAGGGTCGGCAGGTTGTCCTGTACCATCGCCAGGGAAATGGAGCTGTCGGCCGACCGAGTGGAAGCCATCCAGATGGCCGCCGATATCCACGATGTCGGCAAGATCTATATTCCCGCCGAAATCCTCAGCAAGCCCGGGCAGCTGACGGAGATCGAATATTCGATCATTAAAACGCATCCCCAGGTCGGCTACGACATCCTCAAATCTATCGAGTTTCCCTGGCCCCTGGCCGAGATCGTCTATCAGCACCACGAGCGCCTGAACGGCACGGGCTATCCCAATGGGCTCAGCGGCGAAAATATCCTGCTCGAAGCCCGGATCATGTGCGTCGCCGACGTTGTCGAGGCCATGTCTTCGCACCGTCCCTACCGCGCCGCCCGCGGCATCGACAAAGCCCTGGATGAGATTCTCAAGAACCGCGGGATTCTCTACGATTCCCACGTCGTCGACATCTGCATTAAGCTTTTCAAGGAAAAGCAATTCTCCTTTGAAGCATAGAACGGGGACCCGGTCCGGACGCTCCGGAAACGGTCCCGGGAACGATGAAAAAAGTCGCCTCCATCCTCTTGCTAGCGGCTGCGATTCTCCTTTCGGCCGGCGGGATCGCCGGATTCGCCCTCCTCTTTGTCCGGGACATGAACGTCTATTGGCTCATTCTTTCCCCGATTATTTTCGCCATGTATCAGATCCCGGCCGTCTTTTTTTTCCATTTGTGGAAGAAAAGCCGCCGGAAGGTCTCGAAAGATAATCTCGACGGGAACGGCTGAAGCGACCCTGGAGGGTTTAGCCTTCCCGAGCCGCCAAGGATAAAAAGCGCCCCCGACGGGATTCGAACCCGTGTTGCTGCCTTGAAAGGGCGGTGTCCTAGACCTGGCTAGACGACAGGGGCGAGGAGAACGTGAG
>Ga0315289_10015811_pt1 | contig 10462 bp, 7 predicted proteins | sample YL17G11_40_MG_FD_203452 | JGI IMG/M metagenome (GOLD analysis project Ga0315289, IMG submission 203452) | Sediment microbial communities from Yellowstone Lake, YNP, Wyoming, USA - YL17G11_40 | ecosystem: Environmental > Aquatic > Freshwater > Lake > Sediment | place: USA: Wyoming | collected...
TGTCTTTATGTCAACCGACAACGGCGCACTACTCGAAGTGCAGGCCGTCACCAAGAGCTTCGAAGGCCTGCGGGCCGTCAACGAGTGCTCGCTCCAGGTCCGCAAGGGCACCATTACCGGCCTCATCGGGCCGAACGGCGCCGGCAAGACCACGCTGTTCAACATCGTCACCGGCTTTCTGAAGCCCAGCTCCGGCCGCATCCTCTTCGCCGGCGGCCGCATCGACGGCCTGCCGCCGCACCGCGTCTTCGACCGCGGTATCGTCCGTACGTTCCAGATCCCGCGCGAGCTCAAGCAGATGACGGTGCTGGAAAACCTCATGCTTGTGCCGGCGGGCCAGTCGGGCGAGAAGCTGTGGAACCCGTGGCTGCTGCCGTTTCGCGTGCGACGCCAGGAGCGCGAGATCCGCGACAAGGCGCTCGACGTCCTGGAGTTCGTCAATCTCTGGCACCTGCGCCACGAGTACGCGTCGACACTCTCGTCCGGTCAGAAGAAGCTGCTGGAGCTGGCGCGCACCCTCATGTGCGACCCGCAGCTCATCCTCCTCGATGAGCCCGGCGCCGGCGTCAACCCGACGCTGATGAAGAGCCTGGCCCTGCTCGTCGAGCGGCTGCGCGATGACTCCGGCATAACGTTCTTCCTGATCGAGCACGACATGGACCTGGTGGCGCGGCTCTGCAACCCGGTCATCGTCATGAGCAGCGGCGACAAGATCGCCGAGGGGACGCCGGAAGAGGTGGTGCACGACGAGCGCGTCCTGGAGGCGTACCTGGGAGGGCAGTACCGATGACGGTGGTCCTGGAGGCCGACGGCATCGTCAGCGGCTACGGCGAGGTGGACATTCTCCACGGCGTCTCGCTGCTGGTCGACGAGGGCGAGATCGTGTCAGTCATCGGGCCGAACGGCGCCGGCAAGTCGACCCTGCTGAAGTCGGTCTTCGGGCTGCTGAAGCTGCGCAAAGGCAAGCTGCTGCTCGACGGCGTCGACGCCACAGACCTGCCGCCGCAGAAGATGGTCCGCAAGGGCGTCTCCTACGTGCCCCAGAGCGAGAACGTCTTCCCATCGCTGACCATCCTCGAGAACCTGGAGATGGGCGCGTTCATCGGCGGGGACAATATCAAGCAGCGGCTGGAGGAGGTCTTCGACCTTTTCCCGGCCCTGGCCGAAAGGCCGCACGCGAAGGCGGGCAAGCTCTCCGGCGGCCAGCGGCAGATGCTGGCCCTGGCGCGCGCCCTCATGCTGCAGCCGCGGCTCCTGCTCCTCGACGAGCCGACGGCAAGCCTTTCGCCGCGCATGGTGAGCGACATCCTGACGAAGATCCGCGACATCAACGAGAAGGGCGTGGCGATCTTGATAGTCGAGCAGAACGCGCGCGAGGCACTGAACCTGTGCCATCGCGGCTACGTGCTGGTCATGGGTCGCAACGCGATGGAAGACACCGGCCAGAACCTCCTCAACAGCGAGGAGGTAGGCAGGCTCTACCTTGGAGGATAGCGACATCGCATGGCGCAGCTAATAGTCATCGGGCTGATCATGAGCAGCATCATCGCGCTGGGGGCGATAGGATTGACGCTGATCTACGGCATCCTGAAGTTCGCCAACTTCGCGCACGGCGACCTGATGACCGTCGGCGCCTACATTGCATTCCTGACCTTCACCGGCGGCGGCCATATCGGCCCGCTTTCCTTCGGCTACGGCATGATCCTGGCGATGCTGGCGGCGATGCTGGTCGTGGGAGCCATGTCCGTGTTAATCGACCGGCTCGTGTACCGGCCCTTGCGACGTCGAAACGCCGGCCTGGTTATCCTGGCAATGGCGTCTTTGGGGATGGCGATAATCGTGCGGAGCCTGGTTTATCTGGGCTGGGGCCCGGACCAGCGCTTCTACTCCTCCGGCCTCCAGTATGCGCACCAGTTCCCCTTAGGCATCGCTCTGAAGCCGGACCAGATGTTCATCGGCGCGACGGCGCTCGTTTCGGTCGTGTCCGTGTACCTGCTCCTGTACCGGACGAAACTGGGGAAGGCAATGCGCGCGACCGCCGACAACATGGAGCTCGCGAAGGTGGCAGGCATAGACACGGAGCGAGTCGTGATCGCCACGTGGGCCATCGGCGGCAGCCTGGCGGGACTGGCCGGAGTCCTCCTGGGCATTCAATCGCACCTCATGCCTGAGATGGGCTTCATCTTCATCCTGCCGCTGTTCGCGGCATCGATACTCGGCGGTGTGGGCAGCCCGCACGGGGCGCTGGTCGGAGCACTAGTCGTGGGGATCTCGCAGGAGGTCTCGACGGAGTGGATTTCGCCGGCGTACAAGCCGGCTATAGCGTTCATCCTCTTGTTCGCAATCCTCCTGGTGAGGCCGCGGGGCATCTTTGGGGTGAAGGTCTGATGATCAGCGACTTCCTGAACCCTTCGTACCTGGCCGGCTTTCTGACGCTGGTCCTGATCTACGGTGTCTTCGCCATCGGCCTCAACGTGCACTGGGGCTACACGGGCATCTTCAACTTTGGGGTCGCCGGATTCTTCGCCGTCGGCGCGTACACGTCGGCGATAATCACCAAGCAGCCTGCAAGCGGCGCCTACATGACCTATATCGGCGGTCTTCATCTTCCATACGTCTTCGGGCTTCTGGGGGCCGGTCTGGCCTGCGCCGTGCTGGCTTTCATCATCGGCATCCCAACGCTGCGTTTGCGCGAAGACTACCTGGCTATTGCGTCGATCGGCGTCGCCGAGACGCTGCGCCGCGTCTTCATCAACGAGATGTGGCTCGTGAACGGCACGCGGGGCATGATCGGTATTCCGCAGCCGCTGCACGGTCTCGTCGATACGGCGGACTACAAGTACGTCTACCTGGCGATAGCCGCAGCCATCCTGCTTGTCGTGTATGTCGCCGTAGAGCGCGGCATCCGGTCGCCCTGGGGACGCGTTCTGCGCGCAATACGCGAGGATGAGATCACGGCTGCGGCGAGCGGCAAGAACATTTTCGCTTTCAAGATGCAGGCCTTCGTGCTGGGCGCCTTCATCATGGGAATCGGCGGCGCGATGTACGCGAGCTACGTGAGGGCGATAACGCCGGATACCTTCGTGCCGATGTTCGGGACGTTCCTGATCTGGGTGATGCTGATCGTCGGTGGCAGCGGCAACAACAAGGGCGCGATACTCGGCGCCCTGGCCGTCTGGCTGATCTGGGACCGCACGGGCGCCCTCGTCAGCAACGCGCAGGACGTGCGGATCTTTTATGTGCGGAATCTGCTGATCGGCGTGCTAGTCGTCGCGGTGCTGCTGCTGAGGCCCAAGGGCATCTGGGGCGAAGAGAAGCGCGTATCGGTCTACGCCGGCAAGGAACCCGAGAGGCGGAAGCCGAAGGAGGTCGAAGAGGCGGCCGAACCCCTCACTTCGGCTGTGTCGACAGAGGAGGAGGCCGACGACAGCAGCAGAGCCACGTAGCAAGGGAATCTGAGAACAAGAACACGGCCCGAGGGAATCCTCGGGCCGTGTCTGCATTCTTAGTGAGTGCCTATTCCACCGTCACCGGTTCCGTACGGACAGTAACGATTTTGCCAGCCTCGTACTTCCAGATCTCGATGAAGCCGGAAGGCAGGTCGCCGTTCTTGTCCCAGCCGGAGAACCCTGACGCACCCTGGAAGTTGATGGCCTTGCCATCGCGGATCAGTTCCAGCGCCTTCTTGATGCCGGCAGCGCCGGAGGTGATCTTCTCACCGCTGGGGTCGTTCAGCGTTCGCATGGCGTCGCGGATCTTGGTCGGGTCGGCGGACTGGGCCTTCTCCGCGCCGAGAGCGATCATGATCACCGCGTCGTAGGACTCAGCGATGTAGGGCAGAGGCGGCAGCGAGCCGAACCTAGTCTCGAACTCGGCCTTCCAGTCGGTGGGGGTTTCTGCTGCCGCGGAGACTGTACCTTCCATGCCCTCGAGCTTGTCGGCGCCCACGGCGGCTATGATGTCCTCCGACTTGGTGCCGTCGCAGAAGAGGACGTTCGTGATCAGGTTGTTCTCGAAGCCCTCTTTGAGGTAGACGGTGGCGCTCTGCGGGTAACTGAGGGCCGCGATAGCGTCGGGGCTGCCCTCGGTCGCCTTCTGGAGCTCTGCCAGGTAGGACGCCTGTTCCTGCTCATGCGGGACCTGCGCCGTGACTGTGCCACCCTCAGCCTCGAAGGACTTGGCGAAGTTCTCGGAAAGTCCCTGTCCGTAGGCATTGTTGACGTACAGCGTCGCGACCTTGCTGTAGCCAAGCTCCTTCGCCAGCTTCCCGAGGATGAGTCCCTGGGCAGCGTCGGAAAGAGTGGTCCGGAAGAGGAAGTCGTTGTCCTCCACCGCCGTCAAGGCCGGTGACGTAGAGGCCGGGGATATCTGGATGATCTTGTTAGGTACGGTCACGGCCTCGGCCACAGCCAGGGTGACACCGCTGGACAGGGAGCCGACGACGGCGGCCACCTTGTCGCTTTCGACGAGCTGTCTGGCCGCATCAACCGCCGGCGACGGCGAGGTCTGCGAGTCGGCCTGCTTCAGTACAATGTCCTGGCCCATGACGCCGCCGGCGTCGTTGATCTCCTCCGCGGCGAGCTTGACGCCGTTCATCATGTTCGGCCCGAACTCGGCCAGGTCGCCCGTGAAGTCGAAAAGAATGCCGATCTTCAGTGGACCTTTTGCCGCCGGCGTGGTGCCGCCGGACGGGGTTTTTGCTCCTGGCGTGGTACCGCCGGACGGGGTCTCCTTCCCCTCGTTGTCGCCGCCACAGGACAGCGCGGCCAACGAGAGGACAGCGACCAGGGACAGCAGGACCAGCCAGAACCGCGCTCCATGCGCGCCCTTATTCGCACTATGCTTCATGTTTCTGGACCCTCCTTTTTATGCTGAGATACCTGCAAGTCCGCCAACCGCCCGCCGGCTAAGCGACAAGCGGCGCTAAGTAAAACGGATTCTAAGCTTAGCCGCTAACCTCAGTCAAGCACTAGCACGTCGGGCAAACGAAAGAAAGCTCTTCCAGGCATTCGCCCCCTGGACATAGCGCATCGATGGGGGCGTCTTCTCTACAAGAAAAACGCTCGCTTCTCGGGGTGCGCCGCGGATGGCGCAGGCTTCAGGGGTAGCGCGCGACGAAGTGCTGCCAGACCAGCCTGGACAGCGTCTGACCGAGCGGCACGTCGGCGTACTCCCAGGGCACGTCCTGGCTGTAGAACGAGACGGCATAGGCGCGCGGGCCGCCGCTGCTGTCGAAGACGACGATGCCGATGTCGTTGTCGACCCAGCCGCCGGGCATCCAGGTGAAGCCGTTCTTGTGGGAGACGCGGGCGTCGCCGCCGCCTGCCGGCAGCAGGTACTGAAGGCCCGGCTTCACGTTGGTCATCTTCTCCAGCAGGTAGTCGCGCCACTGCTCGTCCACCACCTCACCGCGGTAGAACGCCGTCAGCGCGCGGTTGACGTCGTTTGCCGTGAGCGTGTTCGGCGAGCTGTCGGTTGTGTACTGCTCGGAGTAGCCGGGCGGATGATCGAAGACGGAGTGCGTCAGGCCGAGCTTCGCGAGGAGCCGCCTCACCTTGAGGACGCCTCCTTCGACGCTGCCGCCGCCGGTCTGAATGAGAAGATCGCGCGCCGTCACGGGGTTGCTGCCCCAGACCGTACGCGATATCAGGCTGTCGACCTCGCTTTCCGGATAGCGCCCCTCCTGCAGGTCGATGACGGTCGAAAGCAGCACGAACCAGTTGGCGGTGCAGCCGGGGTGCCGGGGCTCGTCGCCGTTGACGTCTATCGACTCGCCGGTCTGGAGGTCGGTGACGGCGACGGCGGCGTTAATCCCGGATTCGTCGATAGCAGCGGCCAGACGGTCGCGGAGGGCGAGCAGGCCCGGGTCAGTCGCCGGTGTCGGAGCAGGCGTGGGCGACGGCTTGACGCCGGCTACGGCCTCCGCGACGCAGGCGACTTTCGAGCCGGAAATGGCGACGCTCTCGGGCTGAGGCGCCATCACGGCGCCGTCGATCCCGATTAGCTCCAGGGGACAGGCGGTCATCAGGAAGGTCCCCAGTACGAGTAGCAGGACGAAGATTCGGCGTATCACTTTTCCACCTCCAGCGCCGGGTCCGATCAGACGTGCCTTGTTGGTCTCCTGAGAGGTACTTTACGACGCGATCGGGGAGGAGAACTTGACGCTTTCCTGCCGCATTCCCTTCGCTTTCCCTACGAGTGTGCGTGCGGGGCTTTCCAACTCAGCCGGGAGCGGACACGCCGAGACTGGAAAGTCTCGGCTACGGGGTTTCTGCGGTCTCCCTACGACTTGCCCGAAGGTTCGGCGCCGAGGGGGCGGTGAGAATCGCGGCGGGCACGGACGGACGGCCTAGGCGAGAGCATGCGTGGCGGCTGCGCGACGTCGTTGAAGGCGGTTCAGGCGGTGCAGCAGCGCCTCGCGGGAGAACGGTCCGTCGCAGGGGTGGCTCCGCGCTTCGCGGGCTTCCGAGAGCGCCAGCGCCTGTCGCGTAAGCGACTCCGCTTCGGAAAACCGTCGCTGCCGGTGCTCCTCCAGTTTCGCCAGCGCGACCAGCGCTTCGAGGCGGTGCTCCGCGGTCGCGCGGCCGTTTGTGACGCTCTCGAGTATCGCGGCCATGTCCGCCCAGCGCGCCTCGCGGCGGTATAGCCGCGTGAGGGCGCGAACGGCGTGCATTCGCAGGTGCTCGTCGCCGTCCCTTTCCAGCGCCGCTTCGTAGAGAATCGCCGCCTCCGACGCGCGTCCTTCGGCCTCGTCCCAGCGGGCGAGCGCCAGGCAATCGGCGGCGTCGCGCGCGCCCTTCCCGCCGATGACGTGCGCCAGGTGGGCCAGCAGCGTCACCATCGACAGGATGTCGAGGGCGTTGTGGCGGAAGACGGCATCGAGCGGCGCCGTCCGCCCGAAACGCAGGTATTCGAAGTAGAGCGAGGGTATCAGCCAGCCGGGTACGTCGTCCTCGCGCTCCAGGCCCAGAAGCGCTGTCTCCAGGTGGGCGAGCCGGCACGACTCCAGGCGACGTCGATAGAGGCGCCGGGCCGGATAGAGGAGGTCGAGGTGCGGCAGCGCGGGCGAAGGCGGTCGGAGGCGGTTGAGAGTGAAGCGGGTTTCCAGGAGCGGCAGGTCGAAGCAACGGCCGTTGAACGAGACCAGCGCACGCGCCGCCGATAGGGCTTCGATCGTTGCGGCGAGCATCGCCTCTTCGCCGGACGGCCCGGCGAGGAAGAGCTGCCGCACGCGGAAATCGTCGCCGTCGAAGGCGCCGAGGCCGACGAGGAAGGCGAGGGTGCCGGTGCCGCCGGCCAGCCCCGTCGTCTCGACGTCGACGAAGACGGTGCGCGCGATGTCTTCGCTGCGCAGGCCGGGGGCGAGACGCGCGACGGCGGGTGAGTCGATCTCCAGCGCCTCGCAAAGAGTGCGATGCCCGTGGCAGTGCTCCAGCGGCCAGCGCTTCTCGCTCACGTACACGTCGCCGAGGGCGGTCTCGACGCATCGCAGGTCAACATCGGGCAACGCGTCCCAATTTCGCGACGCGACAATGGGCCGGCTTTGCGGCGCTTCGGCGGTCAGGCCCGCGGCGTAGCGAAGCTTCTCACGCAGTTCCACGCGACAGACGCTCCAGGACGGTTATGGCGCTGCGCTTGCTGTCCGGGCCGCTTTCGACGCCGGGCCCGACGCAGGAGGGGCAGCCGTCGGCGCAGGGGCAGCCCTTCGCCAGATCGAGTGCGGAGCGCAGCAGCGTCGTGTGGGCATCGTAGAGGGCGCGCGCCAGGCCGACGCCTCCCGGGTTGCGCTCGTAGAGGTAGACCGTTGGACGGCGCGTCGAGGGGGCGCGCACCTGGGCGACGGCCTGGAGGTCCTTTGCGTCGCACATCAGGAACAGCGGCGCGATGCCCGCGAGCAGGTTGGCGACGCCGGAAAGGCCGGCCTGCAACTCCGCCGGACTCAGGCCCTGCGGCGTCGCTTCGTCCAGCGATAGCCAGTAGGCGGTGGTGTGCATGTCCTCCTGCGGCAGGTTGATCTTGCCCCAGCCGACGTTCTCCAGCGTGTCCAGCTTGATCTTCTTGAAGATCGTCGCCAGGTAGGTGACGGCGACATCCCCGTGATGGCGGCAGCAGGCTTCGTCGTGCTTTTCGTCGCTCGTCTCCAGCACCTTGAGGTCGACGGCAAGATTGGCGTCGGTATAGTAGTCGACCTCGACCGGCCGGACGAAGGCCGTTTTTTCCTTCCAGTCAAGCCGGTCGACGTGGTATTGCCGGCCGCCGTGCATGTAGATGGCGTCGTCGTGGACGAGCAGCGGCGCCGACGGCCGGTCGACCTCGCCGATTACGCGGGCGCGCGCGCCCTCTTCGACGATCACGAAGTTGTCGATGGAGGCGCTGCGCAGGCTGATGCCTTCCGCCGGGTAGGCCTCCGTCATCCAGTGGTAGCGTCCGTCGACGGCGTGCAATACGCCCTCTTCCGCCAGCAGCTCCAGCAGCTCAGCGCTTTCGGCGCCGAACTCCTCACCCTTCTGGAACGGCAGCTCGAAGGCGGCGCACTTGAGGTGGCTGATTCGGATGATCAGGTTATCGGGGTCGATGAAGCCGGACTCCGGAGAGGTCTCGAAGAGGTACTCCGGGTGTCGCGCGACGTACTGGTTCAGCGGCGATGAGTTGGCGACAAGGACGGCGAACGACGTCTGGTCGCCGCGGCCGGCGCGGCCCATCTGCTGCCAGGCGCTGGCCAGCGTGCCGGGATAGCCGAGCAGCACGGCTGCGTCGAGCCCGCCGATGTCGATGCCCAGCTCGAGGGCGTTGGTGGCGGCGACGGCGCGCACGCGTCCGCTGCGCAGGCCGGCTTCGATGGCGCGGCGCTCTCGCGGCAGGTAGCCCCCGCGATAGCCCTCGATGGGCGTCTCGCCCGGCTTCGAGGGGAGGGAATCGCGCAGGTGACGCACCAGCAGCTCGACGGTCAGCCGGCTGGGCGCGAAGACGATGGTCTGCACACCTTGTCGCACGAGGCGCGACGCCAGCGATTGCGCCGCTTTCAGCGCCGAGCGCCGGATGCCCAGCTCGCGGTTGACGACGGGCGGGTTGTAGACGGCAACGGTCTTCGCTGCCCTCGGCGCGCCACTGCGATCGACGACGGCGACGGGCGCGCCGAGCAGCCGCTGCGCCAGGTCGCCCGGGTTGGCGATTGTCGCGGAGCAGCAGATGAAGACGGGGTCGGAGCCGTAGAATCGGCAGACGCGGCGCAGGCGTCGAATGACGTTCGCTACGTGGCTGCCGAAGACGCCGCGGTATTGGTGCAGCTCGTCGATGACGACGTAGCGCAGGTTTTCGAACAGCTTCAGCCACTTCGTGTGATGGGGCAGGATGCCGGTGTGCAGCATGTCGGGGTTGGTGACGACGATATGGCCGGCGGCGCGCACGGACCGTCGGGCATCCGCCGGAGTGTCGCCATCGTAGGTGAACGTCTTGATGTCGACGCCGAGGTCGCTGACGAGGCCGTGCAGCTCGTCGAGTTGGTCCTGGGCGAGCGCCTTCGTCGGGAAGAGGTAGAGGGCGCGGGCCTCGGGGTCGCCGAGCAGCGTCTGGAGGACGGGCAGGTTATAGCAGAGCGTCTTGCCGGATGCCGTCGGCGTGACGACGGCAACGTTGCGGCCCGCCAGTACGGCGTCGACGGCCTCCGCCTGGTGGCTGTATAGCCGCTCGATGCCGCGATGGCGCAGGACTTCCTTCAGTCTGGCGTCGAGCGCGTCGGGGAAGGGCGACAGCGAGGGCGGCTGCGCGCGCATGACCCGCCAGGCAGCGAAGTTCGGGGCGAGCTCGCCGTCGGAGCGAATCCTTTCGATGACCTGCGCCAGCGACATATATCCCTGCTCTGAGCACATTTGTTCGCAGACGGCATCAGTATAAGCACAGGCGGCGGATGCGTCAAGAAGTGGCAGATAGCCCGCATCGAATCATCGCGCTATAATGCGGCCCAAACATGCAACGATACCGCCTCCTTCTGATCGCGTTGCTCCCTGTCTCGATGGCGCTTGCCGCCTGTGGAGGTGGAGGCACATCACCCGGCGCGTCGCCATCGCCGGCGCCGTCGGGGCAAGATGGGCGCGTCGAGCTGCTGGGGTCGTTCGCGCACGCCGGCAACGCCTGGACGGAGGGCCTGCTGGTCAGCGAAGGGGTCCTCTGGGAGAGCACCGGCCTGAACGGCGAATCGCAGGTGCGAGGGCTGGACAGGCAGTCGGGCGCCGTGCTGTGGTCGGTGCCCAACACTGAGGGCTTCTTCGGCGAAGGGCTGGTGCGGGCCTTCGGGAAGACGTACCTCCTGACGTACAAAGAGGGCGACACCTATCTCTTCGACCGCGACGCCGCGCAGCCGTACACGCTGTTCGCCCAATACGAGGGCGAAGGCTGGGGGCTGACGGCGACGGACCAATGGCTGATCAACTCGAATGGAAGCACGTCGCTGTACTACCGCGAC
>Ga0315289_10015812_pt1 | contig 10462 bp, 10 predicted proteins | sample YL17G11_40_MG_FD_203452 | JGI IMG/M metagenome (GOLD analysis project Ga0315289, IMG submission 203452) | Sediment microbial communities from Yellowstone Lake, YNP, Wyoming, USA - YL17G11_40 | ecosystem: Environmental > Aquatic > Freshwater > Lake > Sediment | place: USA: Wyoming | collected...
TCCTCAGGGAGCTGTCTATACTAAACTCAGAACTTTTATGTTAAACTTACGGTAACAAGAAGGAGGCATGTATGGGAGGAGAAGTGAAGAAGGACAAGGCAATAGATTTAGCCATATCCCAGATTGAGAAACAGTTTGGGAAAGGCTCTATTATGAGACTGGGCGGTGACACGGTCATCCGTGATGTCCCTATCATCCCCACCGGCTCTCTGGGCCTGAATATTGCTTTGGGAATCGGGGGTATACCGAGGGGACGGGTGGTTGAAATCTTCGGGCCTGAGGCATCAGGTAAAACTACCCTTGCTCTCCACATCATTTCCGAAGCCCAGAAGAAGGGAGGCATTGTCGCCTTCATCGACGCAGAACATGCCCTCGATGTCACCTATGCGCGGAAGCTGGGGGTGAGAACCGATGACCTCCTCATCTCACAGCCGGATACCGGAGAACAGGCGCTGGAGATTGCCGAGGTGCTGGTAAGGAGCGGTGCAATCGACTGCCTGGTGATTGATTCAGTTGCTGCGCTGGTGCCGAGAGCCGAGCTGGAAGGGGAGATGGGAGATGCCCACATGGGACTCCAGGCGCGGCTCATGTCACAGGCCCTCCGCAAGCTGACTGCCGTGATCAGCAAGTCTTTAACCTCGGTGATCTTTACCAACCAGATCCGGATGAAGATCGGGGTGATGTTCGGCAATCCTGAAACCACGACAGGAGGTAATGCCTTGAAATTCTATGCGACCCTGCGCCTGGATATACGGAGAATCGGGTCCATAAAGGACGGAGAAGATATTGTGGGAAACAGAACACGGGTGAAGGTGGTGAAAAACAAGATGGCGCCGCCCTTCAAGGAGGTAGAATTTGACATCCTCTATGGCGAGGGGATTTCCAAGGCAGGCGATGTGCTCGACCTCGGTGTGTCTAACGAGATCATTGAGAAGAGCGGGGCGTGGTTTTCCTACAAAGATGAGAGGATCGGGCAGGGCAGGGAAAATGCCCGCCTTTTCCTGAAAGAACACCCGGCGGTTATGGAAGAGATCGAGAAGAAGATACTTGAAAAGCACGGGATGGCGGGTGAAGTGAGAAAAGAGGAGTGACCGAGAAATCTCCGGGACACAATGAAGCCTTTAGAAAGGCGATAGATTTCGCCTACCGGATTCTTTCCATCCGTTCCCGGAGTGAAGAGGAGTTAAGGCAGAAGTTAAGACAAAAAGGGTTTCAGGACAGCATCGTCAATGAAATTATCTCTTCGCTGAAAGAGAAGGGTTATGTAAATGATGCGGATTTCGCCCTGAATTTCTCCCGGTACCTCCTGCGCACCCGCCACTATGGGCTGATCAGGATTGCTGAGGAGCTGCGGAAGAAGGGGGTGCCGCCAGGTAAGGTTCGAGATGCAGTACATGTGCTCAGGCGTGAGATCGACGAAAGAGAAATGGTCGTTGCCTCCCTGGAAGGAAAACTGCGGGGGAATGACATCTCACGGATGGATGAGAAGGGGAAGAAAAGGATTGTCCAGTACCTCTATCGAAAGGGTTTCCCCCTCAATACTATCTATGAAGTTTTAAAGAGCAGGAAATGGAATGGCGTTAACGATGACAGGGAAGGAGATTAGGGAGAGGTTTCTCCGTTACTTCGAGGGGAGAGGGCATGTGCGGGTGGAGAGTTCCTCTCTGATCCCGAAACAGGACCCGACCCTCCTCTTTACCAATGCCGGGATGGTTCAGTTCAAAGGCGTATTCCTCGGAGAAGAGAAGCGAGCTTATACGAGGGCTACGACTTCACAGAAGTGCCTGAGGGCTGGCGGGAAGCATAACGACCTGGAAAATGTCGGAAAGACTACCCGTCATCACACCTTCTTCGAGATGCTCGGGAATTTCTCGTTTGGCGATTATTTCAAGAAAGAAGCAATTGAAATGGGATGGGAGTTTCTGACCAAGGAACTCAACCTCTCCGTGGAGAAGCTGTGGGTAACCGTCTTCAGGGAAGATGATGAGACGCATACGATCTGGCGTGATGCGATCGGCGTTCCGGCTGACCGGATTGTAGGACTGGGTGAAAAGGACAATTTCTGGTCCATGGGGGATACCGGACCGTGCGGTCCCTGTTCCGAGATCATCATTGACCAGGGAGCGGAAGTTGGCTGCCGGAGAGACACCTGCTCTATCGAGTGCGGATGTGACCGTTTCCTCGAACTCTGGAATCTGGTCTTCATGCAGTTTGACCGGGATCAGAAAGGTATCCTCACCCCTCTTCCAAAGCCGAGTATCGACACCGGTATGGGGCTGGAGAGAATCTCTGCAGTGGTACAGGGAGTAAAGAGCAACTATGAGACCGACCTCTTCCTCCCCATCATCCACGAGGTAGAGGAGATATCGCAGAAGAAATTTGGCAGTGATGAGGGTGACGACACCTCGGTCCGGGTGATTGCTGACCACAGCCGGGCTATAACCTTTTTGATCAATGACGGTATCCTGCCTGGCAATGAAGGAAGAGGTTATGTTTTGCGGAGGATCCTGAGACGTGCCTCTTACCATGGGAAAAGACTGGGGCTAAGCGATCCCTTTCTCTATCGCACCTGTAATCTTGTAGTTGACATGATGCATGAAGCCTACCCTGATTTGAAAAGAAACCGGAATTATCTGCTGAGCGTGGTTAAAAGTGAAGAAGAACGTTTTTCTGATACCTTAGACAGCGGACTTAAAATATTACATGAAGAAAAAGAGAGACTAAAAGCAGTAAATTTAAAGGTGATCCCCGGGGATGTGATCTTCAAGCTATATGATACTCATGGTGTTACCTTTGATTTTATCTCTGATATTGTTCAGGCGGAAGGGTTAGCTTTAGACGAGGTTGGCTTTCATCAGGCAATGGAAGAACAGAGGCAGCGGTCACGCCAGTTCTGGAAAGGGTCAGGCGAAGAGCAGGTAAATGAAGTCTATAAGAGCCTGGTCAACAATGGTATGAAGACCTCATTTGTAGGATATACAGTGCTCACCTTCACGTCGCCGGTCCTTGCCCTGATCCGTGATGGGAGGATGATTGACAAGGCTCAGGCAGGTGACACGGTTGAAATTGTAACAGAGAAAACACCTTTCTATGGTGAATCCGGCGGCCAGGCAGGAGACAACGGGGTAATCGAGAGCACATCATGCACAGTCAAAATTGAAGGTGCCATGAAACCCGTTTCTGACCTTGTCATCCATAAAGGGAGGTTAACAAGGGGTGAGCTGAAGGCAGGAGATGTAGTCACTCTCAAGGTGGAGGCTAAAAAGCGGCAGGCAACAGCCTTAAATCACACAGCAACCCACCTTTTACAATATGCCCTGAGAAAGGTCCTCGGCGATCATGTGCATCAGGCAGGATCTTTTGTATCACCTGAACGGCTCCGTTTTGATTTCACCCATTTCTCACCTATGACTGAAAGAGAACTGGACAGAGTAGAGGAACTGATCAACGAGAAGATCAGGGAGAATATACCTGTGGATATTTTTGATGAGATACCGCTCAAGAAAGCGCAGAATCTCGGTGCGACTGCCCTCTTCGGAGAGAAGTACGGCGAGAAGGTACGGGTAGTGAAGGTTGGTGATTACAGCCTGGAGCTGTGCGGTGGCACCCATACTCACATGACTGGTGATATCGGTCTCATGAAGATCGTCACTGAAGGGGGTGTGGCTGCTGGCGTAAGAAGGATTGAGGCCCTGACCGGCCATGAGGCCTTCACCTTTGTCAGGGAGAAGGAGAAAAAGCTTGCTGAAATCGCCCAGAGGATCAAGGCTTCGCCATCGGATATCGTCCAGAAAGTCATCAAGATCCTGAATGAACAGAAGGAACTTCAAAAGGAGATCAGCGCCCTCAAGGGGAAGCTTCTCACCAGGCAGTCCGGGGACATCCTTGAAGGCATACAGGATATTGGAGGGGTAAAGGTGCTGGCAAAGAAGGTCGAAGCTGTTGACCCGAAAGATCTCCGTGAAGTAGCTGACCGGTTAAAGGAGAAAATCGGATCCGGTATCATTCTCCTGGGTGCAGTAAACGAAGATAGAGTCTTACTCCTGGCGAGGATAACGGATGACCTGACCCCCCGTTTTCATGCAGGGAAAATAGTCGGCGCAATGGCAAAGGTAGTAGGGGGCAGCGGCGGAGGAAGGCCTGATATGGCTCAGGCTGGCGGGAAGACCGTAGAGAAGCTGGAAGAAGCCCTGGAGATGGGCATTAAGATGATTGAAAAGGAGAGTAAAAAATCCCTTAGACCCGATTTTTCAGATGAAAGGAAGTGATTAGCCCATAGGGGAGGTATACCCGACATAGTCGTCTATCCCTCCAAAGCTAAACAAAAGGTAACACTGTCGTCTGTGAAGTAGTTAGGCGACATGCTTGGGGCCCTATAATTCAATATGCGCGCTTAATAAATTATTTATGTTAGAAAAAGATATTGAAAACTTAATTGCTCAAAATCCGGATGATTTTTTCCCGGGAGAAGAATTGATTCTGATTGGTCAACAACACCAGATCGAAGGTAGACGAATCGACATTTTATTTAAAGACAAATACTCCAGAAATATAATTGTTGAAGTAAAAAGAGGAATTCTCACAAGAGAGGCATCTGGCCAAGTTGCAGAGTATTTTGGTTTATTAAAAAGTGCAAATCAAAGTGAATACTATGAAATGGTTCTTTGTGCGAATGTAATTCCCAAAGAACGACGATTATTTTTAGAGCATATCGGAATTGATTGTAAAGAACTTGGTATTGCCAAAATATCTGAAATTGCTCAAAAGCACAATTACACCTTTTTAGATGAAAAGGCAGAAAATATTGAATCCAGTCAAAAACGAGAATCTTTCATTCCACAACAAAACACAGAAAGTGATACTTCAGTATGGATTTTTCAAGGAAATCCAAATCGATATGATGTACTGAATGCTTTAAGTGATCAAGAAATAGGTAATAACATACACTGGCTTGTTAATCAGCATCGAAATAAAATTAAAAAAGGTCATATTGGCTTAATCTGGATGTCAGGTGCCGAAGCTGGAATATATGCGATAACGAGAATAAATTGCGACCCACAACTACTTTCGGAATTCCCGCAAGAAAGAAAGTACTGGTCTGACCAAACCGATAATGACCAAAAATCTATTCGTGTTCAAATGTCAATTATTAAAAGACTTACCAATTCTCCAATTTTGAAAAGAAACTTAATAAAAATAAAAGAACTTGAAAATCTTTCAATTCTGCGACAATTTCAAGGGACTAATTTCCCGGTAAATAATCGCGAGTGGGAAGTAATTTCAAGATTAATTCCAAATTGAAGCGCGCATGGGAAACAGTAGCCCAAGCACGATCGCCTAACAGCGGCTATGCGGTTTCGCTCAAAGGTAAAAGCAGGGAGTGAGAATCGCTTCACCCAAATCGGCGCTTTTAATACAGTGCTTTTATTGTATAATAAGAATAAATGAATAAACAAAGATTTATTGTATTAAAAAGAAATGTGCCGACTTCGCATAGCCACGAACGTTAGGTAACACAGCGGGGTTAATAAAAAGAGAATACAATGGCTAATCAAAAAATAAGTTTCAAAACTGAAAAAGAGCGTCAGGAGGCAATCCTGCAAGAAAAGGCAAAGGGAACCCCCGATTTAGAACTTGGTCAAAAATATGGGGTTACATTTAGATATATTGAACGACTTATTACCCGATCCCAGGGGCTTAGTATTAGCGCGTTGGGAGTTTCGAAAACAATAAAAACGCTTCATCCAAGAGATTTCAAAGAGGAACAGAGCACGGTATGGAGTTTTAAACAAAGAGGTAACTGGGCAACTCATAGTGGAGAATATAGAGGCAACTGGTCGCCTTATATCCCACGAAACGTCATTCTTAAATACTCCGAACCTGGGGAATTAGTTTTGGATTATTTTTCTGGTGCTGGGACAACTGCTGTAGAATGCAAACTTTTGGGCAGAAGGTGTATAGCACTTGATATTAACGATAAAGCCATAGAACTGGCAAAGAAGAATTTAAATTTTACCGTAGAATCAAAACAATTGACTTTGCTCAGTGAAGAAAGCCATTTGAAGATTTACGAGCCGGAATTGTCGGTTGGCGACGCTAGGAATTTATCATTCCTAAAAGATAACTCCATAGATTTAGTCTGTGCCCATCCTCCCTATGTAAATATAATTCATTACACTGATTCTAAAGATGGTGATTTGTCATGAAAGAAGAGAAATTCACTTGGAAAGATGTTGTGAGAGATGCGCTATTGAAATTAGGCGGACAAGGTCATTTATCTGAGATTAATAAGATAGTGGAAGGTCACCCTAAGATCAAAACTAATCCCACATGGCGAGATACCATAAGAAGGGTGGTAAGGCAATATAAGATTTTCGAATCGGTGCCGCCTGAGAGGAGCGGTATTTATAAAGTTGTTGAAGAAATTTCACTAAAGCCTGAGTCACAAGGTTTTACTAAAGAACCAGAGATTGATCACGGAATCGCTCAAGGAATGTTAGTTACACTCGGGAAAATTTACGGATATGAAACTTACGCACCTCCACATGACCAAACTATCAGAACTTTCCAAGATAAACCGTTAAGAGATTTTGTGACTGTCTCAGATTGCACTGGCATCTTTGAAGGTCCTAACTTAGCAAAAATTAGAGAAATAGATGCATTATGGTTTGATGAAGATGATTACGGACTTTTCCCAGTTTATGCTTTTGAAGTAGAGGAAACAACAAGAGTAAAATCAGGTTTAGATAGACTGTTAAAGATACCAAGAAGATTTCCTACGAAATTTTTTGTTATTGGACCAAGTGAAAAAGAGGGAAATTTATTCAACCAATACACCAACCAGACACCATTTAGATGTTTCAAAGATAGATTTCTTTTTAGACTTTACAAAGAATTAGAAGAACTTTATAACTCAGCCTTGGTTCATAATGACCAACGGGAACAATTTGGAATCATTGAAAGGAGAGGTTAGAAATCATGATCAAAATAATTATTGATTCCCAATATCACCGTGACCAATTTGACGATTGGCTGGCTGGTGGGGAAGCCGAATATAAAGATAAAAAATATTATTGGTCTGCACAAAATAACAATTATGGCTTTGGCTGGGAAATTGAGCCAATCGCTGAGGAAGATTGGCGTGATATCCCTGAAGAAGAATTTAATCAAATCACAAGGCTTGTGAAAGAATGTCTCTATGAACATAAGACAGAATACAAGATTTGAGTTTCTCTATCAGAGAAAAGCAACTTTACCCTCTGAATATATCTCTGAATTTCACAAATACTGGGAGGAAAACCATACAAAAGTATTGGCTCCAAAGGTGAATCCAAATGGGGAGTGTTTAGCAGTGGCCAAAGTGTTAGAAGGCATTTATAAGACTAATACCATCAAAGTCCAGTTGGATACTCTTGATCTGACCAAGGAAGAAATCGCTAATGTAAGATTTTTTACCGCGATTCAGGATTTCAATATTGATGTTAATACAAGGAGTAATATTGGATTTTAATGCAGAAGGAAAAGTGGTAGGGGTCGAAATACTCAACTTGAGCATTAGAATGAAGCCTGACCAGTTAAAAGTCCTTCAATATGAGACAGCATAACTCAAAGACAGGAGGGCATTCCTAATCTAAAAGATAGATATCCAAATGCTCTTGCACTGCTTTTAGCCTGCAGGTGTATTGAATAGATAGGAAAGAGAATCGTGAGAAGCACAGGGTTATCGGAACGGGTATGAGAAAGTAAAGAGGTTTAGAATTTTGCTATTGGAATTTTATCTGCGAATTGGCCGGAAAGGGGATTAAAAGAGGATGAACTTCTTGTCTGCTTTCTCCTTTTCCTTTTTAATTTCCTCTTTTTCTTTTTCAGTGGCTATGCCGAGCAGAACCCGTGTTTCCCGCGCATATACACTGTTGGGGTACTGTTTGAGCAGGTTGGAAAAGATTTTATCGGATTGTGCCTTGTCACCCATCAGGGTATATGTTTTTCCCAGATGGAACAGGATTTTGTCTTTTGCGATGTCGAAGGGATGCTGGTCGAGGACAAAGGAAAACCGGTCAAGCGCTCCCCGGTAGTTCTGGGTTCTGAGGTAGAAATTACCGATGATGAACTCGTGTTCAGAGATGCGTCTCTTGCAGAATTTGGTCCGGCTCAGTGCCATTCCGGTATAGGGGCTCTGTGGATATTTGGAGATGAGAAACTCAAACTCCTCAACCGCTTTTTCCGTTTCCGTCTGGTCCCGGTCCACGCTCAGGATCTGCTGGAAATGACACATGCCGGTCTGATAAATGACATAGGGGATGAGGGCGTTAGCAGGATGAAGCTTCCGGAACTCTTCATACTGGTAGATTGCCTCAATGTAGTTATTCAGAAGGTAGTTGGAATCAGCAATCCTGAGCTCAGCCTGGATTGCATAGGGGCTTAAAGGGAACCTGTCTTTTATATTCTGAAAGAGGGGGATGCAGTCATAATATATTTTTCTCTGATACACTGCCATTGCTTCACGAAAGAGTTCCTCTTCAGTCTCTCCTTTCTTGGCAGGGGGAGAAGAAACGCAGCTTACAGAGAGGAGAAGTACGAAGAAGATAATAATTAATTTAATTAATTTTTTTACCATGAGTAATTACTGAAAAAGAAAATGTGTTATGGTTATGTATCAGGAGTGCGATGGAAAGTCAAGGTGAGATAAAGGATATGGTAAGATTAGCTGTTATTATCTTAGCTGCCGGTAAGGGTACGAGAATGAAGTCGGGCCGGGTGAAAATGCTTCACCTGCTTTCGGGCTCTCCTATGCTCCGGTATACCATCGATTGTGCCCGTGACCTGAAGGCTCAAAAGGTCATCGTGGTAATCGGCCACCAGAGCGAGGAAGTGAAGCGCTCCTTCCAGGGAGAAGAAATTGGCTTCTGCCTTCAGGAAAGACAGATGGGAACAGGTGATGCAGTGCGCTGTGCACAAAAGATGATGAAGAAATTTTCAGGCACTGTTCTGATTCTTTGTGGGGATGTTCCCCTTACGAAGCCGGAGACGCTGAAACGGTTGATCGAACTTCACGACTTTTTCCATGCAACGATTACGATCCTTACCACCCGGGTGTCAGATCCCGCTGGATATGGCAGGGTTGTGAGAAACAGGAAGGGGAAAGTGGTGCGTATTGTCGAAGAGAAAGATGCCAGCAGCAGGGAAAAGAGGATCACGGAGATCAATAGCGGCATCTACTGTATGGATGCTGATTATCTTTTTAAAGCGCTGTCCGGGATACAGAAGGAGAATGCGCAGGGTGAATACTATCTGACGGATGTGGTGGACATGGCAGTAAAAGAGAGGAAAAAAGTTGAAGCCTTGATAACCGATGACCCCGATGAAGTCATGGGGATCAATGACCGGACTGACCTTGCCAATGCCGACAGGATCATGCGCGAGAGGATCAATACCGGATTGATGAAAGCGGGGGTCACCATGATCAACCCGGCTGTCACCTATATTGATAAAGGGGTCAAGATCGGGAAAGATACCACCATCTATCCCAACTGCGTTATTCAGGGGAAGACCATCATCGGTGAGAACTGCGTGATCGAAACGGGTTCAACCATTGCAGATGCAGAGATCGGTAACGAGGTTGTCGTGAAGAGTTGCTCGATCATCACGAAGAGCAGGATCAAGGACCGGGCAAGCATCGGCCCTTTTGCCCACCTCCGTCCTGATACATACCTGGAAGAAGGGGTGAAGATCGGCAATTTTGTTGAGGTGAAGAAATCACGAATCGGTAAAGGCTCCAAGGCTTCTCACCTGAGCTATATCGGTGACACCACGATGGGTGAAGGAGTAAATGTGGGGGCAGGAACCATCACCTGCAACTATGACGGTAAGAAAAAGCACCCCACCCATATCGAGGACAGGGTGTTCATCGGGAGTGATACCCAGTTTATTGCACCGGTCAAAATCGGGAAAGACTCAATCATCGGAGCAGGCTCTACCATCACCAGGAATGTTCCTCCTTTCTCATTGGCGGTGAGCCGGGCACGACAGGTCAATTACAAAAGGATATTTGATAAAAAAGAAAAAAAGAAGGGATAGAAGATGTGCGGCATTGTCGGGTACCTGGGAAAGGGTAATACTCTTGATATTCTGATGGAGAGCCTGAAGCGACTCGAGTATCGGGGATACGATTCGGCAGGGATTGCAATGTTCCATAAGGGCAGAATCGAAATCAGGCGATGTCAGGGCAAGATCTGGGATCTCGAATGTTCACTTAAGGGGGAACGGCTCGATGGTCATCTGGGCATCGGTCACACCCGCTGGGCTACCCACGGGAGACCTTCAGAAGAAAATGCTCATCCCCACAAGTCAGGGAAGGTTGCAGTTGTTCACAACGGAATCATCGAGAACTATGTAACCCTCAAGGAAGTGCTCATCAAAGAAGGCCGGCACTTTCGTTCCGAGACAGACAGCGAGATCATCG
>Ga0315289_10015813_pt1 | contig 10462 bp, 12 predicted proteins | sample YL17G11_40_MG_FD_203452 | JGI IMG/M metagenome (GOLD analysis project Ga0315289, IMG submission 203452) | Sediment microbial communities from Yellowstone Lake, YNP, Wyoming, USA - YL17G11_40 | ecosystem: Environmental > Aquatic > Freshwater > Lake > Sediment | place: USA: Wyoming | collected...
TCTAATGTTTAAAATTGGTCATTGAATCATTGGGTAATTGGGATTTGATTAGGAATTAGACATTAGAAATTAGTAATTTTTTACTAGATATTGTTTCGAATTTAGAAATTAGAATTTAAGGAGATTATATATTATACATTTTAAATTATTAATTAAAAAACTATGTTAGTCTTCGCGGGTATATCCCCTCACCCACCGCTTTTAATTCCTGAAATTGGTAAAGAAAATTTAAAATTTGTTAAAAAAACAACCGAAGCTCTTAATAAACTAGCTGAGGAACTTTATGCTTCGCAACCAGAGACAATTATCATTATTTCACCGCATGGACCGATGATGGCTGATGCTTTTGTTTTGAATATGAACCCAGATTTTGAAATTAATTTTAAAGATTTTGGCGATTTGGTAACCAAAATAAAACTGGCTGGCGATGTTGGCTTAACACACCATTATAAAGAAATATTAGAAGCCAAGATTCCTGTGGTGCTTACCAGTCAGGAAAAACTAGACCATGGCACTGGCGTTCCCCTTTATTTCTTAACCAAAAATCTAGACAGTAAAAAAATCAAAATCATACCTGGTGCTTTTTGCATGCTTGATTTCAACACGCATTATCAATTTGGCATGAAACTGCAGGAAGATATTTTAAACGACACGAAAAGAATCGCTGTCGTTGCCTCTGGCGATATGTCACATCGACTTACACCTGAAGCACCAGCAGGCTATTCGCACTGGGCTAAAAAGTTTGACGAAACATTGGTGAAAAAAATAAAAGAAAAGGATGTAAAAGGCATACTTAAACTAGACCCAGAATTTATTGAAGAAGCTGGCGAATGCGGCTTGCGTTCATTTATTATTTTGCACGGTATTTTAAATAGCATTAATTACACCCCAGAAATACTTTCTTACGAGGGACCCTTTGGCGTCGGCTATTTGGTGACAAATTTTCGTTTAGCTTAGCGTAATATTACACTTTTGCTATTGACAAATTTCTATAATATGATAATATATGATGTTTTATAGATGATGTTCTTTTTGATTTATTAATAATAAGGAAGGTGAGTTATGTCGGATATTAGTGAGGTTTGTGATGTCTGCAAGACAAACTTAAAGCAAGAGGGGGATCATTGTTGTGTTCGCTGTCGTAATATTATTAATTCATTTAGTAGTCACCACTTCAAAGACAATGGGAATGGAAACGGCAATAGCCGGAAGAATAGATATTCATTTTTGGCTAATAAAAATGGATTGAGGAAATAGGAATTTGCTTGCCAAGGAGGGCAAAAACAATAAGAAACAATAGAGAGTCGGATTATGATAATCTGACTCTTTTTTCTTTATCAAAAAAGTGCTAAAATCAAGTCATGCAAATCACACCTATAAAAACCAGAAAATTTTTACCGCCCAAAGATAATCTTTTCTCATTGATTAGGGAAAGCTTTAGAAAAATAAAATTAAGAGAAAGATCACTTTTTGTTTTTGCTTCCAAAATAGTGGCTATTGGTCAAGGCCGTTGTCTGAAAATTGGTAGTATAGAAAAAGATAGGTTAATCAAAAAAGAAGCTGATTATTATCTGGAAAGAAAAGAAATTCCCAATGAAAAAGTAATGATGACTATTAAAAACAAAATCTTAATCCCCTCTTCTGGCATTGATGAAAGCAATGGACGCGGTTATTACATTCTCTGGCCAAAAAATCCTTATCAAATAGCCAAAAAAATCTATCAGTTTATCAAAAAACAATATCATCTGAAAAATTTTGGCGTGATTATCACTGACTCGCACACCATGCCCAAAAGACTAGGCACTATGGGTGTGGCCATTGCCTATTACGGCTTTTATCCCTTGCGGGACTACCGGGACAAACTAGACATCTTTGGCCGTAAATTAATAATTACCCTCGCTGACTTGGCAGATTCTTTAGCCGCCGCAGCTGTCCTAGTGATGGGTGAAGGTATTGAGCAAACACCTATAGCAATTATCAAGGATATTAATAACATTGAATTCAGACAATTTAATCCGACAAAAGCTAATCCCATCGAAATAGAAGAAAAAAATGATATTTACTATCCCATGCTGAAGGCGATGAGATGGAAAAGGGGCGGAAGTTTGCTAAAATTTACAAAATAAGTTAAGATAAATTAATCCAATCATTAACTTAAAATTCCATGAAGAAAAAACAATTATTATTCCTCATTATTTTCATTATTTTAGGCCTAATCTTTTTGGTCATTCCTTTCACCAACATCGTTGGCTCAAACCAAAAATTCTCGCTTTTTGACTTTTTTGCGCCAGCCACTGGCCTGTTTATTGGCTCAATTTGGGGCGCAGTATCCGTCGTTTTTGTAAAAGTTATCAGCTTTCTCTTTTCTGGCCAACCCCTAGACACCAGCACTATTATCCGCTTCTTTCCACTCGCTTTAGCCGCTCTTTATTTTGGTGCCAGAAAATACCAAAAACTGGTTGCGGTCATTCCCCTGCTCTGCATGGTTTTATTTATTCTTCACCCAGAAGGCCGAGGAGCTTGGTTTTATTCGCTTTATTGGTTAATTCCGGTGGCGGCTGTTTTTATCAAGCGAAGTCTGATTTTCAACAGCCTCGGCGCCACTTTTACCGCTCATGCGGTTGGCTCCGTGGCTTTTCTCTACGCCTTTAACTTACCCACGGAAACCTGGATTGCCCTGATTCCCATTGTCTTTCTAGAAAGAATGCTTTTCACGGGTGGTATCGCCGTCAGTTATTTAGTCATGAATAGTTTATTGAACTGGATGGCTAACAAATTAAGATTGCCGGTACTCCAAAAGTTAGTTAACCCAAATTATGTTTTTAGCAAAAAGTTGATTTTAAAATATTTATAAATTATTTTGTAAAAAAGCCATAGCTTAAAAATTATGGCTTTTTTCTTTGCTCCAAAAATGATACAATAAGTTTATGGACGCTTATATACAACTCGCTAAACAAACCATTGAACAGTATGTTAAGACTGGTGAAAAAATTAAACCACTGACTGATTTGCCAAAAGAACTGCTGGAGAAAAAAGCCGGTGTTTTTGTTTCTTTGCACAAAAAGTCAGACCATTCATTGCGCGGCTGTATTGGCACTTTTTTGGCCACGCAGGAAAATATTGCCACCGAAATTATAGAAAACTCCATCTCTTCAGCGACGCGCGACCCACGATTTATGCCTTTGACGGAAAAAGAGCTGGCTGATTTAGAGATTAATGTCGATGTTTTATCCGAGCCAACGCCAGTCAAAGATGTTAAAGACCTTGATCCGAAGAAATATGGCGTCATTGTGAAAACCACGGACGGCCGCACTGGCTTGCTTTTGCCTGACATTGGCGTGGAAACTGTCAATGAACAAATCTCTATTTGCTGCCAAAAAGGCAGAATTAGTCCATCACATGATAAATTAATGATCTTCAAATTTACTGTCGAGAGACACAAGTAATTAATGCATAATTTATAATTAAAAATGTATAATGAAACAGACTTGGAAAAAATTTGATAAAATTGATTATCTAAACAAGTTCAGCCCCAACATTAAACCAACGCATAAACTATTGGAATACGCCTTATTAAAATACAAAATCAAAGGGGTAATTTTAGATATTGGCGGCGGCCCTGGTATTACAGCAGGAATTCTCAGGGGACATAAAAATAACTCCTTAGTTTATAATATTGAGCCTTCAAAACATTGTTTTGATGTTAAATACAAAAATTACAAGCCGTTGAATATGAGTCTAAAACAGGCTATTAAAAAGAAAAAATTACCTCAAAAAATTGATTGTCTGGTAGCCTGCAGTTCTCTTCACGAGTTGGCATTATCAAATAACAGAACAAGTGAGGAAAACAAAAGAATCATGTTTGAACAGATACATGAGGCTATAAAAAGGCTCAAAAAGGATGGCCTATTTATTATCTGCGAAATTGAATATAAGAAAAAAGCTACTAATAAACAAATTAAAAAACATATCTGGATTGCTGAACATACAATCGGACACGATCATCCAAGGGAAGAATTACTAACAATTTTGGAGCTGAAAAATGGATTAAAAAAATTAAAACTAATAGAAACGTGCAGAAAGTTGCAGACGCATACATACAAAAACAACATTTCAAAGTTAATCTGGTCTAAATTAGCTGTGTTCAAAAAAATATAAATTATACATTATAATTATGAATTTGAATAAAGCTTGGCATAAAAAACATCGGATGCCCAAAAATCCGACTTTGGAGCAAAGAATTAAATGGCACCAAGAACATCAAAAACACTGCTCTTGCTGGCCTGTGCCTAAAAAATTGCAAGCGGTGATAAAAAAAGGCAACAAATAACAGATAACAATTAGTTGGTAATTTATTCATTATGGGTCCTAAATTTGTCATCTATTTCTGTTTGTTCGTGGGTTCAGCCATCGGCGGCTATCTGCCTTTGCTGTGGCATCAGGATGTTTTTTCCTTACAATCCATCATTGGCAGTGCTATCGGCGGTATCCTTGGTATTTGGGCTGGCTACAAAATCAATCAGCAGATTGGAGGATAAATTACTACCATTTAAGCAACAAAATCAAGAAATTATAAACCCTGCACCTTAATTATAAATATAAAACTAATAATCCTTATTTTATAAGGTGCAGGGTAAATTATAAAATATTAATTAAAACAGTGTTCACCGAAATAATTCTCTCCCAACGCTTCCCGAAAAACATGGGGATTTTTGATTACAAAGTCCCTGATGTTTTGGCTAGCCAAATAAAAATTGGACAACTAGTAAGTATTCCTTTTCGTAAAGGAGAACTAGAAGGTATAGTGATTAGAATTAAGAAGCAAGCGATTGTTGGAAAACAAATCAAGGAAATTAATAAAATCCTTCATCAAAATCCAATTTTAACGGAATCACAAATCAAACTGGCTGAATGGATAGCTCAATATTATTTTGTTTCGCTAGGAACAGTGATTAAAACTATTTTGCCGGCTGTGCCAAAAAGAAAAAGCGAAAAAGTCAAATTATTCAGCCAATCCCCTCTTCCAGAACCAAAGTTACCGATGGAAATTTCCAATCTAATTTACAAGGCCAGTTCTTTAAAGAAACAAAAATTTTTCTTTTGGCCAAAAACTTTGGAAGAAAAAAGAGTCTTTTTTTACTGGTTACTTAAGAGAATTAAACAAAACGTTTTGATTATTGTGCCAGAGTTTTCAGATATGGACTTCTATTTAAGACTTTTCCCAGAGAAATTACAAAAAAAAACCGCAGTTTTTACCAGCCAGCTCAATAAAAACCAATTTTATCAAAACTGGCAAAAAGTCGTGAATAATCAAGCAAAAATCGTCATCGGTACCAAGCTGGCTTTATTCGCACCATTTCAGAAACTAGATTTAATCATTTTTGACCAGGAAGAAGACCAAAATCATAAGCAATCAGACCAAAACCCAAGGTTTGACAGCCGCGCCGTAGCCTTAAAACTGGCTGAATTACACGGCTCAAAAATTGTCTTAGCCAGCCATGCACCAAGTGTGGAGAGCTATCAGCAAATCAAAAATCATCAGTATCAATTATTACAAAGCGAGTTTGACAATAAATTATCAATCAACCTAGTTGACATGCGCGAGGAGATAAAAAAAAGAAATTACTCTATCTTTTCCGACGAATTAATTGACGCCATCAAAGAAAAAATAGAAAAAAATAGAAAAATATTCCTTTTTATTAACCACCGTGGCTATGGCTCTTCAATCATTTGCCGCGATTGCGGAGAGGTTACCAAATGCCAAAATTGCCAGCTTCCGTTTATCTATCATGAAAACGCTGGCCAGTCGTCTGGCTTTCTTTACTGCCATCACTGTCATATTAAATCGGAAATGCCGCCTTTTTGCCCGAAGTGTAATGGCGCTAATCTTAAGCTATCAGGACTGGGCACGCAAAAAGTAGAATCTGAGATTAAAAAATTATACCCAAAAGCTAAGATTATAAGGATTGACAAAGACATTGGCCATGTCATAGATTTCCCAAAAACAGATATTATCATTGGTACAGAATATGCTTTAAAATATCTTGATTTTGAAAAGATTAAGCTGATCGGTGTTGTTTCGGCTGACACTTTTTTATACTTGCCTAATTTCCAATCAACTATCAGGACATTTCAACTGCTGACAAAATTTCCTTACCTCTCCCCTGCTTCAGAAATTATTATCCAAACTTATACACCGGAAAACCTGGCTATTAAAAATATAGTTCTGCAAAAATATGAAAAAATTTATCAGAAAGAATTAGAGTCACGCCAGAGCTTCCATTATCCGCCATTTTATCAAATTATTAAACTTATTTACCAAAATAAAGACAAAAAAACCTGCCTCAACCAAACAAATTGGCTTTATCATGAACTATCTAGCTGGATAAAAAAACAAAGGGTTAACTGGGAAATCTCTATTCTTACGCCTTTTGTGCCAATTACTTTCAAAAAATGGCAAATGTACATTATAGTGAAGTATCCAGCTAACACTCCAGAAAAAATTATTAAAGAAATGATTAAACTAGTGCCTGATAACTGGCTGATTGACAGGGAACCCACTAGCTTGTTGTAATTGCTTGATAAAATATCTCGAAAATGATAATTTAATGTGGGAGAAGAGGGATGAGTATTAGGACTCAAATACCAAATATCTCATTCCCCCTTCTTCTTTTTTTCCTAAAATAGAGTGGAAACTAAACAAAAGGAGAAATAGGTATCCCGAGCGCCATGAACAACTGGATATCTTCTCGCCATTACCTCAATACCAGCCAATTTACCATCGAAAATGTATATGCCGTATTTGGTAAAAAGTTTTTCCTCAGCTATCTCACCAGCAGCATTGATGACTGGCAATAATTCCTGTGAACGATGGAATCTCTGGACAATATAGCCGGATAAGTCATGACTACGCAAATATTCATCCCATTTTGCCTTGCCCATGGCATAGCCGATAATCATCTGTCTACCTGATGAACTGGCAGGCTGTTTAATTGTCCATTCTTTCCTGTCAAGATCGAGAAGCGATAACGTTTCATCAGGAAGTGATATTGTCCTTCCTTTAACCAGTCCCATTTGAGGGAAGCATTTCTCGATTATCGCATAGTCTCCCTTGAGATAATCACTGAAGAAATCCTTAGCCTGCTTTTCGCGAATAATATACATCCAGAGCTTATTCCCTAGAAATCTTCGATATAGCGGTGACATAATACATTTTTTTTCTGGATATCCCTCGCGAATACTTTCAAAAAGAGGATCGCCTTCTTTGATTCGACTGCGGACGAGAATCGGAAAACTATTACCAGCGCTGTCCAACGTACCAGGATAGATAAGCTCGCAAGGTATCCCGTACTGGTTGAGTTCCTGGGCTAGGACAAAGAAATTGCCCCAATCGCCATCTTGTTCACGGATGAGAATACAGCAGCTAGGATTACCATTGATTTTATACTTAGCCATCCATTCATTGGCTTGGTTTTTTACTGTCTCGCAAAATGTTAATCCAATCGGAAAACTAGTCGCCTCGTGTCCAAAACGCTGTGAGAACGCTCGGCTTAGTACTACCTGATCCCCGACCCCAGCCGGTCTGGTTGAGTTTATGTCAATGACTTTGAAGCCATTCTCTGTCCGCACAGCGTCCAAACGGATAAAAGGTGAAATACATGGATATCCCGGGTCAACGCTTGCATAATACCACTCAAGCTCTGTACACATTCGCCGTACAAGCTGATTCAGATGAGGGGGCAACTTTGACTCCTTGGCCAGCTTATAAAAGGCAAACTGTGCTTCCAGAAACTTCTGCCAAGTTTGAGCTAAGCTTGTTAGCTGCTGATATTCTGATTGTCTGATAATGATTGGCTTAAACACAGGCTGAATCAGCTCTTCAATCATTTTTTCTCCGTTACTGGCAGTAACTTCACGCGTTGGTGATGGAAAAGGTTGTCCTTTGCCTCCTAGTTCCTTCCACCTTGCTTCTGTATACCGATAAGTCAGATGGTTTCCCATCAACTCATCAAACAGTTCATTTATCTCCTGCATGATTTACCTCCTTTCCACCTCTTTTGGTGGAATGTTTGACTAGCCGATAGCTAGTATTTGTTAAAGGTCTATTTCCGTACCAATACTTAAAAGTTTGGTACCAGTTCTTACCACATCTCTTCCCTTGATTGTTAAGACAACACCTCCTTTCGGACTTTTGATTGGTATAGTGAGATATGAGGGAAGGATAGTTGTTGTACCAATCATTTGCCCTTTTTTTATTTTTGTCATTGGTTTTACTTTTGGTTCAAACAGTCCACTCAAATCTGAATAAAAATATGTTGCTGTAAATTTTGGAATTTTAGCAAAGGCGGAAGAAGAAAAAGGCTTTTTCCATAACCTAAAAATATTTAAGATACCATCGCAAATTTTACTTATTTGTTTATCTGAAACAGATTGGTAGTTAGGCATTTCGATAAAAATACTAGAAATACCAATTTTATTAAGCGATTCATCGAGTGTTCCGAAAAACCTTTGATCCTCCTTTCTTTTTCGATCAACGATCCAAATAGCTTCAGGACTAAAGAATGTCGTCATGGCAAACAGCTTAGTTTGATTTTTTGTTTTATCTAATGTAAATCCAGCTATAATAGGTGTCTGTCTGGAAAAGGTATGCAGATCAATGACAAAATCAGCTTTTTTACAGAGTGAGGTAATCGCTAATGCTAATCTTGAGGTGAAGTCTCCGCTGGGGTTGCCGGGAAAAGATCGGTTAAGATCTTTCCCTTCAATAGCTTCATTCCGACTGGAAAATAGCATGCCGAAGATATTGATAATTGGCACAATCACCGCTGTTCCCTTTAAAAACTTTTGCTTTGCCAAAATTTTCTTGATAACCCATAAAGGAGACAGTTCCCCACCGTGTTGAACAGCCATAATAACGCCTCTTGGGGAACCAGAACCTATTTCAAGATAAGGAATATTTACCTGAATAGTTCCCACCTGACCGATTGTTAGTCGCTTAATTTTCATATTTTTTATAATTATATATTCATATTTTCGTATTTTATTAACTGTATTTTTGCAAAATGTTCAGAAAACACCTTTTCTAAAAAGGGGTTTTCAAATATCAAAAAAACTGACCCCTTGAGAAGATCAGCTTTTTAAGATATTATTTATATACAAAGGATAAACTCAAAAGCATTGATCTCCCCTAAGGTCAGCATAAAAATAACGATGCCAGAATTTCATCTGGTTCAATAAATTGCTTAAATTTTCTGAAATTATTTCTTGCATATAATTTGTGTAATTATTATTTTAACACAAGAAAAATATATTATCAAACTATAGTTATCCACAGCCCCAATAATATGCCAATATTAAATATTATTACATACCCTAACCCTAAACTCCGTCAAAAAGCCAAAAATGTAGAAACTGCTCAATTCAGCCAAAAAGAATTCCAGAATTTTCTTCGTGATTTTGTCAAAACAATGCAGGCCAAGGACGGCATTGGTCTGGCTGCGCCGCAGGTCAGCCAATCTATCAGAGTGATTGCCGTGAGCACAAAAAATAGTGCTATGATTTTAATCAATCCAAAAATAATCAGTAAATCCTGGCGGAAAAATTTGGCTGAAGAAGGCTGTCTTTCCTTTCCTGACATTTATGGTTTAGTTAAACGACACAACAAAATCAAAGTAACTAGTTATGATAAGAATGGAAAAAAAATAAAATTAAAATGCGATGGACTTTTCGCCAGAGTCATCCAACACGAAATTGACCATCTAGACGGCATTCTATTCATTGATAAAATGAAAAAAATAACAAAAGGTGCCGAGCTATTAAAAGGCAAAAAAGATGCTGAATAAAAAATATCAAGCTATATTTTTCGGGACGCCTGAATTTGCTGTGCCCACTTTAGAGAAAATAATAACGCTCCCCTACCTTGACCTCAGGGCTGTAATAACTCAACCCGACAAACCAATCGGACGGCAGCAGATTTTGACAGCTTCGCCTGTCAAATTTTTAGCGCAAAAAAAGAAATTACTAATAATCCAGCCGGAAAAAATCAAGACAGAGGCATTCGAAACTCAGCTCAGGCAATTAAATCCCGAGGTTATTATTTTAATCGCCTACGGTAAAATTATTCCAGCTAATCTTCTAGCCATCCCAAAATATGGCTGGCTTAACCTACATGCGTCGCTTTTGCCAAAATTACGGGGCGCTTCGCCGATTCAAAGCGCTATCCTAACTGGCGCCGAAGAAACTGGCGTCACTCTCATGAAAATGGATGAGGGTATGGACACCGGTCCTATTATCGCTCAGGAAAAGATAACTATTGTGCCAGAAGAAAACAGCCAAACTTTGCATGATAAGTTAAGCCGCTTGAGCGCAAAAGCGTTGGAAAAAAATCTGCTGGCTTACCTAGAGGGTAAACTCAAACCAAAGCCACAGGATAATTCGCAGGCCACCTACACAAAAATAATCA
>Ga0315289_10015814_pt1 | contig 10461 bp, 9 predicted proteins | sample YL17G11_40_MG_FD_203452 | JGI IMG/M metagenome (GOLD analysis project Ga0315289, IMG submission 203452) | Sediment microbial communities from Yellowstone Lake, YNP, Wyoming, USA - YL17G11_40 | ecosystem: Environmental > Aquatic > Freshwater > Lake > Sediment | place: USA: Wyoming | collected...
GAGCTCGATCCGCGTTGGGCGAACCGCGAGGGGTGGGCGCCGGCGTTCCGTGTGACGCCGATTGGCACGACCGGCGCCGGCGACGCCGCCGTGGCCGGATTCCTCGCCGGACTCCTCCGAGGCTTCTCCCCCGAAAGAACGATCACCCTCGCCACGGCCGTTGCCGCCTCTTCGGTCGAAGCGGCAGACTCTACGAGCGGCGTCCGCTCGCTAGCCGAAACCATCGAGCGCATCGAAACAGGCTGGCCGCGGGTCTCGGGGGCACGTGGTTGGGAGTGGGACGGCTCGACCGGCGTCTTCCTCGGGCCAGACGATCCTCGCGTCTGACGCAAGGGCGACCGACCTCTTCCTCTCGACCCGCCCGCGCGAACGGCTCGGCAACCCGCTCGCCTTCAGCTTCTTTGGCCAAACCAACGGAGTCGCACGGAGCCTGCGCGGCCGTCGGGCTTTCGCCGGCAGCGGCCACTTGGACCTTGGGGGCGCCGATCGAGTCCGGCGCTACTTGAGCCCTTCAACTCGAGAGAGGAGTTCACGGTGGGTCCGGTCGTCCATCGGAAGGCCAAGCGGCCGGAACGTGGGCCGAAGGTCACTCTCGCCGGATCGCGTGTAGGGACGGGTCAACGGGAGAGAATGGTTCTGAGCGGCCCTAGCTCTCCCGCACCTCGACCTGCTCCATCCGATCGCCCTCTTCGATCGCGAGGACGACGTCCTGGCCCTTCACGACCTTCCCGAACACGGTGTGCTTGCCGTCCAAATGGGGCTGCGGGGAACGGGTGATGAAGAACTGGCTTCCGTTCGTGTTGGGGCCGGCGTTCGCCATCGAGATCACGCCGGTTTCGTGCTGGAGCGGGTTCCCCGCCACTTCGTCGGCGAAGCGGTACCCGGGACCGCCGGAGCCGATCCCTGAGGGATCCCCGCCCTGAATCACGAAGTTCGGGATGACCCCGTGAAACGAGACCCCGTCGTAGAACCCCTGGCGGGCGAGGAAGACGAAGTTGTTCACGGTCTTCGGCGCGCGCTCTGGATGGAGATCGAGCTCGATCGTTCCCCTCCGCGTCTCGATCGTGGCGGTGTACCTCTTCTTCGGGGCGATCTCCATCGCGGGGCGCGATGCCCACTTCTTGGCCACGGCTCTTTCCTCCTCGCTTCGGGTAGAAACGGGCGCCCCGCGCTCGAGCTCCGCTCCGGAGCTTAGCTCTCGCGCGGGGCAGTCCCGTCAGAAACCCGCTCCGGTCGCCCTACGGATTCGGCCGCTCGGTCATGCCGGCGTCCTTCGACCTCATCGCAAGCGGCACGACGCCCGCCATGTCGCCGATGACGTTGATCAGCTCGGAGCCGGCCGGGATGACGATCTTAGTGTTGTTCTTGAGGGACCGCTCCAGGGCCTCGAGCTTCCTCAGGAGCTGGGCGTTTCCGACGAAGTAGGTGTTCGCCGCCTCGTTCACGAGTCGGATCGCCTGGGCCTCGCCCTCCGCCTCGAGGATCCTCGCCTGCTTGACTCCTTCCGCCTTCTTGATCTCCGACCGCTTCTCCCCGTCGGCTTGACGCTCGACGGCGGTGGCGAAGTCGAGGGCCGCGATCTTCTCGTTCTCCGCCTTGACGACCTTGTTCATCGTCTCCTGAACGTCCTTGGGCGGATCGATTTCTTTCAGCTCGGTACGGACGATCTCCATGCCCCAGTTCCTGGTCCCCTCACCGAGGGTCGAGAGGAGTTCGTCGTTGATCCGGTTGCGCTCGCTGTTCGCCGACTTCAGAGTGAGCGTGCCGATGATGTTGCGCAGCGTGGTGCGCGCGAGATTCACGACCTGGACTTGATAGTTGTTGACGTTGTACTGCGAGCTCTTGACGCTCTCCTCGTTGTCCTTGACCTTGAAGTAGACCTGCGCGTCGACGCGGGCGTTCAGGTTGTCGTTGGTGATGATCTCCTGCGGCTGCGCATCGACCATCTGCTCGGTGATGTTGATCTGGATCAGGTGGTCGATGAACGGAATGATCCAGTGGAAGCCAGGCCCTCCGAACCGCTGGTACTTGCCGAACCGCTCGACAAGGGCTCGGTGGGTGGGGCGGACGACGCGTATTCCCATGAGGAAAATGAGCACGACGACCGCAATCGCGACGCCAATCCAACCCGACATACGCTCCTCCTTCTCCTTCGGGGCTCGGGAGGCGACACCTCGAGGCCGCGACGGCCGGCGCCCAACCCCCAACTCCCCACAGAATCCCTGAGTGAAGATCGTACCGGGGACTACCCCGGTCGTCCATGAACGTCGTGAGGCCTGACGTCGGTCGGGGGGCAGCTCACGAATCACCCGGCTGGGGCGGCTGGGCTCACCCGGGCCTCAGAGGGGGCCCCCTCCCCCAGACGCCTCCCCAGGTCATATGCTTCGCCGAGCTTCTCGGGGAAGCGGGAGATCGGAAGGTCGTCGTGGGTCTCCTCGTCCATCGTCCGGCAGGCGAGGACGTGCACCTCGCCGCCGAAGAAGGGGAAGACGCGATGGAAGAAGGCCACCGTCGACTCGACGTGGTGCCGATAGGTCGCGATGAGCACAAACCGCTTGCCGCGAAGGTACTTGGGATGAGCCATGGCCTCCATCCGGTCGCCCACGGCCTTGAGCTGAGCCGTCATGTAGCCCCAGTACATGGGCGTGGAGAAGACGACGACGTCCGCGTCGACGAAGGCTTCGTAGATCGCATCCATGTCGTCCCGGATCGCACAGCGGTAGTCGGGGGGCGACTGCACGCCTCACACCCTTGGCACGGACGGATTCGGAGCTCGTTTGCGTAGAACTCCGTGATCTCGCGGTGGCCGGCCGCCCGGAACCCGTTAAGGAAGCGCGCGGCCAGCGTGTCCGAGTTCATGCCCTTGCGTGGGCTTCCGTGGATCGCGATCGCCTTCATGGACGTTCCCCCTTGCCCGCACGGCCCTCGCGGGGCTCCGGCGCCTTCGCGCGAGCCCTACAGCGCGTCCTCCGGGAGGTGAATGGCGAACCGGCAGTGCGAGTCGCCCTTGAGCACCGACTCCAAGACGTCGGCCCGCAGGGGCTGCCCGAAGATCACCTCCCACGGCTTCTTGTGGAAGGCGGCGCTGCAGTTGCAGAAGACGGCCGGAACCCGGCCATTGCCTTGGAGGAAGGACTCCCGCACCCACGGGCAGTGGCAGTAGTAGTACGCCTTCATTCTCGGGTCGGTCTCGACGAGATACTCCCGGGTCATGTACGGGATCTTCGACTCGTAGATGACGTTCCCGACGCGGACGCCCTGCTGTACCTCGGGGTGGGTCCGCACGTACTCGATCACGTCGTCGGTGATCATCTGCGCGAAGAACGGGCGCCCCTCGCGCTTCAGGCGCTCGAACAAGCTCAGGGTGTCGCGACGCTTCCTCGCGAGGTAGGCGTCGATCCCGCCGGCCTGCTCGTACTTCTTCTTCTCCTCGAGGTATCCCTCGTCCGGAAGGGTACGCAGGCCCGTTCCCAAGAGTTGGCGCGCGCACTCGGTGCCGGCCTTGTCCTCCAGCCGCTGGAGGAGGGTCTCCATCATCCCCGGCCGCTCTGCGGTCGGCGTCCCGAGCGGTGGGAGGGAGACGCCGCGGAAGATCTCGTCGCGGACCTCGGCGCCGAACTCCTTTCCGAGCTTCGCGTAGAGGTTGTCGAGCACCTCCGCGCCATCGACGAGTTCGAGGGCCGCGACGTAGACCGGATAGTTCTTCCCGAACCAGGCGTAGCGGACGAGGGTGACGAGGTTCTCTTCGCCGTTCTCCTTGTGCTCCATGAGACGCCCGATAAAAGCGCTCAGGTCCTCTGGCCGGGCCGTCTGGACCGATCCCGGCCGGCCTGGCTCGCGGAGGAAGGCCTCGAACCGATCCGCGAGGGCCAGGGCTTGCTCGATCGACTCCTTGGGGATCGACCGGTCGTGAAGGTACTGGCGGACCCCTTCTCTGTTCATGCTTTCCTCCTTGCGTCAGGAGTCGCCGCCGAGTTCTCGTCCCGGCACCCGTCCCTCCGACGGCGCAGGCCGATCATAGCGCCGGCCTCCTCGACCTGCGTGGTCCATGCGGGCTGCCCAGAGACGATCCATCTGCCGTAGGGCCGCTGAGACCCCGCGCGTGGACCGGCGATGAGGGTCGGAAGCAGGCGCGACCCGCATCCTTCTCGCTCTCCCCGGGACGGACGTTCGTGAGGTCGTCGCTCGCCGCGTACTGGGGTTGGCCGCTTTGGATCTGACTTCGCGCGCTTGGCCGGCAGCACGACGGGTTGGGACTACGCCGAGTCGAGGACTCCCAGGGGCCGTCCGACCATCCAACCGCTGGCCAAGGTCTCCAGGGGGCATTCCTGAGATCCCTTCCCCGTCGTTCGGTGTTGACGTCCTATCCCGGGCTCTCTCAGCGGGGAACCCCAGGTCGCGAGCCAAGAGGCGCCGTCTCGGCTGTGCCTGGGCGCCTCCTCCGGTCGTGAGGTGACCTTGACAGCCAGCCAGGGGGGTCTAGACTCCCACTCTGACTGTCCCGACTATTCTGAAACTGCTGACCCGTGAGGAGGAAGAGATGACGAGGAGAAGAGGGCAGGAGGTAGGTACCCCAGCCTCGTGTTCGGCGTGCTGTTGCCGGCTCGTAGCCGTGGTCAGCGTCGATGCTCGCGGGCAGATGGTCCTGCCGAAGGCACTGCGCGACGCGGCGGGCATCGCGCCAGGCGCCAAGCTGGCGATCACCGCATGGGAGAAGGACGGAAGCGTGGCCTGCCTGACCCTGTCCAGGGCCGACGACCTCGCTTTGAAGATCGAGGAACTGCTGAGCCCGGTCCTTGCAGGCTCTCTTCAAAGCGACGGCGCAAGGAGAGCCGAGAGGGCCGGCGCGGAGGTGACGCGTGACATCTGAGGACGTGCGAAGCGCGGTGCGGCGCGTCTATGGTCGCATCGCACGGGACAACCATTCCTGCTGTGCCCCCGAATCGTGCTCTGGGACGGCGTCCGGGATGGACCGTCTTGGTTACTCGGAGAAGGAGCTCGCTTCCATCCCCAACGGGGCGAACCGGGGCCTTGGTTGCGGCAACCCGACCGCTCTGGCGTCGATCCGCGAGGGCGACGTCGTCCTGGACCTGGGGGCCGGAGCCGGAATCGATTGCTTCCTGGCCGCGGAGAAGGTTGGCGCCAGCGGGCGGGTCATCGGGGTCGACATGACTCCCGAGATGGTCGACCAGGCGCGGAAGAACGCACGGGAGGGCGGGTACGACCACGTCGAGTTCCGACTTGGGGAGATCGAGCACCTGCCCGTGGCGGACGCGTCGGTCGATTGGGTGATCTCCAATTGCGTGGTCAACCTCTCTCCCGACAAGGCGCAGGTCTTCCGGGAGGCGTACCGCTCCCTTCGATCGGGAGGGGGGCTGCTGGTGTCCGACATCGTCCTGGTGGCGGACCTGCCCGAAGGCATCCGGAGAGACCCGGAAGCGGTTGCCGGCTGCATTGCCGGGGCGATGCCCAGGGAGGACTACCTGAAGGCGATCGAGGCCGCGGGCTTCGGAGAGGTGGAGGTGCTTGGCGAAAGGCCGGTGGGGAGGACGCGAGGGAAGGTCGCGAGTTCCGGTCTGTCGAGGAGTCCTCGGCGGGCTCGAGCGCCGAAGACCGACCAAGGGCGCGACCAGCCTCTCCCGCCAGAGGCCTGGGCCGAGGCGGGGGTCTTTGCCACGAGTGTGCAGATCCTTGCCCGGAAGGGGCGCCGAGGTGGACCGAGACCGTAGTCTGGTCACGGCCGCTGCGTCCGCCCAAGGGGCCGGCGGCGTCTCTCTTGCAGTCCATGGTTCGATGCCCCGGCGCGGCCGGCAGCCCGGCCGGGTGGATCAGTTCCGACGACGGGGTTTAGGTCTTTCCCGCCGCCCACGATGGCCGCAGACTGAGGCCGGATGGCCGCGGTCTCGCTGGGGGTGGGCGGATGGTTCGGCTCAAGGAGCCTTCGGAAGATCAGTTCCGGATCTGGCTCTCCTTCTCGACACGAGCCCAGGCGGCGGAACGCGCGCGCCACTGGGGAACGACCGCGCAGGACGAGCTCCAGGCCCTGGAGACGGTGATCCCGCGCCTTCTCCCGGAGGGTGCCCACACGCAAGGGCATCTGTTTCGAGTCATCCTCGACGACCAAGACCAGGAGATCGGTTTCGTCTGGGCCGGGTCTCTCCCGGGGCTGATTCAGGAACAGCGCTTCCTGTTCGATGCCTTCGTCGTCCCCTCGTGCCGAGGACGAGGCGTCGGGCGGGCCGCTCTCGAACAGGCGCTCGAGGAGCTGAGGGCCGCCGGCGTCCGTGAGGTCACGCTCGAGGTGGCAGGGGACAACGCCCCCGCGAGGGCCTTGGGCAGGATCTTGGGATACGAGGAACTCGACAAGGCGTCCGGCACGAGGAGCGTCCTCTTGAGGAAGACCTTCTAGGACCCTCTCCGTTGGTCGCCCGCGCGGTCTGTGAAGGCTATGGGTGAAGACCTCCAGGGCGGAGGGGAGATGCCGTGTTGACTGGGAGTTGACCCCCGGGCGATCGACTCGCGATCGGGACTGGCCTACCCTGTGGCGCACGAAAGGAGATCGCATGAGTCGCGCCTGGAGATCCGTCGTCCTGTCTCTTCTCGCCGTTCTTGCTCTCGGATGGGGGTGGGGAACCCTCTACGGAGGAGGGGCACCCGCGAGCCCGCCGAACCACGTCGTCCTCATCTCCTGGGACGGGGTCCAGCGGGAGCACCTCCTCGATCTCTTGGGTCGAGGGAACCTGCCCCATCTCTCCGACCTGATGGTGGACGGAGCCTTCGTCTCCTTGAGAATCACCGACCACGCGACCGACACCAAGGCAGGTCATGCCGAGATGCTGACCGGCTTGGGACCGGAGGTCACCGGCGTCTACTCGAACGTCCGCTTCCGCGCCATCCCGGAAGGGCTCACGCTCTTCGAGCGGCTCAAGGCGGCGTTCGGGGAAGAGGGAATCGCCACGGCGGCGGTCACCGGGAAGTACAAGAACCTCTCCGAGATCCTTGCGAACGCCAAGTCGGCCATCGACAAGGGCTCGATCGAACAGGTCGAGGCCGATGAGGTCGGCGCCCTGGCGCTCCAGGTCCTGGACGCCTATCAGGACCGCCCTTTCTTCGCGTTCTTCCACTTCAGCGATCCCGACCACGCGGGCCACGCGCGCGGGGAGAACTTGGCCGAGTACGAGCAGGCGATCGAGGCCTGCGACCGGTGGCTGGGGGAGATCCTCGCGAGGCTCAGGGCCCTTGGAATCGACGATCGGACCCTCGTCTACGTCAACACGGACCACGGATTCGATGAGGGCTCCCGACGCCACTCCGATGCACCCGAGGTCTGGCTGGCGTCGAACGACGCACTGCTGGCGGAGTCGGAGGCTGAGGGGGACCAGAAGGACGTCGCGGCGACGGTCCTCGCACGGTTCGGGATCGACCCGACGTCTGTCGAGCCGCCCCTCCCGGGGAGGTCGCTTGTCAAGACGGTGACGGCACTTGCGGCGGTTGAGCGAGACCTCGTTTACGCCACCGTCGACGGGGTCGACCTCGAGCTCGACCTCTTCCGCCCGACATCGGCCGGCCCGCACCCCGCGATTGTCTTCGTCCATGGAGGAGGGTGGCAGGCCGGGGACAAGGCAAACTGGGCCGAGGAGGCGCAGTACTTCGCAGAGAAGGGATACGTCGCGATCTCGGTCAACTACCGCCTCGCCCCGGAACACCCCTTCCCCGCCGCGGTCGAGGACACCAAGGCCGCGGTCCGCTGGCTCCGTGCCCATGCCGAGGAGCTGGGTGTCGACCCGGAACGAATCGGGGCGATGGGCGGCTCAGCCGGCGGACACCTCGTGGCGATGCTGGGGGTCACCGACGGGTCGGAGGGTCTCGAGGGCACGAGCGGGGACCTCTCCAGGCGTGTCCGGGCGGGTCAGGGAGCGCTACCGGATGAGAGACGAGATCCCCGCCTCCCTGCTTCCCGTGTTCCACGCGCTCAAGATCGCCTCTCCGCGGAGGCTGGAGAAGATCGACTGACCTCCCCCAGGCGGGAAGGTGTGATGCCACGCGACACCCGAACCAGACCCTAACGCCCTCTTCTTGGGCCTTCTGTCTCGAGCGGTTTCAAAGTCGGGTCTGGGGCTTCGTCGGCGGAGGGACGGTCCACAACGCTTGGACGGCCCTCGCGGAGGTCCCCACCGAGAGTCCCGAGTCGCTCGCTTTGAGTGAGGATCTGCGTCGGCGCGGGTTCCGCTTCGTGGGGCCGACCATCTGCTATGCGTTCATGCAGGCGGTGGGGATGGTGAACGACCACCTCGTCACCTGTTGGCGGCACCGCGAACTGGGCAGGCAAGAACGGTAGAAAGCTCGCTGCTCAGCGCAGAGTGGGCCGCGCCTTGGCCTCTACTTCATCCGGCCGCCGCCCTCCCACAGAAGGGACGCCGTCGCCACGTCGACCGCCGGGACCGTGTGCTCCCCGAGCGCCCGCTTGACGCGCCGGACCGCCTTAGCCTCCTTCGTGCCCACAGCGAGCGTAGACCGGACCGCGCGCCCAAGTCGCTCGAGGCCGAGGGCAATCCGAGGCTCCGGTGCGGCTGCGAAGTTGAGGCGGAGGTAGCGCTCGCCCCCGCGGCCCTCCGGGAAGAAGGACGGGCCCGGGGTGAAGCCGACCCCTTCGCGCAGGGCCTCGTCAAGGAGCGCCTTCGCGAACAGGCCGCGCTGTAGCTCACCCCAGATGAAGAACCCCCCTTCCGGGCGCACCCAGCGGACAAGGCCGTGGCAGTGACGCTCCAGCCCTTCGCACATGGCGTCCCGTCGCGTCTGGTACTGCTCGACGATCTCGGGGAGGTTCTCGTCGAGCCAGGGGATGAACGCGCACGCCATCGCCTGGGCGAGGCCCGGGGTGCACAACTCGATCGAGTGCTTCAGCGCCGCGACCTGGCGTGCCACCCGCTGCGGAGCGACGAGCCACCCCACGCGCAGACCGGGGAGGAGTTGGCCGGCCGTCGACAGGTACAGGACGTGGTTCTGCCTGTCGAGCGCCTTGAGCGACGGGAGCGACTGCCCACCGTAGCGGATCTGTGCGTACGCATCCAGCTCCAGGACCGGCACGCGGTACTTATAGGCCAATTCGAGCAGCCGACGGCGGCGATCGAGAGAGAGCGTCGTCCCGGTCGGGTTGTGGAAGGTCGGCTCGACCACGATCAGCTTCGGATGCAGGTGGGAGAGGATCCCCTCCATCACGTCGAGCCGGACTCCCTCGCTGTCCGTTGGGACGAGGTGCAGCCGCGCCCCGGACGAGCGGAGCGTGTGCAGCGTAGACGGGCAGGTGGGCGAGATGATGGCGACCCCGTCGCCGTGGTTGAGCAGGGCCTGGGCGACAACGTAGACCCCCTGCTCCAGGCTGGACATGATGAGAATCTGGGACGGCGTCGCGCGGATCCCGTCAAGCTCGAGGTGCTCCGAAATGAGCCTGCGCAGCTTGCCGTCGCCTTGCGGCGGCGGGGAACCGAGCAGCGCCTCCCCTTCCAGCAAGGGACGAGCGAGGACCTCTTGGGCCCCCATCTGCGAACAGACGTCGCCCGTGCCTCCACCCAGGGCAAAGGTGATTGCCCCGTCGCTGCTTTCCGGGATAGCCTGCTGAGAGAGCCCCTTCCCAGCGAGGGGGACGTGCTCGGTGTACAGCGCCTCCCAGGCGAGAGGCTGGTGGGTGTGGACGGGTACTGCCTTCTGCTGTGCCATCCGCGACTCGTAGGGGGCGACGATCGTGCCTCCGCCCGAGCGGCCCTCGATCAGGCCCTCGCTCCACAGCCGACGATACGCGTTGACGACGGTCGTCCGGTTGATGTCGAGTGCCCTTGCCAAGTCCCGTGTCGGCGGGAGGCGCGTCTGTTCCGGAAGGGCCCCAGAGAGAATCAACTCGCGGATCTGTTGGTGAATCTGGAGGTACAGCGGCGAGTTGACCCCTCGGTCGATCTCAACCAGCATCGTCGGTCTCTCCTTCTTTCGGATGGATCTGAAGGTAGGGCGAGGATAACGGCTTCCGAAGCTCCCGTCCAGTGCCAAGCGTAGGGCCGGCGGAGCCAACCAAGCACCGGGACGTCGGGGGATCATAGGATGGTGGGTGTCGTGATCTGGCAATCCGTTTTGAATGGAAGGCCAAACGTCGCACTTGGTCGGGCTGCGGCGCCCGTCGCGTCACCAGCGGCGCCAAGCTAGTCCCGAGCGAGGCGCAGGCGGAAGCGCCGCATGAGGGAAGAGTTCCCGATACCATTCCTCTCGCCATGAGGAGGCCATTCGCCGTACGCAAGAGAGGCGCGGACCTGCGAGCGCAGTTCCTCCTGCAAGAGGATGTTGTCTTCCTGAACCACGGGTCCTTCGGTGCTTGCCCGAGAAAGGTCTTCGAGGCCTACCAGCGCTGGCAGACGGACCTCGAGCGAGAACCGGTCGAGTTCCTCGGCCGTCGTGCCGCGGGACTCCTTGCCG